>WPCJ01310208.1_pt1 | contig 108841 bp, 95 predicted proteins | sample 5399831 | NCBI WGS metagenome assembly WPCJ01 (sample SAMN12869470, study PRJNA574797) | sludge metagenome | isolation source: wastewater treatment of pH10 | place: China:Beijing | collected 2019-05-20
AAGAAACAACAAAAATATTGATAGTGTAATCGTTTACGATGCTTCAGGAAGACAGATTCAGACTGTTGAGGGAGGTTCTAAGGAAATCAGAATCACTCTGGATGCAAAAGGAGTGTATGTTGTAAAAGCAGTATCTGAAGGCAAAGAATACACGAAAAAAATAATTAAATAAGAATGATGGAATCGCCTGACTGATTTGATTAAAAACAACAGACAGGCGATACCCTATAACTTGAAAAATGAAAATTAAGATATGAAAAAGATATTAATAACCGCTTTATTTGCTGTTTCCGGTTTTGTATTAGCGCAGGAACAGGAAACATCAGATAATCCTTATGTATATGAAACTCAGGATGAGGTAGCAGAAGAGGACACTTATCCCGGAAATCCTGCGGATCCTGCTCCTATTGATGATTATATTCCTGCATTGTTTGTTTTAGCTGCTGCCATTGCTGTACGAGCTAAAATGAAAAGAAAAGTGAAGGAAAGCAATTAGAAACCAACATAATTAAAATGAAAAAAACTCCCGAAAAGGGAGTTTTTATGTTAATATCTACAATAACTAACTTAAAAGTAAGTTATATTACAAATAACAAAACTTTAAGACATTCAGATTAAAGAATTATTCATTAGGTCTTACAGGTTGTATTTCGCCTGTATTCATATTTTCAAAAACGGCTGGGAAAAACATAACGAGTACGCCGTATATAATAATCATTAATGCTGTCAAAGCAATTAAAACAAGAACTAAATTGTTGGGTCTGTTTCTTTTTTGTGGTTCCATGATTTTGGTGGTATTGAATTAATAGAATTTTTATAAAAACTACTAAGCCAATTTCTTGCCACACTGTTTGCAATATCTTGCATCATCATCAATATCTTCATTTCCGCAGCGTTCACACACCTTTTCCAGATTCTGTCTTTTATTTCTCATTTCTGCAGTTACAATTCCCGTAGGAACAGCAATGATAGAATAACCAGCAAGCATCAGAATAACTGCGAAAATTTTTCCGGCAGGAGTAATCGGTGAGACATCGCCATATCCTACAGTAGTTACTGTCACCACTGCCCAATATATAGATTGAGGGATTGATTCAAATCCTTGTCTTCCACCTTCCACAATAAACATTAAAGAGCCTACGATGACAGAAAAGATAACCAGAAACAGAAGAAAAATATAAATTTTTCTTGAGCTGTTTCGCAATGCTCTTACGATCACAAACCCGTCATTCATAAAATCCAGAAGATTAAAAATCCTGAAAACTCTCAGCATTCTCAGCATTCTGAAAATCAGGAAATATTTGGTGAAAGGGAAGAAAAAACTAAGATAAAAAGGAACAAGTGAAAGAAAATCTATAATTCCGAAAAAGCTGAAAATGTAATTTTTTTTATTTTTAACAACGGCTATTCTCATTCCGTATTCAATGGTAAAAATGATAGAAATAATCCATTCAACTATTATAAAATAAAGATTAAACTCCTTATTGAGCTTCGGAATACTTTCCATCATAATAATAGAAGTACTCAGCAAAATAAGAATCAGCAAACCTACATCAAAAAGTTTTCCCATTCTGGTATCTGCCCGATAAATAATGCGAAACCAGATTTTTTTCCAAAGCTTGTCTCCGGCAGCCAGATCGTGTTCTCTTTCCATGAATGTTTTTTGTTTTAACTAAATAATAACTAATTTCGTAACAAACTTACAGAATAAAATGACAATAAAAGAAGTAATTTCTATCATAGAAAAGCAGATTGCCATTCCGCAGGCAGAAGATTTTGATAACGTCGGATTATTATGCGGAGTTCCGGCAAGAAACGTCAGCGGAATTCTTGTTTGTCATGATGCTCTGGAAAATTTGGTTGATGAAGCTGTCTCTAAAAACTGTAATCTTATTGTTTGTTTTCATCCTATTATTTTTTCAGGATTAAAATCAATTACCGGAAAAAATTATGTCGAAAGAGCGGTTTTAAAAGCTATAGAAAACAAAATTGCCATTTACGCCATACATACAGCCTTCGATAATGATTTTTTTGGAGTGAATGCAGGAATATGCAACCATCTAGGTCTTAAAAACTTAAAAATTCTTCAGCCTAAGAAAAATAACCTGAAACAGTTGACAGTTTTAGTTCCGAATGACTATGCAGAAGCTGTAAAGGAAGCATTATTTGAAGCGGGAGCCGGGAATATTGGTTTTTATAATGAATGCAGTTTTACTATCGAAGGTAAAGGAACATTCAGACCCAATGAAGGTTCTAATCCCTTTTCAGGACATCAGAATGTACGTGAAAATGCGGATGAAAGCATGATTTCTGTAATTTTTGAAGCTTATAAAGAAAAAGCAGTTACGTCAGCCATGATAAAAGCGCATCCTTATGAAGAAGTTGCGCATCAGATTTACAGTCTGGACAATCATAATCAATATTCAGGTTTGGGAATGTTTGGCGAATTTGATGATGAAATGGACGAAAAAGATTTTCTGAAATTTATTAAAGGTAAGCTCAATGTAGACGTTATCAAACATTCAGATTTCATAGATAAAAAAGTTAAAAGAGTAGGGGTTTTGGGCGGTTCCGGAGCCAGCGGAATAAAATCTGCTTTGGCAAACCAGTGTGATGCTTATATTACGGGAGATCTTAAATATCACGACTATTTTCTGGCGGAATCCCGGATGCTGATTTGCGATGTGGGACATTATGAATCTGAACAATGGGTTGCTCAACAAATATTTGAAATTTTATCACAAAAAATTAGTACATTTGCAATCTTAAAATCTAGTGAAAAAACAAACCCAGTAAATTATTTCCTTTAGATATGGCAAAAACCACCGAAATTTCAGTCGAAGAAAAATTAAGAGCTTTGTATGATCTTCAAATCATCGATTCAAGATTGGACGAAATCCGTAACACAAGAGGAGAATTGCCAATTGAAGTAGAAGATCTTGAAATTGAGATTGAAGGTCTTGAAACGAGAGCTGAGAAATTTCATGCAGAAATAAAAGATCAGAACGATCAGATCAATACAAAAAATGAAGTGATCAATCACGCCAAAACGCTTATTGAAAAATACAAATCTCAGCAGGATAACGTAAGAAACAATAAAGAATTTGAAGCGTTAGGAAAAGAAATAGAATATCAGGAACTGGAAATTCAGCTTGCCGAAAAAAGAATCCGTGAATTTGGCGCTAAAATCGGTCATAAAGAAGAAACTTTAGCAGAGCTGAACAACAAGATTAATGATCTTAAAAATCACCTTAAATTCAAGAAGGAAGAATTGAACGGTCTTATTTCAGAAACGCAGAAAGAAGAAGAATATTTAATTGAAAAATCTAAAGAATTTGCTTCTAAAATTGACGAAAGATTGCTGGCTTCTTATAACAGAATCAGAAGCAACTCTTCTACAGGTTTAGCAGTTGTAGGCTTGGAAAGAGGAGCTCCGAAAGGTTCATTCTTCACGATTCCGCCGCAAAAGCAAATGGAAATCGCTCAGAGAAAGAAAATCATCATTGATGAGCATTCAGGAAAAATCCTTGTGGATGACGAATTGGTAATCGAAGAAACAGAGAAAATGAAATCTGTGATTAAATTCTAATAATACTTCGTTTTAAAATATAAAAAGCTGCCTTAATTAAAAAGGCAGCTTTTTCTTTATATAACTATAATGTACACCAAAACAAGCTGAAAAGCATCAGAATTCCCATCTTGTTTTAATTAAAAGATAAATTATAAAACCGCTTCTTTTGAAGCGGTTTATCTTTATTCCTGATGTCCATACATTTTATTATAAAGATCTATAAATTTCTCTTTAATTGCTTTACGTTTTAGTTTTAAAGTAGGAGTGAGAAGTCCGCTTTCAATACTCCATACTTCAGGGGTGAGTTCAATTTTTTTAATTCTTTCCCAATTGCCAAGATGTTCGTTTATCTTATCAATCTCTTTTTCAATTCTTGCCTTCAGTTCAGGACTTTTGGCAATTTCCTGTGGCGTTGTTCCCAGATTCAAATTATTTCTCAATGCCCAGTTTTTAGCAAACTCAAAATCGGGCTGTACAAAAGCTGTCGGCATTTTTTCGCCATCACCTACAACCATAATCTGCTCAATAAATTTTGATGCTTTCGCCAGATTTTCAATTGTTTGGGGAGCAATATATTTTCCGCCTGACGTTTTGAACATTTCTTTCTTACGATCTGTAATCTGAAGGAAGCCTTCGCTGTCGATGTGACCAATGTCTCCGGTTTTAAAGAAGCCATCTTCGGTGAATGTTTCTCTGGTCATTTCTTCATTTTTAAAATAACCTTTGAAAACAGAAGGTCCTTTTACCGTAATTTCGCCATCTTCCTGAATTTTTACCGTCAAATTATCCAACGGATGACCCACTGTTCCCACTTTCATTTTTCCGAAAGAGTTTACTGAGATTACAGGCGAAGTTTCTGTTAATCCATATCCTTCAAGAATTGGAATTCCCGCATTTTGGAACATTAAATTTAATCTTGTCGACAAGGCTGCAGAACCTGAAACTAGAGTAATGATTTCGCCGCCAAGTCCTTCTCTCCATTTTTTGAAGACCAATTTATCGGCAATGATTTCCTGTAGTCCGGAAGGTTTTGAAATCACTTTTTTCTTCTGAATTAAATTCAGTGCCCAAAAGAATATTTTTTGTTTCAATCCGCCTGCATTAGAGCCAGTATTGTAAATTTTATCATACACTTTTTCTACAAGTCTGGGAACTACGCTCATATAGTGAGGTTTTACCTCTTTTACGTTTTCGCCCATTTTTTCGATGCTCTCCGCAAAGTAAATAGAAAACCCATTGTATTGAAACAAGTAGAAAAGCATTCTTTCGAAAATATGACAGATGGGTAAAAAACTTAAAATCCGGGTGTCTTTATAGTCCAGACTTTTATTTTTAGGAATTCTGGGAACAGAACCCAAAACATTCGACACAATATTTTCGTGAGTAAGCATTACTCCTTTTGGTTTTCCTGTAGTTCCTGAAGTGTAGATGATGGTTGCAAGTTCTTCAGTATTAATTGCTTTAGAAAGATCTTCTACTTCTATTTGGGTAGAATCATCTTCGCCCAGATCAAGTACTTCTTTCCAGTTGGCTGCGCCGTTGATGTTGTCAAAAGTAAAGACACCCTGTAAACTTGCTACATTATGTTTTATTTTCATCACTTTATCCAGCAATTCTTTATCAGATACAAAACAATATTTTACTTCAGCGTTATTAAAGATAAAATCGTAATCTTCCGGAGAAATACTAGGATACACAGGTACCGAGACAACACCGATTTGTGAAAGTCCAAGATCCATTACTGCCCATTCCGTACGAGAATTGGTGGTGATCAAAGCGATTTTGTCTCCGGGTTTTATGCCAAGTTTCAGAAGTCCGCGCGAGATTTTATTTCCCTGATTAATAAACTCCTGTGTGGATGTTTTTTTCCATTCACCCTGATATTTTGTAACAAACATATCATTTTTAGGCAGGTTTTGCAGCGCATAATAAGGGATATCGAATAATCTTTTTATAGTCATGATTTTTTTTATAATAGTTTGAAACTTAAATATAAGAATTTTTTTTAATTGTGGAATTGTTTCGTATTAATTATAAATATTTAAAATGCGCACCATAATACCGAAGATAATTGAATTGATTTTTATTTTTGTTGAATATTTAAAAATTATTGATGATATGTGTTTTATCTGCAATCATTAATTTTTTTTAACATTAGCCTAAAAAGTGTAAATTTACAGACATATAATTCTTACATTTTATGGACTTTAATTTATCAGAAGAACAGCTGATGATTCAGCAGGCAGCAAGAGATTTTGCACAAAACGAACTATTACCGGGAGTTATTGAAAGAGACCGTGATCAAAAGTTCCCGACAGAGCAGGTTAAAAAAATGGGAGAAATGGGACTTATGGGGATGATGGTGGATCCTAAATACGGTGGTGCAGGAATGGATAGCGTTTCTTACGTTCTTGCAATAGAAGAAATCGCAAAAGTAGATGCTTCTGCTGCCGTAGTAATGTCTGTAAACAACTCATTGGTGTGTGCCGGTCTTGAAAAATTTGCTTCTGAAGAGCAAAAAGTAAAATACCTTACTCCTCTTGCAAGTGGTGAAGTAATCGGAGCGTTTGCTTTATCTGAGCCGGAAGCAGGTTCTGATGCTACTTCTCAGAAAACAACAGCAGAAGATAAAGGAGATTACTACTTGTTGAATGGTATCAAAAACTGGATTACCAACGGTGGAACAGCAACTTACTACATCGTTATTGCACAGACTGATCCTGAGAAAAAACATAAAGGAATCAATGCTTTTATCGTAGAAAAAGGCTGGGAAGGTTTTGAAATTGGTCTAAAAGAAGATAAACTGGGAATCAGAGGAAGTGATACTCATTCTTTGATTTTTAATAATGTAAAAGTTCCGAAAGAAAACAGAATTGGTGAAGACGGATTTGGTTTTAACTTTGCAATGGCTGTATTAAACGGAGGAAGGATTGGAATTGCTTCTCAGGCTTTGGGAATTGCTTCAGGAGCTTACGAGTTGGCTCTTAAGTATGCTAAAACCAGAAAGGCTTTCAGAACTGAGATCATCAATCATCAGGCAATTGCTTTCAAACTGGCAGATATGGCAACGCAGATTACTGCTGCAAGAATGCTGTGCTTTAAAGCTGCTTCCGAAAAAGATCAGGGTAAAGATATTTCTGAAAGTGGAGCAATGGCAAAATTATATGCCTCTCAGGTTGCAATGGATACTACCATCGAAGCGGTACAGATTCACGGCGGATACGGATATGTAAAAGAATATCACGTAGAAAGAATGATGAGAGATGCAAAAATTACTCAGATATATGAAGGAACTTCTGAAATCCAGAAAATTGTGATCTCAAGAAGTATTTCAAAATAATTAAACAAAAAATTCAAAAACACTACTATGAAAAAACCTTTGTGGATTACGGTCGGAGTCATTCTGCTTTTATTAGGAGTTTTCTTCTGGTATAAATTTTTCTTCGTCTTCGGAGAGGGGGTGAAATCTGGTTATCTGAACTATGCCATCAAAAAAGGATATGTTTTTAAAACCTATGAAGGCAAGCTGATCCAGGAAGGTTTCGGAAAAGGAAAGACAGGAACAATTACCAGTTATGAGTTTGAGTTTTCCGTTTCTGATCCCGAAGTTTTCAAACAGTTGGAACTCAACAGCGGGAAAGTCTTTGATCTTCATTACAAAGAGTACAACGGTGCTCTTCCGTGGAGAGGAAATACAAGATATGTTGTAGATAAAGTAGTGAATATGAAATAAACAGTAAAGGCTCTCAATCTGAGAGCCTTTTACTTTACCAACCAAATATTTAATAAATATTATGCAACAAAAATAATATGTTTTTTTATAATTTCATAATTCTTATCATTAAAATCTGATTAAAATTAACTATAATTTTAATTGTTTTTTTTATCAGAGCTGTTTCGCAGTCTTTTTTTATAAAAATGATAGGCTGTTCCTAAGATTAGGAATAACGGCCAAAACGGCAGCAGGAAGAGAAAAACAGAAGTAATTACATTCCATCCGGATGACACTGCTGCTAAAGATTTTCCTCCAAAGCTTTGAGATTCTTCTGGTTTTATAGTGCTTTCTGTTTTGCCGTAAATGGTAATTTCTACATCACATAAAATATCGTTTTTGTAAGTGCTGCCATTTGTTTCTACAGTTTTGTTTTCAACAATTCCGATATTGTAGCTGAGATCATCCATCAGAAAATCAAATGTCAGGATAGGAACCTTCGCTTTCAGATAAGCAATTTTGTTTTCGTTGTTATTGAGTGAAGTATTTTCACTTTTCAAAATTCCATCATATTTACTGATAAACTGTTTTACCTTTTCTTTTGATGCTTCTGTATTTTCCGCATTGATTTCAATCACTCCATTTTTAGTAATGATATCTTTTACAGGAATATTTTTAGGCTTTGATTCTGTTTTATAAACAATTCTAGTTTCTTTTATAACCTTTGGCGCCGGAACATTGCTCGTAATTTTATCATTTTTCTTTTCTGAAGAATCTTTTTTTGATAACGATTCCAGATTTAAAGAAGAAATTTTTTCGGACAAAGAATCTATACTTTTTGCAGTTTCTTCAATCGTCTGCATTGCCTTACTTTTAGTTTTATCCAATTCTTTAATTTTGATATTTGCAGAATCAAAATCAGTTTTCGATTCTTGCTGTATCTCATTAACTTTGCTGTTGACATCAGCAACAGTGCTGTCTACCTGTTGTGTTATACGTTCAGCTGATAGATTTACAGATTCTCCTTTTTTACACGTAATAAAAGTGCTGGATACCATGATGGTAATAATGGTCTTTTTCATAATAATCATTTTTATGGATACTGTACGATTACCAATCAAAATCTATAGAGGACGGTAATTGTAATTTTGTTGTTTACTGGTGTAAATCTACTCTCAGATTTTTCGGGAAATTTGTAAAAGAAATGTATGATTCTGGTAAATTCTTATGTGTTTGTAAATGAGTGTTTTGTAAAATTTATTTTTTTATTTTACAAAAAATTATGTTAATACCACATTATATCTAAAAAAAACTTTTTTTGTAAATACAATAATAATTACCTTTGCTTTTTGAGACATTTAAATGAAAAACTCTTTTTTGTTAACAGTATCGTTTTTACTGATGGCTGCATTCGTAAGCTGCAGTAATTCTGGTGTATATAATAATGTAAACAACAAGTCAATAGTGAATTATCAGCAGAATAAAATTGAGTTTTCCGAAGTTAAAAGATTTAATAAAGATGTTTCTCTTCCGGAAGTAACCCTTATTACTACATTTAAGAAAACGGTCGAAATTTATGGCAAACTGAGTAATAAGAATTTTTCAAGATCAGAACCCATTCCGACTTTTGAAGAAGGTGAATATTTGCTTGTGCTGAAACCAAAACTTAACAAAATTCTCTACGGAGATATTGAAGTTAAAGAAATAGAAAGTAAAAATCAGGATCTCATAATCAAATACAGAGAAGTAGAAAGTGAAGAATACAAATCTGATAAACTAAAAAATCCGGTTTTAATAATAAAGCTAACAGGTGAAACTCCGGGAAATATAAAACTGTTAGCAATCAATTGAAAAATTAAAAGAAAATTATATGAAGAAAAAACTATTGATTCTGGGTACAGTACTTGCCTTTTCGGCAGCGGGATTTGCCCAGCAAAACCAATGGAAAAAGCTTGGCTCAAATCCCATTGGGGAAGTTCGTGAGAGTAATGTAAGAATTTCAGATTCATCTCTCTTTACGCTTAATGTTGATGAGATTCAGAATAAGCTGAAAGATGCTGCAGACAGAGACTATAAAAACTACAGAAAAGGGGTTTTGCTTAGTTTTCCAACTCCTGCAGGAACATTTGAAACTTTTGAAGTTTATGAATCTTCAACCATGCATCGTGATTTGCAGAACAGGTATTCTGATATAAAATCTTATATAGGTTTTAAAAAAGGTGATGAATCTGTAACTTTAAGATTTACGATTGATCCTTATTTTGGTTTTAACGGTATGATCGGCAGTAACGAGGGAACTTATTACATAGACTCTTATACCAATGACAATAAGGTGTACAGATTGTATAAAAGAAATGATGCGTCTCCGCTTGGTCAGTTTAATTGCCTTTTCGATGGAAACAGTGATATGACAAATCCTTCATCACTTGTTCAGAAAACGGTTATTGACGGACTCAACAGGAAATACAGACTTGCTATTTCAACAACGATAGAATATACTGCTTATATTGCCGGGCAGGCTGGTGTAGGAAGCGGAACTGATGCACAGAAGAAAGCGGCAGTTTTAGCAGCGGTAAATTTGGTTGTTACCCGTCTCAACAGTGTTTTTGAAAGAGATATCGCAGTAAGACTGCAGCTTATCCCGAATACTGATGCTTTGTTTTTCATTAGTAGTGATACTTTCGACACTTTAAGTGCACCACAGATGCTTAACGAAAATATAACAGTTACCAACAATATTATTGGTTCTGCTAATTATGATATTGGACATTTGTTTTTTAGAGCAACAGCAGGTAATGATAACGGATTAGCGGCTACTCCTGCTATTTGCGGGAATAGTAAAGCGGGTGCAGTAACAGGTTCTGCAGTTCCGGTAGGAGATCCTTTTGTTATTGATTTTGTTGCACACGAAATGGGTCATCAGTTTGGGGCAATGCATACACAAAATAACAACTGTAACAGAAACCCTCCTACAACCATAGAACCGGGAAGTGCAAGTTCTATTATGGGATATGCAGGTATCTGTCCACCAAACGTACAGCAAAATTCTGATGCTTATTTTCATGCAGTAAGCATTAATGAAATGTATACCAGACTTACAACAGGAAATACATCAACTTGCGGTACCAAAACGCCAATTGCCAACGCAGAGCCTGTGGTAAATGCAGGTTTAGACAGAAGTATTCCTAAGAGTACACCATTTATGCTTACGGCAACAGCCACGGATGCCAATAATGATCCGCTTACGTATACTTGGGAGCAGATTGATGCAGGTGTAGCACCAATGCCGCCTCAGCCGGCAAGTACTGTTGGTCCGCTTTTCAGATCTGTAATGCCTTCAGCATCGCCGTCAAGATATTTTCCAAGACTATCAACCATTGTTTCCGGATACGACCCTGCAATTGTAACTCCTACGGATTACAGAGCATGGGAAAAGCTGCCGTCTGGAGCAAGAGAACTTAATTTTTCTGTTCTGGTAAGAGACAATAATTCATTGGGCGGTCAGACAGGACGCGATGATGTTAAACTCACAGTAGTAAACTCTGCTGGTCCTTTTGTTGTTACTTCGCAAAATACTCCAGGTATCGTATGGACAGAAGGTCAGTCACAAACCGTTACTTGGAATGTTGCAAACACTACTGCTGCACCGGTAAGTACACCTAATGTTACTATATTATTATCAACAGACGGTGGAGTAACTTTTCCTTTCGTATTGGTGGCAAGTACGCCGAATGATGGGACTCATACATTTACAGTGCCGGGTAATTTAGGAAACAGTACGAATGCAAGAATTATGGTAAAAGCAATTGATAATGTTTTCCTAAACGTAAATTCACAAAATTTTACGGTTAATTCTTCTGCTGTTGTTGTACCTCCGATCCCTAATCCGGGAACGCCTGGGACACCGGGAACACCTGGAACGCCGGGTGTACCAGGAACACCTGGGAATCCTGGAACAACTCCATCTACCTTCTTTGAAGGGATGATGATTTATCCAGTTCCATCTTATGACGGATATGTATATATTAAATTAGACTTCCCTAGAAAGGCTCCGCTTCGTCCGTATGCATTTAACTATACCATTTATGCAATGGATGGTAAATTGGTAATTCCTAAAAAATCAAGATTATTCTTCTCTGATCATTTAGAAAAAATTGATTTAAGACATCTTCCTACTGAAACGTATATGATAGAAGTTGAACTGGAAGGTGAGCAGATCGTTAAGAAACTAGTAATGTTTAATAAATAATATTTAATATCATTAACATGAAAACCGTTCAGCAACTTAAGCTGAACGGTTTTTTATTTTTAGATTGTCTATTGTTTCTCAACAATAGTGTATTCTGCTTTTATGAATTTTGAAACTCACTGATAAAATGCAGTTTCACATTAGGAAATTTTTCCTGCGTCATTTGGATGGTAAAGGAAGAATCTGCTAAAAATACAAGCTGATTGTATTTGTCTCTAGCCAAAAATCTCTGTTTCAATCTGGCAAATTCCTTGAATTCATCAGATTTTTCATCAACTTCCACCCAACATGCTTTATGCATAGAAAGAGGTTCGTAAGTACATTTTGCACCGTATTCATGCTCTAAACGGTATTGTATTACCTCGTACTGAAGCGCACCAACGGTTCCAATGATTTTTCTGTTGTTCATTTCGAGGGTAAAAAGCTGAGCTACACCTTCATCCATCAATTGGTCAATTCCTTTAGCAAGCTGTTTTGCTTTTAAAGGATCATTATTATTGATGTATCTGAAGTGTTCCGGAGAGAAATTCGGAATTCCCTTAAAACTCAATTTTTCACCGCCTGTCAATGTATCACCAATTCTGAAATTTCCGGTATCATGCAAACCTACAATATCACCAGGAAAGCTTTCGTCTACCACTTCTTTTTTATCTGCAAAGAACGCATTGGGAGAAGAAAACTTCATCTTTTTTCCTTCTCTTACCAACAGATAGTTTTCATTTCTTTTGAATGTTCCCGAAACAATTTTTACGAAAGCAAGACGGTCTCTATGCTTAGGATCCATATTTGCGTGGATCTTAAATACAAAACCTGTAAACTGATTTTCTTCCGGTTTTACTAAGCGCAAATCACTTTCTTTGGGTTGTGGCATTGGTGCGATATCAATAAATGCATCCAGTAGCTCACGAACTCCAAAATTATTTAAAGCAGAACCAAAAAATACAGGCTGAAGATCTCCTTTCATGTAATCTTCGCGGCTAAATTCAGGATAAACAGACTGTACCAGATCTAATTCTTCTCTTAAAGTAGCGGCTGCTTTTTCACCGATTACTTCATCAATAGAAGCATCATTAATATCATCAAACTTGATTGCCTCACCAACTTTCTGTTTTTTCTCTTCCAAAAACAGCTGTATATTATTTTCCCAGATGTTGTAAATCCCTTGAAAATCGCTTCCCATACCAATTGGTAATGAAAGCGGACAAACAGTTAATCCAAGTTTCTGCTCTACTTCATCCAGAAGATCAAATGCATCTTTACCTTCACGATCCAGCTTATTGATGAAAACCAGCATCGGAATATTTCTCATACGACAAACCTGAACAAGTTTTTCAGTCTGTTCTTCAACTCCTTTTGCTACATCAATAACAACAATCACAGAATCTACTGCAGTTAAAGTTCGGTAAGTATCTTCAGCAAAGTCTTTGTGACCGGGAGTATCAAGAATATTAATTTTGTGATCTCTGTACTCAAATGCCAAAACGGATGTTGCTACAGAAATTCCTCTCTGTCTTTCAATTTCCATGAAATCGGAAGTCGCTCCCTTTTTTATTTTGTTGGATTTTACGGCACCAGCTTCCTGAATTGCACCTCCGAATAGAAGCAATTTTTCAGTAAGGGTGGTTTTTCCGGCATCGGGGTGAGAAATGATCCCAAATGTTTTTCTTTTTTGTATTTCTTTGATTAAGTCTGACATATCGTATTTTGAAGTTGCAAAAATCGTGAATTTTAATGGATTGTGAAAATCAAATATTTCAGAAGAAGGCAACATGCACCTCTTGTTAATTAAAATCAAGATTAAAGTGTTTTAAACAACAAAAAAATTATCTTTGTTACTGTAATTTTTAGACATGGAAAAAAGCAGATATCCGAAATTTATTTTTGACTGGGTTGGAGGTTTAATTCTCTTTGCTGGTTATATTGCAGGGAGTATGTTGGTCGGTTTTTTTGTATTGATGATAAAAGTTCTTTTTCAGATTGATGTAGCTCAGAAACCGTGGTTTTTAATGATGGCAAATGCTTTGGTTTTCCCTTTAATTATTGCGTTTTTCGATTTTTTTGTAGTTCGTCCTTCTACGAAAATGAAATTAAATTTTAATTTTTCTCCCACAAATTTCTCCACTTATCTTCTTATTTTCCCTATGATGTTCGGAATGATGCTGATAGGAGAATTCACAACTTCGCTTATTCCTACAACAGGACCTTTTTTTGGTGATATTTATCGCTTTTTTGAAAATGTGATGAAGAGTTTAACCGATGATCCGGGTGTCATGATTATAGCAGCGGTGATTATGGCACCTGTTTTTGAGGAAATCATTTTCAGAGGAATCATCCAAAAAGGAATGATCAATAATGGTGTAAAGCCCTGGAAAGCAATTTTTATTGCATCTTTATTGTTCGGTCTTATTCATGGAAATCCTTGGCAATTTGTAGGAGCGTCTTTATTGGGGACTGTTCTGGGATTGGTTTATTATAAGACTAAATCTTTGCTTTTACCCATTCTTTTGCACGGTTTTAATAATCTAACCTCATCAATTCTGATTTTTTACACTCAGAAAGAAAGTTTTGCTGAGGCTTTCCGTTTGGAAGAATGGATGATTTTAATTATTGGAATTGTACTGTTTGTATTATTTTATTATTTATTTATGAAAAAATATAAAATACATTATTCTGAAAATTAATTTCTAATGAATTCAGGAGTACAGTATAAAAAAGCATATCACGTAAAATGATATGCTTTTGCTTATAAATTTTTAGGTTTAATCATCCATGGGATAAGAAAATAGAATGCTGTGGCGGTTGCTGTAAGCAGAATACCGGTTCCGATCCATAAAATTGTAAAACCAAATTTTTCAGCAATTAAAGTTCCCAGATAGGGTGTGATAATGAAGGCGATAGAAAATGCAATTCCATTCAGTCCCATATAAGCTCCCTTATTATTTTTTCCTGATCTTAAGGCTGTAATTGTTGACATGAAAGGCAATGCCCAGATTTCTCCAACAGAGAGCAAAGTCATCGAAATAATCAGTGTTATTATGCTGTAGTCAAAACCAAGCATGGCGTAAGAAAGTCCGCAAATAAAAGTTCCGAGAAACATCGTTCTTGCTAAGTTGAGGTATTTTTCTGCAGCCTGTACCAATCCCATTTCAAGCAAAACTACAATAAAACCACTGTAACCCAAAAGATAACCAATGTTCTGCTGGCTTAGATGTGCTGTTTCTTTGTAAAAAATCGTTAAAGTACTGAAAAGCTGAAAAAAACATATTGAAAAAAGCATACACAGAAAGCAGTAAATCAAAAATTTACCGTCCTTATAAGGCGAGTTCTCTTTCTTTATCTCAATAGCTTCTTTTACTTTTCTAGCTTTTAGTTTTGCTAATTTATTGCGTTTATTGAAAAAGATAATGTATAAAATACCTGCCGAGAGAGCAGCAAAAGCATTAGAGTAAAATAAAAACTCGTATGATATTGCCGACAAAATTCCGCCTAAAGCCGGACCGATTGAAAAGCCCAGATTAATTGCCATCCGGTTCAGGGAAAAAGCTCGTGTTATATTTTCAGGTTTTGCATATTTGGTAATGGCAACTGAGTTGGCAGGACGAAAAGAATCGCTTACAATACTCTGCAGCAAAATAATTGCTGCCACTCCGATTTCTGTTTTGAATAATGGAATTAAACAAAATAACGGAACACTCAACAATAAGCTAAGATATTGAACTCTGTATTCCCCAAATTTGTCGGTGATAAAACCTCCAAACCACGAACCGATTACCGAACCGATTCCGAAAAAGCTAAGTACAATTCCTGTATTTTCGATACTGAATTTTAAATGAGCAGTCATGTACACACCCAAAAAGGGAAGTACCATGGAGCCGGAACGGTTGATAAGCATAACCAGTGCCAACATCCAGCTTTCTTTAGACAGACCTTTGAAGGAGTTGGTATATAAATGTATAATTTTCACAATTTCTAAAATTTAATAGTTTATAGTCCGGATTTGTAAAAACAAAAAACAGGACTTAAAAAATAAGCCCTGTTTTATTTATTTGAAATAAACAAATTTTACTCCGGCTTATAAGAGTCCTTTAATGTCACAGTTCTGTTGAATACAAAATTGGTATCCGTAGAATCCTGATCCTTTGTGAAATATCCAATTCTCTGGAATTGAAGAGGTTCTCCAACTGCAACATCTTTTAGACTTGGCTCAGCAAACCCCTGAACTGTAGTTACAGACTCAGGATTGATGAAATTTAAGAAATCCACATCTTTCTCAGCATCCGGCTGTTCCACAGTAAATAGTTTATCATAATTTCTTACTTCCACAGGAATGGCATGCTTCGCAGAAACCCAGTGAATTGTTCCTTTTACTTTTCTTAAACTTTCTTCAGTTCCGCTTCCAGACTTAGATTTTTCATCATAAGTAGCATATATGGTCGTGATGTTTCCGTTTTCATCTTTTTCTACTCTTTCACCTTTAATGATATAAGCAGATTTCAGACGAACTTCTCCGCCTAACTTTAGTCTGAAGAATTTGTTGTTTGCTTCTTCCTTAAAATCTTCATGCTCAATATACAATTCTCTGGAGAACGGAATTTCTCTTGTTCCAGCATTTTCCTGTTCAGGATTATTTTCTGTTTCCAGCCATTCTTCCTGTCCTTCAGGGTAGTTTTCTATGATTAATTTCACAGGATCAACTACCGTCATTACACGTTTTGCGACTTTATTCAGGTCTTCACGAACGCAGAATTCCAATAGCTGAAGTTCAATTAAGTTTTCTCTTTTGGCAACACCTACTTTTTCAATGAAATTTCTAATGGAAGTTGGGGTAAAGCCCTTTCTTCTCATTCCGGAAATCGTAGGCATTCTCGGATCATCCCAACCGTTCACTACTTTTTCAGCGATAAGCCTCTGTAGCTTTCTTTTCGAAGTAATCATGTAAGAAACATTCATTCTTGCAAATTCCCTCTGTTTGTTTTTCACTTTTCCTTCTTCGTACACCTGATCCAGATACCAGTTGTATAAAGGTCTGTGGTTTTCAAACTCCAGAGAACACAGTGAATGAGAAATTTGTTCGATATAATCAGACTCGCCATGTGCCCAATCGTACATTGGATAGATTTTCCATGCCGTTCCTGTTCTGTGATGAGGTTTATTCAAAATTCTGTACATCACAGGATCGCGCATGTTCATATTGGGTGAGATCATGTCAATTTTTGCACGAAGAGACATAGAGCCGCTTTCAAATTCTCCGTTTTTCATCCTTTCGAACAAATCTAAAGATTCTTCCACAGGACGGTTTCTGTACGGTGATTCTATTCCGGGTTCTGCGGGATTTTTTCTCTGTTCGGTAATCACTTCAGAAGGCTGCTCATCTACATAAGCTTTTCCTTCCTTAATGAGCTGAACTGCCCAATCGTAAAGCTGCTGGAAATAATCGGAAGCGTACAATTCTTTATCCCACTTAAAGCCTAGCCATTCAACGTCTTTTTTTATTGAATCTACAAATTCCTGTTCTTCTTTTTCAGGGTTTGTATCGTCGAAACGAAGGTTTACAGGAGCATTGTATTTTTCGCCCAAACCAAAGTTGATGCAGATGGCTTTGGTGTGTCCTACATGCAGATAACCGTTGGGTTCAGGCGGAAAACGGAAACGGAGCTGGTCTTTTTCCAAACCGTTTGCCAGATCTTCTTCTATAATTTGCTCAATAAAATTGAGTGATTTTTTTTCTTCTTCCATTAATTTCGCTTTAAAGTCGTACCAAACGACAGTTTGCAAATTTAGTAAATTTAGATGTCTAAAAAAAGCAAAGATTTTTTTAATGAAATTCACAACTAATGGAACTTTTTCACGATATTTGCTAAACCAAAAAACTAAATATTACCTGTCGCTATGAATAAGTTCAAAAAGAAATTTTCTGAATTTTTAAATTACATCAAAAAATCAATCTTTATTGATGGTGTAGTCTAACTATTTTCAAGAATGTACGGTTCAAAAAAAAGTTTATCCGCATCTAAATGTAAGGGACTGTGAAAGTTATTTGTAAATAAATTTCCTGTCCCTAATCCTTGTGGCATATTGCTTTTTTTTGTGAAGGTATATTGAGAAATAGCATTCAACCCTATGTTGCTTTCCAACGCAGAGGTGATCCACCATTTAATATTTAATTGTTCAGTAAGGGATATCCACTCATCCGAACCTGAAAATCCTCCCACTAATGCAGGTTTTAGAATGATGTACTGAGGTTTTACTGTTTCTAAAAGCTTTTTCTTTTCAGGATAATCAATTATACCAATTAATTCTTCATCTAATGCAATTGGAGTTGGAGTATGGGAGCATAATTCAGTCATGTCATCCCATTTTCCTGCTTTTATCGGCTGTTCTATGGAGTGGATTTGTAAGTCTGCTAATTGTTTCAAAACAATCTTTGCTTCATCTTTAGTAAAACCTCCATTAGCATCTACCCGAATTTCAAGCTGATCTTTTGTGAATTTTTTTCTTAACTTTTGAAGAATTGTATGTTCTGATTGCCAGTCTACACCAATTTTCAGTTTAATACAATAAAATCCTTTTTTCAGCTTATCTGTTATTTGTTCCTGCATGTATTCAACATCACCCATCCAGATCAGCCCGTTGATTGTTATTGCTGATTTCCCTTCGGTAAACTCACTCGGAAAATAAATGTTTTTCCCATGTTTCAGATTGAGCAATGCCTGTTCATAGCCAAACCAGATGGAAGGGAACTCTTTCAATTCATCCTTTAAAAACTCTGGTTTTTGGTTGATGTTATTACAAAGCCATTGCAACTTTTCTTCGTAATCGGGTCGGTCATCAAAGCTTAATCCACGGAAAATTGCACATTCACCAATTCCTTTCTTATCGTTGTCAAAAACTTCAAGAATGTAGGTCTCTTTATCAAGCAAAACGCCGCGAGATGTTCCACTCGGGCGTTTGAAGTTTAATAAATATCTGAAATATTTTGCTGTCATTATTTTACACTGTCAATTCGCATAAATTCTTCTGCTTTTTCTACCATGTCAACACTTCCACAGAAAAATGGTATTCTTTGGTGAAGTTCCGTTGGTTCAATTTCGAGGATCCTTCTAAAACCATCTGAGGCTTTTGCGCCTGCCTGTTCTGCCAGAAAAGCCATCGGATTGCATTCATACAGCAACCTTAGTTTTCCATTCGGAGCCTGAGAATAAGAAGGGTAGATGTAGATTCCTCCTTTCAGCATATTTCTGTGAAAGTCTGCTACTAACGAACCGATATATCTTGATGTATAAGGTCTGTCACCTTCTTCCATCTGACAATATTTGAGGTAGTTTTTCACTCCCTGAGGAAATTTTATATAGTTTCCTTCGTTGATAGAATAAATTTTTCCTGTTTTCGGAAACATCATGTTGGGATGCGAGAGATAATACGTTCCCAAAGAAGGATCAAGTGTAAAACCATTTACACCATTTCCTGTTGTGTAAACAATCATGGTTGATGAGCCGTAAATCACATAACCGGCTGCAATCTGATTGATTCCTTTTTGTAAAAAATCTTCAAGCTGTACAGGGGTTCCGGGTTCTGTAACTCTTCTGTAAATGGAAAAAATTGTACCTACAGAAACATTTACATCAATGTTTGATGAGCCGTCAAGAGGATCAATTAGCACAACATATTTGCTAAGATGCCCGTTTTCTCCGCATTTGATATCAATAAAATCATCATTTTCTTCAGAGGCAATTCCGCAGACTACTTCTCTTTGTGATAATGCTGTAATGAAAATTTCGTTGGCAATTACATCCAGTTTCTGCTGCTCTTCGCCCTGTACATTTTCATTTCCTGCTTTTCCGATGATATCTGCAATACCTGCTTTATTAACTTCCCTGTTTACAACTTTGGATGCTAATCTTATGGCGCTCAGAAGACGCGAAAACTCTCCTGTGGAATATTGGAAGTCATCCTGTTTGTCAATAAGAAATTCTCCTAAAGTCTGTAATGGCTGATCTGACATATTTTATCTTTTTACGATTTGCCCAAATTTCGGAAAATTTATTGCAAATAAAAAATAAAATACATAGATATGTAATGTTTTGAAATTCAGTATTTTATTGTTTTAATCTTCCTGTTATTGTCAAATTTGCATGAATTAGAAAAAACTAATTTATTGATTAATATTGATTATTTGGGGGATATCCGGAATTTTAATAAAATCTTAATCCTATTACAATACTAGGGTATTTCATATCTCGGTGTAAATTTATAATTTTGTGACCCGTAAAAAACGATCTTCAATTTTTATCTAACAATTTTATTTCTAACTATTTAATGAAAATTTTTAAGTTTGGGGGAGCGTCGGTAAAAGATGCCGCAAGTGTAAAAAATGTATCTATGGTTCTTGAAAGCCAAGGCTTTGAAAAATGTCTTCTGGTGATTTCGGCTATGGGTAAAACAACCAATGAGCTGGAAAAAGTGGTGGAACTCTACTTTAGTAAGGAAAATTACCAAACTGAAATTGAAAAGATAAAACGAAAACACATCGGAATTGCGGAAGGTTTATTTCCTGAAAATCATGCAGTATTTGCAGAAATTAACTTGTTTTTTGATGATATAGATTCATTTTTAAGAAGAAATAAATCTCCTAATTATAATTTTGTCTACGATCAGGTAGTGAGCTGCGGAGAAATGATTTCTACAAAAATCGTGAGCGAATATCTGAATGAAATTCAGTTTAAAAACCAATGGCTGGATGCGAGAGATTTCATCAAAACAGACAATTCTTACCGTGAAGGAGTGGTTAATTGGGAAAAAACGGAACAATTTATTTCACACCTTAGTAAGGAAATCTGTTATGTAACACAGGGTTTTATAGGTTCTGATGAAAATAACTTTACCGTAACTTTAGGAAGAGAAGGATCAGATTATTCTGCGGCTATTTTTGCTTATTGTATGAGTGCAGAAGCTATGACGATATGGAAAGATGTTCCCGGTGTGATGACAGGAGATCCCAGAAAATTTGATGATGTAAGTCTGCTTTCTAATATTTCCTATGAAGAGGCTATTGAGATGGCTTATTACGGAGCAAGTGTTATCCACCCGAAAACACTGCAGCCGCTGAAACAGAAAAATATTCCTTTCTTTGTGAAGTCTTTTGTAGATCCTTCAAAAGCAGGAACCAAAGTAGGTATTTCAGATAAAAATCAGAGTGAGGAATCTTATATTTTAAAGGAAAATCAAACATTGCTGAAAATTTCAACCAGGGACTTTTCTTTCATTGCTGAAGATCATATGAGTTTGATATTTAATAATTTAGCTAAATATAAAATTAAGGTTTCTTTGATGCAGAACTCGGCAATTTCTCTCGAACTGTGCCTTGAAGATAAATTTAATACTGTAGATGATCTGAATGATGAGCTTCAGAAAGTTTTCAAGACAGATGTTATAAAAAATGTATCTTTATTTACGGTAAGAAATCTAAAAAAAGAAAATATCGATAAATTTTACCAAGGAAAAAGTGTATTATTGGAGCAGATTGCAAACAATACACTGCAAATGGTAACACAATAAAACTAATTTCGACTAAAAAACACATGAGCTTAATCTCGAAAAACGATTTAATACAAGCTGCCGGTCTGAATAAAATAGGTTTTCTAAAGAATCCTGTTGCTTCTGCTGTGATGAATATTACAAAAATAAATGACGTCAACAGGCTTTATGATAAACTAAAAGATAAAGAAGGTAAAGATTTTTTTGATTCGTTTGTTCGGGAAAGAAATTTAAGCTACATCGCATTTGAAGAAGACCTCGCTAAAATTCCGAAAACAGGACCGTTTATCTTGGTTTCCAATCATCCGCTTGGCGCAATAGACGGAATTTTGATGTGCAAAATTCTGTCAGAAATCCGTCCGGACTTTAAAGTGATGGGAAATTTCCTGTTAGAGAAAATAAAGCCAATGGAGCCTTACGTGATTCCTGTCAATCCTTTTGAAGGAAGAAAAGAAATCAGAAACAGTGCCACCGGAATGCGTGAAACGCTTAAGCATCTTGAAAACGGAGGCTGTGTAGGAATTTTTCCGGCAGGAGAGGTTTCCAATAAAAATAATTCTTACGGAGAGATTTTAGACCGTGAGTGGGAAAAACCTGCTTTGAAATTGATCAGGATGGCGAAAGTTCCTGTAGTGCCAATGTATTTTCATGCTAAAAACAGCACTTTATTTTATCAGGTTGCCAAAATTCATCCCAATTTGCAGACACTTATGCTTCCGACAGAGATGATGAACGACCGTGAGAAGCCAATAAGGATAAGAATAGGGCGTCCGATTACCGTAAAAGTAATGGATGAAATGGAAAGTATTGAAGAACTGGGTGAATTTTTGAAACGCAAGGTTTATATGATGAAATCTTACTACGAAAAAAGAAAATCTATTGCACAGTCTATCAATCTCAAAAATCTATATGTAAAGTTTCCTTTGCTGAAAGAAGAAAATATTGTACAGAATATCATAGACGAAACGCCAAAAGAAGACATTCTGAAAGATATTTCCAAACTGAAAGGAACAGACAGAATGCTTTTCAGTAACGGGAATTATGAAATTTATTTTACTCCTTACGAAGAAATTCCTTCGGTAATGAGGGAAATAGGAAGACAAAGAGAGCTTACTTTCCGCGCAGTGGGTGAAGGAAGTAATCTGCCTTTTGATCTGGACGAATATGACCAGCATTATCATCATCTTTTTTTATGGGATAGTGCCGCCGAAAAACTTGCGGGAGCTTACCGTATGGCATTAGGTAAGGATGTAATGAAGAAATTTGGAATAAAAGGATTTTACACCAGCTCTTTATTTGAATTTGAGCAGGATATTCACCCATTTTTCAAGAAGGTGATAGAAATGGGTAGAGCCTATATCTGCGAAGAATATCAGCAGAAGCCGCTTCCGTTATTTTTGCTTTGGCGCGGAATTGTGCATGTGTGTTTACGAAATCCCGACCACAAATTTCTGATGGGCGGAGTAAGCATATCTAATAAATTTTCTGAGTTTTCCAAATCATTGATGATCGAGTTTATGCGTTCTAATTATTACGATTCTGCAGTCGCTCAATACATCACTCCGAAAAACGATTTTAAAGTAAAACTGAGAGAACGTGATAAGCATCTTTTTCTGAATGAAATGAACGCAGATCTTAACAAGCTGGATAAGTTTATTGATGATCTGGAACCTGAACTCAGAATGCCGGTTTTAATTAAAAAATATATTAAGCAGAATGCAAAGGTAATTGCCTTCAACGTCGATCCGAATTTCAATGATGCGATTGATGGTCTTATGTATATCAGGATAAGTGATCTTCCGGAAAGCACAATAAAGCCGGTTTTGGAGGAAATGAGTGAGCAGATAAGAAAAGAACAGGAAAATAATCAGACTGAAAATCAGTAAGTTTTTATTTTCATTGAAAAAATGTTGCGTAATACTTGCTTCATATACCAAAACTTCCTACTTTTGCATCACTTTAAAACAACGAAGTAAGGTTTCTTAGCTCAGTTGGTAGAGCAACGGACTGAAAATCCGTGTGTCCCTGGTTCGATTCCTGGAGAAACCACAAAAACCGCCTGTAAAAAGGCGGTTTTAATTTCAAAAGTTTTAAATGGTAAGGTTTCTTAGCTCAGTTGGTAGAGCAACGGACTGAAAATCCGTGTGTCCCTGGTTCGATTCCTGGAGAAACCACTCAAAACCACTCTTCTCAGAGTGGTTTTTGTTTTTTTGGTCAGAAAGGTAATATTAATGTTGTAATTTTGTTTTAATGAAAGAATGCAAATTACAGCCAAGATTTAAAGATTCATCTCATTTTAAAAATTTTTGGGAAGAAGGAAATGGTAAACAGCTGATTGAGTTGTCCGGTGCTGAAGTGAGTTTGAAAGACTTTGACCAATTTTCTGAATTTTATTATCATATCGACACAGTAGGTGATGAAGTCGTAAAGGATATTTATTTCACAAAAAACTTTCATGAAGCATCAAGAGAAATAGAGCAATACATCAGGAATGGCGTTTCTGTACATGAAGATGTACCTGAAAGTGTAAAACAGCTTTTTCAGCAAACACAAAAAGTACCTGACTGGCTGGATCATAATCTTTTGAAAAGCGGCGCAGAGCTTTGTATGAGAAGCAATCTGGATTCGCTTATTTCCTTAAGAGATTACTGTCTGATCGGGGGCTACGATTATGCTTATCTCAACAAGCCTCTTATGGCTACGGAAGCCTTAAAAAAAGGTGCGGTGAAAAGACTTTCTGAAACACTTGATTTTTGGGTGAATGTTACCCGTTATAATGCACTTGAAGTTCATCATAAAGGATACGAATTTGCGATTAAAACAAGACTGATTCATTCTTACGCAAGGCTTTCTATTAAAAAAAATTACAAAGAATGGGATACTGAAAACTGGGGAGAGCCGATTAATTCATGGGATATGATGGCAACCTATATTGGTTTTAGTCTGGTCTTTATGCACAGTCTGAAAAAACTTGGAAATGTGGTTTCTGATGATGAAGAGAAAGGGCTTTTTCACCTTTGGAAATATGTAGGATATCTGTTAGGAATTCCCGAAAAAATCCTTCCAGACAATAAAAAACAGGCAACAGAATATTTTTATTTGTGGACTTCCGTTCAGCCATCTTCAGACAATGATTCTATATTGCTTGCTCATTACCTGCTGAATGAGTCATTAGAAAATCCGATATTGAAATATCAGTTCCAGCGCAGAAATCTCCGTTATCTGCATATTTGCTGTACCTGGTATCTGCTTGGCGATGAGGTCTGCAAACGATTGAAAATTCCGGATGTGCCTTTTAAGAGAGGGTTTCCTGTAACTAAAAAAATTCTTAACAAGGTGTACAATAATGTGATAAGTCGTGAAGCAAGAATTAAAAGAGGAAACAAAGATCAGATGAAAGTTCTTGAAGATTATCTGAGCATCACACAGAACTCCAACTTTCATTAGGATGATTTATGATCTGGATTTTATTAATTTGAATGCTGAAAAAATAAATGTTTTAATCAACGGATTGGTGAAAAATTATATTTTTTTTAACATCAAAAAACATTTTCAGACCCAAATAAAATTAGATTTTAATAGTAAAATTTTGTATTTTTGATAAATTATATTTAATCGAATGAGTAATATTGATGATAAGAAAAAAGCACTTGCATTGGTGCTTGATAAATTAGATAAAACGTACGGAAAAGGTACGGTGATGACATTAGGAGATGATTCTGTTGATAATACTATTGAAGTAATACCTTCAGGCTCATTGGGATTAGACATCGCACTAGGAGTGGGAGGTTACCCAAGAGGAAGAATTATTGAAATTTATGGTCCGGAATCTTCTGGTAAAACAACTTTAACCCTGCATGCTATTGCAGAAGCTCAGAAAGCCGGCGGAATTGCTGCTTTTATTGATGCTGAACACGCTTTTGACAGATCTTATGCTTCAAAGCTGGGTATTGATCTTGAAAATCTGATCATTTCGCAGCCGGATAACGGAGAGCAGGCTTTGGAAATTGCAGACAACCTTATCCGTTCCGGAGCTATTGATATTGTAGTAATTGACTCTGTGGCTGCATTGACTCCTAAAGCTGAAATTGAAGGCGAAATGGGAGATTCTAAGATGGGTCTTCATGCGAGATTGATGTCTCAGGCTTTAAGAAAGTTGACGGCTACTATTTCCAGAACTAAATGTACTGTGATTTTCATTAATCAGCTGAGAGAAAAAATCGGGGTGATGTTTGGAAACCCTGAAACAACAACAGGTGGAAATGCCCTTAAGTTCTATGCTTCTGTAAGAGTTGATATCAGAAAGGCAAGTGCTCCTATTAAAAACGGAGATGAAGCTATCGGAAGCCGCGTAAAGGTGAAGATTGTGAAAAATAAAGTTGCTCCTCCTTTCAAACAGGCTGAATTTGATATTATGTACGGCGAAGGAGTTTCTAAAGTAGGAGAGATTCTTGATACCGCAGTTGACTTGGGTGTTGTAAAGAAAAGCGGATCATGGTTTAGCTACGAAGATTCTAAGCTTGGACAAGGAAGAGATTCTGTAAAAGATGTTCTGAAAGACAATCCTGAACTGGCAGAGGAAATAGAAGGGAAAATTAAAGAGGAACTGAAAAATAAATAAATTTTTAGTCATATATAAAGAGGATTGCTTTCAATAAGCAGTCCTTTTTTTATTTGAAATAATAACAAAAAACACGTCTGAAATTTCAGACGTGTTTTTTGTTAATATGAAGAAACTAATATTTTAAATATTATAATCCAGCCCATCCCGTTGCCCATGTTGGAGTGTTGATTCCATTACCGGCTCCTGTTGCAGAATTATTTTCAGTGTATGTATTTGCTAAAACAGTAACACTTGATCCTGCAGTATTTTTTGCAGAAGCCTTTGAATTCACTGTTTCAAATTTTACATTCGTAATTTTGTTTGTTCCATTAAAATATGTTACTGAAGCATCGTGTTCTACATTGATACCGGTTGCCCAATTTGACAATACTATATTGTCGAAAGTACCATAAGTACCTACTCTTAGTTTTATTCCATCAGCTTCACCAGTTGTTCCACCAATAAAAGTAGCATTTTTGATGGTAGGATTAGATCTTGGGTTTGCATTATGGTCATTTGAATTATTATCAGCTTCAACTCCTCTGTTACCGACACCGTTTGCTCTTCTTTTCGTATAAATGTTTGTTGCAGTACCATTCCAGCCCTCAGTCCAGTCAAAAGCATCATCTTCGTTAGCTACAGATACGATATTAGAAACATTTACAGTTCCTCCAAAAAATTCTATACCATCATCAGAACCGTTAATTAAAGAAATGTTGTCAATGGTAGTTCCGTTACCAACCCCAAAAAGAGAAAGACCATTGAACTCTTTATCAGCAGTAAAGATTGCTCCTGCATATTCAATTCTTACATATTTTAGAGTTCCTGAGTTATCTGAAATATTAGTACCGCCATATGTCGCGTTACCAACTTCTGCTGTAGCCGTAGTACCTTTATTGATAGGTGCTTTTCCGCAGATTACCAAACCACCCCAGCTTCCCGGAGTACCCACAGGTGAGGTAAATACAATTGGTGAAGCAGCCGTACCGTTAGCAAAGATTTTACCATCTTGTTCGATTGTAATATATGCAGAAGTACCACCAGTGGCTTCAATTCTTGTACCTGCAGGAATTACAAGAACTCCTCCTGCTTTCACTGCAACAGCACCTGTAAGCTTGTATACTTTAGAAGGATCAAGTGTAACCGTTTCACCAGATTTTACTTCTCCTTTGAAGTTATTAGGATCTGAAGCGATTCCTGTTGCAACAATTTCTTCATCATCATTATCACTACAAGAGTGAAATACTACAGTTGTAGTTGACATAATCAATGCTGCTGCTAATAATTTTAAAGTGTTCTTTTTCATTTTTACAATTTTTATATTTATTTTTTGGATTTAGAATTCGTAAGAAACGCTTGCTCCTACAGCAGCTCCTCTTTTATATTTTTTAGATACTAGTTCGTTTCCAGTAATCGGGTTATCCTGAACTCTTGTGAAATATGGATTGATTAAATTTCTTCCCGTAAAGGAAAATCCCATACCATTAGATAATTTAAATTTTAAAGTTGCATCCAGCGTACTGAACGCCTTATCTACCATATTACCTCTGTTTTGTGTTCCGAGAGAATAAATATTATCTGAGATGTATGAATAGGATACAACAAAATCCATTGTATTTCTATCTCCCCATTTTTGCTCCAGTCCAAGATTCACATTTGCTAGAAAATCTGAGGCTCCCTGCATTTTATCTTTAGTGACATTGAAGTTGGTTGAGTAATTAGATTTTCCCGGTCCTGAATTTTCTCTGGCGACTTTTGGGTTGTCAAGTTCTTGCTCTGTATTCAGATAAGTACCATTAACAAATGTATATAGTCTTGTTTTTCCCGAATCATAAATGTCTTTTCTTATTTCTGCTTCCAATCCGAAAACTCTCCCCGTATCCCCTACGTTCATTACAGATGTAGAGTTTGAAGATGAATTAATTGTTACTCTTGCAAGTGGATTTTGGATATATTTTCCAAACGCTGTTAAGGAAATCAGCTCATTTTTTTTAGGAAACCACTCCCATTTCAAGTCTACGTTATAATTGTCTGCAAGATAATTTGAAGGGTTACCTAAAGTACTTTCATCTACATTTTCATATTCAAAAGGTGCAATTTCAAGAAGCAGTGGAGAAGTGTAGGTTTTAGATCCGGCTAATCGTATATTATTTCTGTCATTTAAGCTGTATTTCAAATTGAAGGCAGGTAAAATTTTATTATAATCCCGATCTTGCTTACCTTCTAAAAGAGCTGTGTTATACTTCAGTTTTTGCATCAGGTTTTCATACCTTACACCTACCTGGGCTGTTAGTTTTTCGCTGAATTTATAATCAACATTTACATAACCTGCATTGTTGGTCATTTCTGATGTAAAGCTTTGCGGAATCAATGCTTGCTCTGGATTAAATTTTACGTCACCTCTGAAAGTAACAATGTCAAAGAATGCACCTGTCTGATAATTTCCTAAGTTGAAGAAAGTATCATAATTATTAGGATCCACGAAGTAGCTTCCCTGTACAGGTAAAATTCTGAAGTTGTATTGAGTAGCTTTAAAATCGCTGTCTTTATACCTTCCACTGTATCCTAATGTAATTTTTGCTTTTTCACCCCAATTGTAATCAGCACGGATATCACCTACAAAATCATTTTCTAAAAGCTGGTCGTAATATCTGTTATTAGCTCCTGGGTTACTGCTTGCAAAGAAACTATAGTTGTCAAGCTTATCGAATACTGTTACGTTTTGCTGTCTGTCCGGTCTTTTACTGTCAAGTCTGTTGTAACCAATATTCCAGGTAATTTTTAAAGGCTGAGTGATTGTATGTTCACCTCTTAATTGATTTACCAATAAATCATTGGTTCTGTAGGTTGCTCTTCGTAATTGAGTAACATATCTTGTCTGCGGAACATCATTATCATAATAATCTCTGTTAAACCCGGCATAATTTCCCAATGTCTGTTCAGAAGTATGGATGTAGTTGGATGATAGATTGATGTTATGATTAGAGTTAAGTTTATAATTAATGTTTACCAAACCTGTTGTATTGGTAGTATACTTAAACTCTTCTGCTTTGCTGTAAATTCTTAGAGGATCATCCTGAGCACCGTAAGATCCTCCTGTAGTTCCGGAAAAATATTCGTAGCTATTATCAAATCCTCCATACCCGAAAATGCTCAATTTTCCTTGTTGTCCTATTTTAAAATTAGTTCCGAAATCAAAATTCAAATTAGAGTTAAACGGATTATTTACTTCACTGTCTTTCCATGAAGTTTTAAAAACATACCCTTTATTTGCAATAGCGTTTTTAGAAGGCTGTTCTATTTTCGCAAAACCGAAAAAGTTAGGACCGTCTTGAAGCTGATAATTATCTTTATTTATTGCATTAAAATTAACTGAAGATCCAAAATTTATTTTGAAATAAGGTTTCCCTGTATACACTTTTGATACAATATCGACATTGGCTCCTGCCATGTCTCCCCAAAGTTTTGGGTTGTATACCTTTTCTAAACCAATATAATCTATCATATCGGTTTTGATGATACTCAGATCAATATTTTTGTATAATGGATCATTTGAAGGAACCTGAAGTCCGTTTACTGTTGTTGAGTTATTCCTGTCACCAAGCCCACGAATGAAAATTTGCCCGCTTCCTTCCTGTTTTTGCGAGCCGGTAGCCTTGGTTACTGCTACAGATACATCCCCTACACCTTGTTTTTCCAGCTGTACAGAGCCAACTCTTTCAATTACTTCAACAGATTTTTTCTGGATACTGATGATATTAGACTCACTTCCTTTCTTTGTATTTCCACGGATCACGACCCCTTCAATATTTTTTTCGTTTTTTACAGTGTCGTTTTTTTGTTGAGCGTAAAACAATGTTCCTGATGTAGTAAGGAATAATGCAGCGATACTCAGTTTTCTAAAATTCATTTTCTTTTTACTAATTACTTTCGGTGCAAAGGAATGAAAGTTTAGTATTGTAAATGGTTTAGTAAAATTTAATTTTTTTTTAACTAAACATTAAGAAAACGCTATTATTGTTAACTTTATATGAACGATAAATATTGAGTTAATTCATCATTCAAAATTTGTTAACTTTGAAACGTAAAAATTAAAAATGAATCAAAAGAAAATACTTCTGATAGACGACGAACTGGATATTCTGGAAATTTTGTCTTATAATCTGGAGAAAGAAGGATATGACATCTACACCGCTACAAACGGGAATGAAGGAATTGAAAAAGCCAAAGAGATCATTCCAGATCTTATTTTGCTGGATGTAATGATGCCGGAGAAAGACGGAATAGAAACCTGTCAGGAACTTCGGAAAGTAAAAGAACTTCAGAAAACACTTATTGTGTTTCTTTCTGCAAGAAGCGAGGAGTTTTCGCAGTTGGCTGGCTTTCAGGCAGGTGCTAATGATTATGTAGTGAAACTAATCAAACCGAAAATTCTTATTTCTAAAGTAAACGCTTTACTGCAGCTCACTTCACAGGTTTCAGACAATTCCAAGTTAATAGAAATAGGAGATTTGGTAATTGATAAAGACAATTTCAGAGTTTCTAAAAGCGGACAGCAGTTTTTATTGCCCAAAAAAGAGTTCGATCTATTGTATCTTTTAGCATCAAATACCGAAAAAGTATTCAAAAGAGAAGAAATACTTGAAAAAGTTTGGGGCAATGATGTCATTGTAGGTGAAAGAACTATTGATGTACACATCAGAAGGCTGCGCGAGAAATTAGGCATCAATACCATTCAGACTTTAAAAGGAATAGGATATAAACTTATTGTTTAAGTTTTAAATTCCTACATTTACACCTAATCCAAAAATATTGTAAAATTGAAGTTTTACAGGCTTACTTTTGTTTCTTCATGTCTTTTAACGATGGCAATGTTTATATTGGTCATCACTTTCGACACACTAAAAGACATTTACTATCCAACTTCCAAGTTTACGATAGGACTTATTTTCGGGGTTATTCTGATGTTTTTTATCAATTATGTGGTTTTAGAGCTTTTATTTAACTACTATGCCAAAAAACAGGTCAGAAAAATATCCAAAATCCTTCCCGAAGAGATCGTCTACAGCGACCAAAATAATATTACCCTGAAAGAACTGGGAGAAAGATTTTCTGATTTCAACCAGCAGAAAGTCACAGAAATGGACATGATGAAAGAGATGGAAAGCTATCGTAAAGAATACATCGGAAATGTTTCCCACGAGCTGAAAACACCTCTTTTTTCAATTCAGGGATATGTAGAAACTCTAATGGACGGAGGAGTTGAAAATCTGAAAATCAGAGACAAATATCTGGAAAGAATCGGCACTTCGGTAGAGAGACTTATTGCCATTGTCAATGATCTGGATATGATCAACAGGCTCGAAGCAGGGGAAATCAATCTCAATATTTCAAAATTTGATGTCAATATTTTAATCAAAGAAATTTTTGACCTTCTCGATCTTGAAGCCGAGAAAAACAACACCATGCTTCAGATTCAGACCCTGCAGCCGCAGATTTTTGTAGAAGCAGACAAACAGAAAATATCTCAGGTTTTTATTAATTTAATTTCAAATGCCATTCACTATGCCAACAGACAGGAAGCCAAAGTGATTGTAAAAACCAGTGTTTTGCGAAATAAAGTACTTATTGAAGTGATTGATAACGGAATGGGTATAAAAGCTGAGCTTCTGCCAAGGATTTTTGAAAGATTCTACAGGGTGGAAAGCAGCCGCAGCAGGAGACAGGGCGGTTCTGGTCTGGGACTGGCAATTGTAAAGCATATTCTGGAAGCACACAACGAAAATATTACCGTAGAAAGCGTCTATCTTGAGGGTACAAAATTCAGTTTTATGCTCGAAAAAAGTAAATGATTTCGGCGAAATGTAAGAAAAAAAACTTTCTAAAAAAAAGCGTAAATATTTTTGACGAAATATCAATTATTATATATTTGCAACAAGAATTTATCATAATAAATAAGGCAAAAAAGTAATTGAAATACTGATATGGTTTACAAAATCCGGGTAATATTAGATACGAAAGAAGACATTTTCCGCGATGTAGAAATCAAAGGAAAACAAACACTCTGGAACTTACATTTGGGAATTAAAAGTGCGTTCAATCTCAGCGGAGATGAGTTATCTACTTTTAATCTTCTGGAAGAAGACGGTACTGTGATAAAAAGCGTACCTCTTGAAGACATGAGTGATGATGGCGATGGCGAAATTATGTCAGACGTTTACATTGATGAAGCATTTGAATCTGTTGGCAACAAGGCTCAGTTTCAGTATGGTCTTTTAGATCTCTGGGAGTTTTTCTGTGAGCTTATTGAGATCAGCGATGAGACGAAAGGAGTAAATTATCCTATCACAACGTACAGATTCGGGAATGCTCCTCTGAAAGCTCCTGTGAAAAGCGGAAATTCTTCCGGTTCAAAAAACAAAAAATCTGCGATGCCTTTGCTGGACGATGATTTTAGTTTTGATGATGACTTTAGCGGAGGTGCTAACTTTATAGATGAAGATGATGATTTCAATGACGATGAAGACGACTTCGATGATGATGTTTTTGACGATGAAGACGATGATGATAACGAAAGATAAGCAGTAAATATACAACCCTGAAATTCTCAGGGTTTTTTTATTTCAAAAAACTAAGCCGTAAAAATCTTTATTAGTATTTTTGTTTTAAAATACGATTATGCGAAGAGTTATTTTTGCCGGAATAATTAGTTTGGGACTGATATCCTGCGCTACAAAAACAAATGTAAAAAAGATGAATTTACCACAAAACTGGAAACACACCACCAATATTTATGAAGTCAATGTAAGACAATATACTCAGGAAGGAACCTTTCAGGCTTTTGAAAAAGAAATGCCGCGCCTTAAAAATATGGGGATAGAAACTTTATGGTTTATGCCGGTTACCCCAATTGCCCAGAAAAATAAAAAAGGAACTCTGGGAAGCCAGTATGCGGCGGCAGACTATGTCTCCATTAACCCTGAATTCGGAACAATGGATGATTTTAAAAGACTGGTAAAAAAAGCCCATCGTCTTGGCTTGAAAGTCATCATAGACTGGGTTGCCAATCATACAGGCTGGGATCATGTCTGGACAAAAACACATCCTGAATTTTATCTGAAAGACGAAACCGGTAATTTTAAAATAGCATCCGGAATGGATGATATTATTGAACTGGATTATCAGAATCCCGAAATGCGGAAAGAAATGATTGAAGCCATGAAATTCTGGATCAGAGAAACAGATATTGACGGATTCAGATGCGACTTGGCATCCTGGGTGGAAGTAGATTTCTGGCAGGAAGCAAGACCCGAAGTGGAAAAAATAAAACCTCTTTTCTGGATCGGGGAATTTGATGAACTGGAAAATCCGGATTATGGAAAAGTATTCGATGCAAGCTATTCCTGGAAATGGATGCACAAATCAGCCGATTTTTATAAAGACAATCAGCCTATTCACGAGCTTACAGATTTGCTGAGACAATATTCGCAGATAGGAGATTCATCCATGAGAGCCTGGTTTACAACTAATCATGATGAAAACTCTTGGAACGGAACAGAATATGAAAAATATGGGGATATTGCTTTGCCAATGGCAGTTTTCTCGGTAACATGGAATGGTATTCCGCTTTTATATTCCGGTCAGGAGCTTCCGAATCTCAAGAGACTCGAGTTTTTTGAAAAAGATCCTATTGCATGGACCAACAATTATAAAATGGCAGATTTCTACAGAACACTGCTCGAGCTGAAATCTTCCAATCCGGCTTTGCGTGGAGGAGATCCTAATGTTTCCACATATCTGCTCAACACTACCGCCAACGATAAGATTTTCGCCTACATCAGAAAAAATGGTAAAAATGAAGTTCTTACAGTATTAAATTTCTCAAAACAGCCGGTAGAATTCAGCATTGAAGATGATCAGGTTTCAGGAACCTTCAAAAATGTATTTGACGGAAGCAAAAGAGATTTCAGCAACGGTAAAAACTTCAGTTTTAAAGTTTCTGATTATGCTGTTTTTGAGAAGTAACGGATTGAAATTGAAGAATGAATAAACAGGAGATTATTGATGTTTTGCATCAAAAAACAACAGAGAAAATACAGGGTCTGGAAAAGCTCATTGATGAAACCCGTGCTTCCAACAACGATACCAAAAGTTCAATGGGAGACAAGTATGAAACGGGAAGAGAGATGCTGCAGCAGCAGATCAATAATCTTCAGATTCAGCTGAATGAAGTGATGAAGCAGCAGGCTTTTCTTAAAAGTATCGTTGCAAAATCTTCCCAAAAAGTAGAAAAAGGAGCGGTAGTAAGTACAGAAAGAGGAGTGTTTTTTATTTCTGTTTCTTTGGGTGAAATTACCCTCAATGATTATAAAATTATGTGTATTTCTCCCGAATCTCCTTTAGCTAAAGCAATGAATGGTAAATCAGTCAATGATATTTTTACTTTGAACAATGTAAAACATACAATTATCAACATCGAATAATTTTTTAATGATTGTCCATAATTTATCATAATTGAAAAAACTTTTGCGCTCTTTGCGTGAAAATTAAGCAAAAACTCCATCAAGCTTTTTGATGGAGTTATTTGTATAGCTGCGTCCTGATTTCAATTAAAAGTTTTTCTGCTTTTTTCTGATCAGGATAATCAGGCAGAAGAGAATTTTCAGACAAAAAGTTTAATTCTTCGATCAGTTGGTCTGAAAACAGCAGCAAATCATCATAATCCCATTTTCCGGCTTTGATGTCGAGCAATTCTTCCCGGTTTTTTACCCGGATTTCGAGTTGATTATTCCTGAAAATTTTAACTGCAGACTGTAAAAGACGAATTGTATGCATCATATTTTTGCTGTCGTAGTTCTTTCCGTGCTGTTGATTGGTGTTGTATCGGTCTTCGTTTCGTTTGGCAACCCAATCCCAGTATTCTTTATAATTTTTGCAATATGTAGAATAGGCATCCTGGTTGAAAAACAAATAAGCATCTGATTTTTCACCTTTTGCAATAGAAGATAAACTCACCTCGTTAGAATCTTCACTTTTGAAAATTCCTTTGTAGTTTTTGTTTCCTGTTTTGTCATAAAACAATGCAAAAAGACCTTTAGAGTGAGGTATTTTCACCAGACCACAAAGCTCTTGTAAGAAATTCCTTTTTTCCAGCCAGTTTTTTGCAGGAATGGAATTTGAATTTTCCAGAATCACACAGAAATCCAAAATTCCTTTTCGTTCTTTTTCAACCGGATTGACAATTTTTTTATTCAGCCCTCTCGCTTTTTGAATTTGGGCAGAAGCATATCCGCCAAAAGTATCTTTACACAATTTTGAAAGAAAATCTTTCTGCTTATAAAGATCCATCAAAGGATTTTTATACAAAATACAATCTTCGGGAGTGGCGAGAATTTCCAGAATATTGGGATTGTTTTTCAGCAAAAGTTCGGTGAACCGTCCGATTTCGTAATACGTAATATCATTCGTTTCATTAGAAATCTGCGGAATATAATTGAGTCCGAAAAAATCTTCTTTCGGTAAATGATACACTCCTTTTATATCGGTATCCGAGTTTTCTGTTGCCAATCCGAAAGAGCGGCTTCCGGAGATGGCTTGGAAGAGGAGGAGGTTGCGGGATTTTAGGTCTTCTATTTTCATAATTTCTAATATAATAATATCTCCCTAAAAACCCTCTCCATCTCATACTTATCCGAATTTCCAGAAGAAAGCGTTTTAGATTTTTCTTCGTTATCCAATATCATTTTCTCAAAAAATCCAAACAACTCCCAGTCATTTGGATGATAATACGATTCTCCTTTGGTAGCTTTTAAGGCGATGAGGTTTTCTATTTTTGTTCTCGTAAAATCATCTACCAAAACCAGCAATTCACTGAACAAAACTGGCGGAACCGTTCCTTTTTCTATGATCCATTTTCCCGTTAAAGTTGTTCTAAGAAAATAAAAATAAGATTTTAGTTTGACTTCATCGGTTCTGCAGGCTTCCAGATATTTTTTACTCATGCTCAGATAATGGTAAGAAACCGCTATCGGAGAAAAACATTCATCTGCCAAAGGTTTGAAGAGTTCATAAAATCTCTCATTTTTCACATAAACGATAGGAGAGTAGAACCAACTTAGCAAAGCGGCATTCGACTTTAACAGCAAATGAAAAGTCTTTCTTAGATCCCATCCGGAAACGTCCAGATCATCTTCTGTCATAAATTCTATCGTTTCATCTTTGTCCCACGGCGAAAGATACCAGTCTTTTTCGTGTCTGTATATAAATCGTATATCATAATCGCTGTCGGGAGAAGCAAAACCCCAGGCCCGGCTTCCCGATTCTACCGCAAGCAATATTTCTATATTTCTTTTGGCTTCTGTTTCTTTTAGTTTTTCCAGTATTTTTGGTGTCATTGTTTTTAATTTATAATGCAAAATAATTAATTACCTGCGCAATCTTTTTACGCAGGATGTTTGATACAACTATCTTTTTCGATATTTCCAAAGAACAGTCAAAGTCCGCATCTTTTTTAGAAAAAGAAAAATATCCAAAAGGTTTTGTCATACGAGAATAGAATTTTACTAAGCAAGAATGTGGAATCATATCGCAAAAATACAAACTTACAAGGCAAAAATGTAAAGCTACATCAGGACAAAGTGAAGTAACAATGCTAAAAATTGAAACTACATCGTGCCCTTGTAAAATGCCATCGGAAGAAAGTAAAAATACATTGCAAAAAAATAAAGTTACATCATAAAAATGCAACTTTATTTTAATAAAATGTTAAATTATTGAGCTTCAATATGTTTCAGGGCTAAAAACCAGTTATTTTCTATTGGTAAATTCGATGGCGGAGACAGTGGAATATTCCGGGGAGGTGGCTCCATACAGACTTTTCACGTATTTCTTAATTTTGAGGGAGATGGCGTAAACTCCGGTTTCTTCTGCATAAAGAATCCTGTCACGTTCTATAATTTTGGTGTTCAGCTCAGACTCGGTCTGGTCTACGGCTAAGGTTGCCGCTTTTAATGAGTCGTGATAGGTGTTGAGGTATTGTAATTTTATGCTCTCTTCATTGGGTGTGTAAGCGGGTAGGGTGGAAAGCATCTGTAAAAGGAGACCGAAATTTTCAGCTTTTGAGGTGAAAGACTGTCGGGAGGTAGATAAGGTTTTAGGAGCTTCTTTGCCTTCTTCAACCGGAGCATTACTCTTTCTTGAACTACCCTGAATCGTATTAACTAAAGATCTTGCCTGGTTTAAAGTTCCCTGCGGTAAGCCCACAATTTCCAATAGATTGATGATGCTGGTACAGGTAGAACTCAAATTTTTGAAAGCGGTCTGACGGGCAACGATGGCGTTTTTATTTGCGTTTCGTTTGTCTCCGACTTCTGTCAGTTTTGCGTTGGCATCATTGTATAAAGTCTGCAGGCTTGCCACTGCAATATCGGCAATGGGTGGATTGTAAAGGCTGTACGTAGAAACTTGTTGGGTAATTTTTTGAAGGTTCGCTACATTTTTAGCGTGACCTACTTCTGAGGTGCTTGACATATCAATTGTGTTTTTTAATTAGTGATTCAAATATAAAAATTATTTTGAATGTGTGGTAGGTTTTCTTGAAATAAAAACTCCGAAGTCGGGAGACTTCGGATAGCTGGTCTTTTATGGTATAGCCTTCTTTCTTTTTTATTGTTGCTCAAAGTCAGGAGACTTTGCGCAGCAGGGGGCGTGACCTACTTCTGAAGTGCTTGCCATATCAAATGTGTTTTATTGTTAATGATTCAAATATAAAAATATTTTTGATTGTGTGGTAGGTTTTGTGTAAGTATTTTGATTTTTAGTATGTTATGTTAAGTTTGAAAGCGCGGATTGGAAATCCGCGCGATCGGTTAGATTTTCTGGAAATAAAAATTCCGAAGTCGGAAGACTTCGGAGAGCTGGAGAGGCTATCTTTTTGGTTTATTCTTGATTATAACTCACTTTTACTATTTCATTTTTTCGAGAAAAGGAAGCTTTTAGAAGCTTTCTGACTTGCAATTCTCTTATAAGTTTTTCATTATCTAGGTTGTATTCAATATCAAATTCTTCTTTATAATAGATATTGCGAAGTGGTTCCGGAAGTAATTTTATATATTCTAAAATCTCTTCATTAGAGTATCTATCTGAAATTTCATTATTTAAAAATTTTATTTTTTCATCATTTAGAAGGTTTGATTTTAATGCTACTATTGTAAAATATTCAGAATATAAATGAAATTTTAGATTGTTAAAATTATTTATAATTGTTTTTATAAAATTTAAATTTTTCTCATCATATTTTTTCTCTTCTGTTAAATATTTTAATATATCTTGTTTATATTGAGCATTTATATTAGATTTGAAAACATCTGTCCAAACATTCATGTCGAATTCATTATAACTTTGATGATTTTCATAAAGTAAATCTTCATTCTGTTGAATGAGTAAAATTCTATCATTACTCTCTAAATAAACAATATTTTGAGAATTGAAATTTATTAAGTTATTGGTAATAAGTGTTGGAATTCTTTCTTTTCTTTTTATTTCTGCTACATCATACCTGTTAACAAAAGATTTAATAAGGTTGTTAAATGATGAATCAGAAATTTCAGAATTTATAATATCAAGAACAAATTGTTTAACTGTTTTAATATCAATCTCTGTTTTTTTGATTTCATCCTCTTCTTCCTCTGAAGAATCAATATTAATAATTTGAACTTGTTCGTTTAGCTTATATTGGGAAAGTTCAAAATAGTTTTCCTCAACACTTAAATAATTTTTGAAGTAATTAAAATCTCCAACAACATCATTTTCGTATTCGAGAAGAAGATTTTCCCAGTTTGGAATTAATTTATTTTCTGAAACAAGATTGTTCCATAAACCTTTATTTTGAATGTCTCTTATATTTTCTATTTTAAAATTTAATTTTTTCATCAATAAAAATTTGTTTTCATTAGAAAGATCTTCATTATTTAAAAGTTTTATTACTGATTTTATTTCCTCTTCTGTGTTACTTTCTCCTGTTAGTATAACTTGTTCTATATATTCATTAATATTATCTTCTATATTATCTTTTAAATTTTCACAATCTGACTTTAAAATGTAAGTGTAATTTGCTTTCTTACTATTTATATTAATTTCATTATTGTTCAGTTTCTCTAAAATGAGATTTACATTTTCTTGATTAATTTTATAAATATTCTCTTTGTCAATTTCAGTTAAGACTTGAAATAACTCTTTATTATATCTAATTTTTGTAAGTTTTACTCCTAGTTTTTTTAGTTTAGAAACTAATTCTCCCGGTTCAATTCTATCACAAATATTTATTAGAAAATCATCATTTTGATCTAAATAGGAATTTATTGTGTGCTGTGAATTGAGAGTTATTAATTTGTTTGTCTCAACATTCTTTGATGTTATTAGTTCTTCGAAAATTATTTTTTGTACATCGTTGTTCCCTTTTGTATAAATGGTATTCCAAAATAAGTCCCATTTCGACATTTCATCAACAAATAATCTTAACAATTCGCTATTATCACTTACATGAACTGTATAGCCATTTAAAAATTCCAATACTCTTGAATCTAAATCGTTACAAATTATTTTGATGAATTCATTGAGTTTATTTGTATTAGATTTATCAGGAGTCGTAGACTGATTTTTGATAAGTAGGTAATCTAAAATTGAATAGTTTAATATTGCTTTTTTAGTGAAGTTATTTATAGCCAATTCGGTAATCAATTTGTGCGTGTCTTCAATAGTAGAATCAAATGTTTGCTCTTTGTTTTCTATTATTTCTAATTTTCTATTATAATCGTTTAGGGATAATGATTCAGGATAAAACAACGAAATGTATTCTGAATAATTTTCATTTACATAGTTATTTAACAGTAAAACTTTTAAAAGATTATAATTTTCTGAATTCTCGTTTGTACCAGAAATTTTTTGTTTTATGATTTTGAAAAAGTATTCATTTATTCTTTCTATCTCTATATAATTAATTAATTCATAAAAGTATTTTTTTTCTAATGCTAAATTTTCAGATTCAAGTTGTGATATTTTTCTTTTCATATCACCTTCTGAATTTTTATTATTGTTTAAAATAAAACGTTCTCTTTCTTTATATGTAAATACACTGTCAACGAGCATTTCTATATCTTTAAATGTTTTTCCAGAGTCACTTTTATAATAGTCCCAATTACTTGCATTTGTAGAATAGAAAATTGTAGGTGATTCGATTAGTTTTTCAAAGTTAATGTCGGTAATTAAATCATAAAAAGTAATTCCGTTATCCAATATATATTTAGCATTGGGAAATAATTTTAATATCTCGAATATATATATTTTTCTTAGAGTTTTGACATCATCTATTCTTTCATCCTTAGAATTTTCAATCTCACTATATAGTTTTTTAATTTCTTTTTTATTCAATTCAATCTCTGTTTTTAACAATTCATTTTTATTATTAAAAATATTATAAACAATTCCCGAATTATTTTGTAAAGCTTTAAAATCTATTGGATAGATGTTTTTAAGAATAATGAAACCAAAAAGTTTTTCAGCATCCAACTTTGTTTTGAGTGTTTTTATCTTGTGATAAACTTTGAATTCGTTAATTATATTAACCAAAGTTCTCATATCGTTAATATAAGGAGAAATATTAAAAATAATATTTTCTGATAAAATGTTGGTTTCGATAAAATCTTTTCTAAGTTTCTTAAGAAATTGAGTGTTGGAATTGCTATAATCAATAACTGGAATGATAGGAATAATTAAATCAAAAAATTTTGTTTTCTCATTATTTTTGCTAAATAATTCATCTTTTACAGCATACACAAAAGTTACAATCTCAGTAATATCTTTTGAATTATTTATTAAAATATTTAATTCACGGAGTTTTATGAAAACGTCTACAGCATCTTCGAATCTATCAATATCTTCAATAAAAACTATTTGAGTCTTTGTTTTTTCAAAAAAATACAATAGTTCATCAATATGTTTATTGATTATAGAGATGTCATCAGCTTTTGGAACAAATTCAGCATCATTAAAACTTAATTTATTTAATTTTAGATTAGCAATTTGATTAAAGACATTCTTGACTATCAATGCTGAAATTATAATGAAAATTATTTTAATAGATACTTCGTGAAGATTATAATTAATAAATTTAAAATCAAAGATTAGTAGCTTATTATATATGTTATCAAAAAATAGATAGAGTATTGAATAAATCCAAATTATTAAGAAAAAAGCTTTTAATAAGACATATTTTTTTACTGTAATCCTTTCAAATCTTGATTCTTTTAGTTCACCTTTTTTCTCAAAATATAGAATTTGTTGTACAATACTCGTTTCAATATCTGTTTCGGTTTGTGTATTTTTTTCTTCAAACTTACCAAGATTCACATCAATAGTTTTAAATTCAGGATTTTTGTGCTTAAATAAATTAATTATTGTACTCTTACCTGTGCCAAATGAACCTGAAATTGCAATGTTTTTTACTTTATTATTAAGAATACCCCATTTTAAAGAGTCTAGATAAGTTTCCGAAATTTCTTTATTATCATTATCTGATAGGAACGGTGTTAAATCTTCAAGATTTAAAGAACTTTTATTTTCCTCTTTTTCTAATTTGATTTTTTGTTTTCCTAAAAAAAAAATCATATCATTTAAAAAGCTGAAATAATGTATTTTAGCTTTTGATTTCAAATTTTTTAACATGTATTTACTAGTTTGTTACTAAAATATGAAAAAGATAACATTAAAAGAAATATAGTTTTTTTAATGTTGCTAAGAATATTTATTCCCCGCTGCGCAAAGTCTCCCGACTTTGAGCTAACTATTATTCATCGTAATTATTATATTTCCAAAACTCATTCTTTTTTGTTACATCAATTATGGGATTATCAGCCAATTCAACTTTTAATAATCCTTTGTCATTTACATAATTGCTTGCTGAGGAGTAGATGTAATGTTGCGCTTTTTCTACGATACCTGCTCTGATTGGGTTTAGGTGTATGTAGTTCAGTTTATCCCACATAAAATGTAAGGTATATATTCTTCTGCATGATTCCCATATTGCCAAAACTGATAATTCTTATTTCTTGTATGGCTTTCTGTTGCTTTTTTAAATAAATCTAACATCCACTCTCTTCTGCTTTCAGGTTCTGTTTGTATAGCTTCCAAAATATTTTTGCTCGTAAATTTTTTAAAGTCTCTTATCAGATCTGATAATTTGCCATCTTTTGATTGTATTATTAAATGAATGTGATTGCTCATGATTACGTAGCCATACAATATCATTCCTTTTTCTTTTATACAATAATCTAAAGAGGAAACTACGATGTCTTTATAAATCTTTCTTGTGAAAATATCTATCCAATCTACTACTGTACAAGTAATAAAGTGTGGTTTTTCCTGGTCTTTTATAGTATAGCCTTCTTTCATTATTATTGTTTTTAAATTTTACGCAAAGTCAGGAGACTTTCAGAAACGTGATAAATTTAAGAAAACTTTTTTAGGCTGAAATTGCTCAAAGTCGGGAGACTTTGCGCAGCGGTCAAACTAGGTGTATAGTTTTAATTTTAAATTTAGCAAATATAATTTAAGTCAATACAAAAAAAGATTACGGTAACCCGTAATCTTCTCATTATTTCCTAAACTTCTTCTTCCTCTTCCAAGGCGCATTCTTCCCCACATTACCCGCCATAATACATCCGTACGGCATCACTTCATCCAAAACTTCGCACAATCCGTATTCTTCAATCTGCGCTCTTACGTTTTTGGCACTTTTATAAGCGGTAGGAAGTTCCGAAATATCAATTTCATTGGTAAAAAATCTCACATCCAGACCTTTTGTTTCTTCAGCAAAAACTTCATCAATGGTTTTATGGGCGAGAGATTTTTTATGAAAACTTCTGCTGAAATTTCTTCCTGCACCGTGAGGGGCGAAACCCAGATTTCTTTCGTTGGTTGTTCCCTGTACAATCAGTACAGGTTCCGCCATATTCAGAGGAATCAGTCTTGGACCTGTAATATCCGGCAAAAATTTGTCATCCAGCGGGGTTGCTCCTTTTGCGTGATAGAATAAATCTCCGTCCCGGAATACAAAATTATGTTCGTTCCAGTATCGGTTTAGTTTTTCGGTATTTAATTTTTCCAACGTCGCATTGTGAATGGATTCATGGTTTTCTTTCGTCCATTTTCTGATGAGCTGCAAGGCTTCCCAATATTGTTCTCCTTCTTCAGTCTCAAACGGAATCCAGGCATTTTCTTTCAACGTTTCCGGCGAAAGTTCCATTCTGAAACGGTTGGCTACTTTCATGCCTTTATCGTACAGTTTTGCGCCCGGCGCTCTCGAGCCGTGATGGGTTACCAGCATTGTATTTCCGGTGTTTTTAGAAATTCCGACAAACAGAAAATGGTTTCCGTCACCCTGCGTTCCCATATGTGAACGGGCGATGCTGATTAAATCTTCATCTTTCAGAAATTCATTTTCCCTGAAAGCGTCCATCAATTCCTGAGACATCGGCATTTGTTCACCTCTTGGTCTTCCGCCGTAACCGAAATGCGTGATAGAATGCGCTGCATCCAAAACATCTTTCGGCTCAATTTTTCCAAAATCTGTGAGCATAACCGAGCAACAGATATCTGCTGAATGAAATCCCGGGTGAATGGCATTTTTCGCCACCACAACACCGCCCACCGGAATATGACCTTCCGGACCAGTAGGACAGGCATCGGGCATAATTGCGCCATTGGTTAATGTCGGCGTTTTCATTAGGACATTCATCGTATTGATGACTTTTTCCACATTATCATTTTCACTTTCGTGTTCTGCGCGGATGTTGATAACGAAATCTTTTGGTGCAGAATGCAGCGGAATCGGTTCCGGAGATTTGAATTGTTCCAGATAATCTTTCATTTGATTTTCGTCTAATTGATTTTCGTTAATATATTCCAAAGCTTCAGCAAACCATTTTCCCGGTCTGTATCCCAAAGAGATTAAGTCATTTCCTGTGATTGTTTTCATTTCAAAATTTATTTTTGATTATTGGGCAGCTATTCCGCCTTCCACTCCCGCTTTTTTGTTCCACAAAAAGAGCTCCGTTCAAGTCGGGCTGCGAGCCATTCGCTGTTCCAGTTTCATTGTTTGATGATGCAAAGTAAGGAGACAAGTGCGCAATGTTTTTGCATTGTAGAAAATTTTTATACATTTAATGAAAATTTTTTAAAAAACGCAGAATGAATAATTTGAATTCAGAAATATTCCAGGCCTTTCAGACCAAGCTGAAAACCGGTAACAGAAGAGGCGTTCACCTCAATGCTATTCCGGGAAATTCCCGATACAAATTTGATTTGGCAAGGTTGTCTGAAATTCAGAAAAGTCTTCCCGAACATTTCATTATTGATCTTCTTACGCAGAAAAACATCAGTTTCAGGTTTTCAGTTCTGGATAAAAAGCAGGAAGCTGCTCCTAAAACTGAAAAGAAAGACAGCATTTATCTTTACGCAGATGAAAAGGAAAATCTTCAGAAAAAAACTGTTGAAAATTCTGATAATCCTATCGAAAGCCGTTCCAAAATTCTGGATAAACTTTCGACAGGTTTGGAGAATCTGGTATTTCAGAACGATGTCATTCAATCGGAAAAAGGGATCAATTCTTTGGGTTTTGGTTTTCCCCTGCTTATCAGGAGAGATCTGGACGGACAGATTACTTCGGCACCGGTTCTTATCTGGTCTGTAAAAATAAAGCCGGTTAATGAACTTAACACGTGGGAAATCAGCAGAACAGAAGATGATCCGATTTATATGAACGAAGTTCTGGTCAATCATCTGCAGAACGATTCCGGAATTACACTGGAACAGATTCCTGAGGAAATGTTGCTGGATGGTAAAATCGACAAGCCTGAACTGCTTCAGATCTGCCAGAAACTTCTTGAGCAGCTCAAAATTTCGCAGAATCTGGATTTTATTCTGAATAATTATGAGGAAATACCATTCATTAAATCAAAATCAACCTTTGAAAATCAGCTTCCTGAAAAAGGCGATGCGGTTATTGTAAAATCCGGTCTTTTTTCATTGTTTGAAGTTCAGAAACAGAATATTATCAATGATTATGAAACTCTGAAACAGGAGTATAAACCGATAGAGAATTTCGAGAAAAAAGAATTTCAGACGATAACTTCCGTAGAAACAGATCCTTCGCAGCAGGAAATCTTAGAATCGCTTCAGTCACAGTCCAAAATTCTGATCCAGGGTCCGCCCGGAACAGGGAAAAGCCAGACTCTGACTGCCGTTTTGCTCAATGCGCTGGAAAATAAACAGAAAACCATTGTGGTGTGCGAAAAGCAAACCGCATTGGAAGTGCTCTACAATGCGCTTCACAAACTAGGACTGGAACGCTATTGTATTATGATAAAAGATTCGGCGGCAGACCGCAGACTGGTTGTAGATGCAGTTCGGAATACGATAGATTCGGCAGATTTCAAAAAGACCGTTCAGCCATATTCGGTGCAGTCTCTGCAAGCTCAGCTTACGGAAATTTCTGCTCATAAAAATGTGATCAACTCGGTTCATGAACTTTTAAATCAGGATATTTTATCCGGAAAAAACCGTACAGAAATTGTGGCAAATCTACTTTCTTTTAAGAATCTGAAAGAAAGTATTGATTTGAATGATATTCAGTTCTCGTTTTCGGAAGAGGAGTTCAGTGCCATTGAAAATATTCTGAAAAACGGTGAGGAGCTGTATCGGGAGTTCCAGCCTTTTAAGGGGAGTTTCTTTCTCAATCCCGAAAAATTGGTTCAGAAAGATTTCTACAGCAGTCTGCAAAATCTTGATTTATCATTTCAGAATTATGAAAAAGATCTGCACGGAATTCAAAAATTAATTGCGGAATTCAAACCTGTTTTCGAATTAAAAAAGAGAAGAAAATTCACGGAAAACATCAGCAAACTCCATTCGTTGATTGACGAAATGGAAGTAGCCACCGCTGTTTTAAATCAAAATTCAGAAGAATTTCATCCGGAAATTACGAGTGGTTTTTTCTATCGGTTAACAGCGTTTTTTTCAACATCAAAGAAAAATAAGATCAATACGCAGAAGCGTTTGAAGGAGATCAGCGGATTGATGAAGCAGATCAGCCTTACCGAATTTTTCCCACCAGTTGAATTGTCTGATAATCTCTGGAACAATAGAAACGAGATCATCAGTTACCGTCAGAAAATTCAAAATATATCGTTTTCAATCGAATCAGATCTGGAAGCGCAGTTTGGGCAAATTGATTTTCAAAATGTTTTTGATTCTGTGATTTCAGGAAAAGAAACTGAACTGATTTCACAGAAAATTCAACAGTTAAAACAAAATATCAGCAACGAAAACTGGTTAAAAAACACCGATTTCGGAAATTCTTACCAGACTTTTGAGCAATTTTTAACGGAGACTTTTGAATTATTTAAAATTTACAGAAATCATCCTGAAAACCCTTTGCTGAAGACCTATAACTGGTATTCTTTTCATCTTCCGCTTACAGTATTCCAGAAAAAAATTACTGAGAAATTATTTGCAGTTGAGAATTGGTCACCATCATTCTTTGCGGCATATTTTCCTTTGGTTTTGAGCCATTATTCAGATCCCGGACTTCACTTTAATGAAAAAAATTATGAAGATCTTGGTAAGAAAATAAAAAAGTTCGGAACATTTCAAAAATCATTCATAGAATATTTTTGGAATACTTCTCAGCAGGAAGCCGTGAAAAATTTTGAAAAAATCAATAAGGATATTACAGTTGCCAATCTTTATAACAAGAGAAGCAGTACTAACTATAAAAAACTGACGCTGAGACAAATAGTGCAGAAAGATATTGATCTGTTTACCAGCTTTTTTCCGGTGATTTTTACCACACCGGATGCGTGCAGCAATCTTTTCCAAGGTAGAAATTTTTATTTTGATAATGTGGTTTTTGATGAGGCAAGTCAGCTGAAACTGGAAGATAATCTTCCGGCGATGCTGAAAGCTAAAAATATTATCATTGCCGGAGATGAACACCAGATGCCACCTTCCAGTTACTTCAGTAAAGTTTTTGACGGAACAATTGAAGATGAAGAAGATATGGAATCTGAAAATGAAGTGATTACTTACAAAAATGCATTGCTGAACATTGAGTCTTTGCTGGATTTTGCAACAGAAAACCAGTTTGAGAAAAATCATCTTGATTTTCATTACCGTTCCAGACATCCTTATCTGATAGATTTTTCCAACCACGCATTTTATCATTCCAGACTGAAACCTCTGCCTTCAAAATCTGAAGACAAACCCATTGAGTTTTTCCAGACAGACGGTGTTTTTGATGAGCATATCAACAAAAAAGAAGCAGAAAAAGTTATTGAAATTCTTGAAAATATTCAGCCGAAAAAAGACGGAACGTATCCTTCAATCGGTATCGCAACCTTCAATATTACACAGCGAAATTATATCAGGAGAATGATTCTGCAAAAGGCTGCTCTGCCTGAAAATGAAGCTTTCCGAAATAAAATTCAAGCATTGGAAACCGCCGGATTTTTTATAAAAAATCTTGAAAACATTCAGGGAGATGAACGGGATATTATTATCATATCAACTACTTACGGAAAAAAGCCGGGTGGTAAATTTGTTCAAAGTTTTGGACCGGTCAATCATACGAAAGGATATAAGCTTCTGAACGTGATCATTACAAGAGCCAAAGAGAAAATTTATATCTGCAACTCGGTTCCTGAAGAAATTTTTACCCGTTATAAAGAAGCTCTGGAACTTGAAGGAGCCAACAACAGAAAAGCAGTTTTCTATGCTTATCTTGCGTATTGCAAAGCGGTGAGCGAAGAAAATGAATCTCAAAGGCAGGAAATTCTGAATACTCTGAATGTTTTTGGATATCAAAATAGTCATAAAAATGAAAAGTCAGCTGATCTTTTTATTGATGAAATTTACAGCCGACTGACCGACAGTTTTCCTGATGTAAAGATTTTTAAAAACCATCATTTCGGAGGTTATGAATTTGATATTCTGATCGAAAATAAAAATGGAAAGTCACTGGTCGCCGAATGTATGAGCAAAGAAAAATACTCGGGAAATCTTGGATATTTGGAAGATTTGCACAAGGAAAAAGTCGTTGTAAATTCAGGATTTGACTACATAAGAATCTGGAGCCAGAACTCGTGGCAGAATCTGGATGCAGAATTAGAAAAAATTAAAAAGAAAATAATATAATGATTTTAGAACAGCTTAAAAATTCACCGGAAAGTATTCATTTTAAAGACGTGATTGCTTTTATAGATGAGCATTACGATTTTTCGCCAACGAAATTTACCAACGGAAATACGGTAAATGAAGCCAATCAGAATAACGGTTCGTGTAAAGTTTTCAGTTTTGCAACGCTGAATGATTTATCCAAACAGGAAACTCTTTATCTTTTCGGAGAATTTTACAGAAATGATGTAATGAAAAATCCTGAAGGAACAGGTCATCAGAATATTCGAAACTTTATGGAGTTCGGTTGGGAAGGGATTTCTTTTGAAGGGACAGCTTTGGTGAGAAAGTAAACTGTCATTGCAAACAGACGGGAGGTCTGCGAACCCAGTTCAGAAATAAGGAAGCAATCTCAAATAATTTGGAAGAGATTGATTTGAGTGCTTCCTTAGTAAGAAAGAGGTCATGAAAAATGGCAACTTTTACCACCCCGTCAAAAAATCCAAGATTTTTCGCCACCCCTCCAGAGGAGGGGAATTTCACTGCCTTATATTAGATTCAACATCAATCTAAATTTAAGTGTTAACCTAAAACTTAACCTCATCGTATGTCATCCAACAAAAACGCTCTCATCCGGTACAAAACACTGGACAAATGTCTGAAAAACAAGTATAAAAAATATACGCTGGAAGATTTGATGGACGAATGTTCCGAAGCTTTGTTTGAATTTGAAGGAAAAGAATCTTTCGTAAGCAAAAGAACGGTTCAACTCGATCTGCAGAATATGCGAAGTGAAAAATTCGGGTATGAAGCACCGATTGAAGTTTATGAAAGAAAATATTACCGATACAGCGATCCGGATTACAGCATTCACAATATTTCTGTCAACGAAAGTGATCTGAAAGCGATGAATAATGCGGTGCAGATTTTAAAGCAGTTCAAAGATTTTTCGATGTTCAAAGACATGAATGGGGTAATACAAAAACTGGAAGATTCGATCCATTCAACGAATCAGAAATCAATTATTCATCTGGATAAAAACGAGCAGCTGAAAGGCCTTGAACATATTGATATTCTGTACGAAAGCGTTCTGAATAAAAAGGTTCTGAAAATTTTATATAAAAGCTTCAAAGCGAGGGAGTCTAATCATTATATCGTTCATCCGCAATTGCTGAAAGAATATAATAACCGCTGGTTTTTGATTTGCTGGCATAAAGGTAAAATAATGAACCTGGCTCTGGACAGAATAGAAGAAATTTCGATGGAAGAGCAAACCGAATATATTGATAAAGATTTCGATGCAGATCGTTATTTTGGTGAAGTGATCGGCGCTACGGTTTCTGAAACACAAAGACCTCAAAATGTAATATTCTGCATTACTCCAAAACACGCTCCTTACGTGAAAACCAAACCTTTTCATCATTCTCAGGAGATTCTAAAGGAAGACGAAAACGGAACGGTATTTAAAATATGTGTACAGCTTAATTTTGAGCTGGAACGGCTGATTTTGGGAATGGGAGAGTGCATCACCGTTCTCAAACCGGATAAGCTTAAAAAGAGGATTTACAAAAGTCTTACAGAAGCTGTGCAGAATTATTCCGAAGATAATGACAGTTGATTTTAATTAAAAAGCTTACACCGCAAAAATCAGAGTAAGCTTTTTGATGTATTTTACTTTAGTCTTGTGAAACTGAAATAAGTACCAATCCCGCTTCCTGTAGCTCCTGTAGGACTAGCAACTAATGTCATAGATTTATTTACCGGTGCTGCTAATCCAAAATAGTAACTTGTACCAGCTGTTAGTGTAACTATACCTTTGGCTAAAAAGTATCTTGTGTCTGTGGAGTTTTCTATATTAGCTCTGGCTACCCATAAGTTAGTTGAATTACTTGCAACGCCTATTACAGCTCTCTCTGCGCTTACTCCAAAGTCATTGTCAACAGCATTGGTACCAAAATATGATGTTGCAAATTCCCATATATATACACCCGTTTCTAATGGTGTAAATAGTCCTGTAGATGTATCATATTCATTTTCAAGGTCAATCTGCTCATTGTCTATAATTACTTTAGCAATTGAATTTCCAGTTGACGGCTGTGACATGGAGAAGTTTGTTGTAATGTAGCCTCCAAATTTTATTCTTTGAAGGAAACTGGTTTTTACTACACCGCTGGGATCAATTACTAAGCTGCTAACATTTGTAGCATTTGTATTTTGTACACCTTCAAAGCGTACCGGATCTGATGTATCTACCACATGAAACTTATTTGATGGAGATATTGCACCTATGCCCATTTTACCGTCACCTGTTATCCTTGCTTTTTCAGTGCCTAGAGCACTGCTTCCCGCGCTTGTTATAAATCTGATAGGTACGGAATTAGTAGTTGCATTAGAGCCTATATCTAAAGATATGGCATCTAATCCTGCAAAAACCTGTGTGTTTGACTCTGGGAAAGCCTGCAGGCTCAATCTAGTCTCTACATTGTTGCTATTTCTATCCGGTGACACTATCAAAATATTTGAAAGACCTGTTGAAGATGAAGCTAATGATTCCTGACGAATACCTGATCCTGAATTAATGATGGTTCTTTGGTTATTTCCTAGAAAGGTTAAAGTTTTACCATCCATTGTCATTGTTCTGTTTGAGGTAAGAGTTCCATCATCTTTATAGATGTTAATGTCCGGACTAATTTTAATCCACTCCGTTCCGTTAAAATAATAATAACCTACAGATGTAATGTTTACTCTTTGTGAAAGTGTGTCTCCGCCAGAAATGTCAGTAATGTATATCAATGCTCCTCTTTGATCCTGAGTATATAAAGTATTGCCTTTATTTGTAAGTTCAAGTCTCGTAAGTCTTGGAGCCTGCAAACCTGTGATATCATTTGTTAAAGATACACCATTGCTGTCAGATCTTCCGTTAACATCTAATGATGTTTTAGGGGATTCTGTATTTATGCCAACCCGCCCGGTTTGAGCAATGAAGAGTGATGCCGCAAGCAGAAGTTGGGCAGTAAATAGATTTTTTTTCATAATTTTAAAGTTTACTAATTATATAATAAAGCTTTCAGGTAATATGTTTTTTAATTTTTACAGTAATGCTTTTTTTCTAAATTGGTTCGGGGTTATATCTACGTTTTTTTTGAAAAAATTTACAAAATGTGAGGGCTCATTAAAATCCAAAACATAGGATATTTCTTTTATTGATAGATTGGTCTGCCTTAGAAGGGATTTTGCATCGTGGATAATAAGATTATGAATATGCTCTTTAATTGTTTTACCTGTTTCTGTTTTTAGTCTTCTACTTAAATAGTTGGCATTTATTTTAAGTGAATTAGCGTAAAAATTGACAGTTTTTTCGTATTTGAAGTCTTTGTTTTTCTTTTCTTTATTAAGAAGTTTTAAAAAAGAGACAACAATATTTTCATCAGAGTGAGTTATTTTTCCTACAAATTGTGAATCATAGTATTGGTCATATAATTCCTTCACCTTTAACAAAATAATATGAAGGCATGAAGCAAGAACTGTCCTGTTTTTTATGCTGTATTTATTATATTCTTTATTGAAAAATTCAAAAAGTATAATTAGGTCATCTATTTCTTCAGGAAGAATTTTAATGGGAATTGATTTATCTAATTGAAAGTACTGATAGTTGCTAATTAGTTTATTTAAAAAAGGAAATTCTTCTATAAAATTTTCAGAAAAAAACACACCATACTTTATCAGTATAGACTCTTCTAATTCACAAGACACAGTTTGTCTCGGGGGACAGAGATACACACTTGGAAACTCCATTTGTTTTTCCCAGTGTGCAATTTTTATTGTACCGGTACCTTCAATAAATAAATTGACAGCAAATAAATCTGATTTTAAAGGAGATATAGTGAGATTGGGAGCTACCCAAACCTGCTTTACTTTGTCCAGCCATATGTCTGAACATTTTGGTGGCGACACATTAAGATAATTACAAACATCATATATGTTTTTGAAATAAACGACTTCTTGCTGGGAATTCATAATAATTATTTTTCAGATAGGAACAGTTTTCATATTACAAATTTAACTACAAAATTTTATTTGTAATTGCGAGAAAAAAGAATATTATTGCAAAAATCGTTTTTATAATAAAGTATTATTGATTAAAATTATTTGTTTTATCTATTATATTGTAAACGGAATAATGTATCTTTAAACAGATGAGTTTATTGAAAGATTGGCTTGCTTATTGTAATGTTTTTCTAAATTTAAAATTATGAGATCAAGAATATTAAGAACAGCGCTTACGCTTTTAGCCCCAATTGTGATAGAATTTTTCATTAAAAAAATTACAGGGAAAAAAGAGGTGAAAAATGCCAATAAACAGATTCCGTCGCCACATTAAAAACTTTTCCTTACTTATAAGACCTTACTTCGGTAAGGTTTTTTTGTTTATTGTTTTTTTTGCTTCAGTCTCCTCTGTTCTGCATTTAATTTTGGGGTCATTAGATTCTGCTTTTATAAATCAGGATTTTGATATAAAATTTCAGTAAAGAGTACTCCCGAAATAACACTTCACTGTTTTTTAAGAGTCTGTTCATCAATGTAATCTGCCTGATCAGTGCTTATTCTATGATAGTGAATCCATTGCAGTTTTTCTTTTTTAGAGGAACAATAAATCATCTTAACAATCTAATGCGTTTACTATTAAATGAAATTAGGCTGAAAATATTTATCTTTTGCTAATTTGTTGTCTAATAAAGCTTTAATACGTACTAAGAACATAATGCAGGTCGCAGTATTTGCTATTGGCATGATTTTTACATCCAGCAAAATGTAAAATTTAAAATCAGAGTTATGAAAATGATTAAACAAACCATTATAGCAGCAGGAATTTTAACTGCAGGGTTAGTAAGTGCGCAGGATGCAAGTATGAATAACATGATTAAAGTAGGAGCTACAGCAGGTTTGGCAGTTCCGGCAGATAATCTCTCTGCTGCAATAGGAGTAGATGTAGCTTATCAGAACCTTATCACTCCGGGGTTTGGTCTTGGTATCGCTACAGGATATACACACTATTTTGGCAAAGACAATAATGGCTACAAAAACAATGATGTTGGAGTAGTTCCTGTAGCAGCGCTTATCAGAGTGTATCCGAAACAGACAGGATTTTATTTCGGAGCAGATCTCGGGTACGGATTTTTGGTAGGAGATGACATGGTAGCAAGCAATTCTACCGTAAGCAGACCGGATGGCGGCTTTTACCTGAAACCTGAAATCGGGTATCACAACAGAGACTGGAATTTCTTTCTTCAGTATCAGAAAGTATTTGCAGGAAGTAATGGTGATATTGCCGGTCCGGCTTCACAAGACTATAATGTGGGAAGCATCGGAGCAGGATTTTCTTACAATATTCCTCTAGGGAAATAATTATTAAAGATACAACCAATTATTAACCAAACCTTTTCGACTTTTTGAAAAGGTTTTTTGTTAGGATACAAAAAATACCAAAACAATTATTATATTTGATAAAATTTGCGATTATGAACTTAAATCCAAAATTTCCTCTCTATTTACCAGGGGTAAAGAACAGTAATAACGACCATGTTTCTATTATCGGAGCAAACCTTAGAGAAGACATCACAACTATTGGATATTATCTTTCGGGAAATGCAGGAATAGAACTTCAGCTTAAAAAAACATATATAACAAAAGAATATTCATCTTTTTCGGATGTTCTTGCTCAATTCATGCAGGAATCACAGCTTGAAAACATTAAAAGACTGGGAATTTCTGTTCCGGGTCCGGTCATTGATGGCAAGAGTTATCCTGTAAGACTTAACTGGAATCTGGATATTGCAGAATATCAGGAAAGATTTGGTTTTGAAAAAGTTTATATGCTGAATGATCAGGAGGCAGCTGCATATGGAATCGGTCTTTTGGAAGATTCTGAACTGGATGCAATTTATACCAGCGGACATCTTGAGAAAGGGAATGTTGCCATTATAGCACCCGGGAACGGATTGGGAGAGGCAGGATATTTCTTTGACGGAAAATACCTCAGACCTTTTGCTACTGAAGGCGGACATTCTGAGTTTTCTCCAAGAACTAATGTTGAGGTAGAATTTTATCAGTTCCTTAATAATATTTATGGAATCGTAAGTTGGGAAACGGTACTTTCAAAAGCAGGATTATTCAATATTTACAGGTTTTTGAGAGATGTGAAGAGACATCCTGAACCGGAATGGCTTTCTGAACGTCTTGCTAACGGAAATTTTACTGAAGAAATCTTTAAAGCTGCCATGGAAGAAGATGTGATGATCTGTAAAATTGCACTAGACACATTCCTGGAATTTTTAGCAAGAGAAGCAAATAATCTTACCCTAAAGCTAAAAGCTACCGGCGGACTTTTGATTGCTGGAGATATTACGCAGATTGTGAGAAATTACATTAATAAAGATAAGTTTTACGAGAAATTCAAAATCAGCGACAAGATGGAAAATATGCTCAAAAATATTCCTATTTATCTGATTAATACCGATAATATAAGCATTAATGGTGCTGCACTTTACACTGCTTACTTTACAGAATAAAATCAAGCTCCGAAGATACCGGAGCTTTTTTTAATTTATTGATGTAGATCAATATCAACAGCAGACAAAGATGATTATCTTTGCTTCGTTAAAATTTATTTAAAACATGAAAAAATTAATATTATTGGCTGTTTTGGCGACCGGACTTGCTTTTGGACAGACTAAAAAAGTAGTAAGCTCAGATGTACACTGGTGGGGCTATAAAGTAGCTAAATCTGCGGCAAGTTCGCACGATGGTACCGTGAATGTTAAATCCGGAAATCTTGTAATGAAAGGAAATGAAGTTGTGGGCGGTTCTTTTGTGCTGGATATGACTTCCATTAATGCTACTGATCTTTCAGGCGAGATGCAGGGTAAACTAAACGGACATCTTAAAAACGGTGATTTTTTTGAGGTTGAAAAGTTTCCTACAGCAAATTTTAAAATTACTTCTGTAAAGAAAAATAAAGATAAGAATTACAACCGAACTGTTACGGGAGATCTTACTGTAAAGGGTAAAACAAGCTCTGTTTCTTTTCCTGCAAATATCACGGTGAAAGATGGTTTGGTCTCTCTCACATCAGACAAATTTTCATTTGACAGACAAAAATTTGATGTGGCATACAAATCTTCCATGAAAGATGTATTTGTGAAAGATGAAGTAGATATGACTGTAAAGCTTACTGCGAAATAATTTATTTAAAAAAAGATTGTTAAAAGTGTAGAAGTTCTACACTTTTTTTTATTTTTGTTGAATTGTAAATAAAATATAATGAAAAGATTACTATTGTTTGTTATGATGTGTTCATGCATATCATTGGTTTTTGCCCAAAAGAAGGGAGATAAAGTTTCTAAGGTAATAACTTCTGAGATAAAATGGTGGGGACACAAAGTGGTAAAAACTAAGGCTACATCACATTACGGTACTGTAAAGCTGAAAAGCGGTAAGTTTAATTTTGATAAAACTGTGCTTGTTGATGGTGAATTTATTATTGATATGAGGAGTCTGATGGTTGCCGATTTATCTGGTGATGACCAGACAAAGCTTACCAATGATCTGAAAGGACCTACTTTTTTTGATGTTAAAAAATTTCCAACAGCTAAATTTCATTTAAAAAGAATCATTCCGCTGGCGAATGAAGAGTATAATTCAACAATCGTAGGTGATATTACGATAAAAGGAGTAAGAAAAACAATTTCTTTCCCGGCTAATGCATATATTACCCAATTTACGGTAGAGATAGAATCTTCAAGATTTTCTTTAAACAGAAGAGATTTCAAAGTATTTTACCAAAGTTCTGTAAAAGATTATTTTATTAAAGATGAAATGGAGATTCAGTTTAAGCTTTCTACAGAAAAAGTGGATAACGAAAGACCAAGATAAGGTTAAACTTATGATAAAAATCAAAGGGCTGCTTTTCATTGAGCGGTCCTTTTTTTATTTTAGCTGATTAAAAAATGGTTTTTGAATGAAAATTTATGTAGTAAGCGGTCTTGGCGCAGACTTCAAAGTTTTAGAAAGGCTTCAGTTTCCGAAACATCATGAAGTTGTTTTCATCAGCTGGCTGATTCCCGAAGCCGGGGAAAGCTTTTCTGCCTATGTAGAGCGTATGAGTGAAGTAATTGATGAGTCTGAACCTTTTTATCTTTTAGGCTATTCTTTCGGGGGGATTATGGTGCAGGAAATCAATCGTATCAAGCCGGCTCAGAAAGTGGTTATTTTAGGCAGTATAAAATCCGACAAAGAAAAATCACGCCTAATCAAAATGGGAGAAGTTACCAAGATTCCTAAATTTCTTCCGGTAGGTTTTTTCGGTGAGAGAACTTCTCTTCTTTACACCCGGCTCCGAAAAATGATAGATCCGAAAAATCCGAAAGTCATCCAGTATTTTCAGGTTCGGGATCCGTACTATTTAAAATGGTCTGTAGAAAGGATTTCGGAGTGGAAGTTTGAAGAAGATCCCAATGTTATTCAGATCTTGGGAGATCGTGATATTGTTTTTCCGATCAAAAACTGCAGACCGGATTATATTATTAAAGGCGGAACTCATCTTTTTCCTGCTACTAAACATAAAGAGGTTTCGCTTATTTTAAACAAAATTTTTGAATAATACCTTAAACTTAATGTTTCTTGAGGTCTTCATGAATGAAAAGAAATAATGAAATTATTATGATAAATTATTCTTCCCATTCTAAAATATTTTCCGTGTATATTTGCTTTTAGCGAAAATGGAAAATATATATGGAGTCAATATCTGTATTTGAGATTATAAAAGTAGGAATAGGTCCTTCAAGTTCTCACACAATGGGACCGTGGAATGCTGCTGCGGCATTTGTCAGAATTATCAATCGTGAAAGATCTGTTGCGGAGGTAAAAGAAGTTTTTCTGGAATTTTTTGGCTCGCTGGCAAAAACGGGAATCGGTCACGGAACCGATATTGCCGGAATGCTTGGTCTGAATGGTGAAGATTTTAAAACTATTGATACTACGAAAATTGATGAAATTGTTGACAGGATAAAAAAATCTCAGATCATCAATTTGGGAGGCGAAAAAGAAATTCATTTTATTTATGGACATCATTTAGTTCTCAATATGTCTCAGACGCTTGATTATCATCCCAACGGAATGATTTTCAAAGCGGTTTTTGAAGATGGAACCGAACTTGTGCAGGATTTTTATTCTGTCGGCGGAGGTTTCATTATGAGCCAGGAAAAAAAATCTATTGATAAGCACTGTGTGCGCACTTTATATCCGTGTCATAAATCTTCGGATATTGTAAAATACTGTGACAAATTAGGATTTGAAAAGATTTCAGATTTAATACTAATTAATGAAGAAAGCTGGAGAACGCAGGAAGAAACCAGAAAAGAAGCTCTTTACATCTGGGAGCAGATCAAAGAATGTATTTATAAAGGTGTAAATAAAGAAGGAATTTTACCGGGCGGGCTCAATGTAACGCGTCGTGCGGCAGGAATCAACAGAAAACTTTTAGGCGATAAAATTTATAAAAATAAAGATGAATGGTTTCAGCTTGTGGTTGATGCAGAAGAAAATTTCACCAATATCAACAAATGGATTTCCTGTTTCGCATTGGCTGTGAACGAAGAGAACGCTAGTTTTGGGAGAATTATTACTGCGCCAACCAATGGCGCAAGTGGGGTGATTCCGGCAGTTTTGATGTATTCTCAGGCTTTTACCCATGCGACCACAGAAGATGATATTGCAAGATTTATTTTGGTTGCGGGAGAGATCGGAACTTTATTTAAAAAGAATGCTACAATTTCGGCAGCAATGGGCGGCTGTCAAGCGGAAGTAGGAGTTTCTTCAGCAATGGCTGCAGCGGGGTTAACGGAGATTTTGGGAGGCAGCGTAGGTCAGGTTTTAATGGCGGCAGAAATTGCGATGGAACACCATTTAGGACTTACTTGCGATCCGATAAAAGGATTGGTACAGATTCCTTGTATTGAAAGGAATACAATGGGAGCTATAAAGGCGATTACCGCTGCAAATATTGCTCTGGAAAGTGATCCTGCAAAAGCAAAAGTAAGTTTAGATCAGGTAATCCAAACAATGTGGGAAACTGCTTTGTCGATGAACGACCGTTTCAAAGAAACTTCGGAAGGTGGGCTGGCTATTGCAGTTAATGTTCCGGAGTGTTAAAAATAAAAGTCAACAGCATACTATAAAAACGTGCGCATCTTTCAAGCAAAAGATGCGCACGTTTTGAGTAAAAGATACGGACGTTTTAGATGAAACGTCCGTATCTTTTCTACATAGATTATTTCTTATCAAAAATAAGGCTATTTCCGTTTTGAATAAGAGTAAGCTGTTTTTTTTCCGGCGTAAAGATTATTTTCACACCGGCATTATCAGATTTAAACTGATCTTTTTCAACATATTCCAAAGGGAATACAGGTTGATTTGTACCCTGAGCAAAAAGACTGTCATCTTCAATAAATATTTTTAAACCTAATGGAATTTCTTTGGAGCTGTATTCACCTGTGTATTTTTGCAAATCTGAAGCAGGTATTTTTTCATTGTTCAATTTGGGATATTCATATTCTTTATTGTACAATAGACTCAGAATACCAATGGCAAAATTATTGGCACCAATCCGGTCTGCATTCAGAGAATACGAAAAAGAAATTTTGTCTTCGGGATTATAAACCATCAGGGAATTGGTTCCGTAAGTACCGCCACTATGCCCGTAGTATTTTTTGGAGAAAAAAGGAACAGTTATAATTCCTTTTCCAAAATTGTCATTTCCTTTAGGCATCATTTCAGAAAGTGAAGCTTGGGAAACAATTTTACCTTCAAAAATATGATTAATGATGATATTCAGCGTTGTAGGGTCGGTTGCAATATCTCCAACACCTACTACATTATTAAAATCGAAATCTTTTTTGCTTATCCATTTTCCGGTAAAATCATAAGGCAGATAAACATTAGCAGGATTTTGGCTTGCAGTATAAAAATTATTTAATTGTAAAGGGGTTGTAAATGTTTCTTTCAGATTTTCGGCATACGTTTTTTTAGTGACTTTTTCTAAAATTTTAGTCAGAAGATAATATCCTGTGTTTGAATACCTTTTGTCTGTACCCGGCTCAAAAACAGAACCCTGTTCTTTGATATGAGCCATTATTTTTGTATCATCAGATTTATTGATGAGCCACATCATATCATCTTTTCCCTGCACATAATCTCCCAGACCTGAAGTGTGGTTCAGCATCTGGCTGATGGTAATTTTTTCTGCATTGGGAACCTCCGGGAAAAACTTTGAGAGTTTATCATTCAGATTCAGCTGTTTTTTTTCAATCAGTTTAAAAATCATGGAAGCCGTCATAGTTTTGGTAACAGAACCAATCTGAAAAGCAGAATGTTTTTCTGAGCTGGAAGGAAGATTCTGCTGCCCGAAATTTCTTTTGTAAATTTCTTTACCGTTTTTGAATAAAGAAACTTCTCCGGCTTCTGCATTGTTTTTTTCAAGGTAAGAAATGAAATCATCAATTCTTTTAATGCTCTCATTCAGATTTTGAGGCAGCTGCAAAATTTCATTTTTTGCAGCATAATTGGCTTTTTCACTTGAAGGTTCTAATATTAGCGGAAGCGAGATACCATTTTGACTGAATGTTCCCGTAATTTTTTTTCCTTCCAACGTACCTGTGTAAATTCCTCCGATTGATGAAATCTCAAGTGTTAACTTATTTTTTTCAAAAACAGTTTTGTCGACAGGAATATCTTTTACTTGCTGTAACGGGCTGTCTGCAGTAGAAGTATAACCTTCTTTATCTTTTTTGATATTAAAAATCAGTGGTAGTTTTGAACCCTGAAAGTTGAGCTCGCCTTTCCACGAACCAGTAATTTCCTGTGAAAAAAATGACGTGAAACAGATCAGCATCAGAAATATTGAAAGTTTTGTTTTCATATGGATGTTTTTATTGGTTTTTTACGAGAATCGACAATTTTCATTGGTTTGTTTCATATTATAAGGTTGATCAATTTTATTTGCTAATCAGGTAATTTAATTCCTGTTTTTCAAAATACTATAATTCAGACTAAAAATTGCGAAACAATAATCGTTATGATAACTGTAAAAGCGAATAATATAATTTTTTTCACATCTTTTATATTCGTTGCAGTTTTAAAGCCGTTATAAAGTAAAGTGAATCCGTGGGCAACGGTGATTAATGCAAAAAAAGCAAAAAAGCAGAGAATGATAAGATCTGAAGCAGGAATCTCAGGTGTTTTACTTTTTGAAAGTTCTGCAGTTGTCATGATCGCTTGCTCTACAAACGGAATTTCTCCTATTAAAATAAGCAGTAAAACCGGAATTTGTGCAATAATTACGGTATTGATGATATCAATAAGTCTTGTTTTCCTGTTGAAAATTTTTCCCAGAACAAAAAGAACAGCAATAGCGATTAGGTAGCTTTTCAAAGTGATAAGCACCGTTTTCAATAGAGAATCACTTTCCCCGATATATCCGTAATGAAAAATACTATCCAGCTGAAATCCGAATAAATAGGTTACAGTAAAATTTATCAGCATAAAAATAAGACCGACAGTAAACAGCTGTACTTCACTGAATTTTGAGAAAGGATTCAAAAGAATTTTCCAGTTCATGAATTTTATTTTTTTAGTTGATTAATTTTCTGAATAAGATCGTCCATTTTATTTCTCATGGTGGGATAAGAAAGTGCAGCCTGTTTTGCCATTTCCTTAATGCTTCCGCTGGAAAGAAAGAAATTTAGGATAAAATCCTGCTCGTCTCTGTTGAGCTTCAAGAGAACAGGAAGTTCATAATCGCCGTTTACATTCGTGCCGCAGTCAGGACATTTCATCTGACTTACGTTGAGAGTGTGATCACAACTGGGGCAAAATATTGGGAGTTTCATCAAAATTTATTTTTACAAATGTAATATTTATTTTAATAAAATTAAAATTTAGTTTAATAAACTTAAATAATATGAGTTTAGGATAAAATCCAAAAAGGAATTTTAATTAATTAAATTAGATACGTAAAACGATGATATTCTTAAAGCGCAAAGATTTTTTCTGCACACATTTTAAAAAGCAAATACAAAAAAAACTTGCTTCGTCAACTTTAATATAAATTTGCGATGAAAATTAAGGTAATATTTTATTGATTCAGAATTTCCCTTATTCTGTTAGCATTGACGATCAGTTCTTCCAGATATTCAAAATTATCTTTTTCCAAAGCCGATTTGAATTTTCGAAGCTGGGATATATGTTCGTTTAAAACATCCAAAACATTGTCTTTGTTTTGCTTAAAAATCGGAACCCACATTTCAGGGTGGGATTTTGCCAGACGAACAGTGCTGGAAAAACCCGAACTTGCCAGCTGAAAGATGGTTTCTTCTTCTTTTTCCTTTTCCAGAACCGTATTGGCTAAAGCATAAGAAGTGATATGTGAAATATGCGAAATATAGGCAGTATGTATATCATGGTCTTCTGCATTCATATAAATGGGATGCATATCAAGATTGGTTACAATATTTTCTACAAGCTGCAATGCGTCATCCGCAGACTCTTCACGGTTACAGATTACGCCGGCTTTTCCTGAAAAACTGTCTGCAACAGCTGATTTCGGACCGTGATTTTCCGTTCCCCACATTGGATGAAAAGCTACAAATCTTGATCTTTTCGGATGATCTTTTACAGAATTTACGATTCCTGATTTGGTAGAGCCAACATCCATTACTGTTTGTTGATCTGAAATTAAATTTAAAGTTTCCGGCAGAATCTTTCTTGCAGAGTCTACAGGAATTGCAATGATAATCAGGTCTGAATTTTTTATTCCTGTTTCAAAGTCAGCTTTTTCGCTGATAATGTTTAAAGATAGAGCTTCGTTGAGATTGTCTGTATTGTTGTCTATTCCGTAAATATAATCTACGCTGTTTTTCTGTTTTAATTTTAATGCAATCGAACCGCCAATTAATCCTACGCCAATAATGCTTATTTTCATATCAATGTTTATGTTTTATTTGTCATGGAAGTTATGCCTTCTTTGAAGCTTAAATTTTTCGATCATGACCATTTCATTATTTAAATTTAAAAAAAATAAACTCCGCCAAAAAAAGTTTTTTGTTTTTTGACATCAATAAAATTTAATATTTTTACGCTATGAGTAATTTTATAGATTTTAATGCAGCTAAAAAGCTCCACGATAAGCAGGAAAATAAAAACAGACTTACCGAGCTTTTTAAAATACAATATCCTATCATTCAGGGCGGAATGATCTGGCATTCCGGATGGCGTTTAGCTTCTGCAGTTTCCAATTGCGGAGGATTGGGAATGATTGGTGCGGGAAGCATGTATCCCGATATTTTGCGTGAGAATATTCAGAAGTGCAAAAAAGCTACAGATCGGCCTTTTGCCGTCAATGTTCCGATGCTTTATCCTAATCTTGAAGAAATCATCAATATTATTTTGGAAGAAAAAATAAAAATTGTTTTTACATCTGCCGGAAATCCAAAAACTTATACTGAAACATTGCAGAAAGAAGGAATAAAAGTAGCTCATGTGGTTTCTTCTACAAAATTTGCTGTAAAATGTGAAGATGCAGGTGTGGATGCTATTGTTGCAGAAGGATTTGAAGCCGGCGGACATAATGGTAGAGACGAAACCACAACGCTTTGCCTCATTCCCAATGTAAAGAAACATATTTCTAAACCATTGATTGCAGCGGGTGGAATTGCATTAGGTTCTCAAATGAAAGCTGCCATGATTCTCGGGGCAGACGGTGTACAGATCGGAAGCCGTTTTGCAGCTACTGTAGAAGCGAGTTCCCACGATAACTGGAAAAAGAAAATTACTGAGCTTAACGAAGGTGATACTCATCTTACGCTCAAAGAATTAGCGCCTGTAAGAATGGTGAAAAATAAATTTTTCAATGAACTGGAAGAAATTTACAATACCGGAAGAAATACAGAAGCATTAATAGCTTCTTTAGGAAGAGCGCGGGCTAAAAAAGGAATGTTTGAGGGTGATATGGAAGATGGTGAACTGGAAATTGGTCAGGTCTCCGCTTTGATAAATGAAATACTACCCGTTGAGAAAGTTTTTGAAAATCTTCTGAAAGAGTTTAATGAAATTAAAAATCCTGTTTTGTAAACAGGGTTTTTAGTTTAAGTTTTTTAGCTCATCTATCATATTTTTCCTTGCAGTTCCTTCGTATTTTTCACGGAAAAATTCTGTTTTGTAAATGTTTTCCAAATCGAGAAAATGCTGTAAAACTTTCTTTCTGCCCGGTTTGTAAACGAAGTCGGGATAGATTGAATATTCTTTTCTTATCTGTTGTATATATTGACTGTAAATTTCAGAATTCTTGCCAAGAACAGATAAATCAGCATCCAGAAGATAATTGGTATCTGAATCATCTGATTTTTGATGAGATTTTGTTGCTAAAATCTGGCTGCAGATTACTTCAATATCGTTTGTATTCAGGTCTAAATCAGTCAGTCTTTTTGCAGCATAATCTGCACTTTTTTCTTCATTGGATTTTGAAGTTGCACTATAGACCAAATCATGATAAAAAATTGAAAAAGAAATAATTTCAATTCTTTTTATGTCTTGTTCTACCTGCTCAATTTCTTCAAAAAGATTTTCAATATGCAGGAGATTATGATAGTATCTTGACTTTTCAGCATAACTTTTACTGATCTCTGTCCATAGTTTTTCTATTAATTTCTGATCATCAGAGTAATGAAAACATAGATTTTTAAATGTTTGTTCTAAAATCATATTTTATTGAAAAAAAAAGGAACCTGAAGTTCCTTTAATATTTACAGTTGAGATTTCAATTCTGCCCAGCCTCCGCCGTTATATCCATCTTTCAGACCTTGCGAGTTAAGATATTCCAAAGCTTTTCCGCTTCTGTTTCCGCTTCTGCAGAATAAAATTACAGGCTTTTCGATAGATAAAATCTCATCTTTTCTGTCTTCCACTTCTCCGAGCGGAATATTTTTCGCTCCTTCTATATTTCCGTCCATTTCCAGTTCCATAGGTTCACGAACGTCGATTAATTCATAGTTTCCTGATTGTAATACATCTGCTAATAACATAATGTTTATTTTTTTATTAAAATTAACGATTTTGAATGACTGATTATTCATGACATTCAAATTCAAACAAATTTATAAAATAATCTTAGTTTTGCAATGCGAAATCTATGAATTCAAAAGCCGGACTATATTCACAGCTCATTAAAACCAAAGCCAGAAGTTTTGGATTTCAGAATTGTGGAATTTCGAAAGCTGATTTTTTGGAAGAAGATGCAAAACATCTGGAAAACTGGCTCAAAAGCAATTACCACGGCGAAATGAAGTACATGGAAAATCATTTCGACAAAAGACTTGATCCGAGATTGCTCTTAGAAGGTTCCAGATCTGTTATTTCTCTTTCTTACAATTATTTTCCCGAAGAAAAAATTCCGTCTCTGGACAATTTTAAAATATCTAAATACGCGTATGCAGAAGATTATCATGAGGTCATTAAGGATATTCTGAGAGAAATGGTCGGTGAGCTTCAGAAAGAAATCGGTGAGTTTTCGTTCAGAGTTTTTGTAGATTCTGCTCCGGTGATGGAAAGGAGCTGGGCAAAAAAATCAGGAATAGGATGGGTAGGAAAAAACGCTAACCTGATTACTAAACAAAGCGGCTCATTTTATTTTCTGGCTGAAATTATTTGTGATCTGGAATTAATTGCAGATCATGAAACAACAGATCACTGCGGAACGTGCAGGAAATGTATTGATGCGTGTCCAACAGATGCAATTGTCTCAGATAAAATTATAGATGGAAGCAAATGTATTTCTTATGCAACCATTGAGCTGAAAAGTGAAATACCGGATTATTTTAAGAATAAAATGGAAGACTGGATGTTTGGCTGCGACATTTGCCAGGATGTTTGTCCGTGGAACCGTTTTTCAGTTCCGAATTTTCAGAATAAGTTTAAACCGAATGATCAGCTCAGAAATTTCAGAAAAGGAGAGTGGAAAGAGCTTACACAAGATCTGTTTTCGGAAATATTCAGAAAATCACCGGTGAAAAGAACCAAGTTTTCAGGATTGAAAAGAAATATAGATTTTCTTGCTCTGTCTGAAGAACACAAACTTTAATTCAGGAAAAAACCGGAAGATAATTTCTCCCGGTTCTTGGTTATTAGTAATCAGTCTGAAGTTTTCAATTTTCTAAAGGTTCAAAATCACATACTGTAAAATTACCCCTGCATTTCCGATGTTTCCGGTAGCATGATTGTGAAAAGTGGTATAATAGATATATCCGCTGTTGGTAGTTCCGGTGCAAGAGCCTACAGTAGCTCCTAAAGCCACGAGATAAGGTACTGCAATTTGTGGAACAGAAACACTGATTTGAATATTGCCGGGTAGCGTTATACAAACTGTGGTAAAGGTCGAGTTGTAGGCATTCCCGATAGGTGTATTGGGAAGTCCTGTTGCTGTAAATTGATTGGTTCTCAGCATTAATGCATCATTGCTTCCTGCATCTTTTACCAGAACTTCCCAGTAATTTGCATCATAATTGATGATTTTCTGCCATGCTCCCATATCATAATCAATATTCAGAGTATTGAAGCCTAAAGCGGTTGATAAACCCGTATTATTAACGGATGCAGCAACCATTCCCGATGAGCCGGTGTTTTTAGAACAAAGTTTTGAGTCTGGAACAAAACCTCCGGGAAGCGCACAGTTGTTGGTATTGTCATTACCTCCTACAAGATAAGAGACATCCCAGTCTGAAGCATAAATACTTCCTCCGTTTGCCACAAAAATAGCTAAATTATTGTCTATTATCGGATAAAGAGAAGCATTGGTGCTGTATTTTCTGGATCCGCAGTTAAGGAAAATAATGTCGTACTGTGCAATAGTAAGCATATTGGCAAGATCTGCATTTGTAATTTCAGTTGCGGTATAACCAAGATTTTGAATAATATCTTCAATTTTATCGAAACTTCCCTTTACATAAGCAATTTTAGCAACCTGATTGAGTTTGGTCTGGACAGAATTAAGACTTAAAGTTTCATTTTCTTTAATTGTTGCAGAGATCTCTGTGCGGAAATTACTTCCGTTACCGGTTTGAATGTAGATGGTATGATTTCCTGCAGGGGCATCCATTGTAAAGTTTCCATTGGCGTCAGAAGTAGTATGATAAATCTTGTATTTATCGTCGAAAGTAAAAACAGAAGCACCACCAATTGGTTTGTTTCCGTTTTGTGACATGACTCTTCCGGATATTTTTCCGGTTTTTACTGTGCTTTCTACAACGATTTCTACAGCTGTTTCGGTTTCCGAACGGCAGGAAAATATCGTTAATAGAAAGATTAATAGAAAAAGAAGATTAAGCTTTCTCATAAATGTAAGTTTTTTAGGTTAGGATTACTAAATTAGTTAATTTTTTATTAAGTTGTTAATTTTATTATTTTATTTTTATTATTAAATTAATTATTTTTAATTTTTATTAATAATAATGAGGGTTTGATGGAAGCTTAGCCGCTGATAATTTATTAATTTTGTACAGTAAAATATTCATAGATATTTTTTCATTTATTATGAAAGGTATGATTATGGGTGTTTATCTTGATAAATAATTTTTTTTAGGATGAAAGATGAAATAAAAGACACCAAAAGTTTTTTTCAGGAGATGAGCGAGCAGCTTTATGTATATATTATTAAAGTAACCCCGGATGGTGCTTCGTGGATATTTCATATAATTGTAAAACTTGGGCTTCTTCTTGCTATTTTTCTTTTTCTGGACTTTCTTTTTAAGATCATCATTAACTATATTTTCAGGTTTTTCAGAAATGAAAATAAATATCCGGTTATTAAATCGGTTTATCAGTCAAAAATTACCAATTCTGTAGCGCATTTTATAGCTTTGGCATTCATAGGAAGCATACATGAGTCTATCTTTACTGGTGCTTTGCCGCAAACTACTATTTTTATTATCAGATCAGTCAATCTCGGGTTGGTATTTATTCTGGCAGGAATGCTGTACAGAGCGCTTACCGGATTTAGGTATTATTTCACTATAAAACAGGATTATTATAAAGTAATGGCAATTAACGCAGTTTCCGAGACTATTAAAATTCTTGGGATTTTTGTGTTTTCTGTGGTTGGTATCTGTGTAATTTTCGGAATCAAGGGGACTACTATTGTCGGAAGCTTAGGAGCGATTACTGCAGTTTTGGTTTTGGTATTCAGAGATACAATTTTAGGATTTGTTACCGGTATTCACGTAGCAACATCCAAAAGTCTGAAAGTTGGCGACTGGATCGGAATTCCAAAATATAATATTGAAGGAAATATTTTAGATATAAGTCTTTTAACAACAAAAATTGCCAATTTTGATAAAACGATTTCTTCTATTCCTACTTACGATCTGCTTACAACTGAGATTAAAAATCTCCAGGTAATGTCAGAATCCAATACCAGAAGAATAAAAAAATCAATATTCTTTAATATCAATTCATTTAAATTTCTGAGCAATGATGAAATTGAAAAATTAAAAGAAATCAACCTGCTTTCAGACTACCTCAACCATAAAACTTCTGAAATTAATTTCGAAAAAGAAAATATAAAACATAAAGATAAAATTATTAACGGTAGGCAGCTTACCAATATTGGTGTTTTCAGATATTACACACAAAAATATCTTGAGCAGGATCCGCAGGTAGATAAAAACAGCCCAATTATGGTGCGTCAGCTAGAAATTACTACACAAGGTCTTCCAATGGAGGTCTACTGTTTTGCCAATGACTCAAAATGGGAGCATTTTGAAGAAATTCAGGCTGATATTTTTGATCATTTACTGGTAGCTTCCAAAGAATTTGATTTACAGATCATGCAGATTGGTTTGCCAAAATAATCATCATTTTTGTGATAATAATTTTCATTCATTCTGAGATAAAAAGAACTTTATAAAGAGACTTTGAAGAGGTTTCTTTATTTTTGTATATTAATAAAAGAGGTAGTGATCATAATCCTCAAATTTTAAGTAAAAATGACAAAACTAAGTGTAAATATTAATAAAATAGCTACTTTAAGAAACGCAAGAGGCGGAGAAACGCCCAGTGTAACGGAGGCAGCAGTTAAAATTCAGGAATTTGGAGCGCACGGAATTACCATTCATCCCAGACCTGATGAAAGACATATTACGAGAAAGGATGTCTATGATCTGAAACCTTTGGTTCATACCGAATTTAATATTGAAGGAAACCCGCATCGTGAATTTATCAATATGGTTTTAGAAATAAAGCCGGAACAGGTAACATTGGTTCCTGATGCTGATGATGCTATTACCTCAAATGCAGGTTGGGACTGCGAGAAAAACCTGGATTTTCTGAAATCGGTTATTGCTGAATTTAAAAACGCGGGAATCAGAACTTCTATTTTCCTTGATCCGAATCCGGAAATGGTGAAATTTGCTGCAGAAACAGGCACTGACAGAATTGAATTGTATACAGAAGCCTACGCTAAAAATTACTCTGTGAATAAAGAACAAGCGATCAAGCCTTATGTTGAAACTGCTGAAAAAGCGGCTGAATTTGGTTTGGGAATCAATGCAGGACATGATTTGAGTTTAGAAAATTTAAAATATTTTTCAGACCATATTCCAAATCTCCTGGAAGTTTCTATCGGACATGCTTTGGTTTCTGAAGCTTTGTATATGGGAATGGAAAACACGGTTCAGGCATATCTGAAAAGATTGGCAAAGTGGTAAATTCATAGACATCAGATGTTAGATTTCAGATATTAGACTAAAAAACGTCATAATTATAATCAACATCTTGTGTCTGAAATCTAATATCTAAAAAATGGAAATTTTACATTCAAAAATATTTGGCGAAAATTTATCGTCAACACCGCTCTTAGTGTTTCACGGATTATTCGGAATGCTCGATAACTGGGGAAGCTTTGGGAAAGAAATAGGTGAAATTATGCCTGTTCACTTAATAGATCTGAGAAATCATGGCAGAAGTTTTCATTCCGAAAATATGTCACATGATGATCTTGCAGACGATATAGCTAATTACATGAGCCATTACGGCATACAAAAAGCGCACGTTTTAGGACACTCATTAGGCGGAAAGGCGGTCATGCAGTTTGCTGTCAATTATCCCGAAAAAGTTGAAAAACTTATTGTTGTAGATATTTCTCCAAAATCCTATCCACCACACCATCAGGGAATTATAAAAGCTTTGGAAACAGTAAATTTTGATGAGATGAAATCTAGAAGTGAAGTAGAAGAAGTTTTGAGTCAGTATATTCCTGAAAAATCTACTATTCAGTTTTTGGCTAAAAATCTATATTGGGAAGAAAACGGCGATTCTAAAAGGCTGAACTGGAGATTTAATCTTAAAACTTTAGCAGAAAAATACAGTCAGTTTGTATCTAAAGCCATTAAATTTGGTGTTTTTCAAGGTGAAACTTTATTTATTGCCGGGGAAAAATCAAACTATATTTTACCGCAGGATGAGTTTTCCATCAAACAGCAGTTTCCTAAGGCGCAGTTTGTGAAAATTAAAAATGCGGCGCATTGGGTTCAGGCAGATAATCCTGTTGATTTTGCTGTTATAGTAAAAGATTTTTTAGATTTAGCAAAAGTTTAAATGGTGGTGAATTATAATGTTAAAATTTTCTTAAATAATGTATTTTGCTTTTATTGATCACTAATATTTATTACTTTAGTAAGGTCAAATCAATAAAAATATTTCATTATGGAAAAGAAAAAATTAAAAAAACCGTTTTTTGCTTCGTTTTTAGAAAATCAAATAAAAGATACTAAAGCGGTAAAAGGAGGTGCATCGGGAACAGGACTTACAACCCCTTTGAAAGATACGGTTACGAAGCCTGTTTATGATACCCATCAAACAATGAAGTATCCGTCAGACGGAGATGAAGGAAGTGATATTTAAATTTTCTCTTAGAAAAGCATATTAACAACTTTATATTGAAAGGAAACTTAGACGTCAAGTTTCCTTTTTTATTATGATTAAAGATGATTCTCTGTATCACTCATTCTCAGGACTTTTACAATATTGATCTTTTTTTTGAATATCTTGCATCGAAAAATATTCCTTTTTTTCGGTTAAATTCTGATTGTTTCAACCATCAGATGAAGTTAAGTCTTAATACTAGTTCGTTTACAATAACGGATGAATCGGGAAATCAAATCAGTTCTGAGGATATAAAAGCGGTCTGGCACCGCAAAACCTGGAGTATTAAATTCCCCGAAGATCTTGATGATCATTACCGGGCTATTTTTTTAAATGAATATCAAAGCTTAAGATTAAATGTTTTCACGACACTCGAACATCTTCCATGGATCAATCCTTTGCAGTCTGAAAGAAACATTGAGTCCAACAAGATTTTGCAGCTGAAAATTGCCAAAAAGAATGGCTTAATAATTCCTGAAACACTTTTTTCAAATAATGAAGATGCGGTAAAAGATTTTTTCCGTAATTTCTGTAGTGGTAAAGCAATTGCAAAACTTCACGGAACGATTTCTGCGTCTATGAATGGTCAGGAAATGATTTCGACTATAGTTTTTGACGAAAATAGTTTTGATCATCTGTCTGATATTACTTCTTGCCCAATGATTTTTCAGCCTTATATTCACAAACAGTATGAGCTGAGAATTGTGTATGTAAATGGTGAATTTTTTACCGGAAAGATCAATAACAGCATTCACGCTGACTGGCGGGTTTCCCGGTCAGACTTTTTCTGGGAAAAATATGATTTGCCGGAAGCTGTAGAAAACAGTTTAAACTTAATGATGAAAGAAATGGGTTTGATTTTTGGAGCGATTGATATGATTAAAAGTACTGATGGGAATTACTATTTTCTGGAAGTAAATCCGCAGGGAGAATGGGGAATGCTTCAGAAAGAATTAAATTTTCCTATTGCAGAGAGAGTCGCAGATTATCTTATAAACAGAATATACACCAATGAACAATAAAATATTAATTATTACACATACACAAGACAGTTTTTCCTTAGAAAAAGTTACTGAATTTATCGCTCAGAATAATTTCGAGGTTATCCGTTTTGATGTAGATCTATATCCTTTAAAAAATCAACTTTCTACTGTTTTTGAGAATGGAAAATGGATTTCATATTTAAAAACACAAGACACCAAAATCAAATTAGATGATCTTTCTGCAGTTTGGTACAGAAGAGCTTACAATATAGGGACTGGCTTAAAAGAAGAGCTGGAAGCTAAATTTTTTGGTCCTGCTATGGGCGAAATCAGACATACACTTTTTGGTTTTATAGAATCTCTGGATTGCTATTCATTAGGAAAGCCAAGCGTGTACCGCAGAATCGACAGCAAAGAAGAACAGCTTAAAATAGCACATAAATTAGAATTTAAAATTCCTGAAACCTGCATTACAAATGATCCGGAAGAAGCTAAAAGATTCATTATGCAGCATCAGAATGTTGTTGGGAAAATGCAAACAGGTTTTGCAATCTACGAAGATGGCGTTGAAAATGTAGTTTTCACCAATGTTATTGATGAAGAAAGCCAGGAAAGATTAGATTCACTGGTATATTGTCCGATGCAGTTTCAGAAGAAGATTGAAAAGAAAAAAGAGCTGCGGATTACGATAGTCGGGCAGGACGTCTATGCGTTTGAAATTGATTCGCAGCAATCTGAAGATGCAAAAATAGACTGGAGAAAAGATGGCATCAATTTAATTGACAAATGGAAAAAAACAAAAATTCCGGCAGATATTGAGCAGAAACTTCTGAATTTACTTGATGTTTATCATGTAGATTATGGTGCTGTTGATATGATTGTTTCGCCCGAAGATGAATATTATTTTATCGAAATCAACGCCGCAGGAGAATTTTTCTGGTTAGATAATCTTTTGGATGATCATGCAATTTCAAAAAGCATTGCCGATGTTCTCTGCGGAAAAGTACCCAGAAGAAACAATATGGTTTTAAAATAAATTTTTCGTGGCAAAAATTACCTTTTACAGGCAGCTCGATTCGATGGATTGCGGACCGACATGTCTTAGGATAATTACAAAATATTTCGGAAAGAGTTTTTCAGCGGAATATCTTCGCCTGATTACGCTTCAGTCCAGAACAGGGGTGAGCTTTCATGATCTCATTTCTGCTTCTCATGAACTGGGTTTTGAAACTCTTGCGGTTGAAACTGATTTTGAAAAGCTGATGTCTGAAGCTCCTAAACCCTGCATTTTACATTGGAAGAATGAGCATTTTGTGGTTTTGCCTCCACAGGAAAAAACAGATAAAATTCTGATTGCTGATCCTGAATACGGGAAAATATTGCTCTCCGAAGATGAGTTTAAAAGCAGTTGGCTTCAGAACACTGAAACAGGGAAAGCTCTTTTGCTGCAGCCTGCTCAGAAATTTTATGACAAAAAAGAAGAAAAAATCCAGGAAGGCTTTGGTTTTCTTTTCTCATACCTCAAACCTCACAGACAATCTTTGGCTGTGTTGGTTTTTACTTTGCTTTTGACCAGTATAATCACGCTTGCTTTTCCTTTTCTTACACAGAATCTCGTAGATAAAGGAATCAATTCTAAGGATAAAAATCTGGTTCTGATGATCATTGTTGCGCAGATTTTTCTTTTTTCCGGAAACAGTTTTATGGAATTGATAAGGAGCTGGATTATGCTGAAAGTCAATACCCGGGTAAATATCAAACTGATCAGCGATTTTATAGAGAAACTCATAAAGCTTCCCGTTTCTTATTTTGAATCTAAAAAGCTGGGTGATATTCAGCAGAGGATATTAGATCATCAGAGAATCAATTCTTTTCTTTCAACCAATACGCTTTCAATTCTTTTTTCATTTTTAAACCTTATTGTATTTTCAGTGGTTTTGGGAATTTATAATCTCATCATTTTACTGATATTCTTTGTCTTGAGTGCACTTTCGGTCATCTGGATTTCTGTTTTTTTAAACCGGAGAAAAATTTTAGATCAGAAAGAATTTGTACTTAACAGTAAAAATCAGAATATTCTGAACGAAATGGTTTTGGGAATGTCTGAAATCAAAATCAATCAATCAGAAAATTTCCAGAGAACTAAATGGGAAAATCTGCAGCATGATGTATTTGAAAGAAATAAAAAAGCGCTGAAGCTTTCGCAATATCAGATGATTGGCGCTGGTTTCATCTCTCAGCTTAAAAATATTCTTATTACAGGATTTGCAGCCTTTTCGGTTATTGATGGCGATCTTACTTTGGGGATGATGCTTGCCATCAGTTTTATTGTCGGTCAGATGAATTCGCCTTTCGATCAGCTTCTGTATTTTATAGAGATTTCTCAGGATGCAAAATTAAGTCTGGAAAGAATTGCTGAGGTTCATACCAAACCGGTAGAAAATACAGCTCAGCATTTTAAAGAAATAAAGAACAATAATGATATTATACTCAATAATGTAAGCTTCGGTTTTGGGGATTTTGATATTCTGAAAAACTTGAATGCCGTCATTCCGCATGGTAAAATAACGGCAATTGTAGGAGAAAGCGGAAGCGGGAAAACTACACTTTTCAAGCTTCTTCTTCGTTTTTACGAGCCAGATTCAGGACAAATTGATTTTGGCGGAACTTCATTATCGGACATTTCACTTAATGAATGGCGTAAGATCACGGGAACTGTTCTGCAGGAAGGTTTTGTTTTTTCTGAAAGTATTCAGAGAAATATAACTTTGAAGCAGGATAATATTGATGAAAATCTGCTGGATTATGCTGTAAAAGTTGCAAATTTGCAAAAACTGATTCAGCAGCTTCCGCAAGGTATGGATACCATTGTCGGAAATGATGGAATAGGTCTGAGTACAGGGCAAAAACAGCGTATTTTGATTGCAAGAGCCATCTACAAAAATCCGTCTGTTTTTCTGTTGGATGAAGCAACGAGTGCTTTGGATGCGCAGAATGAAAAGGAAATCATGAGCAATCTTTTTGATTTTTTTAAAGGAAAAACGGTGATTATCATTGCACATCGCCTTAGTACGGTAAAAAATGCAGACCAGATTCTTGTTCTGAATGACGGAACTTTTATCGAAAAAGGAACTCATGCCGAACTGTTGGAAAAGAAAAATTTTTATTTTAATTTAGTAAGTAATCAAGTAGGAATATAATTAATGGTTTTCGTAACAGGTGCTACAGGGATTTTAGGCAGGGTAATCGTTCTGGAACTTTTGAAAAAAGGGAAAAAGGTACGGGCAGCCAAAAGACCTACCAGTAATTTAATTGAGGTAAAAAATTCTTACCGTTATTATACTGAAAATTCTGATGATTTTTTCAGCAAAATTGAATGGGTAGATGTTGATTTTGAAGATATTCTTTCTGTTGAAGCTGCATTAAAAGATGTTACGGAAGTTTATCATTGTGCCGCCAAAGTAGGATATAACCCAAAAGACAGTAAAGAAATTTATCGTACCAACACAAAAAGCACTGAAAATCTTTTATATGCATGTGAAAATTCCACTGTTAAAAAATTTCTTCATGTAAGTTCTATTGCAGTCTTAGATTTATTCAACGAAAACGGAGAGCTTGACGAGAGCTCAGATTTTAATCCTAAAGAAGATCATTCTGCATATGCGATTTCAAAACATATTTCAGAAATGGAAGTCTGGCGCGCTTCTGCGGAAGGATTGAATACGATCATCATCAACCCCGGAATGATTATAGGAACCGGAAACTGGGGGAAAAGCAGCGGAGATGTTTTTCCTACTTTTGAAAACAACAGGTTTACATTTTCAGGAGGCACAAGCTATGTAGATGTGAGAGATGTTGCAGAAATTGCTGTACACCTAATGGAGAAAGAAAAGTTCGGTGAGCGTTTTGTGATTGTGTCAGAGACTAAAAAATATGCTGAAATAGGAGAGCAGATAAGAAAAAAATTAGGTCTGAAAGAAGCTAAAATTCTTTCAAAGAATATTCTTCAGATCGGCAGAGTTGCCAATGTATTGTTCAGCTGGCTTATTCCTCAGCTGAGAATGGCAACAAAAACTAATATAGAAGCTGTTTCAAACCTGAATTTTATTTCGAATAAAAAAATAAAAGAAAGACTGGGATATCAGTTTATTCCTGTTTCAGAAAGCATAGACTTTCATCTTAATAACTATATTAACGACAAAAAGCTGAATAAAAAGTAATGAATCTTGCAGAGGCTATCATCAGAAAAAATGTAGAAAAACATCCTTTAAAATCAGCAGTCGGCTTTAAGAAAAAAGATTCGGGATGGAAGGAACTGAGCTGGAACAAATTCAGCGAAATTGTTTACAAAACCACCAATGCACTGAAAAATTCAGGAATTGGAGAAAATGATAAAGTTGCGATCTATGCAGACAATTCAGCAGAATGGATGATTTTTGATCTTGCTGTATTATCTGTAGGAGCCATTACTGTTCCTATATATTCAACCAATAATGGTGAACAGACAGAATTTATCCTTAATGATTCGGGTTCGAAAATGATTTTGGTGGGAAATCAGTCTCAGTATGATGCTTGTCTGGAAATTTTACAGAAACAAAATACTCAGCTCGCAACCATTATTGTTTCTAAAAAAGCAGTCTGGATTAAAAAAGAGTTCAGCAGTTTTTATCTGGAAGATTTTATTGCTAAATCATCTCCAAAATTTGACTTTATCAATAAAGAAGATGAGGACACTGCAACATTGATCTATACATCAGGTACAACGGGAACACCAAAAGGGGTGATGCTCTCGCATGGTAACTTTATCAAAGCTTTTGATGCACATTTTGATTATTTTAAATTCAGGAATTTTGAAGAAGAATTGTCGCTGGCATTTTTACCATTAACCCACGTCTTTGAAAGAAGCTGGAGTTTACTTTGCCTTTACGGCGGTGCAAGAGTTTATTTTCTGGAAGACCCGAAAGATATTGCCAAAACTCTGGAAGAGGTAAAACCGACGATGATGTGTGCTGTTCCAAGATTTTTTCAGAAAATTTATGCAGGCGTTTTAGAAAAAGCAGAGGAAGGCTCTTCTTTGAAAAAGAAAATTTTCAGTTGGGCACTGGAAACAGGATGGCAAACTGCTGAATTAAGAAGAAATGAAAAAGCTATCCCTTTTGGATTAAAGATAAAAGAAACTTTTGCCGATCTTCTGGTCTTTAGTAAAGTAAAGGAAAAGATGGGCGGCAGACTTTGGTTTCTTCCATGCGGAGGAGCATCTTTGTCACCTGAAGTAACCCGTTTTTTTGAATCTATCGGTATTCATGTAACGGTTGGTTACGGCTTAACCGAGACAACCGCAACATTAACGGCTCTGCCTTTTACTCGTTTTGAACACGGCAGTTGTGGAAAGCCTTTGCCCGGAGTTGAAATAAGAATTGGAGAGCAAAACGAAATTCAGGCAAAAGGTAACGGTATTATGAAAGGTTACTACAATAAAGCTGAAGAAACCGAGAAAGTTTTTACTGATGACGGCTGGTTTAAAACCGGTGATGCAGGAAGATTTGATGACCATGGAAATCTTTTCATTACAGATCGCATCAAAGATCTTATGAAAACTTCCAACGGAAAATACATTGCTCCGCAGCAGATAGAAAATCTTCTTACCAACAATAATTTTATTCAGCAGATTACTTTAATTGCTGAAGGACGCCAGTTTGTTTCTGCTCTGATTGTTCCGAATTTTGAGTTTTTAACAGAGTTTTTAAAGAAAAACGCCATAAGTTTTACCAATTGGGAAGAAATTGTCAACAAAAAAGAAATTATAGATTTTTATAAAGAGAAAATAAATGAACTTCAATCTCATCTTTCAGATTTTGAAAAGGTGAAAAAGTTTACTTTAATGCCGGCTGAATTTGAAATTGGCAGCGGAGAGATTACTCCTACTTTAAAAGTAAAAAGAAATGTTGTCTTGAAAAAGTATGCTGATGTGATTGAAAAAATGTATTAATGTAATTATAAGAAAGCTCCAAAAGGACAAAATTACCAATAACAGGTTAAATCTGATTTAGAAAAATAAGCAAAACGATGAAGCCCTGAAAAGGCGAATAAAAATTATGACAACAAACGAATTTTTAGGAAAAGAAAATTTCACGGTAAAAAATATATCAGTTTTGGAGAGCTGTCCGTCTAATATTGCTTTAATTAAATATTGGGGCAAATATAAAGACCAGATTCCGGCAAATCCGAGTATCAGTTTTACTTTGAACCATTGTAAAACCAATACTGAAATAGAGTTTTTTGCTAATGAACCATTCTCTGTTCAGACTTTTTTAGCAGGGAATGAAGAAATTAAATTTGCTGAAAAAATAGAAAAATATTTTAAGAATATAGAGCAGTATTTGCCTTGGATTCTAAAGGGAAAATATATCATCAAAACAGAAAATACATTTCCTCACAGTTCGGGAATTGCAAGTTCAGCTTCCGGTTTTGGAGCTATTGCAAAATGTCTGATGAAATTGGATGAGTGTTTTTCTTCTGACATTCAGGATCCATCATTTATAACAAGAAAAGCTTCATTTTTGGCAAGATTAGGAAGCGGAAGTGCATGCAGAAGTTTGTATGACGGATTGGTTGTTTGGGGAGCAACTGATGAGGTGGAAGGTAGTTCAGATCTGTTTGCAGTTAAATATTCTGATGCTGAAATTCATCCTGTTTTCAAAGATTTTAATGATTGGGTTTTATTAATTCATGAAGGCGTAAAAAGTGTTTCTTCCACTGTGGGTCATGGTTTGATGAATACTAATCCTTATGCTGAAAGGAGATTTCAGGAAGCCCGGGAGAATTTTGTTCCGATGAAAAAAATACTGAAATCCGGAAATATGGAGGATTTCATTAAACTGGTGGAGCATGAAGCATTGACCCTTCATGCAATGATGATGATGAGCGATCCGGCTTTTATTTTAATGAAAACCGGAACTTTAGAAGTTATCAATAAAATTTGGGATTTTAGAAAAGAAACAAGTTTGCCATTATTTTTTACTTTGGATGCAGGAGCGAATGTTCATTTATTGTTCCCGAATGATGGTTCCGAAGAGCAAATTAAAACATTTATTGAGTCTGAATTGCTGCAGCATACTCAAAACTATGGAGTTGTGAAAGATGTGATGAAATGGTAAGAAACTTCCATATTAAAAAGCGGCAAATGTCTAGGATTACTAACCATTTTTTTAAGGAGCAAATTCCGGATAAAGTTGTGATTGAAAAAAGTAAAATTTCGTACGCACAATACTTCATTATTCCATCAATTTTTACTTTTGTAGGTTTACAATATTTTAAACAAAGTGATTATAATCCTACTTTTTTGTTTTTGATTCTGCTTGGTGGTTTATTTAGTTTTGGACTGAATATTTTTCTAACAAGAAAATTCAGAAAAAATCCCGAAATTGTTTTAAACAAAAAGAGAATAACTTTCTCAGACAGTCGAACAATTTTTTGGAATGAGATTGAATTCTATCATCTACAGCATAAAAATTCAATTTTGAGAATTTTTTTAAAATGTAAAAATGAAGATTTTGCTTTTGAATTTAATTATTTACCAATTTCAAAGGTTAAATTAAAAGTTCTGTTGAACTCTTTTTATAGAAAATCTAACAATCAGAAACCTGCTTATAAGCCCATTGTTAATAATGTTTTGCAAATCAATGATGTAAAACTTAATAATTATTTAAATTAAACCTGTAAGATTGTTTTCTTAAAGCTTTTGTAAATTCTCAAGCGCTTTTTCGAGCGTTTCATTCTTCTTTGCAAAGCATAATCTGATTACATTTTCATTCATCTTGTCTTTGTAGAAAGAAGAGAACGGTACGGTTGCCACTTTATAATTAATGGTAAGTTCATGGGCAAAATCAAAGTCTGTTTTATCAGAAATTTTATCGTATTTCACTGCCTGAAAGTAGGTTCCTTCACAATCCAGAAGCTCAAAAGACGTGTTTTTAAGACCTTCTCTCAGAAAGTCACGTTTTTCCTGGAAGAATTGACTGAGTTGAAGGTAATTGTTTTCATTTTTCATGTAATCTGCTAATGCCAATTGTAAAGGTGTGTTCACACAAAAGACATTGAATTGATGTATTTTTCTGAATTCATCAGTCAGTGATTTTGGTGCTGCGCAGTAGCCTATTTTCCAGCCGGTAATATGAAAAAGTTTTCCGAAAGATGCAATGAGAAAGCTTCTTTCTTTCAGTTCGGGATATTGGCAGATGCTCAGGTGCTGATTTCCGTCAAAAACCATGTTTTCATATACTTCATCACTGAGGATTAAAATGTTTGTGTCTTTTACAATTTTTATTAATTCCTGAATGTCATCTTCCTTTAAAATCTTTCCGGAAGGATTGTTGGGATTATTCAGAATGATGAGTTTCGTCTTGTCTGAAATCAGGTTTTTAACTTCATTCCAATTGATGGTATAATCTGGTGCCGTCATCCTGAATCTTTTAACAATTCCTCCGAAAAGCTCTACGGTAGGTTCATAGCAATCATAAGCGGGTTCAAAAATAATTGCTTCATCACCATCTTTTATGATTGTGGCAATAGCTGTGAAAATTGCCTGTGTTCCGCCTGCGGTAATGGTGATTTCTGTATCGGGGTGATAAACAGCACCGTGAGAATTTTCAATTTTTTGTGCAATTTGCTCTTTCAGCGGTAACATTCCGCCTAGTGGTGCATACTGATTAAATCCATTTTTGATATAATGATCTGCAAGACTCAAAAGTTCAGGATCTGCAGGAAAGTCAGGGAATCCCTGAGATAAGTTAATGGCTTGGTTTTCATTGGCAAGCTGGGTCATCAGGCTGAAAATTGTGGTTCCTACATTAGAAAGCTTTGATAAAGGAAGTTGTATCATAGATCAATATGGATTTATATAACTAAAATAGGTTATTTTTAGGATTAAAATTGAATAAATTAAAAAAATAAAATTATGAATAATCACGAAATTGATTACAAGATTCACGGCGAGGAAATGCAGTGTGTTGAGATTGAACTTGATCCACAGGAAAGTGTGATTGCTGAACCGGGAAGTTTTATGATGATGACAGAAGGTATAAAAATGGAAACCCTTTTTGGTGACGGCAACGAAAAAGGATTGATGGGTAAACTCTTCTCCGCCGGAAAAAGGCTGCTTACAGGTGAAAATCTTTTTATGACCGTTTTCACCAATATTGCTCAAGGTAAAAAGCATGTCACTTTTGCAGCTCCTTATACAGGTAAAATTATTCCTTTGGATTTAAGCCAGCTGGGCGGGAAAGTAATCTGCCAGAAAGACTCATTTCTTTGTGCAGCAAAAGGTGTTTCTGTGGGAATTGAATTTCAGAGAAAATTGGGAACCGGGCTTTTTGGTGGCGAAGGATTTATTATGCAAAAGCTTGAAGGAGACGGGATGACATTCGTACACAGTGGTGGTCATGTTATTGAAAAAGATTTGCAGCCGGGAGAAATTCTTAAAATAGACACAGGCTGTATTGTCGCGTTTACAAAAACGGTTGATTATGATATTCAGATGGTTGGGGGAATTAAAAATACTCTTTTTGGCGGAGAAGGTGTGTTTTTTGCCCAGCTTCGCGGACCGGGAAAAGTATGGATTCAGACACTTCCTATTTCACGTCTTGCCGGCAGAATTCTTCAGTTCGGAACCGGACAGCGGAAAGAAGAAGGCGGGATTCTCGGAGGTTTAGGCAATATTCTTGACGGTGACCGTTTTTAATACAAAAAGACATAACTTTTGGTTGTGTCTTTTTTTGTACCTCATTATTTATAAAGCTTTTAATTGTGATACTCTGAGAAAAAACATCTCTTAAAATTCGTCTTTTTTTGTTCTAATTCGTATTTTTGTCTGTTTACTGAATTTATATATGTCACAAGATTTACAGCCCAACTATTCCGAAGAAAATATCAGAACCCTCGATTGGCAGGAACACATCCGTCTGCGTCCCGGTATGTATATTGGGAAGCTTGGTGACGGCTCTTCTGCCGATGATGGAATTTATATTTTGCTGAAAGAAATTCTGGATAATTCAATTGACGAATTCAGAATGAAAGCAGGAAAAAGGATTGAGATCAAAGTTGATGAAGGGAAGGTCCAGATTCGTGATTTTGGTCGTGGTATTCCGCTTGGTAAGGTTGTAGATGCGGTTTCAAAGATGAATACCGGAGGTAAATATGACAGTAAGGCTTTCAAAAAATCGGTCGGTCTGAATGGGGTGGGTACAAAAGCTGTAAATGCCTTATCAGATTATTTTCGGGTACGTTCTTTCCGTGACGGAAAAATGAAAATTGCAGAATTTTCCCGAGGTTTAATTACAGAAGAATTTCCGGAAAAAGAAACTTCAGACAGAAACGGAACCGAAATCTCTTTTACTCCGGATGCGGAAATTTTTCTTCACTACAAATTCAGAAAAGAGTATATCGAGAGAATGCTCCGCAATTATGCATATTTGAATCCTGGATTGAAAATTATTTTTAACGGTGAAACTTTTTTCTCGGAAAACGGTCTTAAAGATTTGCTTGATGAAGAGCTTGAAAATGAAACGCTTTATCCGATCATTCATTTGAAAGACAATGATATTGAGGTAGCCATTACCCACACCGATAAATCTCAGACGGAAACTTATTTTTCTTTCGTAAACGGACAGAATACAACACAGGGCGGAACTCACCTGAATGCATTTCGTGAAGCTTTTGTAAAGACAATACGGGAGTTTTTCAACAAAAATTTTGATGCTTCGGATGTAAGAAAGTCAATTGTTGCTGCTGTCTCTATTAATGTTGAAGAGCCTGTTTTTGAATCTCAGACCAAGACCAAACTTGGTTCAAATGATATCGGACCAAATGGTCCGACTGTGCGTACTTTCATTATTGATTTTCTTAAAAGCAAGTTAGATAATTTTCTACATAAAAATCCTGAAATTGCAGAAGCAATTCAGAGAAAAATTTTGATTTCTGAAAGAGAAAGAAAAGAGCTTTCCGGAATTCAGAAATTAGCGAGAGAAAGAGCCAAAAAGGTTTCGTTGCACAATAAAAAACTCCGTGACTGCAGACAGCATTACAATGACCAGAAAGCAGAAAGAAAAGCGGAGACACAAATATTTATCACTGAAGGTGATTCTGCTTCCGGATCTATTACAAAATCCAGAGATGTAGAAACTCAGGCTGTATTTTCACTAAAGGGTAAGCCGCTAAACTGTTATGGCTTAACCAAAAAAGTGGTATACGAAAACGAAGAATTCAACCTTCTTCAGGCAGCTTTGAATATTGAAGAAAGTCTTGAAGACCTGCGTTACAATCAGGTCATTATAGCTACCGATGCCGATGTAGACGGAATGCACATCAGACTTTTGATGATTACATTCTTCCTTCAGTTTTTCCCTGATGTAATCAAGAACGGGCATTTATATATTCTTCAGACTCCGCTTTTCAGAGTAAGAAACAAAAAGGAAACAAGATACTGCTACACAGAGCAGGAAAGAATAAAAGCTTTAAACGAATTAGGCAAAAACCCTGAAATTACACGATTCAAAGGTTTGGGAGAGATTTCTCCTGATGAGTTTAAGCATTTTATCGGGAAAGATATTCGTCTGGAGCCGGTTGTAATCGGGAAAGATCAGACGATTGAGCAGCTTCTTGAATTTTATATGGGAAAAAATACTCCGGACAGACAGGTGTTTATTCTCGAAAACCTTGTGGTGGAAGATCCCGATATTGATAAGAAGGAAATTTTGGATGAAATAGAAATTTAGAAAGATTTAAAGATAAAAACACAAATAGAATGAGACTTAGCAACAAAAATAAAATTCCTGTTTATAACTTTTTCAATACATTATTATTAATGTTGTTTTCGGCAGGAATTATCGGCTTTATTTTTAATGAGCTTAAATTTGATATTTTAGGAAACATAAGTTATGTACTGATTGCGGCGCCGATGTTATTACTCGTTATTTTTCACCTCGTAGGACGCCAGATTTTTGAGTATGACAGTGATGGTGAGGCTTTAAACTTTAAAAACAGAAACATCATTCCGTTTATACATAAAGAGCTGAGTGATGAGTTTCCTAAATATAAACTGATAAGATTTGAAATTGTTGCTATATTTTTTATTAAACGGCTTTATATTACGGTATCAAGTAAAAATAATGGTGCCACACTTCTGAAATATGAAATTTCATATTTGACCAGAAAAGAAATAAGTGATTTAAAAGTTTCTCTCAATAAAGTGGTGAAAGCCAATCAGGAGAAAAGACATCAAGAATAGACAATGATAGAAGAAAACGCTCACGAAGGCGAAAGCTTAAAAAAAGTTTCAGGACTGTATAAAGACTGGTTTCTGGATTATGCATCTTATGTAATTTTAGACAGAGCAATTCCGTCTGTGTATGATGGTTTCAAGCCAGTTCAGCGAAGAATCATGCATTCTATGCGTGAACTGGAAGACGGACGTTACAACAAAGTTGCCAATATTGTAGGAAATACAATGAAGTATCATCCTCACGGTGATGCTTCTATTACCGATGCAATGGTAGGAATCGGGCAGAGAGAACTTCTGATTGATACGCAGGGAAACTGGGGAAATATATATACGGGAGATTCTGCCGCAGCTGCAAGATATATTGAAGCCAGACTTACTCCTTTTGCGTTGGAAGTGGTTTTTAATCCTAAAACAACCATTTGGTCTAAATCTTATGACGGAAGAAACAACGAACCCGTAGATTTACCTGTAAAGTTCCCTTTGCTGTTGGCACAAGGTGTTGAGGGAATCGGAGTTGGTCTTTCCACAAAAATTTTACCGCATAACTTCAACGAACTGATCAATGCATCCGTTGCTTATCTGAAAGGGAAAAAGTTTGAGATTTTCCCGGATTTTCTTACAGCGGGTTATCTTGATGTTTCTGAATATAACGACGGTGCAAGAGGTGGTAAAGTAAGAGCAAGAGCCAGAATTTCTCAGGTTGACAAGCATACTTTGATGATCACTGAGCTTCCTTTTTCCAAAAATACCGGCGATCTCATAGATTCTATTCTGAAAGCCAATGAAAAAGGTAAAATTAAAATCAAAAAAATTGAAGATAATACTTCGGATAAGGTAGAAATCCTCATTCATCTTCATAATGATGTCTCGCCAGACAAAACGATTGATGCTTTGTATGCATTTACAGATTGTCAGGTTACTATTTCTCCGAATGCATGTGTCATTGTAGGTGATAAACCTATGTTTATGAGTGTATCTGAAATTCTAAAAATGAATACAGATCATACTGTTTCCTTGCTTAAAAAAGAGCTTGAAATAGAGCTTCATGAGCTTCAGGAAAGCTGGCATTTCTCGTCTTTGGAAAGAATCTTTATAGAAAACAGAATTTATCATGACATTGAAGAAGTAAAAAGCTGGGAAGAGGTTCTGAAAACGATTGAAGAAGGTCTGAAACCACATACTGCACACCTTTTAAGAGAAGTAACACAGGAAGATATTCTGCGATTGACGGAAATCAGAATTAAAAGAATTTCCAGATTCGATCTGGATAAATTTAAAGAAAATATTGCAGCTTTAGAAGGAAAAATAGAGCAGGTAAGATTTAATCTGGCAAATTTAATTGCTTATGCAATAGATTATTATACCAATATTCAGAAAAAATACGGTAAAGGAAAAGAGAGAAAAACCGAATTAAGAATTTTTGATACGATTGATGCTACAAAAGTAGCGGTTGCCAATGAGAAATTCTACGCCAATTTCGAGGAAGGTTTTATCGGAACTTCACTTAAAAAAGACAAATATCTTTTTGACTGTTCAGATATTGACGATATTATTACTTTCCGAAAAGACGGAAGTATGAAAGTAGTAAAGGTAGAAGCCAAAACATTTATCGGAAAAGATATACAGCATGTAGCAATCTGGAAGAAAAATGATAAAAGAACGGTATATAATATGATCTATCGCGAAGGCAGAGAAGGACCATATTATATGAAAAGATTTTCTGTAACAGGTGTTACCAGAAATACTGATTACCCTTTGGCATCAGACAAAAAAGGTTCTGAAATGCTTTATTTTTCGGCAAATCCGAATGGTGAAGCTGAGGTGGTAACCGTTCTTCTGAAACCTAATCCAAGAATCAGAAAAAATAAAATGGAAATAGATTTTTCTGAATTGGCAATTAAAGGTCGTGATTCTAAAGGAAATCTCGTAACCAAATATTCCATAAAAAAAGTGGATCTGAAAGAAGAGGGTGTTTCTACTTTGGCTCCAAGAAAGATTTGGTTTGATGACACAGTACGAAGGCTGAATGCCGATGCAAGAGGAAGTTTTCTGGGGAACTTCAAAGGTGATGATAAAATTTTGACCATTAATTCTCAGGGAGAAGCCAAACTGGTAAGTTTCGATCTTGGCAATCGTTTTGATGACGAATATATTGTCTTGGAAAAGTGGAAACCGCAACAGGCTGTCACCTGTATCTATTATGATGGTGAAAAAGATATTTATTTTATCAAACGGTTTATACTGGAAAACACAACAAATATTCAGACCTTTATGCCTTCTGAACATCCGAAATCTTTTATAGAACGTATTATTGTATCTGATAATGCAACGGCAGAAATTATTTTTGCAAAAGATAAAGGAAAAGAGCGTGAGCCGGAAACGGTGAATATTGACGAATTTATTTCTGTAAAAGGAATAAAAGCTATTGGAAATCAGTTTACCAAATTTAAGGTAAAGAATATTAATATTACCATTCCTGAACCTGCAGAAGAGGAACCGGAAGTATATGAGGAACCTGATTTCGGATCTTCAGCTGATGATGAAGGAGGAACAATCGGAGACTTGTTTGAGAGTGGGGCTAATCAAGAAAATTAAGAAATGAATATTATTATATTAATTATTGCAATTACAGCTATTGTAACATTCATGGTTCCTAATGGGAGCAGTAATTTTGAGAAATACAAGTTTAATGTAGGCGCGATTATGTATAGAAAAGAGTATGTAAGATTGCTTTCATCGGGCTTTTTGCATGCAGATTTTATGCATCTTCTGTTTAATATGATGACGTTGTATTTTTTCGGACCTGTCATCCTGCAGGGTTTTGGAAATTTAGGATTTCTTTTAATCTATTTTGGGGCGATACTTCTGGGTAATATTTTCTCTTTATTTATTTATCAGAAGCAATCCTGGTATTCTGCAATCGGAGCGAGCGGCGGTGTTTCAGGGATCTTGTTTGCAGCAATTGCATTAGCTCCTCAAATTGGAATTTATTTCTTTTTTATACCAATTCCTATTCCCGGTTTTATCTTTGGATTATTATATTTCAGTTATTCTGTTTATATGATGCTCAACCCTCGAATGAATGATAATATAGGTCATGCAGCCCATTTGGGCGGAGCATTTTTCGGATTGGTGTATGCGATTATTATTCAGCCAGAAAGCGCAATTCAGAATTCCTTATTTACAGGTATCATGTCTCTTCCGCTGATCTATTTGGCTTACGAAATATTTATAAAGAAAAGAATCGGTTAGAAAACTAACCGATTCTTTTTTATTGTAACTTTTTTTAGATTATTTTCTAACAGTAGTAATTACCAGAGTTTTTGTGCCGTTTACTACATCTACTTTCGTAGAAGCAATCATATCGGCATAAATCATGGTTTCGGTATCTTTAAATTCGTAACCTTCAATCATTACCGGAGTTTCTTTCGGAAGACCGTGCTGAGAATTATACATAGCAAGAGACATGATATCCAGAGTTCCTACATCTTTTTTAAATTTTACTTCAGCCAAACCATTGTCTGCCAGATAATCAAATTTTTTAAGGTTTTGAGGGATGTTTGCCTTTGTTTTGAAAACATTTACACTTTGCACAAATTCCTTGTGAGCGTCAAACATTGCAACCGTACCTACAGCATTATTGGAAATGGCAAATTTTACATTAGAATTTTTTTGTGCAAAAACTGTTGCAGATGCACAAATAAGGATAGAATATAGAATTTTTTTCATAGTAAATAAAATAACTGTTAAAAACTTGATAAATATACTTATTTTTTATAAAATTTCATTTAAAAAAATGAATAATTTAAAAATAATAAACAAATAGTTGGTTTTATTGATATTTAAGCATAATTATATTTGTTCTCTTTTGTCTTTCTCTATGAACGTCTTTACCAGATTTTTAAAATACTGGAATAGAAATGAGCTTACCAGTAAAATGATTCCTAATATTGTAAAAGCAATAATTCTTGACAGGTGATCCATTTGCCATACATCATAAACGTAAAGTTTTATAATGGTAATTCCCAGCAATGCAAAACCTATTTTAAGCCATTCTTTTTGGTCCTTTTTTAAGCTTACATAAATAGCAATACAGGAAATTATTCCCCATATAATGGTCAGGTAAAGTATTCCAAAATGCTTTTCAAGAGCAGATATTTCTGCAAAATTTACCGCATTCAGAAGAATATAAGATCTGCATAACTCAAAGCTTATCGTTGTAACGATGGTTAAAAATACAATCCATGATGAAAATTCCTCTCTAAGAAAAGATGATTTCGGAATAATGCTTCTTAATAAAACAACAAAAGGTATGATGTATAGTAAATGTATGAAGTAAAAATCTGAATCTATTTCTTTCCTGTAAACTGAATTCAAGAGTTGTGATGTGACCGCAAAAATAATATAAAGAAACAGAAGAAGATAAATCAAAATTTTCTCAATATTTTTATCTGTATCAAGTTTTTTTCTAAATATTAACAGCAAGGTAAAAAAGACAAAACTGTACAAAAAACCATAAGTGTAAACTGCTGTTAAAGGCTGAGCAGAGATCTGGAAAATGATTTCAAAGAGAATGGCAAAATAAATTACTGCAAAAAACAGAATTTTAAAAAACCTTTCAAACAAAGAAACAGGATGTTTTTTTGGTGAATTGTTTTTAAACATTATCAGATTGAAAAAACAGCTTGCAATAACTACAAAACTGGTCAGAAATACAGGGTTAAAAACAACTATAAAGGTTTTATGATCTAAATATTTTGTCCATGTAATCATTTGTGAAATAATGACCATTGGAAATAGCACGTAAAAAAACAGCTTAAAAATGCGGTGATCAGTTTTTCTCCAGATGAATAGCAGAAGAGAGGCTTCTACAGCCCAAACGCTGGTAATAATGTGGGTTTTAAATTCTAAAGCAATGGCAATGGTAAAAAGACTTATCGCAATACCTGAAAATATGGAATAGTTGCGGTCAGGTTTGTTATTTTTAAATTCTTTAAAGACAAAATAAAAGTTCATTACTGCAAAGCTGAGAGGAAATATGCTTAAAGGGCTGTAATTTAAAGTATTAAATAAATAAACGAGTCCGATAATACTCGAAAAATTGATGAAAATAAGCATAGCAATATCAGACACGGTAAGTTTTTTAGACTTGAAGTAATTCTGTAAAGCAAACGCATAAAAAATAATGTAGGTTATGATGTAGAAGATAATACTTTTAATATCAGGTTGATTTGCCGTCCAGAAATATAGATAAACTGCAGTAAAGAAAAAAGCTATCCAGCCGACGCTTTTCCAGTTTTTCAAATAAACCATTATCAGCATTCCTGCATTCAGAAGTGTAAGATAGGTAAACAGGAAAATATAATTGCTTTGTCCGGTACTGATCATCAGTGGAGCTAAAAAGCCGCCAAATAATGAAAATATAATTAAAGTTTCACTGTGATAACGGTAGGACAGAACTATGGAAAGTATAGTAATAAAGCAGGTAATAATAAATGCTGTATTCTGTAAAAACAGATGGTACTCTCTGAATGCAATGGTAGTTGTAAAATAAAGAACAGCAACGCCTCCTCCGGTTATGATTGACGCAAAAATTGTGTATTTCTTTCTGATAAAATGCGCGGCAATCATCAAAACCGCTCCGGAAACAAAACCTATTGCCGTTCTGCTGTTTTCGCCAACCCAGTTTTTATCAATGGCATATTTTACGAAATATCCTATACCTAAAACCAATGTGAAAATTCCGATTATGGTGAGAATATTCTGTTTTATAAAATCAAAAACAGGATTTATCCAGTCTTTCTCAATAACAGGTATATCGGTTTCCTTAGGTGCAGTATTTTGGTATAAATGATCTTGTGCCGCTTGGTCTGAAAGAGAAATTTCTTCCGGAACATCATCTTTATCTGGTGTTATGGGTTTTTTCTTCTCATCTAATTCATCATTCAGTTCAGATACCTTCTTTTCCAGAATCCCGATTTTTCTGTAGAGATTCAGATAAAAGACGATCATTAGAATGACTAAAATGATGAACCAAAGATTATTCATGAACTGGATTTAAAACCAAATATAGGCAAATTTGTTCTTTGAAGTTATACAATTCCGGTATTGTATTTTTTAATCACTCTTTCCAGTTCTTTTCAATCAGTTTCATAAGAAAGTCGGGACATTTGATGATTTTGCTGTTTTCTGCATTCAGAAAAAAAAGAGTAGTAGAAGCCTCTGTAATTTTTATTTTTTCCTCATTGTAGATTTCATATTCAAACTCAATTCTCACTCCCGGAATTTTTTTCAAGTAAGTATGGACTTCCAATTTCTGATCGTATAATGCTGGTTTTAAATACTTAATTTTATAATCTGAAACCGGAAGCCAGATTCCCTGTTTTTCAATTTCATCATACGAGATTCCTATGCTCCGGAAAAGCTCTACCCTCCCGAGTTCGAAGTAGGTTGCGTAATTTCCGTAATATACATATTTCATGGGGTCTGTTTCTGCGTAACGTACTCTTAATGAGTGTGTTGAGTGTATCATTCGAAGTGGTAAATTATTCATACAAATATATTTTTAAATAATCAATATGAGAAATATTTTTTTTTGAAAATAAAAAATTAGACCTTTGTCTTCCTTCTAAAAACGAATAATCATAGTATAAATCAGAGCATAAAATATGGATGAAAATTTAATGATGGTTTGGCAGAAATGCCTTCAGTTTATGCGGGATAATCTTAACGCAGCCGAAGACAATTCTGATCTTAAAAAGCTTGAAAAATCGTTTGATTTACTGTTCGATAAAGTTCAGCCGATTTCATTGGTTGAGAATAATCTTACGTTGATGGTTCCGAGCGATTTCTATAAAGAATATATTGAAGATAATTATCTGTCATTGCTTTCTGCTGCCCTGAAGAAAAACATTGGCAAAGGAGTGAAACTTTGGTATTCTGTGATGGAAAACAAACCGGCAGGTCTGGAAAAACCTGTTACGATGAATATGAAGGGGAAATCTGTTCCTACGCCAAAGGTTCAGGAAACTATGCCACAGGGTTTTTCATCCAATATTGTCAATCCTTTTGTTGTGCCTGGAATTAAAAAAGTAAATATTGATTCTAATCTTAAGGCTGATTTTTCGTTTGATAACTATGTAGAAGGTGAAAGTAATAAATTTGCGGCAACTGTAGCAAAATCTATTGCTAAAAGACCCGGAGCAACAGCTTTCAATCCATTATTTTTATACGGAGGTTATGGAGTAGGGAAGACGCACTTGGGACAGGCTGTAGGATTGGAAGTAAAAAGTCAGTTTCCGGATAAGGTGGTGCTTTATCTTTCTTCGGAAAAATTTATACAACAGTTTATTTCAGCTGCAAAAGCCCATAAACAGACAGAGTTTGCCAATTTTTACCAAATGGTGGATGTTCTGATTATTGATGATATTCAGTTCCTTTCGGGGAAATCTGCAACACAGGACAGTTTCTTTCACATTTTTGATTATCTGCACCAGAACGGAAAACAGATTATTCTTACATCAGATAAGGCTCCTGTTGACATTATGGATATTCAGGACAGAATTGTTTCCCGATTCAAATGGGGACTTTCTGCGGAAATTAAATCTCCGGATCTTGAAACAAGAAAAAAAATTATTGAAGATAAACTGAGCCGTGACGGAATTGTACTCACAGAAGATATGCTGGATTTTCTTGCTTCGGAAGCCAAAACCAATGTAAGAGAGCTTATTGGGGTCATTAATTCAGTAATTGCGTATTCTACGATTTACAAATCTGATCTCAGCTTAGAGTTGTTGAAAGAAACAATCAATAAAATTGCAGCCAATCAGAAGAAAATTATCAATATTCCTTACATTCAGGAAGTTGTTTGTGATTATTTCGGAATTAAAAGAGAACAGCTTTTATCCAAAACCAGAAAAAGAGAAATCGCTCTTCCAAGACAATTGGCAATGTATTTTGCAAAAGAGTTTACCAATGCAACATTCACCAAGATTGGTGAAGAAATGGGCGGTAAAGACCATTCTACTGTGATGTATGCCTGTGAAACCATTAAAGATGTTTCTAAAATTGATAAGGAAGTAAAGAAGTATGTGAAAGAACTTACTGAAAAGATAAAAAGCTGATTGCTTTTTTGCAGATATATAAAAATGGAGGATAAGATTATTCTCCATTTTTTATTTAGTTTTGTGTCCAATTAGTTTAAATAATTTTTTTTCAATGAAAATTTTAATGGTCTGCCTTGGGAATATATGCAGAAGTCCGCTTGCCGAAGGAATTTTGAAGTCTAAACTTCCTGATAATTTTGAAGTACACTCCGCAGGAACAATCAATATGCATGAAGGAAGCAATCCAGATAAAAGATCTGTTGAAATTGCGTCTAAAAACAGAATTAATATTTCAGACCAATGCTCCAGACCTATTAATCCGGAAGATTTGGATTATTATGATAAAATTTACTGCATGGATAAAAAAAATCTGCAGGACGTACTTTCTCTGGCTAAAAATGAACAGCAAAGAAACAAGATAAGTTTATTAATGCATGGCTTAAATCTTGAACAATATCCTGATGAAGTGCCGGATCCTTATTGGAGTGAGGCAGAAGGTTTTGAGAAAGTTTTTCGTCAGATCAATGATGCCTGTGAAATTATTTCAAAAAAACTTATCCGATCTCAGCTTTAATTTTAATCTTGTTATAAGCCATAATTATGTTATTTTTAATTCCCGCATATCTTTCAGAAAATACTTCTGTCAATCATTTTGCACCGGTCATCAAAGATTATATCATGCAGACCGATTATTTTTTCGTGGAAAATGAAAAAACAGCAAGAAAAGTAGTTAAATTTTTTGCTCCCGAAAAAAAGCAGGCAAATCTTAAGCTTTTTCTTTTAGATAAATACACAGAGAATTCAGACATAAAAGAAGCGCAGCAACTGATGCTTCAGGGACAGGATTTCGGTCTGCTTTCAGAAGCCGGGCTTCCGTGTATTGCAGATCCGGGAAATTTGATGGTGAAATGGTGTCACGAGAAAAATATCAGGGTGATTCCTATTTCAGGACCTTCGTCTATTATTTTGGCCTTAATTTCCAGTGGTTTTAATGGGCAGGAATTTACTTTTAACGGATATCTCCCTATTGATAAATCAGAAAAGAAAAAGCAGATCCTCCAATTGGAAAGTTTAGTTCAGAAAACAGGATATTCACAGATTTTCATGGAAACCCCGTATCGTAACAATCAGCTTTTGGAAGATTTGGTTAAATTTTTATCACCGAATATCAAGCTTTGTATAGCAGCTAATATTAATGATCCTGAACAGGAAATGATTAAAACAAAAACAATAAAGGAATGGCAGAAACAAAAGCCTGAACTTCACAAAATCCCGGCTGTATTTGTATTAGGAAAATAATTTTAACAACTATTAACATTCATTTTGCATTATTCTTGTCTTATCACGGCATAACCAAAATCAAAATATTATGTCAGAAAAAAGATTAGCAGGAATCTGGATGGATAGCCGCAAAGCTGTTGTTGTTAAAAATCATGATGCTCAAAATGCTTTTAAGTTCTTTTTGTGCAGTCCTGTAGAAGCAGTTGTGCAACACGGTAATTCGAGTGAAAACGCAGGAAATAATGCCGAACAGACCAATAAAGCCAAATTTTTTAAAGAAATTGAACATCTTCTGATTAATTCCGAAGAAGTCTATATTACAGGACCGGGAAATATTCAGGAAGAGTTTAAGCATTATCTGCATGACACGGCACAATTTAAAGACCTTAATGTTACGCTGGATACAGCACAGCAAATGTCAGATGAGCAGGTTTTAGAAACGGTTAAAAATCATTTTAATGCTTCTTAGCTCCACAAATAAAAAATCCGAATCTAATTTTTATGATTCGGATTTTTGCTGAATATTATGCAAGTTCCAGAAGGGTAATTTCTGGTAGAACACCCACTCGTCCAGGATAGCCAAGGACTCCGAAACCTCTGTTAACATACAGTAATTTCCCTTCACTTTCGTACAAATCTGCCCATTTCGGATACCGGTACTGTACAGGTGACCATTTTATATTTTTTAAATCTAATCCAAACTGCATTCCGTGTGTGTGTCCAGATAAAGTTAAGTGAATATTGGAAGGGTGTTTTTTCACGACAAAATCAAAATGGGTAGGGTCGTGGCTCATCAATATTTTTGAAGCTTCTACAGGAATATTTTCCAAAGCATCATCAAGCTTGCCAAATTGCGGAAAGGGCTTTAATCCCCAATTTTCAACTCCTAATATATAAAGTTTTTCGCCGTTCTTATCAATGATTCTATGCTCATTACGAAGCATATCAAATCCTGCTTCTTTTTGGTAATCGATAAGGGTCTGTAGATTGTTTTTCTTTTCATCAAGAGATTTCCAGGTAACATAATCACCGTAATCGTGATTTCCCAAAACAGAAAACTTACCGTCTTTTGCCGAAATTTTTGAAAAAAGCTGAATAAATGGTTTAAACTCATCTGCAACATTATTCACCATATCTCCGGTGAATAAAACCAAATCGGGTTTCTGTTCGTTAATTAAATCAATAGCATGAGCTAATTTATTTGGGTCATTAAAACTTCCGCTGTGAACATCCGAAATCTGAATGATTTTATATCCTTTGAAACTTTTCGGAAGATTGACAATCTTTACTCTTACTTTTCGCACTTTGTGGCGGTATTTACCAAAAGCTGCTCCATCAATAAATAATGCAGAAAGCACTCCTCCTAATCCGAGTCCCATTAAACTTAAAAACTTTCTTCTTTCAGGGAAGAAATTTTCTGATTCACGGGTAAATCCTACAAGATAGCTTCCGATTCTGAAAATGTCATCTACCAGAAGAAATAAAATAACAAATAACTTAGGAATTATAAACACCAGAAACAAAATACTGATAATGTGTGCTCTGGTCGCATCGCGGTCACTTCTCTGGAAATTCAGAATTTCATAGGTGAAAAGTCCATAAATGATAAGATAGAGGAGAATATAACTCCATCGGATCCATGAATTATCGGTTAATGTTCTGATTGCCTGATAAACGTAGATTTCCAGAAGGATAAAAATTCCGGTAATAATCAAAAAGTTTCTTTGCATACGATAAATTCTATAAAAAAGCACAAAAGAATAACTTCCTTTGTGCTGCTTTATCTTTAATTAATAAATATTCTAAGGAAATTTGTAAACAATCGCATTGATGTTCATTCCTGCACCTACAGAAGCCATCACAATGTTGCCTTTATCTTTAAACGAATGACCATCCATTTTTCCTTTAATTATCAAATCAAACATGGTAGGAATAGTCGCAACCGAAGAATTGCCAAACTCCTGAATCGTCATTGGAGAAATAGAGTGATCGTAATTTTTTATATCATAAAGCTTGTGAAGTCTTTCGATCATCGCATAATCCATTTTTGCATTAGCCTGATGAATAAGAATTTTATCAATATCAGTAATAGAAAGCTGCGCATCATCAATAGTTTCCTTTATTGCAGGAGGAACATTTTTCAGAGCGTACTCATAAATTTTTCTTCCCATCATTCTGATATATACTCTTCCGTCATTGAACTCCTTATTCAGTGAGCACCCGTTTCTGAGATATTCAAGCTCAGGACCATTGTCGCAAATCGTATTATGGGCAATGATTCCTACATTTTCCTGATCTGTAGCCTGTACAACAACAGCGCCTGCTCCGTCTGCAAAAATCATTTTATTTCGGTCGTAAGGATCTGTCACACGGCTTAATGTTTCCGAGCCAACTACCAAAATTGTTTTTGCCGCTTTTGCTTTGATTAGCTGATCAGCCAGTATCATAGATTCAACCCATCCCGGACAACCGAAAATCATATCATAAGTAATGCATTTTCTGTTTTTTATTCCTAAATGATTTTTTACTCTTGCTGCCATATTAGGCATAAAGTTAGTTGCCCCGCTTATGCTTACTTCTCCAAAGTTGCTTGCATAAATGATATAATCCAAATCTTCACCATCAATATTCGCATCTTCCAAAGCTATTTTAGCTGCTTCATATCCGATTTTTGAGTTAGAAAGATCATCTTCAATAAATCTTCTGTTTTCTATTTCCGTAATTTCTACAAATTTCGAAATGGTTTCTTCAGCAGGCTTGTCAATCTTCAGCCCATCTTCTGTATAGAACTCTGAATCTAAGAAAAAATCTCTCCCGATAACTCTGTTCGGAAGATAAGATCCGGAACCTATAATGATTGTATTCGGCATTCGTTTGTATAATTTTTTAAAGATGCAAAGTTAATAATTAATATTAATAAGAAAGAATTAAAAATATTATTAAATTTGCAAAAATTGTTTCAGACAATCTATGAAAAACAACCCTTCATTAAAAGGCTTACTTGTTGCAATTCTGGTATTTATAGGTGCTTTTGCGATCTATTATTTCTTTTTGGCAAAAAAAAATTATTACCTTGTAGATAATCCTACTCCTGATACGTATTATTTCAGAATAAATAACGGGAAAGAAAATATTATCTCAGGTGGTCAGTACGTTCAGGTAGATTTACAGAAAGGCAAAAACTCCATTAAAGTTTTTGATCAGAACAAAAAAATGCTTTACGATTCTGCCTTTGATGTAAACAAGATTCGCGGGCTTATCAATATTGCTCATAAAGATTATTACATCAATGATCAATATTATGGTTACAATCTTAAAAAAGATTCATTACTTTTGGCATTGGATAAAACCATGATAGACGGGAAACCTTATTTTGGCGGGGCAAAGCGTTTTAATAAGCTGTATACAGAAGATTTTTATTACAATATTGATGAAGATTATGATCAGCTGATCAAAAATATTCAGAAAGTAGAGTCCAGATCCAAGATTTTCCGTAAGCAGGATTATCTCAATTATTACAAAGAATATTATAAGTTTTAAGTTTTGACAAAAGATACTACACAAGTTACGCCCTACAATTCTGACTCCAGCAAAAAAAGTCAGGTAGAGGATATGTTCGACAATATTGCACCCAAATATGATTTGCTTAACCACGTTCTGTCTATGAAAGTAGACGTGTTGTGGAGAAATATTCTGGTAAAATGGATGAAGCAAGACAACCCGAAAGAAGTTTTGGATGTGGCTACCGGAACCGGAGATTTAGCTATTGCCGTAGAAAAAGGTACTGATGCAAAAGTTGTAGGATTAGATTTATCGCAACAAATGTTAAATGTTGGCGTTATTAAAATAAAAAAACTTAATTTAGACGGCAAAATTTCCATGCAAAAAGGAGATGCGGAAAATTTACCTTTTGAAGATAACAGATTTGATGCAGTTTCCGTAGCTTTTGGTGTAAGAAATTTTGAAAACCTTACCAAAGGTTTGGCAGAGTTAAGAAGAGTGGTAAAAGAAAATAAAAGTGTTTATATTCTTGAGTTTTCTAAAGTAGAAGGTTTTTTAGCGCCTTTTTATATGTTTTATTTTAAAAATATATTGCCGGCAATCGGCAGATTGGTCTCTAAAGATAACAGGGCGTATACTTATCTTCCTGATTCTGTAAATGTTTTTCCGTATGGAGAAAAAATGAAACAAATTCTTATAGACACAGGATTTAAAAATGTAGAATATAAAAAGCTAAGTTTAGGTATAGCCACAATTTATAAAGCAACAAAATAACCTATGAATAAATTTCTATTAAAAGCTCTGGTTTTAGCCTCAGTAAATATTGCAATTTTTGCAGATGCTCAATTTAGAACCCGTAACAGGATGGATAAGCTGGAAGATTTTGACCAGCAGACATTCAGCTGGGGTTTTTATTTGAACGGAAACAGGCTGGATTACCGCATTGTTCTTGATCCCAGATACGGAATGTTTGAGAATCATAATTTGGTAAAATCTACAGAAAGCTACAGTTTCGGAGCCGGTTTAATTGCAAAATTCAGATTAAACGATTATCTGGATGTAAGACTGGAGCCAGGTTTGCAGTTTGCTCAGAGACAATTGACTTTTAATACTCAGACCAATGATATTTATAGAGACGGAAGTTTGACTAATGCTCCGTTTATTCCTATTGCACTTCAGGATAAAGACAGAATAAGAGATATAAAATCTACATTGGTAGATGTTCCTGTTCTTCTGGAGTTTCATGGTGACAGATGGTACAATTCCAGACCTTACGTGGCGGCGGGTGTAAATTATATTGTGAATTTACAGTCAAACTCAGATTCTCAGGATGATAATTTGCAGCAGACTTTCAGGTCTACAACTCACAATTTTGCCTGGTCTGCAGAAATGGGTATTCAGTTTTATTTTAATAAATTTAAGCTGACTCCTGCAATCAGAGGTACATTTTTTATGAATAACGAAATGGTGGCAGATAATCCCACAACACCTCCTTATTGGTCTGCAGCAATTTCTACTTTACAGACAAGAGCAATCATGTTTGTACTTAAGTTTGAATAAAAATAACAGAAAATTAATATAAAACGGGGTTGCATGGCATCTCCGTTTTTTGTTTTGTCAAAATATAGAGACATTTATTTTTGTTGATGGTAATATTTTCCTATTTTTGCTATTAGTTAGAATAAAAGCCTGAAATGCTTCAAGAATTAGAAACTCAATTTTCAGAACTGGAAAAAAAGATTTTGAATCTTCAAAAAAGTTATCAAAGTCTTTCTGATAAATTCTCTGATCTTAGCACGGAGCATCAAGCGCTGAAGAAGAAATATGAAGAGGAAAGAAAGAAAAATCAGGTTTTAGCAGAAGAACAGAAAAATATAAAATTGTATTCAGCAATATCAGGAAATCCTGAGCACAACAGACTCATGAAAAACCATATCAACAGATTGGTAAAAGAAGTAGACTTTTGTATTGCACAGCTTCAAAACAGCGGATTATAATGGAGGTAAGGAGAATAACCATCAATATTGCAGGAAGAATATATCCTCTGAATGTACCCGCAGCCGAGGAAGAAACTTTGCGTAAAGTGGGGAAGCAAATCGAAAATATGATTAAAGATTTTGAACAGAATTTTGATGTAAGAGATAAACAGGATGCTCTGGCAATGTGCGCCCTTAAACTGGGAACCAATGCTGAAGTTGTTGCTCTGAATCATGAAAGAAATATAAAATCTTCCACCGAAAGGCTAATAAAGATTAATCAGTCGCTGGAAGAGTTCGGAAAATAATTTCCGGGAAAATCTGCCTACAGTAATTCTAACACATTAAAGGTAAACTCAACGCTAAACAATTACCGAACAAATGTCCATTGAATGGCGTGCCGGTTCGTCCGGATTACAGACAGTGGAAATCAGTTCAAATCGTGTTGATTAGGAGTTTACTCTAAATCACTGGATTGCTGTAGGTTTTTTTATGGATTATTGTTAAAAGAAATAGCGGAATTTATTAACAGGTTTATAATGATTAATATTTTTCTAGTATCATTTTTTTAATAGTATGAAAAGATAGTTAGACAATTAAAACTCAATATATATTATGACAGCAACCGCTATTATTATAGGCGTTATTTGTCTGGTAATAGGAGCTGCAGTAGGGATGTTTTTCTCTAAAAGCTCGCTCAATACCAAGGCAAAATTTATCATAGACGATGCAAAGAAAAATGCAGATAACTTATTGGAAAAAGCCACAGTACAGGCAGAATCCATAAAGAAAGAAAAACATCTTCAGGCAAAAGAGAAGTTTTTGGAGCTTAAATCTCAGCATGATGCAGATATTCAGGTTAGGGAAAAGAAAATGCAGGAGGCAGAGAAGAGAATCAAAGACAAGGAAAATAAGCTTAATGATGAGCTAAGCAAAACCGGAAAACTTGAAAAAGATCTTGACAGACAAATTGCAGATTATGCAAAGAAGAATGAGATTTTAGATAAAAAACAGCAGGATCTGGATTCTGCAACTGCCAAAAAGGTTGAAATGCTGGAGAAAATCTCCAACTATACTGCAGAAGAAGCCAAAGCAGAATTGGTAGAGACAATGAGAGCTGAAGCGAAAACAAGAGCTCAGGCGCATGTTCAGAGCATTATGGAGGAAGCTCAGCTTAATGCAAAAAGCGAGGCTAGAAAAATCGTTATTCAGACAATTCAGAGAATCGGTACAGAACAGGCAATTGAAAATTCTGTTTCTGTATTTAATATAGAATCTGATGAAGTAAAAGGACGAATCATTGGTAGAGAAGGTAGAAACATCCGTGCTTTGGAATCTGTAACAGGAGTTGAAATAATTGTTGATGATACACCGGAAGCCATTCTTCTATCATGCTTTGATCCTGTAAGAAGGGAGATTGCGAGACTTTCTCTTCACAGATTGGTAACGGACGGAAGGATTCACCCTGCGAGAATTGAAGAAGTTGTAGAGAAAACCAGAAAGCAGATTGAAGAGGAAATTATTGAGGTTGGTAAAAGAACGATTATTGATTTAGGAATCCATGGTTTGCATCCTGAATTAGTTAAAATTGTGGGTAGAATGAAATACCGTTCATCTTACGGACAAAATCTTTTACAGCACTCACGAGAGGTTGCAAATATTGCGGCAACAATGGCTGCAGAATTAGGCTTAAACGTAAAATTAGCTAAAAGAGCAGGTCTTTTGCATGATATAGGAAAAGTTCCGGAGCAGGAATCTGAACTTCCTCACGCTCTTTTGGGTATGCAGTGGGCTGAGAAATTTGGTGAGAATGCAGAAGTTGTGAATGCAATCGGAGCTCACCATGATGAGGTTGAAATGACTTCGCTTTTATCACCAATTATTCAGGTTGCTGATGCTATTTCAGGAGCGAGACCGGGAGCAAGACGCCAGGTTTTAGAATCTTACATTCAAAGACTAAAAGATCTGGAATCTGCAGCATTAAGCTTTGACGGTGTTTCTTCAGCATACGCAATTCAGGCAGGTAGAGAATTGAGAGTAATGGTTGAAAGCGGGAAAGTAAACGATGAAGTTGCCTCTCAGTTGTCTTACGATATTTCAGAAAAGATCCAAAACGAACTGACGTATCCGGGACAGGTGAAAGTAACGGTTATCAGAGAAACAAGAGCGGTAAATATCGCAAGATAATTTATGCTCTTTCATATAAAGAATCCTTTCAGAGTAATTTGAAAGGATTTTTTATCTTTAAATAAAATATTACGCTTTGTTAAAAATAATTTTATTGAATAAATTTTATGATGAATAAAATTTAAAATTTGATATTTTTATTTGCGTAATTATTTTCTTTTCTTTAATTCTTTTCTTTATTATGAAATATCTTTTTTTTATTTTATTATTTGCTGGTTTTTCTTCGTTTTCACAATCAAAGAAAGACTCAGTTATAAAGAAAAATCTTGCAGAAGCCGAATACTATTTAGACAATTTTGATGATTATAAATGCTTTGCTAAAGCTTATGAAGCTTATAATCTGGCGAAAAATAATAAAAAATATACTGCAGAAAGTTGTATATATATGGCTTCCAGCAGTGTAAATTTAAATTTATACAGTCTCACCCTAAAATACACGAAAATTGGATTGCTAAATTGTAATGATGAAGATTATTTTCGCAAATCTTTATTATATAATATCGAAGGTGCTACATATTATGATTTAGGAATGTTTAATCAATCATTAAAAAGTTTACACAAAGCAATTGCTATTTTAAGAAATACTAAAGATGATTATTTGAAAACGTCTAGTGAGATTAGAAATTATCAACATCTTATAGTGGTTCATGAAAAAATGAATAATATAGATTCTATAAAGCTATATGATTCTAAAGAACGTAGCCTTATTGATAAACTTCCAATAAATACGTTTGCAGATCTTCATGTAAACTCTCATTATCTAAGGGTTCTAAGAGCTTTGAATTTTAATAGAAGATCAGAAGCGTTACAATCCTTAAATAGCAGTTATGATATATGCATGAAATATGATGATAAGTCTTTATATATCTATTACCACGGTATGGGCAAATACTACGCTTCAATAGATAAAGAAAAAGCCCTGAATTTCTACTTAAAATCAATAAATGCGATGGAAAAATATAATATTCAGGCTGGTTTTTCAGAACCGTACCATGATGTTTCAAAGCTTTATGAAGAACTTGGAAATAGAGCGAAACAAAACCAGTATCTCAAAAAATATGTTTATTATCAGCAAAGAGAAAAGGCTATTAAGGATAGAAATGTTGATTTGGTATTAGAAATGACATTGAATGATCAGAAAAAGAAAGACACTCAATTACTTAAAAACATCATGTGGCCTGCAATATTTTTACTTTTGATTATTACGATTGCCGTTACTTTTTTTATTAGAAAATTGAAACTCAAACAAAGCAAATTGAAGAACCACCTTACTGAAAAATATAATGAAGTAGAAGAGTTACAGGTGAAAGCAAATGTATCTTTTTCTGAGGTTGTGGAATATGCAAAAAATAATGATCCTCTTTTTTGGGCAAGATTCCAAGAGTTGTATCCTAATTTTTTAAATAAAATGCTTGTTTTAAATTCTAAACTAAAAGTTTCTGAGCTAGTTTTGTGTGCTTATATCTATTTAGGGTTTTCTAATAAAGAGATTGCAGAATATACTTTCAGATCTTTAAGAACAATAGAAAACAACCGTTACAATCTCCGTAAAAAATTAGACTTTTCCAAAGATGAGGATTTTACTGTATGGATCAGAAAACATATTGATTCTGATTAATTATTTGATTATCAATTGTTTAATAAATCAAGTACTCGTTGAGTAGTTGATTTTTTTTGTTTATACAGCTATTACTGTTTCTTTGCTGTCAGAATATTTATGTTCCCAAATACGATATAATTTAAAGGTGAGCTGCATGATTTAGTTTCTCACAAATACAAAACAAAAACAAAGAAACAATGCCAATATTTGATAATGAGAGAATTTGTTTCTTGTGTAATATTTAGAATTAAAATGGATAATTTAAAAATCAAAAGTTTTTTTTGTATTCTTATAATTATTTTTTCGTTTTCTTGCGCCTCAGAAGATGAAACGCAGACTATAGATCCGCCTGTTTGGATTCTTGGAAACTGGGCAGAAAAGAGTTTTATAAGATACCGCTTTACCAATAACGATTTTATTACGATAGATAGCAACGGAAAAGATTATAGTTTTTCCAGCTATCTTACAAGAGGTAGATTTTTTCTGAAAACTAAATCTGATACTGAATATGCTTTTTCTTTCAGAGGAAACATTGTAAACGGTACAATTGGCTCTCATAATATGCCAAACTCAAACTTTCAGAATCAAGAAGATTTTACTTTTTACTTTAAAAAAATCAACGAAAATACAATTGTTGATGCTCAGGGAAAAGTTTATGAAAGATTTCCGTGATCAATTAGAGAGTTAAAAAAGACTTCATAGAAGATATATAAAACAATGATTAATAAAATAGCTTTTGTTATAAGAATAAATAGTAACAGTAAGTATAGGATACTTATTGCTGTTTTATTATTGTTAATTGGGAATAATTTTTTTGGGCAAGTTTTGTATGTTACAGGTCATACTTTGGTGCACGGCGAAAACAATATCACAATAATCAATGCTGATTCAATTCAAAGCCCAATAGTTGATACTTATGCTGAAGTACAAATAAAAAAGGTTTATTGGAAAACCAATGATCCAAAGAAAAGATTGCTAAGAAAATTAGCCAATATTACAAAAAAGGATAAGATAAACGAGGTTTCTCAATCTATCAAAAAGCAAACAAGCAATTATACTATACTACCGTCTAAAACGAATAGTGACTTTTCGTTTGTATATCTTTCATTATCAGAAAAAGGATGCGTAACAGACCAATTAAAGAGATACCAATCAGGTACTCTAAATAATTATAGCAAGCTTTTTATTCATTTTTCCGGCTACTCTGTATTGCATTATCTGAAGTATCAAAATAATTTTGCTTCAGTAAACCATCGCTCGAGTTTTTCAGTAAGACCTCCGCCATTTTCATAATTTCTTTTATGGTGCATATATCTTCCCAGTTAATGCACTTTTTACATATTTGTAAATCATTGCAAGGCTTTTTTATTAAAAAATAAGCACAGTCAACTGTTGTCTATTGTTAAATTATTTTTCATAGATCTACAATAATAGTTAGACTTGGCTTTTATTTCAAAAATGGGTTATTAATTTATACTCTAAAGAATTGCTAAAATACTGAACACAAATGAAGAAGTTATCAATAATTGCAATAAGCATTTTGCTGTTATCCTGCAAACGTAACGAGCAATCAAAATCATTAGAAATTTCCAGAAATACTGATATGATTTCATCTGGAAATATTATTCCTGATGATTTAATACACGATACTTTAACCACCAACAAAGGGTATCTGGTGAATATAGTTTTCAATAATGCTACCAATACGGTTTCAATATTTTATGAAGGAGGTCATGTTGAGCTTAAAGGTCAGCAAACAGCTTCAGGAATAAGATATACAGGTGACGGTTACGAATTGCTAGGCAAAGGAAGTTGCTTAGAACTAAGAAAAGACAATAAAACCATCGCAAAAAAACAATAAACGTAACCTTTTTACAATTTAACACAATGAAAAAACAATTATTAGCAGTAGCACTTCTTGCTACAGGTCTTTTTTTTGCCCAAGAAGGCAGAGTGGGGATTAATACCACAACACCACAAGCTACTTTAGATATCGTAGGGAAGCCTGCGGTAGCAACAAATGTAGATGGTATCATCGCACCAAGATTAACAGGTGCTGAGTTAAGTGCAAAAGATGCAGTTTATACCTCAGCCCAAACAGGGGCATTAGTTTATGCTACAAGTGCAGCACCCAATAGTGGCAAAACCACTAAAGTAACAGCAGCAGGATATTACTACTTTGATGGAACAGAATGGGTGAAAGTAGGAAGTGGATTGCCTGTTACTGACATTAATCTTTATAAAGATAACGGGACACTTACTTCTAACAGAACTGTTACTTTAGATGGTAAAACCTTGACGTTCGATGGAAGCAATGAAAAAACTACTATTTCTCCTACTGGAGGTTTAACACAAGAAGGGAAAGTTAACGTAGCTAATATTACACTTAGATCTCCTGATAACAATTCGAATGGAAAATCATCAAGTTTATTCATACAATCTTTTTCAGAAACTGCTGCACAGATTTTAGCAGGAGACGATGCTTCTTCTCTTACTATAGGAACACATTTTACTAGTGCTCCAGCTCCCATCATTTTTAATACTACTACAGCAACCAATGTTCTTGGAACTGAAAAAGCAAGAATTACTAGTAGTGGAAATATGGGAATAGCCACTAATCTTCCTACTCAAAAATTAGATGTAAACGGCAATGTGCGTTTTAGAGGTGTGCCTACCACAACTAGTTTAGCAGCGGGTGATACTTTTTTAGTATTGGAATCAGACGGTACTGCTAAAAAAATTACGAATCCTGCAGGCAATGCAGTTATTACCGCAGAAAATGGTCTTAATAAAACTGTTGCAGGGGCAGTACGATTAGGCGGAACGTTAGATGCCAATACAATAATTACACAAGCCGATAAAACATTAGCGCTGACAGGAACAGCAGCCAACGCATTTTCTGTTGATGGAAATACATTTTCTGTAAATGCAGCTAATAACAGAGTTGGTATAGGAACAACTACACCAGAAAGGCCCTTAGAAATAGTAACAGGAGATGGCACAGGTTTTCAACACTCTAATGGCACAGTAAAACTAAGTTCTTATGTAGATAATACTGGGGCTACTTTTGGTACAAATACTAATCATAATTTTAAATTGATGACCAATGCGAGTACAAAAATGCTAATTACTCCAACAGGTAATGTAGGGATTGGTACCGAGTCACCAAACACCAAACTACATATAGCAAGTACAGCCAATCCGCTTACGATGACAGGTGTACAAACCGCTGCAATAGCAGATGATATCTTAACGATAAGCAACACGGGTGTAGTAAGAAAAAACTCTTTAGATAATTTATTGAACGAAAAATCAATCCCTACCCCTGCTGTTTGGTTTTTAACAAACCAACAGAATAATTTTTTAAATGGTATTGCTGCAGGAAATACTGTTGTAACACCTATGACTTTATTAAAGAATAACATCCCTGGATTAACCTATAATGCATCTACTAGTACTATAACATTCCCAGCTGGTCTTTTTCAGATTTCTTATATCTATGAAGGTCTTCATAACAACACAGGCTGTACTATTAGCTCATACATAGTAAATTTTCCTGATACAACTGCGGCAGGTGATGTAATACCTGCTGGAACTAGAATTCACTCCACAAGCTCTCATAATCAAGGAGGACAATCTAACCATGGGGGTACTGTAACCTATACAGCAAGACTTAATGCTGGGCAAACATGGCAAATAAGATTCGGAAGAGGACAATCAGGAAATTGCACTGGTACTGGCGGAGAACTCTATGCAAAAAGAACCCAATTAAGTATAATTAAAATTGGTGAATAAAAAAATACATTCTAAAAACAAACCATACACAAATGAAAAAAACAGTATTTCTTTTGGCAAGCATACTTCTAATGTCTTGCACAAAAACAGAAAAAAAAGAACCACTAAGCAATTCTAAGGATACAGAAAATTCTGTAACTAAATCTGATATTTCAGAAGATTTGGTAATGGATAGTCTTTTCACTAAAGAAAAGGAAAAAATAGATATTATTTTCGATAATTCTAGCCAAACAGCCACTGTACTTTTTGAAGGTAATCAAGTACAACTAGAAGCACAAAAAACCGCTTCAGGAATAAGATATACAGGTAGCGGTTACGAATTACTAGGCAAAGGAACTGCTCTAGAATTAAAAAAAGACAGTATAACCATCGCAAAAAAACAATAAACATAATCTTTTTAAAATTTAACACAATGAAAAAACAATTATTAACAGTAGCAATTCTTGCTACAAGTCTTTTTTATGCGCAAGAGGGCAGAGTGGGTATCAATACCACTGACCCTAAAACTACACTTGATGTGAGAGGCAAAGTGGGCTCCGATGGTAAATCTCCTTCAACTGAAATTACGGGTTTGCAAGCACCAAGATTAACCAGAGAAGAATTGACCAATAAAGCAGCCATCTATGGTACAGATCAAAGAGGTGCATTAATCTATATTACAGATATTACAGGAGGAAACGCAGATTCAGCCTCACCAAGAAAAAATGTAACCTCTGTAGGATATTACTACTTTGATGGGATAGAATGGATAAAAATAGGCTCTGGTTCTGGAACAACCAGTATAACGGCTGATAATGGTCTTACGATGTCTACCACGAACAATGCGCAATTAGGAGGTACACTATTGAAAAATACAGATGTTGCGTTAGGTAATTTTAAACTTAATTTTACTGAAACAGCCACAAACAACGGAAGTATTCTTGTCGGAACTTCTGCACCTACAGGAACGGGAGGTGTAGGTGCACCAACCGAAAAGTTAAGATTAGATGTAGATGGTATGACCAGAACTGATAAGCTTACTGTAGGAGGTTCTACCTCTCTTACAGTTGCTGCTGCGCATATCAGAAATGAGAAATCTTCTGAGCCCATTTTGGTACTAACAGGAACAAATTCTAATGCTTCAATAAATACAGGACTCCCTCTAAGAAAATTTGAGGTAACAGATGATGGTAAAGTAGGGATTGCTGCGCCAAACAGTTGGATTCAGACCTCTGGAACAACTCGCCCAACAGAATCTTTAGATGTGGGTGGAAATGTACGTTTTAGACAAGTGCCTTCTGGTACAGAAACAGCAGGAGACAAAATGATGGTGTTGGCTTCTGACGGCACAGCTAAGTTATTACCACTGCCATCACCATCAACAAGCTTAAATATATCTCCTGTAATTACAGCAGGTAGTGCAACACCTGTTTCAGCAACTTACGATGTTTTATTATTAGATATAAATGTCCCAACTCAAACAGTTACTTTACCAACATCTGCTAACGGTATTGCTGTTGGTAAAGTTGTGTATATATCACAAAAAGGCAGTGCGACAGTTACTATTAAGCCGCTTGTAAGAGAAGGAAGTCATGCAAATTTAGATGGTAGTTCAGGGGGTACTTATATTTACATAGGAGGTACGGGAGATGGCTCTTGGATTCGTGCTTCAGGTTACTAATTCTATTGATAATCATTCAATTAACAACATAAAAAAATGAAAAATAATTATATTAAAATAAAATTTTTAGTTTCAGGTCTTATTCTTGCCACAGCAAGTTTGTCGTCTGCACAAGTTAGAATTGTAAATACTACTACACTTCAAGAAGCAGTTAATAGTTCTGCTTTTATTGATGCTTCATCCAATTTTACTCTAAATGAAACTCCAAACATTGGAAAAGGTATGCTTTTTCCCAGAACAGATTTATCTAGATTTACTTCTTTTGGGGGTGCGCCTATAGGAATAGGAAATTCTTATCCTACTCGTTATGATGGATTGATTGTCTATAACATCAAAGACGGTGGTAAAGCAGGGGTAGGTGCTACTGAAGGCGAATTAAAGCCGGGTTTTTGGTTTTATGAAAACAAGTCTACAACAACCAATGGTGGTACTTGGAAACAAATAAGTAGTCCTACTACCAATTTGCTTACTATCGCAGGAGCTACACTTACCAGCACCGTAAATGGTGTTACTAGTACAGTTACTTTACCTGCCGCAAACAGTGGAGTAGATAACCCGGCCAACAACGGTCTTAGCAAAGATGGTACTACTGTGCAGCTTGGTGGTAGTCTGCTAAAAGATACTTCTATTGAGCTAAATGATAAGAGCTTAAATTTTACTGGTGCACAAGGAAAAATTGGGGTTGGTACCAATAATCCATTGTCTAAATTCAATATTCAAGGAGGCGCTTTAAGTATTGGAGACCTAACAAATTATTCTGGTGGTTTACAAGTGGTAAACCAAAATGCTGATAGAGCTATTATGCGAGTTTATTCTTCTAATAATACAGAAAGATTTACGATACAAGAGAACGGAAATATCGGTATAGGAACTAATAACCCTACTAGAAAATTACATATTGATGGTAATATAAGGATAGAAAATATGATTGAGGGTGATGTAAATAATGGAGACAGAGTCCTTGCAATAGCTATCGATGGAAACGTGAAAAGCGTAGCTGTTAACGAAATTCTTAACAGTGAACCTAGATTTATCAATGCAGGGAATATAGAAGGAGAAAGAGTTATAGCAGAAGGGGTAACCAATCTAATTGATGGCGCACAAATTAATGTAACAGTACCTGCAAATACAACTTATAAAGTAGTAGTTTCAGGAAATGCTGTAGTGCAACACCCAGTAAAGGTTAATGATCCTCAAGCGCCAAACTTTACCTATGGAAGTGGGCAGTTTCAACTTAGAGTTAATGGGTCTACTGTAGCAACTGTAGGTACAGGATTTTCAACACGGAAAATAACCGAGTTAAATCCTACTCATTGGCAGTCTACAGGTAATGCTACTACATTGAACCACGTTATCGAAATCAATAATACAAGCGGTTCTCCAATAACCAGAACCATCAATGTTCATTATTGGGCAAAAAATACTACTACAGGATTAGCTAATAAAAATCATCAAGCATTTTTTAAAGGAACTTTCCAAACGTATAGAATGCCATAAATCAAAAATTAAATAATGCTGTTCCTGCAGTCGGTATTGTAGGGACAGTTGAGAAAACATGTA
>WPCJ01051135.1_pt1 | contig 107868 bp, 89 predicted proteins | sample 5399831 | NCBI WGS metagenome assembly WPCJ01 (sample SAMN12869470, study PRJNA574797) | sludge metagenome | isolation source: wastewater treatment of pH10 | place: China:Beijing | collected 2019-05-20
GTGGTGCTGATGGGCGGCTGCGACAAGACCACGCCGGGCCTGCTGCTCGGCGCCACCTCTGCCGGTTATCCCGCGATCTATCTGCCGGCCGGACCGATGCTGCGCGGCAACTGGAAGGGCAAGACGCTCGGTTCCGGCTCCGATGGCTGGAAATACTGGGACGAGCGCCGCGCCGGCAACATTTCCGAAAAGGAGTGGCTGGAAGTCGAAGGCGGCATCGCGCGCAGCTATGGCACCTGCATGACCATGGGGACGGCTTCGACCATGACCGCGATCGCGGAGAGCATCGGCATGTCGCTGCCCGGTGCGTCATCGATTCCCGCTGCCGATGCCGGCCACATCCGTATGGCCTCGGCCTGCGGCCGTCGCATTGTCGAGATGGTGTGGGAAGATCTCACGCCCGCCAAGATCCAGACGCGAAAAGCGTTCGAGAATGCCATCACCGTGGCGATGGCTATGGGCTGTTCGACCAATGCGATCATCCATCTGATCGCGCAGGCGCGCCGTGCCGGGCAGGATATCGGCCTCGACGATTTCGAGAAGGCGAGCCGCAAGGTGCCCGTCATCGCCAATGTACGACCGTCCGGCGACACCTATCTGATGGAGGATTTCTTCTATGCCGGCGGCCTGCCGGGTCTGATGAACCGCATCAAGGACCACCTGCATCTCGACGTGACGACCGTCACCGGCAAGACGCTCGGTGAGAACATCGCCGGCGCGGAAGTGCACAATGACGACGTCATCCGGACCGTGGAGAATGCGATCTATGCCGAAGGCGCGCTCGCAGTGCTGAAGGGCAATCTTGCGCCCGATGGCTGCGTGATCAAGCCTTCGGCCTGCGATCCGCGTTTTCTCAAACATACTGGCCCGGCGCTGGTGTTCGACGACTATCCGAGCATGAAGAAGGCAATCGACGACGAGAGTCTCGACGTCACGGCCGATCATGTGCTGATCCTGCGCAATGCCGGTCCGCAGGGCGGCCCGGGCATGCCGGAATGGGGCATGCTGCCGATCCCCAAGAAACTCGTGAAGCAGGGCGTGCGCGACATGGTGCGCATCTCCGACGCGCGCATGAGCGGCACCAGCTACGGCGCCTGCATCCTGCATGTGGCGCCGGAATCCTTCATCGGCGGGCCGTTGGCACTGGTGCAGAACGGCGACATGATCACGCTCGATGTGGACGCGCGCACCATCAATCTCGATATTTCCGACGAGGAGATGGCGCAGCGCCGCGCTGCATGGAAAGCGCCGGAGAAAAATTATGAGCGCGGCTATGGCTGGATGTTCTCGAAACATATCCAGCAGGCCAATGAGGGCTGCGACTTCGATTTCCTGCGCAGCGATTTCGGTGGCCCGGTGAAGGAGCCATCGATTTATTAGTAGGGCGAATCAGCCGAAGGCGTAATCCGCCGTTCTTCGCCACACATCATCGGCCGGCGGATTACGCTTCGCTCATCCGCCCTCCGGCAAGGTCGTGCGAACTGTTATCCGTCTCAGTTCACCCGTGAAATCCGGTCCACGGGGCCGGGCGGCACCGGGCTGTTGCTGCGCAGATAGGCGCTGAGTGCATCGACGTCATAGACGCCGATCATCGGATTCTTGCCGTCTTTGAGTATGGTGAAGCCATCGCCGCCGACGGCGAGGAAATTGTTGACCGTGATGCGATAGGGACCGGCCGGATCGATCGGCTCACCGCCGAGCTTCATGCTGTTGGCGACGATCCGGCTGCCGTCGCTGCCGGCATTGTCCCAGGTGTAGCTGAAGCCCCTCGAGACCTGCAGGATGCGTGGACGTTTCGGATCGCGCCATTGCTGCTCCAGCATCGCCTTGATCTGCGCACCGGTGAGCGTGAGTGTCACGAGCTGGTTGCGAAACGGTTGCGCGGCGAAGACGTCGGCATAGGAGATGTCGGCATCCGGCTTCTTGATGATGTCGCCGCGAATGCCGCCGGGATTGGTGAAGGCGATGACGGCGCCTCCGCGATCTTCTGCGGCAGTGGCAGCAAGATGCGCATCGGCGATGACATCGCCGAGCGGACTCTCGCCGGTCTGCATGTTCGGCATCCGGGAGAGTGTTGCCGTGATGGCGCCGGCCGGCTGCGCCGCAAGCGGCGCTGCGACCTTGTCATAGGCGGCGAGCAATGCCGTCTGCGCGGGATCTGCGGGGATCGACGTGTGGACAATGACATTGTTCGCCTTCGCGCTGGTGATGTCGCGCGTGGCGGGATCGAGTTTCAGATCGATGGTGGTGACCAGCGTGCCGTATTTGTCGCCGGAGGTGACGAGGCGGCCGTCGATCTCGCATGTATAGGCGCGGTGGGTGTGACCGCTGACGACGACATCCACCGCCTTGTCGAACTTCTTCACGATATCGACGATCGGGCCGGAGATGCCCGGGCATTCGTTGTAGCCTCCGGTGGGAAAGCCGCCTTCATGGATCAGGACCACGATGGCCTCGACCCCCTTGGCCTTGAGTTCGGGCACCAGCGCATTCACGGTCTCCGCCTCGTCGCGGAATTCCAGACCGGCGATGCCCGGCGGTGCCACGAGGTTCGGCGTGCCTTTCAAAGTGAGGCCGATAAAGGCAACGGGAATATCGTCGAAGCGGCGGATCTCATAGGGTGGCAGCAGCGACTTGCCGGTTTTCGTATCGATGGTCGATGCCGCGAGATAGCGGAACGTTGCGCCCTTGAACGGATGTGGCCCCTTGCAGCCATCCGTGGGATGGCAGCCGCCATTCTGCATGCGCAGAAGTTCGTCGCGGCCTTCGTCGAATTCGTGATTGCCGACCGATGCGATCTCCAGTCCCATCATAGACAACGCCTCGATGGTCGGCTCGTCATGGAACAGTGCGGAGAGAAACGGACTGGCGCCGATCAGGTCGCCGGCGGCGACGAAGGCGGTGTTCTTCTTGCCGGCGCGCAGCTGTTTCACCAGCGTGGCCATATGCTCGGCGCCGCCGGCCGGCACGGTGACCTTCTTCGTCCCGTCGGCAGGATCGTCGATGACGATGCCGCCGGGGGCCGGGCGCAGATTGCCGTGAAAGTCGTTGATCGCGAGCAGCGTGACATCGACCGGTTCGGTCGATGTCTGGGCATGAGCGAGCGGGGCGCAGAGCAGCGAGGCAGCAGTGAGTATCGCGTGAAGTCGGGTCATGCCGTCTCGTTTAACGCAGGAATGTTACGCCTTCTTGCGCGCGAAAAACGCCTTGAACGCGGCGATTGCCTCCTGCGATTTCATGCGCTCGCCGAACAGATGGCTCTCCTGATCGATGCGGCGGGTGAGATCCTCCGGCGGCAGCTTCAGCAATTTCCGCGAAATGGCGACGGCTTCCGCCGGCAGCGCGCAGATCTCGCGCGCGACCTTGCGCGCCTCGACTTCCGTATGGCCGGGGGCGACGATCTCGTTGACGAAGCCGGCCGTGCGGGCGTCATCGGCATTCATGGTCCGGCCCATCACCAGCGTGGCGAAAGCACGCTGGTGGCCCATGGTACGCGGAAACAGCAGGCTCGATGCGCCTTCCGGCACCAGGCCGAGATGGATGAAGGGGGTAGTGAAGGTCGCAGTGGTGGAGGCCAGCACGTAATCGCAGTGGAACAACATGGTGGTACCAATGCCGATGGCGATACCATCCACGGCGGCGATGATCGGCTTGGTGTTGTGAGCGAGCGAATAGAGGAGCTTGATGGCGTTCGACGAGCGGAATTCCGCCGAGCGCGTATCAGTGCCGTCCTTCAGGAAATCCTGCAGGTCGTTGCCGGCGGTGAAGACGCCGGAGCCGCCCGTGATGATAAAGCAGCGGATATCCGGATTGTTCTGCGCGGTGTCGATGGCGTCCGACATGGCGCGATACATGTCCTGGGTGATCGCGTTTTTCTTTTCCGGCCGTCGCAGCGTAATCACGCGCGTCGCTTCTTCGTCGGTCACGATCAGATGTTCGGTCATGGCTCGCCCCTTGTCGTCTCGATGCGCGCATCGGCGTTTTATCGGTCGGATGTTACATCAATCCGAACCGGCGGATAATTGGAAATGGATACCGCTCAGCCGAGCAAAGCGGCGTCGGCGGCCATCACGGCTTCGGCGGAATCCATCACCGTGCGTTCCAGCGCACCGGCCTGCACCGCGATGTTCTCGGCGAAGAAGCGGGCAACCGAGACATAGCGCGCGCTGTCGCCTTCGCCCTCGCGGGCCGCCAGCGCTTCATTGGCCAGCATGCAGCCGCCCAGCGCCGAGCCGAACAGGCGCAGATAGGGTGTGGCGCCGGCCAGTGCGTCATTTGGCGCCGAGGCCATTTTCTCCAGCAGCCATTTGCTCGAGCGTTCCAGGCTGCCCAGCGCATCGCGCAGCTTGGCGCCGGTGGTTCCGAATGCGGGATCGTTCGACCCTTCGACCCGGGCGACGATGCCGTTCAATTCATCGAGCAGCGCCCACACCGATGCACCGCCACCGGCCGCGAGCTTGCGCGTGACGAGGTCGATGGATTGGATGCCGTTGGTGCCTTCATAGATCGCGGTGATGCGGGCATCGCGGTAGTGCTGCGCGGCGCCGGTTTCCTCGATGAAGCCCATGCCGCCATGGATCTGCACGCCGAGCGAGGTCACTTCATTGCCGATATCGGTGGAGAAGGCCTTGGCGATCGGCGTCAGCAGTGCGCCGCGGGCGGCGGCCTTGGTGCGCGTCTCCGCATCGAGCGAACGTGCGGCGACATCGAGCGCGACGGCGGTGGCGTAGCAGATGGTGCGGGCGGCGGCCGTGAGGCTGCGCATCTGCATCAGCATGCGCTTGACGTCGGGATGCACCATGATCGGGTCCATGCCTTGAGTCTTGCTGCCGATGCCGCGGCCCTGCTTGCGTTCCTGCGCGAAAGCGAGCGCCTGCTGATAGGCGCGGTCGGCAATGCCGACGCCCTCGAGGCCGACGCCGAGGCGTGCCTGGTTCATCATCGTGAACATGCACAGCATGCCGCGATTTTCTTCGCCGATCAGATAGCCGACGGCGCCGCCGGCATCGCCCATGGTCATGGTGCAGGTCGGCGAAGCATGCATGCCGAGCTTGTGTTCGACGCCGGAGGCATAAATGTCGTTGCGCGCGCCCAGCGAGCCATCGGCATTGACGAGGAATTTCGGGATCAGGAACAGCGAAATGCCTTTGGTGCCGGCGGGCGCATCGGGCAGGCGTGCGAGCACGAAATGAACGATGTTGTCGGTCATGTCGTGGTCGCCATAGGTGATGAAGATCTTGGTGCCGAACACGCGGTAGCTGCCGTCGGCCTGCCGCTCGGCGCGCGAGCGCAGCGCGCCGACATCGGAGCCGGCCTGCGGCTCGGTGAGCTGCATGGTGCCGGTCCATTCGCCGGTGACCAGCTTCTCCAGATAGATGTTCTTCAGCTCCTCGCTGCCATGGGCGTCGAGCGCCTCGATGGCTGAGAGCGTCAGCAGCGGGCAGAGGCCGAATGCGATGTTCGAGGCGCTCCAGATCTCGGTGCAGGCGGCGTTCACGGCCAGCGGCAGGCCCTGGCCGCCGAAGGCTTCGGGGCCGGACACGGCGTTCCAGCCGGCTTCGGTCCAGCGCTTGTAGGCGTCCGGCCAGCCCGGCGCGGTGGTGACCTTGTTGTCCTTGAGCTTGATACCGTTCTGGTCGCCGATGCGGTTCAGGGGGGCCAGCACGTCGGTGGCGAAACGGCCGGCCTCTTCCAGCACCTGGGCGGTCATCTCGGCGTCGAAATCGCCGTAATGGCCGGCCTTCAGCGCGGCCTGGAGCCCGGCGCCGTGGTTCAGGGCCAGCAGAATGTCGTTGATTGGCGCACGATAGGTCATGGCATCTCGCTCCCAGGCACTCTTCGGGTACACTTTTCAGCTTTCTGCCGTCTTCCCACGATTTGAGACGGCCCTCAACACGCCAAAGGGCGCATTCCGGCCGGCCTCGATCTGCCGGCGCCCCGAAAGGCCGGAGGAGCCGTGGAACATTGCCCTCAGGTGGTTGAAATCGCGGATATCTCTCTATAGACCGGCGGAGCCGACGCGAGCTGGAGGCCCACCCGCCATCTCGCGCCGCCGCCGTTGGGGCGTAGCCAAGTGGTAAGGCAGGGGATTTTGATTCCCCCATGCGGAGGTTCGACCCCTCCCGCCCCAGCCAGATTACTAAAACGAAATCAGATGGTTATAGAGTTGGGGCAGTCGTCGTTGCGGCAGCTCGTGCGTCTGATTGTCGGAATGAGGACGTATGAGTGATACGAGCAACTTTCGGCTCGATCTGTTTCATAGCCGACCAGGCTAAGCGTCTTTATGTCATCAATACCGAGACGGTCGCAGATGCGCGGATCAGTCAAGCAGCCAGCGAAGGCTTGAGTTCGTCGATCCATAAGCTCCGTGGCGATCAAGCAAGACGCCGCGCTAATACGGAGCTTTGCAGGCGGCTTGCGACCAGTCGCAGGAGGATGATTTGGTCGCCTTCGACAGCTCTTGTGGAACAATAATGGCGAATATGGCCGCGCGTTGGAGCGTTTTTCTGCATTGACGCCCCGGGCTGGACTGGAATGAAGCCGGTCGGTATCGAAGCCGAAATTTCTTCATCATTCTTCTCGTTTTGGAGCGCCTCATGCCAGCTACACCGGTCATTTCCGGTTTTGCGATCGGCGTCATTTTTGGCGTCGTCGGCTTGTTGAGCGGCTTCTGTCTCATGAGCAGTCTGCGCGATTGGTGGACGCGAAACGACGGTCGGAGGATTCGCAGCTACGCGCTGGCCATCGCCGTCGCCATTTGCGGGACCCAGTTCATCGCCGGTTACGGCCTGATCGACATTACGAAATCGCTATATCTCCAGCCGTCCTTCTCGGCGCCGCTGATCTTCATCGGCGGACTTCTGTTCGGTCTCGGCATGGTGCTGTCGAATGGCTGTGCCTCCAGAGCGGTGGTCTTGCTGGGCAAGGGAAATCTGCGGTCGCTCGCCGTTCTCGCAATCATCGGCGTCACCGCGCAGATGACCTTGAAGGGGCTTCTCGCGCCGGCACGGCTGGCGATCCTGCAATGGACGCAGATGACGCCGGGCGCGAATTCGGTGCCCGCGCTGTTCGATCGTCTCGGTCTGCAAGAGGGCACTGGAAGGATTGTCGCTGCGTTGATGGTCGGTGGTGCACTGCTGGTCTTCGCTCTGGCGCATCGCGAGCTTCGTCGCTCGCCGGGCCAATTGCTGGCCGGGATCGTGATGGGCCTCTTGGTGATCGCGGGCTGGCTCGCTACCGGCTGGCTCGGCGCCGACGAGTTCGATCCAGTTCCTGTAGCCTCGCTGACCTTCATCTCGCCCGTCGCCGACACGCTGCAATTCATCATGTTGTCGACGGGCATGACGCTGAATTTCGGCATCGCGCTTGTCGCTGGCGTTTGGGTCGGAAGTCTGGTTACCGCACTGCTGACCGGTCGTTTTGAGTTCGAGGGCTATACCTCCGCTGCCCATACCGGGCGTTCGATGGCAGGCGCAGCGATGATGGGGATCGGCGGCGCGATGGCCTATGGCTGTTCGGTCGGCCAGGGATTGACTGGCTTGTCCACGCTCGCACTGCCATCCTTCATCGCAGTTGCTGGCATCCTTGCCGGCGCCGCACTGGCGCTTCGGGGGCTGGCATCGCGTCCAGCGTTTGCAGCGCAATAGTGCCGCCAAACCGGTTTCTTTAGTTCGATTGCGTCTACGCGTGGCGGTTGCTAATCAATCTCTGGATCGGCAGAGGTTTGGCGCGCAATGAACAGGCGAGGTTACATTCAAGCACTGTCGGTCCTTGCGTTCGCTTGGGTTGCGACGGCTCCGCTTGCAGCGCAGACGCGCCCAGCGAAGCCGGAAGCCGCACCCGATAAGCCTTTCGCCGAACATTTTATCGCATTGCAGCTCTCTGATGCTGACGCAAAGAAGGAACGGCTCGTCCTCAGCGTCGCCAGCAACGTCCTGAAGGCTTACGGACCGGACAAAGTGGCGGTGGAAGTCGTGACATTCGGCCCGGGTATCGATCTCTTGCGGGCCGGGAACGAGCACCGCGCGCTTGTCGATAGTCTGGTGATCCAGGGTGTGCGCTTTACCGTTTGCGGCAATACGCTGGACAGTATCGAGCGCGAGACTGGCAAGCGTCCGACAATGAATCCTCATGCGCATGAAGTGCAGGTCGGCGTCGGTCATATGCTCGATCTGGCCGAGCGCGGCTTCACGATTGTACGTCCTTGAACAGGAGTTCTGAGATGCGAGCGATATTGGGAGCAATTGCCGGTGTTGTTCTGTTTGCGCTGGCCCTGTCGGTAGGCCATGCCGCCGACAAGGAGCATCGCGTCGCCATTCAGGTCAATCAGAACGATCCGGCGGTGATGAATCTGGCGCTGAACAACGCCACCAATGTCATGGAGTTCTACAAGGCGAAGGGCGAGATCGTTCAGGTCGAGATCGTCACGTTCGGGCCGGGCCTGCATATGTTGCGCGATGACACCTCGCCGGTGAAGGATCGCATCAAGCAGATCGTCGATGCGAGCTTCCCTTCCAATGTGAAATTCATCGCTTGCGGAAATACCAAGGACGGTATGGAAAAGCGCGAGGGCAAGCAGGTCAGCATGATCTCCGATGCCACGGTGGTGCCATCGGGCGCTGTGCGTCTGATCGAGCTGCAGGAAGCCGGCTGGAGCTATCTCAGGCCTTGATGGCGCTTTACTTGGATGGCGGCGCCTTGCGCGCGAGCAGCATCCAGTTGCGCTGGATGATATCGCGGGGCGAGCCGTCGACAAGGATCGCGATGCCGATCCGTGCGCCGAGCATGATGCCGATAACGGAAATCGGCCAGGACAGCGCCAGCAGCGATCCGGCGCTGATTCCCTGACCGATGGTGCAGCCACCCGCCAGAATGCCGCCAACACCCATCAGGCAGGCGCCGAGCAGATGACGGCGCATTTCGTGATCGTCGTCGAACGCTTCCCATCGTAATTCCGCAGCAGACCAGGCGGCAGCCCACGCGCCGGCGATGACGCCGAACACGCTGCCGACGCCGAAGTCAGCGAAATTGGCGACATTGAGCACTCCGGCATAAAGGGCCTTTCCGATTGTCGAGACGAAAGTCAGGCTCTGCGGACGGGGAGGTCCTGCAAAGTCATCGTTCAGTCCGATCGTAACGATCCAGCCTCCGACGATCAGCAGGCCGAGCGTCACGCCCGCCGTGAGCAGGCGCGGCGCGCGGCGCAGGCGTTTGTCGGTCAGTGCCAGCCAGCACAGGCTGCCACCGATCAGCACAGCCAGGGGCAGGCGCAGATCATGACCGGTTGCCTGTGCGAGCCAGGAAGCGAGGTCGGCGCGAATGCTATCGGGCATCTGGATCGACAAGGGTTCGATCACGCCGATGCGCAGATCGGCGAACAGGCCGCGGAGCGTCGCATAAGCGGTAGCGCCCAGCACGAGGATGACGACGAGGCTTTTGAGATCGCCCGTGCCGAGCCGGACGAGCGAGCCGAAGCCGCAGGTGCCGACCATTGCCATGCCCATGCCGAACATGAGGCTGCCGATGACGATCGCCACGAGCGGAAGTGCGGTCGGAATGAATGTGGTGAGTTCCGGTGCAAGGAAACCGGTGAGCACCAGGGCTTGCGTACCGAGCATGGCAATGCCCAACGCCAGTCCAAATACTTTGAGACGGCGGCCGTCGCCGCCCATCAGCGCGTCCTCGATCGCACCGAACGTGCAGAGGCGGGCGCGTTGCACGGCGAAGCCCGCAACACCGCCGATGGCAAAGCCAGCCAGCGCAGATAACCAGGCAGACATATTCTGCATGGGTTTCCTCCTGATGTGAGGTGAACTGACCTTACGAGTCAGCACCTCCGCCTGCCGGGGGCGGCGGCGCTATTTTTCCTTTGTCGGCGCCGGTGTGGCGCAGAAGATATCGTAGATGACTGAGATAACGCTTCGCACGTCGTCATTGGCGAGGCTGTAATAGATCGTCTTGCCGTCGCGGCGCGTCTCGACCATGCCGTCATAGCGCAGGCGTGCGAGCTGTTGCGACACTGCGGACTGCCGCAGCGACAGGATGTTTTCGAGTTCGGACACCGAGCGTTCGCGCTCTGCCAGCAGGCACAACAGCAGCAGGCGGTTCTCGTGCGAGATCGCTTTCAGGAAATTGCTGGCCTTGCGGGCCTTGCGCATCAACTGGTCGAGTTCGGGGGAATATTCCGCCCCGTCGCGCAATTCGTCTTCGAGTTCGGATGAGATGATGGAAGCCATAAGGAAGCGCGTATCCCGCGAATGTTGGAGCGTCAGGAACGATTGGCGTTGGGCTGTGAGGTCGTCAGTCTGGCGGCAAGCTTTCCGAGCAGGCCCCAGAAGGATTCGTCATTCATGTAACCGGTAATGCGGCCGATTTCGCGGCCTTCATCGACAATCACAAAGGTCGGCGTGAAGCGCACCGGCGATGCCAGCATGAAGCCGGGATTCTTGTCGCGATCCATATTGATGCGGCGCAGCGGAAGCAGCCTGGCTTCATCGGTCTTGTCGTAACTGGGCGCGATCTCGCGATTCCAGCGCGCGCACCAGACGCAGCCGTCGCGCTCGAACATCACCAGCTCCGAGGCCGCGGCGATGCCGGGCGACAGCATGGCGGCCATCATCGGCAAGGCTGCGATCAGCAAAGTTTTCAGCGCCAGTCTTGACATCATATGTTACATATACACGAATTCGAATATTTATACCAGAGTCGGGTTTGCCGTGCTGTCATCGATCTCACTGCTGGGGGCGCTCGGCGCAGGCCTGCTGTCGTTCCTGTCGCCCTGCGTGCTGCCGCTGGTCCCGCCTTATCTCTGTTTTCTCGCGGGCGTCAGCCTGGACGAGCTCGACGATCATGGCGGGCAGGCCGGCTGGCGGCCGAATATGCGCGTCGTTGCGCTGTCCTTTGCCTTCGTGCTGGGCTTTGCCACGGTCTTCGTCGCGCTCGGCGCATCGGCATCGCTGATCGGCAAGACGATTACGGCGCATTTCGAGACACTCGGCATCATTGCCGGCGTGCTGATCGTTGTTCTCGGGCTGCATTTCCTCGGTGTCTTCCGGATCGGGCTGCTGTTTCGTGAGGCGCGCTTTCAGGCGGCCCGCAAGCCCGCTGGTTTTCTTGGGGCCTATGTCGTGGGACTCGCTTTCGCCTTCGGTTGGACGCCGTGCGTCGGGCCGGTGCTGGCGGCGATCCTGATGGTGGCAGGCGCCGAAAGCGCACCGCTGCAGGGCGCTCTGCTACTCGCCGCCTATGCGCTCGGGATTGGTATTCCTTTCATGCTGGCCTCGCTGTTTTCGGGCCCCTTCATGCGCCTGATGATGCGGCTGCGCCGACACATGTCTGTCATCGAGAAGGTGATTGGTAGTGGGCTTGTCGTGACCGGCATTCTGTTTTTGACTGGCGGCATGCCGCGTATTTCGGGCTGGATGCTGGAGACGTTTCCAGCCATCGGCGCCCTTGGTTGACGTGGATCGGGAGGATCGGATGATCGGCGGAATGACGAGGCGGCAAGCGCTTGCGACGATCGGCATCGGCATAACCGCGCTGCGGACAGCGCCAGCATCGGCGAAGGCGACGCTCGGCGATGACGGTCTCTACCAGATGGACTGGTATCTGGAGAGCTTTCTCGATCTCAACGAAGATCTCGCTGGAGCGACAGCCAAAGGCAAGCGCTTTGCGATCATGTGGGGGCTCAAGGGCTGTCCCTCGTGCAAACGCCTGCACGAAAGCCATATGGCCGATCCGAAGATCGAGACCTATATCCGCGACAATTTCGAGATTCTGCATCTCAATCATATCGGCTCCCGCGAAGTCACCGACTTCGACGGCCGCAAGCGCGGCGAGAAAGCCTTCGGCGAAGCCTATGGCATTCGCTTCACGCCGACGATCCAGTTCTTTCCGGAGAGTGCAACAGGCCTCGCTGCGAAAAGCGGGCAGGCGCGGGAAGTCGCGCGCATGCCTGGGCTGCTGGAGCCCGTAGAGTTTCTCGCGATGTTCCGCTACGTGCGCCAGAAGGGTTACGAGACGGCGCCGTTTCCTGAGTGGCTGAAGAAGCAGGCATAGGCGAAATCAAGCCTAGAGCGTATCTGAGAAAAGGGGCCGGCTAACAAAAGAAGTCGAACCAGATTGCGTGCATGGCCTCAGCGAGTCTCGCCCGCCCGACAAGGGGCGGCGGCCAGCATGCGGGCGACATGCAGGAACTCACGTGGGCCGACCCAGCTGACGTTCCAATTCCCCGCCACTGGCACTTGTCGCTTGTGTGCGACGACCATTGCCTTTTTGGGGATGACGAGGATGTATTGACCGTGGACGCCCCACGCCATGTAGGCGCCGTTCAATGGCGAGCCCGGCGGCTCTTCAAGGAGCCACCACAGATAGCCATACCCGAATCCGCGCCGTGCCGTGTGGGACGGGTGCATCAGTGCGGCGGGCGTTGTCTGCCGCGTTATCTCCGCCACCCAGTCGGCCGGAACCAGTTGCTGTCCGTGCCAGTTGCCCCGGCTTAACATTAGGTAGCCTAGGCGTGCCATGTCGCGTGTGGACAGGAAGAAGGGATAGGCTAAATGCTCTGATCGTCGGGCGTTTCCACTGCGCGCATGGCGGATGAGGTCGAAATCTTCGAGCTGCAGGGGCGCGGCGAGATCGTCAGCAAATGTTTGGTAAATGCCGCGCCCGGTCAGGCGCTCGAAGGCGGTGCCGGCCGCGTTAAAGTCCCAATTGTTATAAAGAAAGTAGCTGCCCGGGGTTTGCGATCCGCGCGGCGGTGCGGCAGCTGCATCATCGCCACCGTTGGCGGCCGCATGGTAGACACCCGAGCGTGAGGTGAGCAAGTCGCGCAGCGTTGCCTGTTGCTCCGTGGGTAGCAGGCCGCCGACATCGTCGATCCCCAAGTCAGCCAGCGTGTGATCGAGTTTGATAGTGCCGCTCGCCACGTACTTGCCGTACAACATCGACAGCACGCTCTTTCGCACCGAGAACACAATGCTGACAGTCTCGACCGGGCCTTCGCTCAACAGCACGCGACCGTCCTGCACGGCCATCAGGGCCGTCGTGTCCAGCGTGCGCACGTAGTCGCGGGCGGTCTTGAGATCGTCGCGGCAGGTGCTCCCCAATTCCGAATCGGGGATCTCCTCCCACGACACGCCCGGAAAGTTGAGCGGTGCGGCGGGCGTTGTTGTCGTGAACCCGTGGATGATTAGAAGCACAAAGGCGCAGCACATTGCCCACAGGCGCATTGAGCGAGCGATTTGATGCATAAGCCTAATGTGTCTCAGAAAGTATTTGAAAAGCTGACTGTCTTCCAATGAAGCATGCTTCTCAACGCGCTTAAAGCCTGCACTTCTCAATTCGCATTTATCGTGATTCATCGGGCGCCGGAATCGAAGCCTCATGCAGGCGCTATCCGCTCGTCTCCAGCATCTTCGCCGATGGCAACTATGCCGGTCGCCTTGTGCGATGGGCCGCGGACAAGACCTACATCCCCAGCATCAAACATGCTCTCAGAAATCGAGCTTGTCCTGGATCGCGGCGATACCGGCTTTGGCACAGGCTTCATCTGCATCGCCGCCGGGTGCGCCTGACACGCCAATGGCGCCGAGCATCGCGCCGCCTCCTTCAATCATCATGCCGCCGCCGATGATCACGACATTCGGCAGATTGCGCAGACCCGACTGCATCATGCCAGGCTGACTGATCGCATTGAGTTCGGTCGTGCTGTTGCGAAAGGTCGCCGAGGTCCATGCCTTGCCGGTGGCGGTCGGCGGCGTATGCGGGCCGGCGAAACGGTCGCGCAGCAGCACTTGCGGCGTACCGAAGCGATCGACCACCGCGACGGCGACCTGATAGCCGCGCTTCTGGCAATCCTTGAGGGCTGCGCGCGCGGCATCGAGCGCCAGATCAAGTCCGAGCGACTTGTAGCTGATGACGGCTTCGTCCGCGCGGGCTGCAAATGTTGCGATGATCGACATGGCAATGGCGGCCAATACGGTCTTCATCGTCATGTCGACTGGCTCCATATCCCGTTATTTGTTGATCGGCGATTCCGGGTCGAACAGGAATGCGATGATGTCTTTGATCTGCTGCTCGTTCAGCACCTTGTTGACGCCGAAGCGCGGCATGTTCGAGCAGGCGAACACGGCCTGGGAATCATACACCTTGGTATAGGCATTCTTGATTTCCTCCGGATCGTATTTGCGATCCTTCCCGTAGTTGGTCAGGCTCGGCCCCAGCGTGCCGTAACTGACTTCCTTCTGCTCCATCTGATGGCAGGCATAGCAGTTGCCGCCGCTGACCGTGTCGGGGGGATCGGAGAATTGACCACCGCGGCCGTTATTGGCGATCTTGGCGCCTTCCTTCCAGTTGCCGAGGAATTTGCCGTCGACGGGATAGACAACACGCGCCAGTTCACGCGCGACGATCTTGTCGGCTTCCGCGCTGGGAACGTCGTTATGATAGGCGTTGCAGGTCTTCAACGTCTCGTCCGGCTCGATCCGGGCCTGCCATTCCGGCGGCGCCTTGCCGAAGGTGGATTTCATATAACGATCGACGATCGCGGGATCGGGGCCCTTGGCTGCGGTCTGTGCGGATGCGGTTGTCATCGTCCATGAGCTTGCGACGAGAGCGAGCGTGGCGAGTGTGAGCGAGCGGTTCATCTCAAAGCTCCTTATCGCTTGATCGACGGCACGTTGAGTTCGCCGGCCGATGCTTGCTTCTGGAGGAATACGGTGAGGGCGGTGAGTGCGTCGGAGCCATATTCCGGCACGGGCCAGCGCTGCTGACGGAAGCAGTCCCAAAGGCGATGCTGCATGGTGCGCAGTGCGCCTTGCGAGACACGGTAGGTCGGCCAGCTCGCCATGGTTTCCTGTGCGGGTTTGCCGGGCTTGGAGAAGTTCGGAAGGCCCTGCAGGCGGATGCGCTTGCCTTCGTCGGCGTGGCAGGTGGCGCAGGAGAAATCATTGACGCCGCCGCGGCGATAGAACAGCGCCTCGCCAACGGCGAGCATCTCCTGCTCCTTGGCATGAACGATCGGGATATCGATCTTCATGCCGTTCGATTTGTTGGCGATGAAAGCGACGAGGTCTTCCATATCCGATGCACGGCCCGGCCCCGAGAAGCGACGTGCGATCACGTCCTTGGTGTCGAGGCCCTGGATATTCTGCATGCACCACAAGAGGCGCTGTTCGAGATCCATGACCCTGTCGGCATCGGCAAAGTAGCGCGGCAATTTTGCGAAGGCGCCTTCGAGCTTACCGGCGCCAAGGCCGAGATCGCATGTTTCCAGCGAGACATTCTTGGTGCCGCGGGCCTCGCTCCACAGCACTTCGCCGCGATCGACGGCAAGGTAACCCGGATTGGACATTGGGTCGGAGATCATCTCGCGATAGCGCTCGATCTCTTTCTCACTGGCATCCTGGGCGCTCGCGCTGAGCCCGATCGCGCAGAATGCCAGAACGGCCGCAGCCGCAGACCAAATGGCGGTCTTCCTCATCTGTCCCCTCCCACACCGCCGTCTCTGCGGCATTCGTGCATTTCAGATCTTTACATTCAAGAAAAAGAATATAATGATATGTCCAGATAAGATAGATCAGACTTGCAATCGTCAAGCGATACTATCGTAAAGGGGTGACCCAAATCCCCTAGGAGGATGTGCCATGGTTCTGAAGTCGGCCGAACTGACCCGTCGCGATATGCTGGCAATGGCCGCGATTGCCGGGCTTGCAGCAGTCCTCGCCCCGCGAATGTCATTTGCCGACGAGAAGACCGTCGCCGAAGAAATCAAGAAGCTGTACGGCGACAAGAAATTCGAGAGCGGCAAGATCAAGCTCGACGTCCCCGAAATCGCCGAGAACGGCCTTGTGGTGCCGATCAATGTCGATGTCGAAAGTCCGATGACCGATGCGGACTACGTCAAGTCGGTGCATGTGTTTGCAGAAGGCAATCCGCTGCCGGGCGTGGTGAGCTACAAGTTCACGCCGGCTTGCGGCAAGGCGTCGGCCTCGACCCGTATGCGTCTCGCCGAAACCCAGAACATCGTCTGCATCGCCGAAATGTCGAACGGCAAGCTCTACATGGCAAAAGCCAATGTGAAGGTCACGATCGGCGGCTGCGGCGGCTAGTCCCGCGGCACCGTTCGAACAACCCATTTATCAGGCGAGGACTTTCCCATGGCGACAAAACCCACCCCGCGCGTTCGTGTTCCTTCCCAGGCGAAGGCCGGCGAGATGATCGAGATCAAGACGCTGATCTCTCATGAAATGGAATCCGGCCAGCGCAAGGATGCGTCCGGCAAGATCGTGCCGCGCAAGATCATCAACAAGTTTACTGCCGCCTTCAACGGCAAGACGGTGTTCGAGGCCGACTGGAACCCCGCCATCTCGGCCAATCCCTATCAGTCGTTTTTCTACAAGGCTTCGGAGTCCGGCGAATTCACCTTCACCTGGAAGGATGATGACGGCTCCGACTATGTCGCCACCAACAAGCTGACCGTGGCCTGACGTTCTTCTGAATATTCACCCTTCCGGGTTGGAAGGGATCATAGGTGACTCATGATATCGAGGCGGGATTTCCTGCAAGCGACGGCGGCTGCGTCGGCGCTGACGATCGGTGGCGGCCTTGGGCCATTGGGGCGCGTGGCGGCGCAGCAGCGTCTGACCCAGGCTGACATCCTGCGGTTCGATCCGCTGGGGACGGTGACGATCCTCTATGTCGCCGATACGCATGCGCAACTCATGCCGCTGCATTTCCGCGAGCCATCGGTCAATCTCGGCGTCGGCGAGGCCAAGGGTAAGCCGCCGCATCTGACCGACGCCGAATTCAGGAAATATTTCAACATCACCGCAGGCTCGGCGGATGCATTCGCGCTGACCGCCGATGATTTTACTTCGCTTGCGAAGAACTACGGCCGCATGGGCGGCATGGATCGTATTGCCACGTTGATTGGCGCTGTTCGCGCCGAACGTGGTGATGACAAGGTGCTGCTGCTCGATGGCGGCGATAGCTGGCAGGGGAGTTGGACGTCATTGCAGACCAAGGCGCAGGACATGGTCGATGTGATGTCGGCCCTGAAGCTGGACGCCATGGTCGGCCATTGGGAATTCACCTACGGCGCCGAGCGCGTCAAGCAGATCGCCGAATCCGCGCCCTTCGCATTTCTCGCGCAGAACATTCGCGACAATGAATGGCAGGAGCCCGTTTTCGAAGCGCGCAAAATGTTCGAACGCGGCGGCGCCAAGATCGCCGTGATCGGTCAGGCATTGCCACGCACCGCTGTCGCCAATCCGCGCTGGATGTTTCCGAACTGGGAATTCGGTATCCGCGAGGAAGACATCCAGAAGCAGGTCGATGAAGCGCGTGCCGCCGGCGCATCCATCGTCGTGCTGCTCTCGCACAATGGCTTCGACGTCGATCACAAGCTGGCCGGCCGCGTAAAGGGGCTCGACGTCATCCTGACGGCGCATACACATGACGCGATGCCGGGCTTGATCAAGGTTGGCAACACCGTGCTGGTCGCGACGGGATCGCACGGCAAATTCGTCTCGCGCCTCGATATCGAGGTGAAGGACAAGAAGGTCTCGGACATCCGCTTCAAGCTGATGCCGGTATTCGCCGATGCGATCAAACCCGATCCGGCGATGACGGCGCTGATCGAAAAGGTGAGGGCGCCTTTCGCCAAGGATCTGGCGCGCGAGATCGGCAAGACGGATTCGCTGCTATACCGCCGCGGCAATTTCAACGGCACGTTCGACGATCTGATCTGCAACGCGATGATGGCTGAGCGCGACGCGGAGATCGTGCTCTCGCCGGGCTTCCGCTGGGGTGGTACGCTCGTTCCGGGGGATGCGATCACCTGGGAGCAGATCACCAACGCCACCGCGATCACCTATCCGAACTGCTATCGCAACCAGATGACGGGCACGCAGATCAAGGAAGTGCTCGAGGACGTGGCCGACAACATCTTCCATCCCGATCCGTATTTCCAGGGTGGCGGCGACATGGTCCGCATGGGTGGCATGGGCTACGCCATCGATGTGTCCAAGCCGATGGGTTCGCGTATATCCGCGATGACGCATCTGAAATCCGGCAAGCCGATCGAGGCGAGCAAGACCTACACGGTCTCGGGCTGGGCCAGCATCAACGAGAACACGCAGGGACCGCCGATCTGGGACGTGGTCGCGGCGCATGTATCGAAGGTATCGACCGTGAAGATCGAACCTAACGCCGCCGTCAAGGTGACCGGTACCTGATCGCTGGCCGTCGCATTGCAGAGATACGAAAGCTTGTCGAATGACTGATCGAACCTCAATGGAAACGCTCAATCGCCGTCGCTTCCTTGGCGCGGCAGGTCTGGCCGGCGCAGGTGCGGCATTGTCAGCGATGCCTGCGCTTGCGGGTGAGACGGCGAAATCCGAAGCGCTCATCACCGAAGTGCAGGACTGGCAGCGCTATCTCGGCGACGGCGTCGACAAGCATCCTTACGGCGTGCCGTCGAAATTCGAGAAGAATGTGATCCGGCGCGACGTTCCTTGGCTCACGGCGTCGGCGGAGTCCTCGGTCAATTTCACGCCGCTGCACGAACTCGACGGCATCATCACGCCATCCGGGCTTTGCTTCGAGCGTCATCACGGCGGCGTCGCCGAGATCAATCCGGCCGATCATCGCCTCATGATCAACGGGCTGGTGGACAAGCCGCTGGTCTTCACCATGGACGACATCAGGCGGATGCCGCGCGTCAACAAGGTGTATTTCCTCGAATGCGCCGCCAATTCCGGCATGGAATGGCGCGGTAGCCAGCTCAATGGCTGCCAGTTTACCCACGGCATGATCCATAACGTGATGTATACCGGCGTGCCGCTGAAAGTGTTGCTCGACGAGGCAGGACTGAAACCGAACGCCAAGTGGCTGATGCTGGAAGGCGCTGATTCCTCGGGCATGAACCGCTCGCTGCCGATCGAGAAGGCGCTGAACGACGTCATGCTTGCTTTCGCCATGAATGGCGAGGCGCTGCGGCCGGAGCAGGGCTATCCGCTGCGCGCAGTCATTCCCGGCTGGGAAGGCAATCTATGGGTCAAGTGGCTGCGCCGCATCGAGGCTGGCGATCAGCCATGGCAGACGCGTGAAGAGACGTCGAAATATACGGACCTGCTCGCTGACGGCACATCGCGCAAACATACATTCGTGATGGATGCGAAATCCGTCGTCACCAATCCATCGCCCCAAGCGCCTTTGAAACACAAGGGGCGCAATGTGCTGAGCGGACTTGCATGGTCCGGGCGAGGTACGGTCAAGCGTGTCGACGTTTCCCTCGATGGTGGCCGCAACTGGCAGACGGCGCGGATCGACGGCCCCGTCTTCGACAAGTCTGTGGTGCGTTTCTATGTCGACTTCGGCTGGAACGGGCAGGAGCTGATGATCCAGTCCCGTGCCATTGACTCCACCGGCTATGTGCAGCCGTCGAAGGACGAGTTGCGCAAGGTGCGCGGCGTCAATTCGATCTACCACAATAACGGCATTCAGACCTGGCTGGTGCGCTCAGGCGGGGAGACTGAAAATGTCGAGATCGGCTAAAGCTCTGGCGCTCGCGCTGACAACGGTCCTGCTCGGTGGCATCGTCGGCGAAGGCTCGGCGCAGCAGGTCGCCAATCGCGAGGTGGCCAAGCCATCAGCGAAGCTCGGACTCGGCCGACCGGCGACTGCCGATGAAATCGCCGCATGGGACACCGATGTGAGGCCGGACGGTCGCGGCCTTCCGGCCGGCAAAGGGACGGTGAAGCAGGGAGACGAACTGTTCCAGGAAAAATGCGCGTCCTGTCACGGCGAATTTGGACAAGGCGTCGGCCGCTGGCCGGTGCTGGCGGGTGGTGCGGGTACGCTGAAGGCGGATCGGCCTGACAAAACCGTGGGGTCGTTCTGGCCCGAAGCGTCCACCGTGTTCGACTACATCAAGCGCGCGATGCCCTATGGCAACGCACAGTCGCTCACCAATGACGAAGTGTACGCGTTGACAGCCTATCTGCTGAGCATGAACGATATCGTCAAGGATGAGAATTTCGAGCTGAACGACAAGAATTTTACGTCGATCAAGATGCCGAATGCGTCGGCCTTCTTCGAGGACGATCGCGAGACATCCGAGAAGCAGTTCTGGAACAAGAATCCATGCATGAAGGATTGCCGGCCCCCGCCGAAGGTAACGGGACGCGCGATGGCGATCGATGTCACGCCCGATGGAAAATCGGGACCCAAGGTCGAGTAACCCGCAGCAGCCATCTGGCGCGCGCCGTGACCATCACTCCAATAGAGGTTTGACCAGAATGACGTTTCGTTCTTCGCTGTTTGCTGTCTCGCTGATCGTGCTCACCACCGACGCCATGGCGCAGGACATCGCGGCCGGAGAGAAGTCCTTCAACAAGTGCCGTGCCTGCCATCAGGTCGGCGAGACCGCAAAGAACACGGTCGGGCCGATCCTCAATGGATTGTTCGGGCGCAAGTCCGGCACCGTAGCGGGCTATAACTATTCCGATGCCAACAAGAATTCCGGTCTGACCTGGGACGACGCGGTCTTCACCGACTACATCAAGGACCCGAAGGGCAAGATTCCGGGGACCAAGATGAGCTTTGCCGGCATCAAGAACGAGCAGGAGATCAAGGATCTCACGGCGTTTCTCAAGCAGTTCGCCGCCGACGGCAAGAAGGGCAGCTGATACGCTGCCCGTTACGCGGCCCTGATGCTTGCGAGGAAGCGGTCGACTTCATTGCGCAGCACTTCCGATTGCGAGGCGAGCTTGGTCGCCGAGCCCAGCACGTCCTGCGCAGCCGAGCCCGTCGTGGAAATGCCCGATGTCACGCTGGAAATATTGCGGGACACGTCGTCGGTGCGTGCTGCGGCCTGATTGACGTTGCGCGCGATCTCCTGGGTTGCGGCACCTTGTTCCTCGATCGCCGCCGCGATGGCCGATGAGATCTTGTCGACTTCGTCGATGGTGGCGCAGACCGCCTGGATCTCGTCCACGGCAGCATGGGTCTCGCTCTGGATCGACGCGATCTGGGCACGGATGTCTTCGGTCGCCTTGGCCGTCTGTGTCGCCAACGATTTCACCTCACCTGCGACGACGGCAAATCCCTTGCCGGCCTCGCCGGCGCGCGCCGACTCGATCGTGGCATTGAGCGCCAACAGATTGGTCTGGCTGGCAATGTGATTGATCAGGGCGACGACCTCGCCGATCTTCTGGGCCGCTGCGGCCAGACTCTGCATGCGCTCACTGGAACGCCGGCCGCTATCCGCAGCCTTCCCGACTGCGGCGGAGGATTGCGCCAGTTGCCGATTGATCTCGCCGATGGACGACGAGAGTTCCTCGGATGCTGCGGCCACGGTCTGCACATTGTCGGTGGCCGACAGCGACGCGTCGGAGACCTCGTTAGACTGGACCCGGCACTGTTCGACGACCGACGACATCGACTGTGCGGTGTTCTGCATGTCTGCTGCGGCCGATGATACGTGGTCGACGACCTTGCGGACATTGCCCTCGAAATTGTCGGCCAGCGACGCGAAGATGGCGCGCTTCTCTTGCTCGGCGCGGGCATTGCTCGCATCCTGATCCGCCTGGAAGTGGCTGACCCGGATGGCGTTCTGCTTGAAGACCTCGACCGCCTGCACCATCTGGCCGACTTCGTCCTTGCCGCGATGTTGCGGCAAAGCGACCGACAGGTTTCCCTCGGCGAGTTCGCGCATCGCCTGGGTGATGGCGAGAATGGGGCGCGAAATGCCGCGGGCAATCAGCAGCCCGCCAGCCACCGCGAGCACCAGACAGATCGCAGCCATACCTGCCGCGAGCAGACGTGCTCGTGCGATGGATGCCGCATATTCGCTGTTGTCCATGACGATCTCGACGGCGCCGATGGCTTGTCCGGAGAAATCCTTGACCGGCCCGAGTAATGCGACCACAGGCGTCTTATTCAATTCGCCGGGGCGAACGATGAAGCTCCCTGCCGTGGCGTTGCGATAGGCGGCGTTATCGAAAAAAGTGGTGCCCCCTAGCGTTCCACCGAAGGGTTTGAAGCCATCAGCATCTGCGACATAGAACACAACATCGACACCGCGGTCACGCTTGAATTCGTCGAAGAACCCCTGTCCGAACGTGAGTCCGAATTCGACTGTGCCGAGATGTTTGCCTTTCTCGGCCACCGGGACCACGCCGCGGATGCCGAGGCCGGCCACTCCGCCTTCCAGTCCCACCACAGGCTTCATCGTTGAGTTGGCCACGACCACCGTCTTGCGAAAGCCGGTCAGATCGTCGCCGAATTTGGCCGGCTGATGCACCCGAAACTGTGACAGCCCCGCGGGTGTATGGAATTGAAATTGATCGACGCCGTAATCGGATTTGAGTTGCGCGAATCCGGGCCCAAAGAGCTGCAGCAACGCATCGCGATCATTGCGCGCCACCGCGAGTTGCACGGCTGGAATCGAGGACACAACGGCGCTCATCGCCGCCGCTCGCCGTGCTTCCTGGATCAGACGTGATTGCAGCGCATCGTAGTTGCCTTGCAATTCGCTGCGATCGGCGCGATCGACGATCCCGCCGATGATCCACAGGGCACCAAGCAGCAGAGCCAGCGCCGTCGCTGCAGCCGAGACGGCGAGGGCAGCGGTGATGCGGGCCTTCAGGCTGAGATTGGCAAGCATATCTTGCTCCGTCCTGGGATTGTGATCGCCGTGTCGGGCTTTATGTTTTCTCTCGAAAACTATAGGTTGAATTTATTAACATACCGTCGAACGGTCGGTACGCTGAACCGACCAACGGTCGGTCACCGCCAATTACGCGGTTTGCGCCTCTCAGGACGATCTTCAGATACGGTCTTGCTCGCGATCAATCCGATGTGACCGTGAGTGAACGCATAGGAATTCGCTCGATGACCGGCATCGAAGAAGCTGAAGTGGAAAGGAAGGAAATGCGCCAAGCGGCTGTCATGCGCGCTCGATGTCAGCTCTTGGCGCGAAAATGACGCTGGAGCTGCTCGAAAGCCGTTTCAGCTCGTTCCAGACATCGGTTTGTGAGAGGCGGACGCTCAACTCACCGCAAGCTTATGGCGCTAATGCATGTCGGTCGTGACGCTCATAGCGCATTGCGCCCGCGAATGAGTTCGAGCGGCGTCTGCATCAGGATCATCAGGTCCAGTCCCAGACTCCAATTGTCGATATAGCGCAAATCTTCTTTCACGCGGCGTTCGATCGAAGCCGGCGTTGGTGTCGGTCCGCGGAATCCCTTGATTTGCGCGAGGCCGGTCAGGCCGGGCTTCACTCGGCGCCGATAGGCATAGTTACGTACCGCCTTGTCGAATTCAGTCTCATGGGCAAGGGCATGAGGGCGTGGACCGACGACCGACATGCTGCCCTCGAGTACATTGAAAAGCTGGGGAAGCTCGTCGATGCTCGTCCTGCGCAGCCAGCCGCCGATACGCGTCAGCCGCGAGTCATTTGCCTTGGCCTGCACGATGCTCGCTCCGTCCTCCAGCACGGACATGGTGCGGAATTTATAGATGGTGAAACGTCGTCCGTTGAAGCCGCAACGTTGCTGCTTGAAGAGGGCAGGTCCGCGTGAATCGAGCTTGATGGCCACGGCTACCAACAGCAACAGGGGCGACAGCGCTGTCAGCACGGTGGCGGACAGGCAGATGTCGAGGGCGCGCTTGGCGAACAACTCCACCGGCGACAGCGGCCCGCGCTGAAGTTCGACGCAGCGCGCACTGCCGAGCTCCATGGACGGCCGGTGGAATAGATCGGAGCTCGCGCCGGTCGGCACCAGCCTGATGCGGAGGGGGAGCACCCGTAATGCCGCCACGGCCCGCTTGAGCCGCAACCAGTGATCGGGACTGACACCGAAGAATATTTCGCGAATCTCGGTTTCGCGGGTGTGGTCGATGATCTTTCCGATCAGTTCGTCCTGCCGGCGCAGCGACGAGCGCGTGATCGGCAGGGTAAAGTGCTTTTCGATGAAGTAGCCGAGATCGGTCAGCGTATTGACGACGTCATGGCCGGCTTCGTCGGTGATCAGGACGATCTTGCGGCCGGAGAAGCGGCGCTCGGCCAGCCCCTTGCGCAAGGCGTCGCGCAGTAGCACGCGCTGTGCGGCCAGAAGCGTCAGACCCGCGATGCCAAATATGAGCGCAAAATCCCAAGGGATTTCGCCCGTCATATGCAGGGTGAAAGTGGTCGCCACGAGGAGGCAGGACACCCCGAGCCAGATCGCGCAGATGGAGCGCAGTTGATTGCGTAGTTCGAGAAGGGCTTTGGGCTGATACAGGTTGAAGGACTTGGCCAGGGCCGTGAAGACCACCGATGTCGGCAGCGCGACACCTGCGAGGCGCACGATATCTCCGGGGGCTCCGATCAGAAGCTTCCAGGCAAAGGCGGCCACGAGGCTTGCCACGAAGATTGTGGCAATGTCAGCCAGCAGTGCCAGCAGCTCCACAGAGTCGTACTGGACCGGCCATCTTCTGTCTCGCGCTGGGCTATTGCCGAGGCCGGAAAGGGGGGATGAGCCAAACTCAAACCGTCTCATGGACTGCATGATTTTTGCCGATTATTATAAAATTAACTATTAAATATAATTTACTGGGGGTCGATTATTTGCAAGAATTATTTTAAATAAATAGAGAACTAAATTAAATAATTATCCACCCCCGACTGGATGTCACTAGGTGAGCTGGGCGCGCAGCATCGTGAGGTAGCCCGGGTCGACCGGGGTGACCGCCTGTTCCACCAAAAGCCGCCCCGCCCGGGACGCCGTTCGATAGGCCGAGATCAGCGCCGGGCGCAGGTTCGCAGACCGCGTGAGCACGAAGCGGATGTCACGGCGGACCATGTCGGCAAGTTCGTCGTCCCCGGAAATGTTCTGTACGCGCAGGGCTCGCGCAAGTCGCAGCGGCAGCAGACCGACTTGATCGGGAGCTGTGTAATACGACATCTTCAAGAGCGCACTGACATTGCAGGCGCGCAGCTTCAGCCGCTCGCAGGTGGAGGCCAGCATCAACCACGCGTCGCCGCGATGCGGCGCGTAGTGCAGCGTCTTGAGCAAACTCATGGAGGTCATGGCATTGCGCGGGCCGCTGGCTTCGATCTCAAAGGCTGGGTCAGTCCACACCAGGACGGCTTCGGTGAAGGCGCTCTCTGCCCAGAGGTCGCCGCGCACGCCGGCGATAGCGGCTGATCTGTTCGCTCTTTCCTGATCCTGCCGTGCCACCGTTGCGTGGCGTTGATCACTTGGAAAGCCGATGGGCGCGGGGCGCAGCGATTCCGGTAAAACGATCCAGGCGCCTTGCATTGCGAGGACCAGCCCGAACGCAGTCAATGCGCTGCGCAGATACCATCTGAACAAGTACGGATCGAGCGTCGCCGCGGGCACCATGCCGGGGACCGAGAGGCCTGGCGCGCCGGCTGTCTCGCCCTTGCTCTGGGCGATAGCGAGGCCGAGCACGGCGCTGAGGATTATCGCGGGGGCGAGCGCGAGGCCGCCGCCGTTGGATATCGCGGAGATCAACAGCACGGCGATACAGCCGGCGCCGGCGGCCGGATAGACATAATCCCGGCCTCGCTTTAGAGCGGCGTGCAGCAGCAGCGCAGTGCAAGTGGCGGCGATGAGGGCAATCAGCCAAAGGAACGGTCGGCCCATTTCGATGGCGAGGGTCGCTGCCACCGGAACGTTCGGCAAGGACACTGCCGACGCATCACCATATATCGGGGCCAGCGCTGGGAGGGCTCCGGCGCCGATACCCAGCAGGCGGGTGTCGTCGGTCATTCGGGTGATTGCGTCGGTCTCAGCGCGGCCGGGCATCAATACGATGAAGGTGACAAGCGCCAGCGCCAGCACCGCGGCCGTTCCGGCTTGTCCCCATTGGCTGAGGTGGCCCTTGCGGATGACGAGGATGGCGATAAGGAGGCCTGTGCCGAACAGCGCGGCGAATAGCGATATGGGATCGCTGCTGGAAGCTACCGCGCCGAGATTGACGAGGCAGATCATGAATGCCGCGAGCGTCTCGGTGGTGAGTGTAGGTCCGCGCCCCCGGGAGTTCGACGAGCGCGAGCGTTCATGGCCGCGGATGATCATGGCCGCGGCAAGCACGAAGCCGAACATGCTGATTGTTTCGGCCGCGCCGTGGGCGGCGGCCGGCAGGAACTGAAAGGCTTCCGGCATCCAGAAGGCATGGAGAATGCGCTCGAGCGACACCAGCGTGGTGATCGCCGCCAGCGCCGAGAGAAGCCATTCAGCCCGACGCCGAAGCTGCCCAAGCAGGGTTGCGAGCAGGGCGACCGCGATCACGCAGGTGAAGCGGCAAATGGCTAGCAAGGTTACGCCCGTATCGATGGTGACAGAACCGACGGGTCTTTCGCCCAACGCTGCGGCGGCGCTGTTCCAGATGGGATTCATTAGTGGGCCGCCGGGCATGGGGACGATCTGTAGCACCAGCACAAGCAACGTGCCGAACAGGCCGGTAAGGAGCAACGGGCTGACGAAGCGCGGCAGGCGGTGTGGGTCCCAAGTCAGCGATGTCGTGGTGAGGATCATTAACGTCAGGGCAGCAAAGATCGAGACGATGCCGCTGGTCATGATGCCCTGAAAGAGCAGCAGGATCGGCACCGAGGCGAGCAGGCCACAATACAGCAGAAAAACGACGGTGATGCCCATGACCGCTCCAGAGATACAAAGAACGGAATCGGCGCCGGAGTCGTGCGCCGTTGATATTAAATAATTAAATATATATAATACGATTTAATGATGATGCGCAAATCCGGGCGGACTCTTGGTTCGCTCTGGCGAGGCAGCTTGGCGATGGAGACTCTGTCTCGGAGGCCTTGCCCAATGGAGGGATATTAGAAGCCGGGCCGTGCAGGCTTGGCTCAGGTGTCAGGCGTTGGCCCGAAGCTTGATCCGTCCAATCCGTACGTCACAACTGCGTTCCGGGCGTGCTGCAGCGCGGACCCGAAGCCAAAAGAATTCCGGCGTTTGGTGTGATCCCGTCTCCGCAGTGCACACCTCATGGTGCACTGCGCCTGGACGGATCAGGTGTGCTAGCGCGCGGTCGTGATTGGCGTCGGCGTCGTGATAATCGTCGATGTCGTGCCGTTGATCGCCGCCTTCAGCGCGTAGGCATTGGTCGCGTAAAGAATGGGATCGTTCGCGGTAGCCATAATTGTGCGCAGGAAGATCAGGAACTTGGTGGTTTCGACCGCGGCAGCGTTCGACACGAAGATCACGTCCTTGTTGCGCATCTCGAAGGACTGCGAGAGGAAATAGCCGCTGGGATCCCGCAGATTGGCCAGATAGATCACCGGTACGATCGGTCCCTCGAAACGAGAAACGTCAACGCCGATCTGGCGGGCGACTTCCCGCGTCTCACCGCGGTAGAGGAAGACGGAGCCCGGGTCGGCCTGGCCGTCTGACAGGCCGCCGACCTTGCCCACGGCCTCGGCCATCGAAATGCGCCATGCATCGAACTTGAACTGGCCCTGATTTCCGGCGGCGCCGAAGGCGACGAAGGTCTGGGCCTGATTGTAGAGATAGACGATGTCGGCCGGGAGCACGAAGATATTGTTGGACGGCTCATAGACCAGCGCGCCGAAGGGGACGCTGGCGCGGTGACCCTGACGCTCCAGGGTGACCCACATGTCATAGCCCTGGGAGGCGGGGCCGCCTGCGCGGGCGATGACGTCCACGATGCGCTCCCCGGCCGGACTGGCAGGGAAGCGCCCCGATGCCTTCACATCGCCCAGTACGCTGATCAGAGAGGTCCGTTGTTCGACGACGGAGACCACGACCTGCGGCTCGATGGCACGGTTCTTCAGCGCGTCCACGATGGCTCGCTGGACCTCCGCGGGGGTGCGCCCATTGGCCCGGACGGCGCCGGCATAGGGAACGGTGATGTTGCCGCCGTCGTCGACCGCCTGGTTCGGGATCACGACATAGTTGCCGGGGCGCACGCCGGCCTCGGCCGGAATGAACAGGCCGCCTGCGGCCGCCTCGAAGATGGTGACGCTGACGATATCGCCGATGCCGAAGCGGAATGCTTTTGGCGGCGTGCGATTGGCAAAGGCGGTGGAGAGGCGCGGCGTGTAGTGGCCAAGGATCTTAACGACCTCGGGATTGAGCCGCACAAGCGCATAGGGAAGGCTATCGGGCTCGGCGTTCTGGCCGCTCCGGATATCCATGCCCTGCGGACCGCTGGCTGGCATGATTGTGCAGCCAGCACCGAGGAACGAAAGAGCTGCGATCGATAGTATCGCCAAATGATGCCGAAAACGTTTCAGGAGAGCCCCCAAACACACGACCCGCTCAAGCGCCTAAATTCGCACTCCCGATTGATTCAAACCAGCAAGTTATTGTTATTCTTTAAATAGAGATTTGGAGTGTGGCTCACCTGCCACACGCATTCCGCGTATCCGCGCCTCTGCATACCGGCGAGCTAACCGTCCTGGTCCACATAGCCGTACCGGCCATAGTGTTCGGTATTATAATAGTCGCTGTGATAGCTGTCGTAGCGCTTCATGATGTTCATGTCGGTCTTGTTGAGCACAGCGCCGAGAGTCGCTTCGCTGACATTCGGCGCCATGTGCAATGCGTGCTGGACTACGTCGATCTTGGTTCGCCCCCATTCGACCACCAGCACGAAGCAATCCACGAGCGGCGTCGTCGCGCGGACATCGACAATGGGCGCAAGCGGTGGCAGGTCGACGATAACATAGTCGTAGCTCGCCCGGAGTTTATCGAACAACGCCCTGGTTGGCTCCGCTGACAGGAGCTCGCTGGTGTGGAGTAGCGGCCCCTTCTTCGCGATGGGTAGCAAAGTGAGGCCTGTACTCTTGTCGTACCACGTCACTTCGTCGAGCTGTTTGGCGCCAGTAACGATCTCGATCAACCCGCTGGTAGCGGAGGGCGCGAGATTCGATGACAGCGACGGATTCCGCAGGTCGCAGTCCACCAGGATGACGTGCTTGCCGGCATGCGCAATGAGCTGGGCGAGCGATGCTGCGATGGTCGATTTTCCCTCGTCAGGCAGCGCGGAGGTGATGCCGACGATCTTGTTTGTCGCCAGACTCTGATTGAGGTCGATCGCCAGTTTGATGGCACGGATCGACTCGGCAAACCGGGACAAGGGCATGGCTGTTGCGGCCCAATAGCCGGCCGCGCGCCGTGAGATCATCCGGGTATCGTTGTTGGATATCGACAGGCTCGCCGACGCGGGCGGGGCGATGTCCTTGAGTAGCGGCACCAGCGACAGGCAAGGCAGACGCAGCGCCGACTCGAGCTGCGCGGACGTACGGAACACACGGTCCATGACATCGCGCAGCAAGCCAAGGCCGACTCCCAGCCCGATGCCAGCCGCGAGACCCATCGCAAGGATGAGCGACGATTTCGGCTTGCTCTTGCTGGGCGGCGGCGAGGCCGAGGCAATGATGCGGGCATCTGCGCTCGGAAACGATTCCTGTTGCACCGAACCCATATATCGCTGCAGGAAGCTATCATAGAGACCGCGATAGCTCTTCGCGCTGATCTCGAGCTCCCGCATGGTGAGCTCGGCGGAGTTGGTGCCGCGCGACCGCGACACGGCGGATGCCAACTGGTCCTCGATCTGCTTCTGCTTATGTTTGGCGACCTCGTAATCGCTGCGACTGGTTTCCGCGAGACGACGCACCTCGTCCACTATCGAGGTGCGGACATCGCGCATGCGGTTGCGCAGATTGATGACGGCGAGGTGGCTCTTGCCGAAACGTGCCGACCAATCGGCTTCGCGGCGCGAAAATTCCAGATATTGCTGGCGCAGGGCGTTGATGATGGGGCTCGCGAGCACCTCAGACCCGGGTGTATCGATGCCCGCAAGGCTCGTGCCGTCCGGCGAGATGGCTTGAATGACCTCGTCGAACCTGTTCAGCCGCGCGAGGCTGTCCGATGTCAACGCACGAGCGGCGACAAGGCGACTGTTGAGTTCCGCTATTTGTTGATCGTCGATCAGCTTGCCGTCGCTGACAACGATATTGTTCTCCGCCTTGAATGCGTTGACGGCGCGCTCGGCCGTGAGGGCCTGTTGGCCGAGTTCGCGCAGCCGGTCCTGCAGCCAGGCGGTTGCATTCTTGTTCGCTTCGAACCTCGCATTCAACTGATCGAGAATATAGATGTCCGCAACGGCATTGGCGATTTCGGCCGCCCGCGCAGCCGTGCTGGCATTATAGCTGAGCTCGATCACATTGCTCATGCCGACGCGGGTGGCCGTGAGGCGTTCGGCGAACGCAAGGGCGAGTTCGTCGGCGGTGGCTGCCGTGTCTGCGCTTGTATCGAGCAGAGGCATCGAGAGCCAGCCACGCACCTTGTTGAAGAACGCATGCACGCGGGGTGAGGGCTTGAAATCGGGATCGTCGTACAGCTTCAGCTTTTGTATCACCGACGTCGCGACAGCCTTGGATTTCAAAACCTGGAGCTGGGTTTCGATCTGCACGGAGTCGATGGGCGCTTCGGTCACCAACGATTGCTGCTGCACAAAGGCCGCTTTCTGATTGATGAGCAGAATCTTGACTTGACCGGTATAGGTCGGCGTCGCCGTCTTCAGATAGATGCCGGCGATCACCATCGTCAGGATGGTGGAGAATATAATGACGCCGTACTGACGCCGCAGCAGGCCGACAACGTATTCGACGATCTGTCCTGCCCCGCCACCAGCGTCTTCGTTGCTCGCAGGGCCGTCGAACAACGGCATCATCCGTTCTGTCTGCAGAATGTTGCTTTGAAGCATCGGAAGCCCACCAGGCGCTCGAAATTTGTCGGGGAAATTTACGTCCATGTCGGCTTGCCGACACCGATGCACGGCAGTCGGCATTCTCAGTCCAGAAATTAAATATCATTATTTAGAATAAAGAAAGTGGTTGCGTAAATTAAATATCTATATTTTAATTTACGTATTGTCGTTCTCGCCGCTGTTAATCTGCGTTGCCCTATCTATTTGATACCTATTGATATTTTATTTTTTGGTTGCGGTTGTGCTTTCGTGGGTGCTTTCTCGAATTTAAAGTGAGCCGTGGCATGCGCGTATTGGTAACAGGTGGAGCCGGATTTATTGGATCGGCCGTGTGCCGTCAGCTCGTGCTGGAGCACCAGGCGGACGTGATGAATATCGACAAGCTGACCTATGCATCCAATCTGCGGTCGCTTGATCCAGTCGCCGGCCATCCCGGCTACAGTTTCCAGCGCCTCGACATTTGCGACAGGCAGGGACTCGATCGGGTTTTTGCGCGCTATCAGCCCGATGCTGTCATCCATCTCGCCGCCGAGAGCCATGTCGATCGCTCAATCATGAGGCCGTCGGAATTCATCACCACGAATGTGGTTGGCACCTACACTTTGCTCGAAGCCGCACGGGAGTATTTCTCGGGTCTGAAAGGCGACCGCCGCGCTGACTTCCGCCTCGTTCACGTCTCCACCGACGAGGTCTATGGATCCCTTGGCGAGACCGGGCTGTTTGTCGAGGAGACGCCCTATCGACCGAGTTCACCCTATTCAGCGAGCAAGGCCGCGTCCGACCATCTCGCGCATGCCTGGTACGCAACCTATGGCCTGCCGGTGATCGTTTCGAACTGTTCGAACAATTACGGGCCATATCAGTTTCCAGAAAAGCTGATACCGCTGATGATCCTCAATGCCATCGAAGAGCGGCCTCTGCCGGTCTATGGCACCGGCGCGAATGTCCGCGACTGGCTCTATGTGGGAGATCATGCGGAGGGTCTGATCTGCTTGCTCGCTCACGGCAAGCCCGGCGAGAGCTACAATTTTGGCGGCAGCAGCGAGCGCAGCAATCTCGATGTGGTCAGTCGCATAAGCGAAATCTACGACGATATCGCCTCGCCACCGGTGCCGACGCGCTCGCTGATCACCTTCGTGGCGGATCGTCCCGGTCACGACCTGCGCTATGCCATCGACGCCAGCAAAGCCTTGCGTGAACTCGGCTGGAAGCCGCGCAAGACCTTCGAGGAAGGGCTGCGCGCGACGGTCGAATGGTATGTCGACAACGGCTCATGGTGGGCCCCGCTGCGCTCCGGCATCTATGACGGCAAGCGGCTCGGTCTTCTCAGCGTATGATCTGTCGCTGCCAAGGTCCGTTCGACACATCCCCGGTGCCTGTGCTCAAGCGGCTACCCGCCGATGTCAGGCTTGACCAAGCGGAGAGCTGAAATGTTGAAAGGTATTGTGCTGGCAGGTGGCAGCGGAACGCGCCTTTATCCGATCACGCTCGGCGTGAGCAAGCAGCTCTTGCCGATCTACGACAAGCCGATGATTTATTACCCGCTTTCAACGTTGATGCTGGCGGGGATCAAGGACATTCTCATTATTACAACGCCCGCGGACCGTAGCCAGTTCGAGCGGCTGCTCGGCGATGGCAGCCAATGGGGCGTTCGCTTGCGCTATGCCGAACAGCCGAAGCCTGCGGGCCTTGCGGAAGCGTTCATTATCGGCAGAGAGTTCATCGGCAAAGATCGCGTGGCGCTGGTGCTCGGCGACAATATCTTTTTCGGTCATGGCCTGCCCGAACTCCTGGCCCGCGCGGCAAAGCGCGAACATGGCGCGACCGTATTCGCCTATCATGTGCGCGATCCCGAACGATACGGTGTCGTTACCTTCGACCAGAACGACAGGCCGGTGGCGGTCGAGGAAAAGCCGGCTGCGCCGAAGTCCAACTGGGCGGTCACCGGTCTCTACTTCTTTGACAACGACGTCGTGCTGCATGCTGCGGACGTCAAACCATCGGCGCGGGGCGAACTCGAGATCACCGATTTGCAGATGTGTTACCTGTCGGCAGGCACGTTGCAGGTCGAACGCATGGGGCGTGGTTTCGCCTGGCTCGACACCGGCACATTCCAGTCACTGATCGAGGCCGGCAGTTTCGTCCAGACGCTTGAAACGCGGCAGGGCATGAAAGTGGCGTGCCTGGAGGAGATCGCGTTCCGGCAGGGCTTCATCCCGCGCGATCGCCTGCTCGACCTTGCCCGCGGACTCGAGAAGAGCGGCTACGGCGTCTATCTCCGCGATCTTGCAGATGCCTGATCGGCGGTATCGCGCGGCGGTCGTTCCCGTTATTTTCTCCATTTAATTTTAAATTATTCAATTGACCTCAAATTTAATATTGATTATTTATTTTGATGTTGCGGTTTATTTTTTCCTTCAGCTGACAAAGCCCTTGATCATGTCGGATTGGACAGCGATTTCACGGCAGGGGACAGTCCCTCAGGGTGGCGAGGGCGAAAATTATGTCGATTTTTCAAATACTTTTGACGGGGGGTGCCCATCGATAGGGTTGCGCCGAGCGGGCACGCCATCGGCGCCGGAGCCGGTTCCCGGACGGCGCCGGAGCGTTACCAAAATTAAATCGGGAGGACAGCATGACGCAGCCGGCCGGCCGGTGGCCGACATGGCGATCAAGCCCGTGCGTGATGTCCGTCCGCGCGGCAAGAATGCTGCGGCCGCCGAGTTGGACCCGCTCGCTTTCGGCCTGATGGCGGGACTTGCCGCTTCGCTGGCTACCGCATCGCCTGCGGCCGCGGTGCCTTCGCATTCCCCCGATGCCGGCGTATCGAATGAAAGGTCCGATGGACAGGTGCGCGCGGATATCACGTCGAAGGGCGATGATCCCGTGCAGGATCTGCTCAATGACGATCCGTCGATCACCGGCAGCGTGCCACGTGGTGACGGACAGGAGCAGCGGCCGACCGAAGCGCCGCGCCACCTGGTCGGATCGAGCACGCCGCCGGATATCTGGCACAGCGGGGAAGCGCCGCTGGACAGCTGGACGCCTGTCCAATTCGATCAATCTGGCACGCCGCCGCGGCTGCCGGTAATCGGCTTCAGGCAAGAGCAGCCCTTGACCTTCGAGCCGCTCGTGTCGTTCGGCTTCCCGGTGGCTGGTAACGTCGCGTCGCAGCCGGCAAACAGAGACAGCGCGATGCAGACCGTGACTGTGGCGCCGGCCAGCACCACCACATTCGCCGCGCCGTCGAGCGCCGCTCCTGTGGCAGGCAATGATGGCGGATACCTCGTCTTCGGCGGCAATCGGACCATCCAGGCAACGACGCTGTTGGCCAATGACACGGCATCGCCCGGTCTTCATCTTGCTGTAAGCGGTGTGTTTGATGCGCAACATGGCGCCGTCACCTATGATGCGGCGAGCCAAGCGGTCACCTTCACGGCAATCGCCGGTTATCGCGGCAATGCGAGCTTTTCTTACACCGTCAAGGACGACGAGGGTCGCAGCGCGCAGGCGACCGTATCGCTCTTCGTCGTGCCCGATGAGACGCTGTTCGGCAGCACCTCAATTCCGGTGACGGACACTGTCAATGATAACAATTCGGTCGAGCTCGGTGTCCGGTTCGTCTGCGCGTCGGACGGTGTGATCACGGGCCTGCGCTTCTACAAGGGGGCGGACAATACAGGCCAGCACACAGCAAACCTGTGGGACACGAATGGCAATCTGCTGGCGACAGCGACCTTTAACGCCGAGACTGGCAGCGGATGGCAGCAGGTGTCGTTCTCCAGTCCCGTGACCATCCAGGCCGGGGTCAGCTATGTGGCCTCGTATCACACCAGTGGTTTCTATTCAGCTGACGCGGGCTATTTCGCCAGTCCGGTGACCAATGGCGATCTCACCGCATCGGGCAGCGTCTACGCCTATGGCACCGGCAGCACGTTCCCGACCAACAGTTACAATGCCAACAACTACTGGGTTGATGTCGTCTACAACAAGCCGCCGGCAGCGCCGGAGCCGCAGGACGATGTGCTTGGTGCCATCAGTGGTGCCCATGCGGCATCTTTTGCATCCTCGCAGCTTGTTGCCAACGACCAGAACCCGGATGGCGTTCCGTTCACCGTGACCGCCGCCGCCAACGCGTTGCATGGGACGGTGTCGTTCGATCCGCTGACGCAGGCCGTGACCTTCACGCCGACGCAGGGCTATTCCGGGACCGCCGGGTTCTCCTACACGGTGACCAACAGTTTCGGCGTCTCGGCATCGGCGGACGCCAAACTCTGGGTCGACGGCGCACAGCCGGCCGGCTTGTATGACGCGAGTGCAGTACCAACGGTCGTGAAGGCCAACGACAATCAATCCGTTGAGCTCGGATTCAAATTCGAGAGCACGACGGATGGCCAGGTGCTCGGTCTGCGCTTCTACAAAGGCGCCGACAATACGGGTACCCATGTGGGCAATCTGTGGAGCGCGACAGGCAATCTGCTGGCATCAGCGACCTTCACCAACGAGACCGCCGATGGCTGGCAGAGCGTGCTGTTCTCGGCGCCGGTCTCGGTCTCCGCCGGTACGACCTATGTCGCGTCCTATCATTCCGACGGCAACTACTCCGCCGATCCCGGCTACTTCGCGAGCACACACACCAACGGCGTTCTGATCGCACCGGCGAGCACGGCGGGTAGCGGAAACGGGCTCTATGCATATGGCACGTCGAGCCTGTTCCCGACCAACAGCTTCAATGCAACCGGTTACGACGTTGACGTCCTGTTCAAGGCAAATCTCACTGGCTAGGGAGAACTGCGATGCATGCTGAAATTTACACCGATGGTATCGACGAGATCACGGTAGGTGGCTCGATCGTCCGCGTTGATATCGTCAGTCTTTCGCCGACCGAGCGGGACGCCAATAACGCGCCCAAGAAGGTCTTTCGCCAGCGTCTGATCTTCCCGATCGAAGCTTTCGCCAATTCGGTCGAGGTGATGCAGAACGCATTGCAGGGACTCGTCGATGCCGGTGTGGTGAAGCGCAATCAACCAAGACCGTCGTCCGACACCTCGGTGTCGGGCATGAACAGCCTGGACATGACCTCCCTGACCTCCAACGCGTCGCGGAATCCCAATGCTTCAACAAATTTCCGCTAAGGACGATCTCCAGCAGCCGCTTCCGGAGATCGCGGTCGAACCGGCCGACGACGAGCGCGATCAGGTACAAACGGCCTTGTATTGTCTGGAATACGTCGCGGCCCGCCACGGTGTTGATCTCTCCGTGGAGCAATTGAAACACGCTCATGCGGTTGATGGGACAGCGCTGCCGGTTACCGCCCTGTTGCGCATGGCCAAGGATGCCGGACTGCGCGCCAAGACCGCCCAGATCGACTGGCAGGCTCTGCAGGAACTCGGCGAGGCCTTCCCCGCGATGGTTCAGCTTGCCAATGGCAATTGGGTTGTTGCCGCAGGCCTCAGCGGGGAGATCGAAGACCGACGCGTCATCGTCATCGATCCACTCGCGGATCGGCGCGACGAGGTGCTGCTCGTGAATGAGGAGCAGTTCTGCGCCAACTGGAACGGCGATGTATTGCTCGTCAAACGGGAGCAGAAGTCTGCTTCGTCTGAAAAAGCCTTCGGGTTCCGCTGGTTCGTGCCGGAGCTGCTGCGCGAGCGGCGCCTTTTCGTCGATGTCGCGGTGGCTGCCATCCTGCTCTATGGGCTCGGCCTCGTGGTTCCCATCTTCTTTCAGCTCGTCATCGACAAGGTGCTGGTGCATGAGAGCTTCACAACGCTTTACGTCCTCGCCGCAGGTGCCATCGCTGCGCTGGTCTTCGATGCCATCTTCAGCTTCCTGCGCCGCTATCTGATGCTGTATGCGACCAACAAGGTCGACATTCGTGTGGCCACCAAGACTTTCGGTCATCTGCTCGGCCTGCCCGTGACTTTCTTCGAGCACATCTCCGCCGGCGTGCTGGTCAAGCATATGCAGCAGGCGTCGCGCATTCGCGAATTCCTCACCGGGCGGCTGTTCCTCACCTTTCTCGACGCGCTGTCGCTGCTCGTCTTCATCCCTGTCCTCGCCATGTACAGCATCAAGCTGACAGGCCTGGTATTGGCCTTCACGGTCCTCAGTGGAACGATCGTCGTGCTGCTGATGGGGCCGTTCCGTCGTCGCCTGTTCAGCCTGTACCAGGCGGAAGGCACGCGGCAGGCGTTGCTGGTCGAGACTGTGCACGGCATGCGCACGGTCAAATCGCTGGCGATGGAGCCGCTCCAACGCAAGGTCTGGGACGATTGCTGCGCCCAATCCGTATCGATGCGTTTCAATGTGGAGAAGATCTCCGCAGGCGCCCAGTCCGTCACCGGCCTTCTCGAAAAGCTTATGACGCTGGGTATCATCGCGCTCGGCGCGCTGGATGTGTTCAGCGGCGAGCTCACCATCGGTGCACTCGTGGCATTCAACATGCTCGCTGGCCGCGTCTCCGGGCCGCTGGTGCAGATGGTCACGATGGTGCACGAATATCAGGAGGTTGCGCTCGCAGTCAGGATGCTGGGCGAGGTGATGAACCAGGCGCCGGAGCGCGAGGCACTGCGCAGCGGGCTTCGGCCGGATATCCGCGGCGCCATCGAGTTCGAGGGCGTTTCGTTCCGCTACGGCCCCGAGGGAGCTGCGGCGCTCGACGATGTGTCCTTCTCTATCGCGCCTGGCCAGGTGTTCGGCATCGTCGGACGCAGTGGCTCCGGCAAAACGACGCTGACGCGCTTGATGTCCGGTCTCTATCCCGTGCAGCAGGGGCTGGTGCGGATCGATGGCTTTGATGCCCGGGAGGTCGATCTCGTCCATCTGCGCAAGAGTATCGGCGTCGTGCTGCAGGACAGCTTCCTGTTCCGCGGCACCATCCGGGAGAATATCGCCCGGGTAAAGCGCGATGCCACCTTCGCCGAAGTTGTGCAGGCGGCTCAGCTCGCCGGCGCGGATGATTTCATACAGAGGCTGCCGCGCGGCTATGACACGCTGCTGGAGGAGGGGGCGTCTAACCTGTCCGGCGGGCAGAAGCAGCGCCTCGCCATCGCCCGCGCGCTGATCGTCAATCCGCGCATCCTCATCCTCGATGAAGCCACCAGTGCGCTCGATTCCGAGAGCGAGACGATTATCCGACATAACCTGCGCCGCATCGCGGCCGGGCGAACGGTGATCATCGTCTCGCACCGGCTGTCGATGCTGGCCGAAGCCGACGCCATTCTCGTGATCGAGGGCGGCCGGATCGTCGATGTCGACCGACATGACAAGCTCATCGCCAAGTGCAGCATGTACCGCCACTTGTGGAGCCAACAGATGAAGGCGGCCTGATCATGAGCGTCAACGAGCGTGCGATTCCGCCCGGTGCGAGCGAAGGCAATGTCGGCAAATCCGATCGGCGTAAGCGCCCACTGACCGGGGCGCGGATGCGGCGTTTGGACGTCGTTCGCGAATTTCAATCGGACGCAGTGGAGATCGAAGAAAGGACGCCGCCGAGCGTCGCGCGGCTGACGCTTTATTGCGTGGTTGCGTTGATCTTTGCAGCGATCTTGTGGGCCTCGCTGTCCAGGGTCGACACTATCGTGTCGGCGCAGGGCAAGTTGACGACGACCCAGTCCAACCTCGTGCTGCAACCGCTCGAAACCTCGGTGATCCGGCAGATGCATGTTCGGGCCGGAGATGTGGTCAAGCAGGGCGATCCACTCGCGACGCTCGACCCGACGTTCTCGCAAGCCGACCTCGACCAGTTGCGTGTCAAGGTCGCCGCCTTCGATGCGGCCATTGAACGCCTCCGCGCCGAGCTTGACGGGCGCGACTATGTGCTGTCCGACCCGAACAATCCCGATGCGATCCTGCAAGGCAAGCTGTTCGCACAGCGAAAGTCGTTTTACTCGACGCAGCTCACGACCTTCGACGCGCAGATCGCGAGCGCCAAAGCCAATCTGAAGACCGGGCAGGACGAAGAGACCGTGTTGACGCAGCGCCTGGAAACCATGAAGTCGATCGAGGCCATGCGCACGGCCCTGATGGACAAGGAAGTGGGGTCGCGGCTCAACTTTCTGCTGTCGCGGGACGCGCGCCTTGAGGTGGAAAGTAACCTCTCGCGGTCACGCGGCAACCAGGTCGATGCTGCACACAAGATCGATAAAGCCGCTGCTGATCGCCAGGTCTTCATCGAAGACTTCCGCCGCACCTCCTATCAGGAGCTGGTCGAGACGCTGGCCAAGCGCAGCGGTGCGGCCGAGGACCTGAAGAAGGCGGAGTTGCGCCGCCAGCTCATCGTACTCACCGCGCCCGCCGATGCGGTCGTTCTAGAAGTGGCCAACCGCACCATCGGATCGGTCGTGAAAGAGGCGGAGACATTGTTCGTCCTCGTTCCGCGGAATGTGCCGCTGCAGGTGGAGGTGAATGTGGAGGGGCGCGATATCGGCCAGATCGCCGTCAAGCAAGCAGCCCGTCTCAAATTCGAGGCGTTCCCATTCCAGAAATACGGTACGGGCTCCGGTGTCGTACGCGTCGTCAGCGAAGATGCGTTCAATCCGGATACCAAGACCGACGCCGCGCGCCGCAACCCCGCGCCGTATTATCGTGTGCTGGTGGATGTAACCGACAGCAAGCTGCGCAGTCCGTCCGGGCAGGTGCAACTCATTCCCGGTATGGCGGTGACGGCCGAGCTAAAGGTCGGTCAACGCAGTGTGATGTCCTATTTCCTCTATCCGCTTCTCCGCGGCCTCGATGAGAGCATCCGCGAATACTGAGCGAGATCCGCCATGAGCGAAGCAAGCAGCCGGGACGAGGTGTCAGCAAAGGTCATTGGCGCAAAACAGGCTACGGCAAATTCCCCGCTGATCAATTATGCACTCGGCGGCTTGCAGAAGTTCTGGCTCCCGGACCTCGAACGTTGGTCGCATATCTATCATCTCGACGGACGGGAAAATCCGAGGGAGTCTGTTTCCCACAATGACGTCGTGCAGACGCTGCATGTGCTGCTCGGCATGTCGCGTATCCGCGGAGTGCCCCGCAGCATCGATGTCCCCTATGTGTTCCGCATCAATGCGGATCAGCTGACGCGATTGCCGATGCCGAAATACACGGTCGGCTTGGCCGCATGGGCGGCAGCGAGGTTGAAACTGGACCTCCCATTCGGCGTATCCAAGATGATCCGGCACTTGCTGGAAGACCGCGAAAACTGGAGTCATCTCAGGGGGCAGGATATTGGGCTGCTGCTGACGGGAATCGTCGCGCAGGCTGCGGGGGGACGGACAGAATTTATCCACCACGCCGCTCCGCTGGCAAATTATCTGAGCGAGTCCTTCGCAACGGAGACCGGGTTATTCTGCGACAGCGCCACCGGTTATCGGCGCCGTTTCGCGACCTTTGCGACGCAGGTCTATCTTGCCGTCGCCTGCTACAGCTACGGTGAGTACGCTGGCGATCTCGAGATGGTTCATCTCGGCAACGCCTGCGCGCGCCGGCTGATCGAGCTGCAAGGGCCGCAGGGCGAATGGCCGTGGCTATTCGATGCCGAGCGTGGTGAAGTGGCTGACTTCTACGAAGTGCACTCGGTCCACCAGTATGGTATGGCGCCAGCTCTGCTCGAGTTCGCTGAGCGGCACAGCGTGGAAGGCGCGTCGCAAGCGCTGATACGTGGATTCACGTGGATTTTCGGCGAGAACCAGCTCCGCCGCTCCATGCTGATGCCGTCCCTGCAAATGAGTTACAGCGCGCAGGCGCGGCAGGGCGACATGCGTGGAAGGAGCTGGCGAATCGTCAGCGCCTATCTTGGCCGCAACGCGCGGCTGATCTCGCCCACGAAGCTGACCATCAGGAAGGAGTGCCGGAGCCATGAACTCGGCTGGATCCTGTGGTCGTTCGGCGAGCGTCGCGACCTGCCGCAGATTACTCACAACCTGTTTTTCAGCAGCGCACTGCGCTGAGGGTAATGCGGCTTGACCTGTTGCATTGTCCGGCGCGCTCCGGTGCATCACCGAAGGTGACGATGCCATCAACGACGGGACGATAATTTTTAGTTTGCATATTTAAATTTAATAATATTAAATATAGGAATATGTCGCATTATAAATTAAATATATAAAGGTTGTGCATCTCATGACACATAGCCGCGTTGGGATTGGCGTCGTTGGATACGGGTATTGGGGTCCAAATCTCGTTCGCAACTTCATCAGCAACCCGAATGCCCGTCTGGTCGCGATCGCCGATCAGGATCCGGCAAAGCTGCTGGCGAGCCGGCATCTCTATCCCAGCGTGGCCGTAACCGACAGCCTGCAAAATCTCCTCGATGATCCCGCCATCGATGCGATCGCGATCGCGACGCCGGTGCGAACCCATTACGAGCTGGCATTGGCCGCGCTCAAGGCAGGCAAGCATGTGTTGGTGGAGAAGCCGCTGGCACCAAGCGCCGACCAGGTTCGTCATCTCATGGACGAGGCAGATCGCCGTGGCCTGACCCTGATGGTGGACCACACCTTCCTCTACACACCGGCAGTGCAGAAGATTCGAGACCTGATCGCGAAAGGAGAGCTCGGCGAGGTCTATTACTATGACAGCACCCGTTCCAGCCTCGGGCTGTTCCAGAGTGACGTCAATGTTATCTGGGATCTCGCGGTCCACGACATTTCCATCATCCAGTACATTATGGACGAGGCGCCGGTCGCGGTTTCTGCGACGGGTTCATGTCACGTGACCGGATCGCCTGAAAATATGGCGCATATCACGCTGTTCTTCGAAAGCAAGTGTGTTGCTCATGTGAGCGTCAACTGGCTTTCGCCGGTCAAGGTGCGTCAGACTTTTATCGGCGGCAACAAGAAGATGATCGTCTATGACGATCTCGAGCCGACTGAAAAGATCAAGCTCTATGATAAGGGTATCACGCTGGATGCGCCCACCGAAGACACGCATCAGTTTCGCATCGGCTATCGCGCCGGCGATATGTGGGCGCCCAACATCTCCACCAAAGAGGCACTGCAAACCGAGATCGAGCATTTCATCGATTGTGTGCGTACCGGTGCAACTCCGGTCTCCAATGGTCTGTCCGGCCTCCGCGTGATCGAGGTACTGGAGGCCGCGTCGCGCTCGATCGCCGATCACGGCAAGCCAGTCTCGCTGAAGGAGCCGGCACGGCTGGCGGAGGAGGCTCGTGTCGCCTGATCCTTCGGGCGGGCGGCCTGATGTGTTGGCAGCTGCGATGGAAGTGCAATGAATTCAGTGCAACGGTCCATTTTCTTCTCGGCAGTCGAGCGCTATGCGAGCCTGGTGCTGTTCTTCGTCTCGACAGCTGTTCTGTCGAGACTGCTGTCTCCGGAAGAGTTTGGCGTCTACGCAGTTGTGACGGCGGTAACCTCGGTCTTCGCGGCATCGTCGCAGGAATTCGGGGGGGCGAATTTTCTGATCCAGAAGGCGTCGTTGTCTGATGACAATGTCAGGACGGCCTTCACCATCACATTCTGCCTCTCGATGGTCATTGCAGTCGGCCTTTATGCGCTCGGCGATATGGCGGGAGGCATGTGGGGCCTCGAAGGCCTGAAGTCCGGTATTTCCATTGCTGTTCTCAATTTCGCGATCACACCATTCTCGATGACGATCATTGCGCTGCTTCGTCGGAACATGCAGTTCGGTATCATCGCGACGAGCAATTTCGCATGCAACGTCACCATGGTTGGCGTTTCTGTTGCACTGGCGATCATGAAATACAGCTATCTCGCGCCGATCTGGGGAATGATCGCAGGCAGCGCGGTGCAGTTGGGCTATCTGATGTTGACGCGTAAGAACCTGCGGATTTTCCGGCCGTCGCTGGTGGGCCATGCGGAGATTGTCCGGTTCGGCCTGTATTCGAGTGGCGTGGTCCTCATCAATGCGTTCTACAATTCGGCCCCGCAGCTATTTCTCGCGCGCATGCTGGATCTGGCGGCGGTAGGCCTCTATAGCCGGGCGGTCAACGTGACCCAGGTGTTCGACAAGTTGGTCACGCAGGTGATCAGCCCGATCATCATGCCGGCGATCTACGCCCAGACGAGTGCGGGAGGGGATCTCCGGCGCATTTATTTGCACGCGATCTCGCTGCTCTCCGTGTTGCATTGGCCGTTCCTCACCTTCATGGCCGTGATGGCAAAACCGATCATCCTCGTTTGGCTCGGTCAATCCTGGCTGGATGTCGTTCCGCTCATCCAGCTCCTTTGTATCGGCTATCTCGCGCTGTTCGCAGCCTGCCTGACCTATCCGGTGCTGGTCGCGGCCGGCAGCGTGCGCGACACGTTGCTGTCCTCGCTGATCTCGCTGCCGCCCTCATTGTTGATCATCTTTGCCGCCTCGTTCTTCGGTGTCGAAGCCGTCGCAGCGTCGGCGCTGCTGGCCCTGCCGTTCCAGGCGGTGGTAGCTATCCACTTTATTTGCCGCCGGCTGGGCTTGCCGTTCACCGATATACTTCACGCCACGTGGAAGAGCGCCGTGGCCATGCTGGGCTGCGGTGCAGCTGCGGCCATCTGCGCTGCGCTGGTCGAATACAGGCTGGTTGGACCTGTGGCGGGCATCCTGATCTCCTGTGTCGCCACCGCAGCTGCGTGGATCACCGCTCTGATTGCCACCCGTCACCCGATGCTGCCGGAGCTGGAAGTGTCAGCAGCTCGCTTGATATCCGCTTTCTCGCGTTTCGTTGGCATCGATCCGGTTGTGACGGTCAAGCCGAACCGCGATGCCCATTGACATGTCCTCCTCGTCTTCCGGAGAAGAAGAATGCCTATAGCCAAAGATGTGCAATTCGGCCGCGACGTAAGGATCTTCCATCCAGATCTTGTCAATCTCTATGGGTGCTCTGTCGGTGACGAAACGAAGCTCGGCACCTTCGTTGAAATCCAGGGGGGCGCATATATCGGTGCGCGCTGCAAGATTTCTTCGCACAGCTTCATCTGCGAGGGTGTCACCGTCGAGGACGAGGTGTTCATCGGGCATGGTGTCATGTTCACCAACGACAGATATCCGCGCGCAACCACGACAGACGGGCGGCCCCAAGGGCCTGCCGACTGGACGGTGGAGCCGACGCGCGTCGGCAAGGGCGCCTCGATCGGGTCCAACGCGACCATCCTGTGCGGCATCAGTATCGGCGCGGGAGCGATCGTCGGCGCCGGGGCGGTGGTGACGAAGGATGTGCCGGCGGGAGCCGTCGTTGCAGGCGTGCCGGCACGCATCCTGCCGGCTTCGAAAGCCGAGCCCATCGTTGCGGCGTCGCGCATGACCGCTTGAGCACCCAACACGCAGCACCTGGCTACGTATCAAATTCCGTCACTATTATTCTGTTGATTTAATAATTTAAATATATTTAAATATTTTTAATGGTGCGACCCGACGGGACGCCGCTGCGCAGGGATCACGACATTGGTACCATTTCTGGATTTAAAAGCTCAATATCGTCAGATCAAGCCGGATGTCGATGCGGCAGTGCTTCGCGCCATCGAAAGCACTCAGTATGTGCTTGGGCCGGAGGTCGCGGCCTTCGAAAAGCGCTTCGCCGAATACTGCAGCGCCGATCAGTGTCTGGCGGTCAATAGCGGGACGTCCGCCCTGCATCTGGCTTTGCTTGCGGCTGGCGTAGGTCCGGGCGATGAAGTCATCACCGTTTCCATGACGTTCGTGGCGACGACGGCTGCCGTTCTCTACAGCGGCGCCACGCCCGTTTTCGTCGATGTCGATCCCGTCACCTGGACGATGGATCCCGCCTTGATCGAGGCCGCGATCACGTCGCGCACCAAGGCGATCCTGCCCGTGCACTTGCACGGGCTGATGGCCGACATGGACCCGATCATGGAGATCGCGCGTCGTCACGGACTGGCGGTGATTGAGGATGCTGCTCAAGCCCACGGAGCCGAATACAAGGGACGTCGTGCGGGCTCGATCGGTGATCTCGGTTGCTTCAGCTTCTATCCCGGCAAGAATCTCGGCGCTTATGGCGAAGGTGGTGCGGTTGTCACCAACAATCCGGAGCTGGCACGCAAGGTCGCGCTGCTGCGTGATTGGGGGCAGGAGGCCAAGTACAATCACGTCGTCGCAGGCTACAACTATCGCATGGACGGCGTTCAAGGCGCGGTCCTGACCGTGAAGATGAACCATATCGAAGCCTGGACCGAAGGGCGCCGCGCCGTAGCGATGGACTACGACCGACGTCTCGCCAAGCTCTCCATCATGCGACCGCAGCCGCCGAGCCGTAGCCGGCATGTCTACCACGTTTATGCGCTGTGCCTGCCGCGGCGCGACGAGACGCTGAGCGCGCTGCAGGAAGCCGGCATCGGGGTCGGCATTCACTATCCCGTGCCCGTGCATCTGCAGAAGGCCTATGCCAGTCTCGGCTATCGCACCGGCGACCTCCCGGTCACTGAACACCTGGCCAGCCATTTTCTTTCGCTGCCCATCTATTCTGAATTGCTGCCGGAGCAGGTGGCCGAAGTTGTTTCGCAGCTCGAGAAAGTCCAACTCGCCGAGGCTGCATAAACCTTGTCGATAGTGATGGCCCATGCGGGCGCACCGCAATTGACGCGGTCAACAACAGGAGAGCGTCTTGGCTGATCTGAAGGGAAAACGAATTCTGGTCACTGGCGGAGCCGGGTTCATCGGCTCGCACATCGTCGATCTCTTGTGTGAGGAGGGGTGCCTGGAGATCGTTGCACTGGACAACATGATCCGGGGGCGCCCGGAAAATCTGCAGCGTGCCTTTACCCGAGGCCCGGTGCGCATGGTGCAGGGCGATATCCGCGACGGCAAACTGCTTGGCGCGTTGGTGAATGCCGCGGACATCGTCTTTCACCAGGCTGCGCTGCGAATCACCCATTGCGCTGCCGAACCGCGCCTCGCTAAGGAGGTGATGGTCGATGCGACCTTCGATCTGCTTGACCTCTGCATCAAGCATGACGTCGAGAAGGTGATCGCGGCGTCCACCGCATCGGTCTACGGCATGGCCGATGAGTTTCCGACCACTGAAAAACAGAACTCTTACGACAACCGCACACTTTACGGTGCCGCAAAGGCCTTTAACGAAGGGCTGTTGCGCGCCTTCAACGACATGTACGGACTCGACTATGTCGCGTTCCGCTACTTCAATGTCTATGGCGATCGTATGGATATTCATGGACGCTATACCGAAGTTCTGATCCGCTGGATGGAGCGTCTCGATGCCGGCCTGCCGCCGATCATTTTCGGCGATGGTCAACAGACCATGGATTTCGTCCATGTCAGGGACGTTGCACGCGCGAACATCCTGGCCGCGCGGTCGAAGATCACCGATCAGGTCTTCAATGTGGCGAGCGGCACCGAAACGAGTCTTGCGCAACTGGCCGCGACGCTCGCAACAGTCATGGGTCATCGCGGCATGGCACTGGAATTTGCTCCGGAGCGTTCGGTCAATCCCGTGCCGCGCCGACTTGCATCGACGGAGAAAGCCGAACGACTGCTCGGCTTCCGCTCGACAGTGGCTCTCGAACAAGGCCTTGCCAATCTCGTCGATTGGTGGCGGTCGGAGCGCGGGGCGCTTGTCTCGGCGCGAGAGCGGGTGGCGGCGGCGTCCTAGTCCAGCGTCCTGATCGTTATGGGTAACCCGCGCAGTACGCGGGATCGCGGCGGGCTGTCGTCTTTGATCGTGACTATGCGGGCTTCACGAGCTTCGCATTGCCGCCGACGTGAGAAGATCGAAGCGCCGCTAGCAGCGCGACATAGCTTCCGCTGATATCGAGCACCCCCGGATATCGCACCACCAGGCAAGCAGCGGATGACATCGATTCTATAAATTTAAATGCCTATAAAAGAAAAATCTTGCAGTTAATATTTAAATATTTAAAGTATGGTTTATTAAATCCCGTAACGTGTGGCCATTCTTGCTGGCTGAATTCGCCGCGGGGGGATGGCAAGGCGTGCAGCGGTTGGGAGGGCCAGTCGATGCTTCGAGATCCGATATTTCATCGGTATGCGGTGCCGGATATTCGTTTACAGCATTCGCGCGGCGGTCGCCCCAGGGTGCTCGCCGTTTCGTCAGGCGGTGGCCACTGGGTACAGATGATGCGCATCAAGCATGCCTTCGAAGGCTGCGACGTCGCATTCGTTACGGTTCATGAGTCGTATCGTGCACAGGTGCCGGATGATCGATTTTATCTGGTCAATGATGCCAATCGCTGGACCAAGTTCGCCCTGCTGACAGCTGCGAGCCGGCTGGCAGCAATTGTCTGGAGCGAAAAGCCCGACGTGGTGATCTCGACCGGGGCCGCGCCTGGATATCTCGCATTGCGTTTCGGACGGATGTTGGGCGCACGCACCATCTGGCTCGACAGCATTGCCAATGCCGAGAGGCTCTCGATGTCAGGGGACTACATCGGTCGTTGCGCCGATCTTTGGTTAACCCAGTGGCCCCATCTGGCCCGCCCCAACGGACCGCATTACTCGGGATCGGTCCTATGATCTTTGCGACAGTCGGGACGCAGGGACAGTTCGATCGCTTGATCCGCACCATTGATGGATGGGCGGGCGCCAATGGCAGGACCGATGTGTTCGCGCAAACAGGTCCGTCGGACTATCGCCCCGAGCATATCCGCACGGAGCGATTCATCGATGCGACCGAATTTCGCGAGCGCGTCGAGGCGGCAAGCTTGGTGATTTCTCATGCGGGCATGGGTTCGATTATCACCGCCCTGGAGCTTGGCAAACGCATCATCGTGATGCCGCGCCGGGCCAGCCTTGGGGAACACCGTAACGACCATCAGCTCGCGACCGCCCAGCGCTTCGCAGAACAAGGCGCCATTGCGGTCGCCTTCACAGAGCAGGAACTGATCGACAAGCTGGATCGGCTGCAGGGGCTGAACGAGGCCGAGCGCGTTACGGTGCAGGCTTCACCGCATCTGATTTCTACCATCCGCTCTTTCATCGGAACCGGGCAGACCGACGCCGACACAATCAGTTTCAAACCCGACATAAATGGTTTTCGCGAATAGCATGAATGTCGGTCAGTTATCGGATGACTTGATTTCCAGTATCGACACGCGCTCTTCTTATTGTCTCGCGGGCGCACCTCAATCCAGCGAAGAGAGCCGATCATGAATGACGCACTACCGCTAGCGGATGTCGACTACAGGGCCGTCAGTCGGCGTCACACGTCGCCTCCCGCCATGATCCCGATCGCGAAACCATTTCTCGATGTCCAAGAGGCAGATGCGGCGCGCGATGTCGTGTTGTCAGGCTGGCTGTCGCAAGGTGCTCAGGTTAACGCCTTTGAGCGCGAATTCGCGTCGCTGATTGGGGCGGAGCAGGCCTGTGCCGTGTCGAATTGCACGACTGCGCTGCATATGGCGCTGCTCGCCGCTGGTGTGGGGCCGGGTGACGAAGTCATCACGTCGAGCCATTCATTTATCGCAACCGCCAACAGCATCCGCTATTGCGGAGCGACGCCGGTTTTTGTCGACATCGAAGCTGCGACCTACAACCTTGATCCCGATTGTGTCGCTGAGGCGATTACAGCGCGTACGCGGGCGATCCTGACGGTCCACCAGATGGGCATGCCCTGCGATCTCAAGGCGCTTCTCGCCATCGCCGATAGCCACGGCATCCCGGTTATCGAGGACGCTGCCTGCGCGATCGGCAGCCAGATCGATGTCGATGGTAGCTGGGAATTCGTGGGCAGGCCACGCGGCTCTGTCGCCTGCTTCTCGTTCCATCCACGCAAGGTGGTCACCACCGGCGAGGGAGGAATGATCACCACGTCGGATCCGGAGATTGATCGCCGGTTGCGCCTGTGGCGCCAGCACGGCATGAACGTGCCCGATACGGTCAGGCATAGCTCGGCGCAGGTCATTTTCGAAAGCTATGATTGCGTCGGATTCAATTATCGTATGACCGACATTCAAGCCGCAATTGGTCGCAAGCAGTTGCTGCGCCTGTCGCACATCGTGGCGCAGCGGCGCATGATCGCGAAGCGATACGGCGAGTTGCTGGGCGATATCGAGGGGCTGATTTTGCCGTTCGAACCGGAATGGGCCCGCTCGAACTGGCAGAGCTACTGTATTCGCCTGCCCGACAGGGTAGACCAGAAAACTGTGATGCAGAACCTGCTCGATCAGGGCATTGCGACCCGGCGCGGCATCATGTGCTCGCACCGGGAGGCGCCCTACGCGAACGATGAGCGTAGGCACAGTCTGCGTCAGTCCGAGCTCGCTCAGGATCATGCTGTCCTGCTGCCGCTATTTGCGCAACTGAGCGAAGATCAGCAGGCCTTTATCGCGGAAGCCGTGCGGAAAGAACTTCACGCGTAGACGAAGCCGAAACGGAAGCCAGCCGGCTGTACGTAAGCATGACGGAGATTCGTCCGGATCGAAGCGGAACGAGCGCGATGGCCAAGATCGATATTGTCATACCGTGTTACAACTACGGCCGGTTCCTGGAACGCTGTGTTCGCAGTGTTCTCGACCAGAAGGTTGGCGACTTACGCATCCTCATCATCGATGACGCATCGACCGACGATTCTTTGGCGGTTGCCAGACGGATTGCCGCAACCGACGTGCGGATCACCGTCGTCGCTCATGAGCAGAACAAGGGGCATATCGCCACCTATAATGAAGGTCTGCTCGGCTGGGCGAATAGCGAATATTCACTGCTTCTGTCAGCAGACGATATCCTGACACCCGGCGCCCTCGACCGGGCGATCGCGGTTCTGGACGCCAATCCGAGCGTTGGGTTGCTCTACGGTCATGCCGTCTACTGGCACGACGATCATCCTATGCCGTCAGTACGGTCCAGATCCGCCGGCGTAAAGATCTGGCGCGGACAAGACTGGCTGCGGATCGTTTGTCAGCGCGCGCATTGCCTCGTCTCGACCCCGACGGCTGTGGTGAGAACTTCGGTGCAGCAGGCCATTGGAGGTTATCGCTCGGACCTCCCGCACACAGCCGATGTGGAAATGTGGATGCGCTTCGCCGTGCATTCGGACGTCGCCTACATCCGCCGCGTTGATCAGGCATATTACCGCATCCACAGCCAGAACATGACTGTGCAACGTGTCTCGATCGTCGATCTTCAGCAGCGACGCGCGGCTTATCAGGCGATTTTCGAGACCTATGGCCATTTGATTCCGGATGCGCATACGCTGCTCCGCCATGCCAATACTAAAATCGCCAGAGAAGCTCTGTGGCGGGCCTGCAGCGCCTATCACCGGCGGCGTCTGGTGCAGACGCCGCTTGCCGATTTGATCGATCTCGCGCGTTTGGCCGATCCCGATTTTGAGACCCTGCCCGAATATTGGGGCTTGCGGTGGCGTCAGCGCGTCGGTGCCACGGCCAGTTCCCTTCTGCAGCCCATCATGGTGCCAGCCATCTATCGCCGGCTCTGCGGCTGGCTGTGGTGGAAAGCATTCCCCCTGCGAGGAATCTGACGTTGTTGCGGTCCAATGGTGACCGGCCGCAATTGCGAGGCGTCACGGCGTGAGCAGCGACCTGGCTGGCTCTATTTAATTATTTAAAATATGTAGATTTTTATGGCAAAAGCATTTATTTCATATTAAATTCAGATTGATTTCGGGAGGCAATGGAATTGCGCGTCGGATCGGCGGGCTGGTTCCGCTGGCAAGGACGATCGCGACGATGCAGGCCTCTTATCAGCTTTCGAGCAGACCGATATCCCGAGACAATACGCGGAGCGAACGGCTCCGCGTCCTCGTTGCACTGGCGAGCTATGGAACCTCCAACAATGGCCACCTGGCCCGATTGATCCGTGAATACCGCTCGATGGCTTTCGAAGTTGATATCGTCATTCTGTCGAACATCGAGAAGAAGCCCGCGCCGGGCGTCGAATGCCGGGTCGGTCTTCCCAGCAAGGATCCATGGTCGCTCCCCTTCGCGCACAAGCCTTTATTTGCCGAGCGTGCTGACCGGTATGATCTGTTCATCTATTCCGAGGACGACATCCTCATCACCGAAGGGCAACTTCGCGCCTTTCTGGAGGTGACCAGGGTTCTGAAGGAGGATGAGGTCGCCGGTTTCGTTCGTATGGAGAAGAATGCGCATGGCGCTGTCAGCTATCCGGACATGCACGATGAGTTTCACTGGGATGCGGGGTCGTTGCGGGCGAGGTCGATCTACGTCCTCGCCAGTTTCACCAACGAACATGCGGCCTGCTATGTGCTGACGCAAAAGCAGCTCAAGAAGGCTATCCAGTCGGGTGGTTTCCTGGTCGAGCCCTATCAATGGAAGCACGATCTACTCTGCACAGCCGCAACCGATCCTTATATTCGGTGCGGATTCACGAAGCTGATCCCGATTTCGCATTTCGACGATTTCACAGTCCATCATCTATCCAACAAATACGCCGGCAGGTTCGGAGTCGCCGAAGCGGAAATGCGTTCGCAGGTGAACAGCATGCTCAAGCTTGCGGAGGGCGCGGATTCACCCGTTCCTTTGTTGATGCCAGAGACCAAGTTGTGGCGCCGTATGTTCTCCAAAGAATATTATGAGCGCATCAACCGGGACGTGCTGACTGCTATTCCGCCGGGAGCGCGTACAGTGCTTTCGATCGGCTGCGGCTCCGGCGCTCTGGAGTGTGCGCTGGCGGCGAGAGGCCTTCAAGTGACGGCGGTGCCCCTTGATCCCGTGATTTGCGGAGCTGCGGTAACGCAAGGAATCGAAATGGTGTACGGCGATTTTCACGCCGCGTCGGAGAAACTTCGCGACAGGACATTCGACTGCATTCTGTTTCTGAACATGCTTCACCTCATTCCCGATCCCGTCGAAGTGCTGTCGCTGTTTCGCGACTGCATGCACCAGACGTCGGTCATGATCATTCAGTCGCCGAACATGTGGTCCGTTCCCGAAATGTGGCGGCGGGTCCGTTATTCGCATCGCTATCGCGGTCTCGGAAGCTTTGCGCGATCGGGTGTGCATGTCACCGGCGTCGGAAAGATCGGTGAATGGTGTGACAGCTCAGGGCTGGCGGTAGAGAGCAATATCGGACTTCTGCACAAGCGCGCCCGCTTCCTACGCGGCCGCTTCGCAGAGCTCATGATGTCACCCAATTTCATCAGCGTCGCGAGGAAGGCAACTTTCCCAACGGGAGCGTCCATCCATGCCTAAGGCGAGAGACCGCTTGTTCCGCTGAAAACTGTTCCGCAATCGTTCGCAGGTTTAACGATCTGGAAGAGAATAATGAGCCAGTCATACCCCTCCAGCAAGGAAACGGCACGACGGATCGCATTCACTACGATCGGCGATGCGAGCCAGGTGCGCTTCTGGTCGGGGACGCCATTCCACATGTCGAAGTCCCTCGCGCGGGAGGGCAACGATATCGTTTATGTCGGTCCGTTGAGCGCGCCGATCCTGCCAATCTACAAGACATATGCGCGGCTACGCCGCGTCTTTCGCCGGCAAGGGCTATCGCCGGTCCATGCCGGGCCTGTCGTCACGCAATATGCGGCGGATGCTTCGCGAAAGATTCGTGAGGCCTCGCCCGACATTGTCTTCGCGCCTGCCGGGTCTACGTTTGCCTGGGGCATCCCCGATGGCGTGCCTCTGGTCTATGTGTCCGACGCGACGTTTCGGCTCGTGGAGAACTATCACCCGAACTATCGCAACATGTCGCGTGCCGCCCGTGAGATTGCGGAGAGGCTCGAACGCGATACCATCGCGCGTGCGGACTTGTTGCTCTACCCATCGCGCTGGGCGGCCGAATCCGCAGTGCGGGATTATGGTGCCGACCCCGCCAAAGTGCATGTCGTACCTTGGGGGGCGAATCTCGAGGATGCGCCGGAACGCAGCGCGGTGCTCGGTGAACGCAAGCCCGGTCCATGCCGCTTGCTGTTCATCGGCGCCCATTGGGAGGAGAAAGGTGCGGACATCGCCCTGGGCACGCTCAAGGAACTGAATAGCAGGGGCATCGATGCTGAACTCGTGATCTGCGGATGCACGCCGTCGAAGCCACACGCCGTGGATGGGCTCACGATTATTCCTTTCCTCGACAAGAGTGATCCCGGACAACGCGAGCGGCTGAGCCAGCTCTACCGGGATGCGGATCTGTTCCTGCTGCCCACGCGTGCGGATTGTTATGGCATCGTTTTCTGTGAAGCGGCGGCCCATGGCGTCCCCAGCATCGCGCCGGCTACCGGGGGTGTGCCAGGGGCCATCAGCGACGGCGAGACGGGAGTTCTTTTGCCGCCGAATGGGACACCGGCAGAGTACGCGACAGTCATTGCTGACCTGTTCGCCGATCCGGAACGCCTCGCGCGCCTCAAGCGGTCGTGCCGAGATGCATATGAAGCCCGTTTGAACTGGCGGGCATGGGGCCGCCGTGTCTCAGACCTGATGAGGGCGTTATGATCGTCCTCAATTATCATCAACTCGTGGGCGACACGCCGTCGAACCCGTGGTGCCTCACGAACGAGGCCTTCGAGGATCATGTTGCGTTGTACGGCGACAGGCTCGTTTCGCCGCAGATTTTCCTGAAACGTTGTGCCGATCCCGAGGCGAGCGCGGCCGATACGGTGCTGCTCACTTTCGACGATGGATTTCTGTCTGACTATACCGAGGTCTATGCGAGATTTATGGACGTCGGCCGCGTTCCCGGTTTCATGTCCTTCATTCCTGTCGATTTCGTCGGTGCGCCGGGGCGTATGACGTGGGCGATGATCGAAGAACTCGACAGGACCGGAAACACGATTGGTTCGCACGGCATGGCCCATGTCGATCTGACATCGGTGTCGGATAGCGAACTCCATCGTGAACTCGCGGTATCGAAATTCATATTGGAGGATCGTCTCGGCCGTGCGGTGCCCCTGTTTGCCTTTCCATATGGGCGCTTTTCCAGACGTGTGTGGGATGTAGCTTTGAGTGTCGGCTACACCCATCTTTTCACGATCCAGTTCGGGCATCATCACGGCTTCGAACCGTTCCTCTACTCCCGCCTGTGTCTGACCAACACGATGGATGCGGACTATATGCGGCGGCACCTGCGCGATCCCGATACAGGACGTGGGTTCGCCTGGAGGGCCAGCACCAAGCTCGGTCTCTATCGTCAGATGATGCGTGTGCGATATCGATAGGTTTGGATGATGAAGAGCATTGCCATTGGAGCCTCTCATCAGATTGGACGGCCAGCCTCGCTGGGGGCGGGGCAACTGGCCGCTCGCCAGCCGGTTAGTGCGCGTCAGAGCCCCGCGCTGGTTGCAATCTTCGTCTTCTCGCTGGCCTTGCCCTTCTTCTTTTACATTGGCCCGGTCAGGATGTCGCCTTACCGGCTGATCCTGGTCGCGACCTTTGTTCCGTGTCTGCTCGCGTGGCTGTCCGGAGCGCTCGGTAAGGTGCGACTTGCCGACATTCTGATGCTCCTGACCGCGGCGTGGGGCGCATTCGTCCTGATCGTTTTGCACGGCATAGACACGGCGCTCCAGCCCGCTGGCATCTTCGTCATCGAGACATTGGGGCCGTTCCTGCTCGCGCGGAAATACATTCGCGATTACGCAGCGTTTCAAAGCATGGTGAAGGCACTCGCGCTCACCATGATCGTCATTCTTCCATTCGCCATCTTCGAGAATGTGTTCGGCTGGCCCATCCTGATCGAGGCGTTCGGCAAGATCTTCCCTGTCTACCCCGTCATCGGTAGCGAACTGAGGCTCGGCTTCAGGCGGGCTCAAGGCACTTTCGAATATTCCATTCTGTTCGGCGTCGCTTGCTCGAGCGCTTTCGCCTTGAGCTACTATCTCGGCGGCAGTGTGGCCCGTCGGCTCTGGCGGTCTGGTCTCGTGGCCCTGACGGTCGCCTCGTCGCTATCCTCGGGGCCTCTTCTGTCTCTCGTCGTACAGGGTCTGTTAATCGCCTGGGACAAGGTCACCTCGCGCTTGGCGCGGCGATGGGGAATACTCGCAGGGATCGTCGGCGCCGCCTATTTGGCAGTCGACCTGACCTCCAACCGCACGCCATTCGACGTCTTCATCTCGTATCTGACCTTCAACTCCGACACATCCTATATGCGCGTGCATATCTGGAACTATGGAACGGAGTCGGTGATGAACCACCCGATCCTGGGGCTCGGTCAAACCGAATGGGATCATCCCGACTGGATGGGCGGGAGCATCGACAATTTCTGGCTGGTCGCCGCCGTGCGCTACGGTATCCCCGGTTTCCTTTTTATTGCCTGCAGCTTCCTGGCAGTGTGTTTCGGTCTCGGGCGGCTTAGGAATCTCTCATACCAGACAGCACAATGTCGCAAAGGGCTGATCATCACCATCTGCGGTTTGATGTTGGCCATCTGCACCGTGCATGTGTGGGATGCGCCCTATGTCCTCATCCTGTTCCTGCTCGGCAGCGGAATGTGGATCTTCGATGCTCCCAAACAAAACCCGATCGCTTTCACCGCACCGAAAAACAACGTGCCACGGAGGTTGGGCCGTGCAGGTAGCCGATAATATGTGGTGCATCCGCAGCAGGAGGGGAGGCGGTGCACATGCGACGGCGTGATTTTATTGCATGCATTGCCGCGGCGTCCGCTCTGCCGCGCGCCGCCTGGGCGCGGCAGCCGATGTGCGAGGCCGCATCAGATCTGGCGTGCGCCGCCGACATCCCGTTCGTCTATGACGACGCCCGGTTCGGTAGCAACGTTACATCGCGCGCATTGAGGCTATCGTCTGGTGGCACGATCAGCAACAAGAGCATCACACAGACTGGCAGCATCGCCTCGATCGTGACCGGCGACGGCGCGACGATCAGGAATTGCCGGATCAATTCGAGAGAATGCGTTCGTATCGGCGGCAGTGGCTCGTTTCTGATCGATAATTGTTATCTCGAAGCACTCGGCGTTGAATCCGACCATGCCGACGTGATCCAGGCTTATTCACCGGGAAGCAGGGGAGCGCTCAGAGTCTCCAACACCAGCATCGTGACCCACGGGATCGCGGCGAATGTGGGGTTGTTCATCGCTGACAACTGGACCGGAACGATTGATCTCGAAAACGTCGCTTTCATCGGCGGCGGTGTCAATTACGGTCTTCGTATCCATCCGGATGCGGGCGGCGACAACATCATCAGGTTGAGGAATGTGTTCTTCATCCCTCCGTTCAGATACGCGCCCTACCTCTTCGGCAATGTCGGCCGACGCAAGAATATCATCGAGCTTTGGGAGAACGTGCACATGGCGACGATCAGGAACGAGAAACTTGTTTTGGGCCCGGCCTTGCCGAAGCCCTTTTGAAACCGGTGAAGTGGAGCCCTTGTAGCACCTAGGCGATTGACGCCTGCACGCCGAAGAATTGCAGCTGCGCGGCAGGGCATATTTCATCGATTTCTCGTTTTGGCTGATCAAAATTATATACCGAAGAGATACTGAAATGCCCTTGGTTGCTTCATCTTCCGTACGAGAACCGCCCCGCAGCTCCATACAGCGTCGTGCAGGCGAAGCGTCCGACGCGCGCCCCGCGTTCAGCGTTGTCATTCCGGCACATAACGAAGAGAATGTTCTGGCGCGCTGCCTGGATGCATTGTTGGCGGATACCAGACCCGGAGAGCTCGAGGTCGTGGTTGCTGCCAATGGCTGTACGGACCGCACTGTCGACATTGCGAGAAGTTACGGCAATTCGGTGATCGTCGTTGAGGTTCAGGAGGCCTCGAAGCACGCGGCATTGAATGCAGGCGATGCAGCCGCTTCGGTATTTCCTCGCGCTTATTTGGATGCAGACATTGCTGTGAGCGTTGCGGCCATACGATCGGTGATGGACGAAATGGAGCGCAACGGTGCGTTTGTGGGGGCACCCCGCGCTGTGATTGATCTGTGCGGATGCTCAGCCGTTGTTCGGTCATTCTATCGGGTCTGGTGTGAGATGCCCTGGTTTACCGACAATCTCGTCGGCTCCGGCGTCTATATTCTGTCCGCTGCCGGGCACGCGCGCCTTGGCGCGTTTCCGGCTATCACCAATGACGATCAGTATGTCCATGACCTGTTCGAGGTTGGGGAACGGGTGACGTCGCATGCGTTCGAATTCCTTGTGCGTCCGCCCCGCACTGTCGAGGGGCTGATCAAGCGCCGCACGCGCACGTTGCTTGGTCAGCGTGAATTGGACAGGCGCTTCGGTTTGCTGCCCGGTCGGGCGCGCAGAATTTCCCTGATGGAGCTGCTTCGTCATCGCCGTGTCCGCATCACGGACGTGGTGGTCTATGCCTTCATCTCGAAAATGGCTGCTCTTGCTGCGGCCCGTAAGGTGAAGCGAGGCGATCGCAGCTGGGAGCGTGATGACACCAGCCGCTCGGCACCTCCAGCCGTGAGTGGGTAGAAGGAGACCTGCTGATGCCAGGTATGATCGGAAAGATCGGCAACGGCGCGAAGTCCATGATGGATCCGCTGGTCTGGCTGCATTCGTTGCGTATCCTGCACTTCTACGGCTACAAGCATGTGCGCGAAAAGCGGAAGATGACGATCGGTCGCGATCAGGTCTTCGCGCCAAATGTGTCGATCGCCAACGGTGAACGGATTACGCTCGGCGATCGCTGCCACGTGGGGGAACACGTCTGCCTCTGGGCTGGTAACTCGACCGGGCGGATCACGCTCGGCGACGATGTGATGATCGGACCGAACGCCGTCGTGACGGCGTCCGACTACGGTCTGGCGGAGGGGACGCCGCCTGCGTTCCAGCCGAAGAACGAGCGCGATATCGTCATACGGGAAGGCGTCTGGATTGGCGCCAATGCCGTGATCACTGCCGGAGTGACGATCGAGGCGGGCTGTATCGTTGGGGCTGGATCCGTGGTGACGCGCGATCTGCCGGCAAACATGATCTGCGCCGGTGCGCCGGCCCGTCCGATCAAACCACGACCGAAACCCACAGGAGCGTCCACGTGATGAGTCATTCCGCAGACGTCGCCATTCTCATCGTCTCCTATAATACGGAGGATCTGCTCCGAGATAGCCTGCGTTCTGTCTACGAGCAGCGAGGCAGCCTCCGCCAGCAAGTGATCGTGGTCGACAATGGTTCGGTCGACCGCTCGGTAGATATGATCCGTGCCGAGTTTCCCGATGTCGAGTTGATCGACGCGAAGGAGAATCTCGGCTTCGCGCGGGGCGTGAATCTGGCCGCGACGCGGGCCAATGCTGAATTCCTGCTGCTGCTCAACCCCGATACGCTGGTACTCGATCGGGCCATCGAACGTCTTGTGCAGTTTGCGCGATCGAATCCCGGGCATGGGCTCTATGGCGGACGGGCGTTGAAACGCGACGGCTCGCTGGAGCTATCGTCTTGCTGGGCGCTTCCAACCGTATGGAGCATGACCTGTTTCGCTTTAGGCTTGAGTACCGTATTCCGTCACTCGCGATGGTTCGATCCAGAGGCGATGGCTGATTGGCGCCGGGACACTGTTCGAGAGGTAGGCATCATCACCGGCTGTCTGCTCCTCGCGTCTCGCGATGACTGGCGTGTGTTGAACGGTTTCGATGAGCGTTACTTCATGTATGGCGAGGATGCTGATCTAGCATTCCGCGCGAGGCAAGCGGGTTTTCGGCCGGTCATCTGTCCCGAGGCCTGTATCGTTCACGACGTCGGCAAGGCGTCCGCCACGCGGGCCGGCAAGCTGCTCCTGCTCTTCACAGGTAAGGCCACGCTCGTCCGCGACCACTTCAAGGGCTGGCGAAAGCAACTCGTTCTGCTCGAACTTCTGATGGGGGTTGGGCTGCGCGCCCTGCTTGCCCGGATGAAGCCGAATCCCGATATTGGAGGGGCAGATCCCTGGGCGACAGTTTGGGGGCAGCGCCGGGATTGGATCAGGGGCTATCCGGACCTGAAGCCATCCAGAGAGCAGGGCGGCCTGAGCACCGAGCTGAAATCCCAGACGTCTCAATGAATGCGGGAGGAGCTGCGTTAATCCGCGGAAACTTCGCGGGGCGGACTGCAGTAAGGCAAAAACGACGAGCGCTTTGCGTCTCGCATGTTGGAGTTGCTTGGGGACTGTTCAGTCTCGCTTTTCCAAACGCGTCGTATTGGGGAGGAGAGCGCGCCGTGAGAATCGGCCAAGACACGTTGTGTCTTTCGATGGCGCAAAATAACGGTTTGTGTGCCGGCAAGTGCCGATACGGCGCCCTCTTTAAATCATAACTGGCGGAAAGTGCTGACATTTCCGAAGTGGATTTAAATGCAGCGGGTGAACTGACGGCGGTGTTTGGGATTCGATGCGTCGTTCTTGCCCGGTGTCCAGCTCGAACACCTCGACGTCGGCGGCTAGAACGTCGATCGCAAAGCCGAAAATTTCCGGGAAATGTGGCCTGATTTGGCGTCCACTACGCTCTCGCCAATAAATGTTCTGGCCTATATAAAACGTCTGGTGTTAACATGTTAATTAAATGGCCGTGCGCGCAACGCGCGCGGTATTTCTGTCTTGCGATAGCCTAATCATTCAGCAGTATATCGTCCGCACTCTGGTCGATGCCTTGGAGAGATCGCGCGCGACGGGCGGAGGTCTTCGCGCTTTCGGGTATTTATTTGAGTGCTCGGTGAGCGGCGGGGTGTCTCTTGTGGATCCGCTGAGCAATTTGATGTCCGTATTCCGAATCGCTTCTATTGTAGTGCGAGGCGCTCCACGCAATGCCGGCGTTACGCCGCACCTGTAGTTCAATTGTAGTTGGTGTTTTTCGTTTGGTAGTCAGAAATAGCTTTAGAGCTGAAATCGGCCGGAAATCCGTATTTTCTGGATATTATTAACTGGTGTGAAATTCGGTTAGATTATATTGGGGTCGGTTGGCGGTGCTGTGTGTCCTTTAATTTTAATATCGTGCCTTCTCTTGATCGCGTTGGTTCTTTAAGCGGGTGCGCGCAATAAATCACCTTTGGTGAGCCGCTATGTCGTCCAAAAAAAGCCTCTGCTGACCACCAAAGACGATTCCAGACGATGCGCCATTGGGGTGCATGTGGGGCATCGTCGCTCAGGACTCGCAACGGAGTCGTGAGTTTAGGGACAACTACAGACTACCAGGAGATTTGGAATGGCAGGAATTCCGCTTAGCTGGAATGATCCGACCTTTAATAGCGTCACGAATTCGGCTTCCATCACTGTAAAAGATGGTGGGACCGTTTCTAACAAGAGCATCACCGACAGCGGTGACATCGCGTCCATCGTCGGACAGGGCTCTTTTACGCTCGATCAGGTTCGCATTAATTCGAGAGAAGGTGTGCGCATCGGCGGCGATGGCGATATGGTCATCAACAACTCATATATCGAGACCACCGGCGTGGGCTCCGATCATGCCGACGGCATCCAGGCCTATAGCCCTGGCAGCAGCGGCAATCTGACGATCAATAACTCTACGATCGTATCCCACACCACGGCCGCCAATGCCGGCCTCTTCATTGCGGATAACTACGGTGGCTCCGTCACCCTGAACAATGTGGTTTTCCAGGGTGGCCCGATCGGTCTGCGTATTGCCGCGGACAATCAGGACGTGACCGTAGCCTTGAAGGACGTCTATTTCGTCGGACCGTTCATGTACGAGCCGCTGCTCCTTCAGAACGTCAATGCAAACGTACACGTTACCCAGTGGGAGAACGTTCGTTATGCGACCATCGTGAACGGTCAGCTCGTTCCGGGTGCGCTCATCCCTTCGCCTTTCCCGGTTGAAGGTGGCGCTGTGACACCGCCGCCGGTGCAGGATCTGGTCGCTCCCGATATCGCATCCTGGTCGCCCGATAGCGGGAAGACCGGCGATGGCGTGACCAATGCAGACAAGATCACGCTCAAGGGCACCGCGGCTGCGAACAGCACGGTGAAGATCTATGACGGATCGACCCAGATTGGTTCGGCGAAGGCTGCTGCCGACGGGTCGTGGAGCTACATCACGTCGGTCCTGACCGATGCGAAGCACACGTTGACTGCGACGGCCACGGACAGCGCTGGCAAGACCAGCGCCGCGTCTTCGGCCGTGGCGATCACGGTCGATACCAAGGCCCCAAGCGCTCCCAGCATATCGGCAAGCGCAGGGACGGGCGGTACGACGACCCTGTCCGCCTCCCAGACCAGTGGTGGGGCGATGAATGTGAAGGGATCGGCGGAAGCCCAGAGCTCCGTTGCCATCTTTGACGGCAACACCAAGATCGGTACCGTCACGGCCGGCGCGGATGGCGCATGGACCTTCTCGACGAGCAGCCTGTCGACGGGCCAGCATACGCTGACCGCCAAGGCCACCGATGCTGCCGGCAATGTCAGCGCGACATCGGCAGCGGTGAATGTCAGTGTCAATGGAACGACGACGCCCCCGACCTCGCCGACGGCACCGAAGATCGCGTCCTTCTCCAACGACACCGGCAAGGCGGGCGATGGCGTCACCAGCGACAATACTCTGAAGCTGGATGGCACCGCGGCCGGTAACAGCACGGTCACCATCTATGACGGCACGCAGAAGCTCGGTACGGCCAAGGCCGACAGCAGCGGTGCGTGGAGCTTCACGACTGGTGCGCTGAGCGATGGTTCGCACAGCCTGACTGCCAAGACGACCGACGCAGCTGGCAAGACTGGTGATGCGTCTGCGGCGACCAAGGTGACCATCGATACGCATGCTCCGGCTGCGCCGTCGCTGGGCATTTTCACGGCGGATGGCAAGGCGCTGAACGGCCCGACTACCGTGGCGGATGTCACGTTGAAGGGGACTGCCGAGGCAAACAGCCTCGTCAAGCTCTATGACGCTGGCAAGGTCATCGGCGAGGCGACAACCAAGGCCGACGGCACCTGGAGCTTCGACCCCGGCCACCTGTCGAATGGCGACCACAAGTTCTCGGCAATCGCCTCAGACGTTGCCGGCAACACCGGTGTCGCCTCGGCGGCCAAGGCGATCTCCGTAACGGAGTCTTCGGCGTCCTCGTCAGGGATCGAGTTGACCAATGCCTATCAGGGTTGGAACAATTCGGTGGTCATCAAGGGGACGGCCGACGCCTACAGCCAGATCAAGATCTTTGATGGAGCCAAGGCGATCGGCTCGGTCAAGGCGAATGCTGATGGCGATTGGAGCTATGGCACCGGATCGATCTCGTCGAAATACGTGCACTCGTTCTCGGCGCAGGAGCTCGATAAAGCCGGTCAGGTCGTGTCAACTTCGGGAAGTGCAATTGTCGGCACTCGCGGAGCGGACACGCTGAAGGGCACGTCTGGCGACGATACCTTCATCGGCAACGGACATCCGGACACCTTCGTATTCGCTCCGAATTTCGGAAACGATACGATCAAGGATTTCCGTGCCAGCGGCCCGTCGCACGACGTCGTGCAATTCAGCAAGAGCATGTTCGACAACTTCGCGGACGTCCTGTCTCACGCCACGCAGAGTGGTCAGGATGTCGTGATCGCGTCGGGCCACGATTCGCTCACACTGAAGAACACGAAGATCGGCGCGTTGGACAAGTCGGACTTCCACTTCGCTTAACGACCTTGGGGCGCACATTGTGCGCGATGGACTAGCTGACGCACCGATCCAATCAATGCTGGATCGGTGCGTCTCATGGGGACCATGATGATCAACTTTGGAAGGCGGGGGGAGACTCCCCCGCCAGAGCAGGTACGATTGAATAAAGCTGTGCGCTTTGCGGAGCTTTCCCGGTTCTTCAGCGCAGGCAAGAAAACCGGCGCGCAGCAGGACGCCGATTCGAACAATACCAGGCCTCCGGATGGCGCCATTCGCAAGCCGTCTTTGGATGGTATGCATTCCGCGGGCGCGGTACTTTCTTCGACGCTGCGGGCATTCCGAAAATTCCTGGAGCTGGCTCGGCAGACGATATTCACGGGCAAGACCAAGCCGGGTGGCGACTATGCCATGCCCAAGTCCGAGCTCATGGGTTTCCTGAGCTCCTGCCGTCAAATCTTCTGGGCCATGGCCATTTTCAGCGGCGTCAGCAATATTCTGATGCTGACCGGCTCGTTTTTCATGCTGCAGGTCTATGACCGCGTGCTGCCCAGCCGGAGCGTGCCCACGCTGATCGCGCTGCTGGCGCTCGCTATCCTGCTCTATCTGTTTCAGAGCGGCCTCGATCTCATTCGCACTCGCATCGGCGCGCGCATGGGGCGGCACCTCGACGAAACGTTGGGTGGCCGCGTGTTCGATGCCGTCCTTCGCTTGCCGCTGAAAACACGCGGCGATGGCGATGGTTTGCAGCCGGTTCGCGATCTCGACCAGGTGCGAAACTTCCTGGCAAGTGGCGGGCCGTCCGCGTTGTTCGACATGCCATGGATGCCGATCTATCTCGGCATCTGCTTCCTGTTCCATTTCTGGATCGGTGTGACCGCCCTGGTCGGCGCGTTGTTGCTGGTCGCGATCACGATGTTGACCGAAGTTCGCTCTCAGGGGCCCGCCAAGGCTTCGGCGCGTTTCGCAGTCATGCGCAATTCAGTCGCGAGCGAGGGGCGACGCAACGCCGAGGCGCTGCATGCCATGGGCATGCGCCGGCTCGCAGCGGAGCGTTGGCAAGAGGCGAACCAGAAATATCTCGCTGCCAATGAGGCTGCGAGCGACGTGGCGAGCGGTCTCGGCGGCTTGTCCAAGATGTTTCGTACGGTCCTGCAATCCGTCGTTCTTGCGGTCGGTGCCTATCTCGTCATCAATCAGGAGTCGACGGCAGGCATCATCATCGCTGGATCGATCCTGACCGCGCGTGCATTGGCGCCCGTCGAACTCGCGATCGCCAATTGGAAGGGCTTTGTGGGTGCGCGGCAATCGGGGCAGCGCCTTGAGCATCTGCTGAAGCTGCTCCCGAAGGAAGAGGAACTGCTGCCACTGCCTGCTCCGGTCGATTCGATCGCCATGGAGCATGTCTATGTGAACGCACCGGCCTCTGACCGTGTCGTGTTGCACGACGTCTCGTTCAGCCTGCGGAAAGGCGCTGGTCTTGGCATCATCGGTCCGAGCGGATCTGGCAAGTCCTCGCTGGTGCGCGCGCTCGTCGGTGTTTGGCCGCAGATGCGTGGCAAGATCACCCTCGACAATGCTGCATTGGGGCAATGGTCCTCGGAATTGCTCGGCAAGCATGTCGGTTATCTGCCGCAGGACGTGGAGTTGTTCGACGGCAGCATCGCCGTCAACATCGCCCGCTTCGATCCTAACGCCAATCCGAAGGCGGTGTTGGCGGCAGCGCGGGCCGCTGGCGCGCATGAACTGATCCTCTCGTTTCCCGATGGTTATGGCACGAAGATCGGCGAAGGCGGCATGGCGCTCTCCGCCGGCCAGCGGCAGCGCATCGGCCTTGCTCGCGCATTCTATGGCGATCCGTTCCTGGTCGTGCTCGACGAGCCCACGTCCAACCTGGATGCGGATGGCGAGGCGGCGTTTACCGAGGCGATCCTCAATGTGCGCCGGCGCAACGGCATCGTGGTGGTGATTGCCCATCGCCCGAAAGCGCTTGACGGCGTCGACCATGTGCTGGTGATCGCCGAGGGCAAGGTGCAGTCCTTCGGGCGCAAGGAAGACGTTTTGACCAAGGTGCTGCGAACGGCACCTCCCCTGAAAGTGGTAGGAGACCGCGGATGAGCACCGCAGCAGGTAACTCGGCGCTGCACTCGATCCAGCGTTACATCATCACCGGCGGCATCCTCGTGGCGCTGGTCACCTTCGGCATCGGCGGCTGGGCGTCCACCACCGAATTGTCGGGCGCGGTGGTCGCACAAGGCTCGATCGTCGTCGATTCCAGTGTCAAGAAGGTCCAGCACCCGACGGGCGGCGTCGTGAGCGAATTGCGCGTCAAGGAAGGTGACCGGGTCAAGGCCGGCGACGTTCTCGTGCGCCTCGACGAGACGCAGACCCTCGCCAATGCCACCATCATCATCAAGAGCTTCGATGAATTGCAGGCGCGGCAGGCTCGCCTCGAAGCGGAGCGCGACGGCGCGGAGCAGATCGTTTTCCCGGGTGTGCTCCTCGATCGTGCCAAGGACACCAAGTCCGAAGCCGCCCGCGCAATTGCCGCGGAGCGTAGCCTGTTCGATCTGCGGCGGATGGCGCGCCGCGGACAGAAGGCTCAGCTCAAGGAACGTAGTGCGCAGCTGCAGAACGAGATTTCCGGCTATACCGGTCAGCTCGATGCCAAGCAGAAGGAAGTCAGCTTCGTCACTCAGGAACTCGAAGGCGTCCGTACGCTCTGGCAGAAAAACCTGGTGCCGATCACACGCCTGACCGCGCTCGAGCGAGACACTGCGCGTATCGAGGGCGAGCGCAGCCAATTGTCCGGCATGATCGCGCAGGCGAAGGGCAAGATCTCGGAGATCGAGTTGCAGACCATCCAGATCGACCAGGATTTGCGCACCGAGGTCGGCAAAGACCTGATCGAAACCCGCTCCAAGATCTCCGAACTCTCCGAGCGCAGGACCGCGGCAGCCGACCAGCTCAACCGCATCGACATCCGCGCCCCGCAGAACGGTCGTGTCCATCAATTGTCGGTGCACACGGTGGGCGGCGTCATCGCACCCGGCGAGCAGATCATGCTGATCGTGCCGGACAACGACACGCTGGCGGTCGAGGTCAAGATCACGCCGCGCGATATCGAGCAGATCTATGTGGGGCAGTCAGCGTTCCTGCGCTTTGCCGCTCTGAACCAGAGGACCACGCCGGAGATCGAAGGCGATGTTGTGCTGGTCTCGGCGGATCTGACACAGGACCAGCGCACCGGCACGAGCTACTACATGGCGCGTGTCTCGCTGAAGCCCGATCAGGTGGCGCGCCTCGGCGATGCCAAGCTGGTGCCGGGCATGCCGGTGGACGTCTTCATCCAGACGCCCGGCCGTACCGCGCTGGCTTACCTGATCAAGCCACTCAAGGAGCAGGCCGAGCGCGCGCTCAAGGAACGATAGTCACAAGGGCGGCCTGCGGGCCGCCCTTTCGCTTTCCGACTAGAGTGGACGCAAGCTTTCCTGACATAGGGGTCCCGGGCGCCGGGTGCTTTGCTGAGCTCGCAAGCCCCGATTCTCCCACAGCAGCGGTCCAGGGCTGTCACCGTGCTTCGCCGGCGCCTCCTCGGTTCGCGTGCTGTTGCCGGCCATCCAGTACCGGATATCGAGCAGGGGCAGGATGCCAGTTCCTTCGATGACAACGCAGCTCAGGCGTCCGGTGGCGAAAGCTCCGGTATCGACATTCACGCGATTGCAACGAATGTCCGGCGCGGCGACCGGCGTGTGCCCATGAACGACGAATTTTTCGAATGGCGCGTCGTGCAGGAGAAATTCGTCTCGGATCCAAAGCATGTCGTTCTCGCTCTGCTTGGCCAGCGCAAAGCCCGGCCGCACGCCCGCATGCACGAAGAAGAAATCGCCGCAGGAGAAGGACGTCGGCAGCGAATCGAGGAATGCGAGATGCTGCGCCGGGATCGCAGCACGCAGTGCTTCGGACAGTGCCTCGTGGTCGCCGTGGCTGCGGCTGAGGGAGGGGCGCAGCCCGTACGATACCAGTGTCTCCAGACCGCCCAGGGTTCGCCATTCACTCAGCGAATCCGGTGCATCGAGGAAACGCTGAACGAAGGTCTCGTGGTTTCCCTTCAGACATACCACCTCGCGTATCTGCGCGCAGGCGAGCAACAGGTCGATGGTCCCGCGGGAGTCTGGTCCACGGTCGATATAATCGCCGAGAAAAACGATGATCGAGTGCGGGCAGGGATATAGCGCCTCATCCACCTCGATCTGGGCAAGCTGCAGCTTCAGGAGATCTGTGCGGCCATGAATGTCGCCGACGGCATAGACGCGAATACCGTCCGGCAGTCTGGCTCTGCTCAGAGCTTTCGCGTCACGCGACGGATTCCACACGGTTGGTTCCTGTCGGTATTGGCATCGGGACAAATGCAGGCAATCAGGCAGAATTAAAACTATATATTAAATACGGATGGTCTCAATCATTTAAATCGAGGCAGGGCGATGCGTTCGGCATCAACGCCGGCTTAGACCTCAGTTAAGGATTGGTTGTCATATTCAGTGCGTCAGAACGGCCGCTGGATTTTGGTATGACGAGCACGAGTGCATCTGACGGACAGCATCAGGATTTTGGCGCCATCGAAGCCGCGGTCAAGGAGACCGCGCGGGGGCGCGCATTTCTCGCCAATTTTGCGAGGCGCGTGCAACAGTCGGACACGCTGACCATGCTCGCGATGCTCAGCCGGCTGGAGCGGCTGTCCGATGACCTGGCGTCGCGTATTGCCGAACTCGAGGCGGGTAGACCCCGGCGCCTCGATCAACCGGTACCGCGTTCTGCTGGCTACGTGCCGCAGGGGAGTGCGCTGGTGCCCGCTCATGACGGCGCAGCTGACACAATGCGACGCATCGACGAGCTCGCTTCGGTTCTCGGCGATCTTCACCGCCAGGCGATTCAACTGGCTTCACAATGCGTCGGTATAGACGGCAGGGTCAACTCCGAAACCTTCGTCGAGATCGACGCGCATGCATTCACGTCTGCCGATCCGGCCCTGCTGTCGTCCCGGTCAGCGGCTGACGAGGACCATGCGGACAGCGAGGTGCTGGGTAAGATTGCCCAGGCACTCGAGCCGTAGAGCTTGTTCCGTGGAATAGAAAACGGCCGCAGATCTCGAGATCTGCGGCCGTTTTTCCTTGTCTGCGTTCATTACGCTGCCAGTTGCGGCCGGAACAGTACGTCCACACCGTAGCTCGTCGCGTTGTAGGTGTTGGTCGGGAATAGCGAGTTGGTCCCGTAGGCATAGACGCCGTTGCCGCCGATCTGGGACGACGAAGGCGCGGTGAGCGGACCATTGGACACCGAATTGGCGAACAAGTTTGGATCGGCGGAGTAGTTGCCATTCGTGTGATAGGAGGCGACGTAGGTCGTGCCGGCGGTGATCGATACCGGCGCCGCGAATTGCACCTGTTGCCAGCCGCTTGCGGTCTCGTTTGTGAAGGTTGCGGTGGCGAGCAGCGTGCCGGTTGAGCTCCACAGATCCGCTTTATGTGTGCCGATGTTGGACGCGCCCTTGTAGAAGCGGATACCCAGGATGTCTCCGTTGGTCGAGGCCTGGAATTTGAGGCCAAGTTCGACCGGATTGGAGTCGTTGACGGAGACGACGCTCGGTGTCGAACTCGCGCTGAACAGGCTTACGGTGGAGCTGGGATCGACGACACTCAGCGTCACGCCAGCGCCCGCTGTGCCGCCATGGCCGTCGGAAACCGCATAGTTGAAGGTCGCCGATCCCGTATAACCTGTCGTGGGTACGAAGGTGATCGTCTTCGCCTGCGCGTCGAATGTCGCCGTTCCGTTCACCGCGTTGCTGACGCCGGTTATCGTAAGGGTATCATTGTTGGGGTCGCTGTCATTCGCCAGCAGGGACGAGGCATTGATGGTGATCGACGTGTTCTTGGCTGTCGAGAATCCGCTATCGTTGACGGCGACGGGCGGCTGGTTGGCGCCGCCGCTCGCAGCATTGAACACCACGTCTACCCAGTAGTTGGTCGCGCCATAAGTGGCGGTGGGGAACAGATTGCCGCTGCCATAAGCATAGAGGCCATTGCCGGAGGCCGACGCGGTGAGTGGGCCGGTGGTATGGGCCGTGCTGAAATAGCCCGCTGTCGCGGTATAGCGGCCGTTGCTGTGATAGCTGGCAACATAGGTCGTGCCGGCCGCCACCGTGACGGGGCTGCTGAATGTCACGGTCTGCCAGCCGCTTGCCGTCTCGTTGGTGAAGGTCGCGCTCGCCAGCAGCGTGCCGGTGCTGGTCCACAGCGAGCCGGTATGTGTGCCCGTATCACTGGCGCCCTTGTAGTAGCGGATCGCCGTGATGGTGCCGGACTGCGACGAGACGAACTGCACGCCGAGATTGACCTGTTGCGTGTCCTGAACGGACGTATTGGCAGGCGTGTCGGCGCTGGAGAAGAGACTGACGCTGGTGGATGCCGCAGTGACATTGAGGCTCACACTCGCAGTTGCAATGCCGCCACGACCATCGGACACGCTGTAGCCGAAACTCGCTGCGCCGACATAACCCGCGGTCGGGGTAAATGAGATTGTGTTGGTCTGGGCATTGAAGGTCGCCGTGCCGTTGGTGGCGCTGCCCGCGACGATGCCGGTGATCGTGAGGGTGTCGCCATCCACGTCAGTGTCATTGGCCAGCAGGCTTGATGCCTGGATGGTCAAGGCATTGTTTTGCACGGTGGAGAAGCCGCTGTCGTTATTCGCGACCGGTGCGCTATTGGGCGGTGCCGTGACATTCAGGCTGACCGTGCCGCTGGCGACGCCGCCTTTGCCGTCGGAGATGGCATAGACGAAGGACGCGGGACCGGTATAGCCGGTCGTGGGCGTAAAGGTCACCGTATTGGTCTGTGCGTTGAAGCTCGCGATGCCGTGCACGCCGCCATTGGCGCCGGTGATGACCAGCGTGTCGCCATCCGCGTCGGTGTCATTCGAGAGCAGCGAGGACGCGGCGATGTTCAGGGCGGTGTTCTGCAGGGTGTTGAAGCCGCTGTCGCTGGTGGCGACCGGCGGATTGTTCGACGAAGGAGTGACCGTCAGGTTCACCGTTCCGTTTGCAGTGCCGCCATGGCCGTCAGAGATGGCATAGGTAAAGGAGGCGGCCCCCGTGTAACCCGCTGTCGGTGTGAAGGTCACCGACTGCGTATTGGACGTCCAGGCGGCCGTTCCGTTGACGCCGATGCCGGCGCCGGTGATCGTCAGCGTATCACCATCGGCGTCGGTGTCGTTGGCGAGCAAGGTGGCGGCCGAGATCGTCAACTGCGTGCTTTGCGGAGTCGTGAAACCGCCGTCGGTATTCGCGACGGGGGCGTTGTTGGCCGGCGCGGTGTTCACATTCATGATCACGTCGACCCAGTAATTGGACGCACCATAAGTGCTGGTGGGGAACAGGTTTCCGCTCCCGTAGGTGTAGACGCCGTTGTTGCCAGCGGGAGCCGTCAACACGCCGCTGACGTGATCCGTCGTGAAGTAGTTGGTCGTCGAGGTGTAGTGACCGTTGCTGTGGAAGCTGGCGACATAAGTCGTCTGCGCCGTGATCGCGACGGGATTGGAGAACATCACCGTCTGCCAGCCGCTTGCGGTCTCATTGGTGAAAGTGGCGGTGGCCAGCAGTGTGCCACTGACGCTCCAGAGCGAGCCGGTGTGAGTTCCGGTATCGCTCGCGCCTTTATAGTATTTGATACCGGTGATGAACCCCGAATAGGACGAACTGAACCGGACGCCTAGGTTGACCTGGCTTGCGTCGATATCGTTGAGCGAGGCCGGAGTGTCGGAGGCGGTGAACAGCGTGGCGGTGTTAGATGGTGCGGTGACGGTCATGTTGACAATCGCCGAGCCGACGCCGCCGCGCCCGTCGGAAATGGCGTAGCCGAAACTTGCCGGGCCGGTATAGCCGGCACTCGGCGTAAAGGTGATGACATTGGTCTGAGTGTTGAAGCTCACCGAGCCGCCCGATGCCGAGCCGACACCGGTGATCGTAAGGATGTCGCCATTTGGATCGGTATCGTTGGCGAGCAGCTGCGCCGCGGTGAATGTCGTCGCCGTATTGCGGGTGACGGTGAAGCCGTTGTCGTTGGTGCCCACCGGAGGCTGATTGACCGTGTTGGTGGGGCTGAAAATGACGTCGACCCAGTAATTGATCCCGTTGGACGATGAGGTCGGATATGCCGTATTGGCACCATAGGTGTAGTAACCGTTGCCGGCGGGAGCCGTCAGCGGGCCGCTCGTATGCGCCGAGGTGAAATAGTTCTTCGTGTCGCCGAACTGGCCGTTGCTGTGATAGCTCGCGGTATAGGTTACGCCCGCCGCGATCGAAATCGGATTGGCGAATGTCACCGTCTGCCAGCCGCTCGCGGTTTCCTGGGTGAAGGTGGCAGTGGAGAGCAATTGGCCCGTGCTGCTCCACAGCGAGCCGGTATGCGTGCCGCCGTCGCCGACGCTCTTGTAGTATTTGATGCCGACGATGCTGCCGGCCTGCGACGAGCTGAAACGAACACCGAGATTGACGAAATCAAGATCGTCGTCCGTCAGGATGGCGGGCGTATCGGTCGATCGGAACAATGAGGTGGTCGGAGCGCTGGCGACTGTGATCGTCCTTCCGGCGCTATGGCTTTCCATATTGACGCTGTCATCCACCGCACGCGAAAGGATATTGTAAGTGCCGCCGGCGAGTGGGGTCCAGGTATAGGTCCAGTTGCTGAAGCCGGTGGCGCGGTGCCACGACATACCGCCATCCGTCGAGACCTCGACGATGGCGACATCGCCGCCGCCATTGTCGACGGCGGTGCCAGTGATGGTGATCGGTGTTGCTGCGGTGTACGAACCGCTCGATGTTGGCGAGGTGATGGTCGAGGTCGGGGCCGTGTGGTCGGTCGATTGCGATGCGATGGCGAGACTTTGCATCAGCGTCTGTGGCTGGATGCCCATATCCGCGAATAGATTGACCATCGCCTGCTGGACGTTCGGATCGGTCGGCGTTGCCTCGTTGTCGTGATGGCTGTCGAGACCCCAGGTCCAGTAGACGGTACCGGCACCAAAAACCAGCGCACCACTGGTAGGGTCGCGGTAGAGAGTGAGGCTATGGCTGGCTGTGCCGGGACCGGTGGTGCTGCCGTTGTCGAGCAGCAGCGTATTGACGTTCAAGGTGGTGGACGACAGCTGGATCAGTCCGGCCGGTCGGAAACCGTTGTCGACATCGGAATCCCACTCGTAGCCGAGCAGGTTAGGCGTCAGCGAATAAGTCTGTCCGGGCTGGATGTTGCCGACTGCCGTGTTGTTCCAGAAGCGGAATTGCGAAAGATTGTAGGGGATCGTGATGGTGTCGAGACGATAGGAATCGACCGTGAACATCGTGCCCGTCAGCGCGTTCTCGGGCTTGCCGGCGCCAAATTGCGTATCGCGCCAGGTTCCGGTCGTGTTGTTGGGATCGGTGTTGGCATTGTCCCAGGTCTCCTTGTAGGAGACCATCGTCTTGTAGGGCGTACCGGACCCGTCGATGCTGTTTGCCCAGCGAACCTCCCAATAGACCTCGTTACCGCTCAGGAAGGCGAGATTGACGCCAGCATTGCGCGCGGCTTCGACATTGTTGCGCTGGCCGGCTGACCAGTACTCGTCATGTCCGATCGACAGGAACACCTTGCTGTTGAGCAGCTGAGCGCCGTCGCGCGCAGTGTCGATGCCGGAAATATAGTTGACGTCGTAGCCATTCTGCTCGAGCCAGCGGATGGTCGGATATTCGGCGCCGAAGATGAAATCCTGCGGACCGGCAGAATATCCGCCGTCGCGGGTGATGATCGGGCGATTGTAACTCACCGCGTCGGCGCGTCCGGCACGGCCACCGGTGCCGATACCGCCATAGAGATTGTAGCCGCCCCACCAGTTATAGGCCTGCCAGGTGGTGTCGGATGTCTGGAAAGTGATGTCGCTGGGCGCCTCGTCGTCGCGGACGATGAAGGGGATCATGTTCTGGCCGCCGGTGTCGAGGCGGGTGAGTTCGGCGATATAGATGCCCGACACGGCATCGGCTGGAATGTCCCAGGACGCCGAGACGGCCCAGTTGCCGGCATCGACGAGCTTTGTGGTGGGATCGAACAGCGGCGCTGGCTGGTTCTGCGCGGTCGCCAGATTCTTGGTGAAGCTGTTCACGAGGCGCGCGCCGTTGCCGCCATAATAGCCAAGGCGGTAGATGTCGACCCGGTAGTTGGTGGCGTTGGTATTGATCTTGAAATCGACGCGCTGGCCGTGGTCGATGGTGAACTGGGCCGCGAAGCCCTGGATGCTCTGGTCAGCCTGGTCGAACAACCAGACGCTCTCCGGAGTGCCGGCCTTCATGTTCTCGAGCACGATGGCATTTTGCGCCGCCTGCGCGGCTGCCGGTGCAGCAGCGGCTGCGAAGAGCATGGCGGGGGCGGCGGTGGTCCCGTCGCTCTGGGTCGAGGAGTCGGTGGTGCGGCTCTGGATCGCCATCGCGGACAGATCGAGGGTGAGCGGCGCGACGTCGGCGGGTAAACTGGTCGCCGTGTTGTAGTATTCGAGGACTTTTGGCGCGTATCCCGAAGGCATGCCGTCAGCATTGCCCGTTCCGCCGACGCGTATCGAACAGACGGTGCAGGCCCGGCCGGTGCATGACCCGCATGGTGTCGACAGCGCAGCCTCCTGCCACTGCGCCATCCACGCATCCATGGTTACGTTCGTGGAACTATCGCTAACGGGAGCGGCCATCTTGATCTCCTCGTATCGGGCAGTCTTGATTATTTCCAAGTATATCTAATATTAAAAATATTTAATATGTCACGAGATAAATTAAATGCGGATGCCGTTTTATTGCGCGGGTGCGACCATGGGTCGCTGCTCCGTCAGGCGCGGCACACCGCTTTTTATCGAGGGAATTCGAATCCCCGTGGCGACCGAACTTCGGGCGAGCTGGGCCCGTGTATTTATTGACACATTTAAATTTAAATGACTTTATATAAGCGGCGGGACTACCGCGAGCGCCTTGCGGGCCACAAAGTGTTCCAGCGGGAATGCTGGAAATCGGGACCAATTTGATTTCGGTCGGCAGAAGCCGATGTCATCGAGAATTGATAGCGAGATGCAAGCAGAGCACCAACGACGCCGAGATCCGGAGGCCGATCATGTCGGGAGTGGTGCGTTTGTGTCGCGGGAGCGTGACCGCCGATCCCGCGCGGGACTCGCGCCACAGCCGCGGCGCGGTGGCCTGACGGACCAGCTCGATCTCAGCGTTACCGAGATCGCGGTGATGTGGATCTTGCATCACGGGTTCGTGCCGCGTCCGCCGCTGCGTTCTCTGTCCCAGGATATCGTAGAGTTCTATCCGGTCGCACTGGATACGATCCTGCGGACGGAGCAGATGCGCGGGGCGCGCCAATCCGACCTGCGGCTGATCTATTTCAAGGGATTGATCGTGGCCCAGACGCACCCGACCCTGGTAATGATCGATGCCATCCGGCACGCGGATCGTGCATTGGCGGGCGACGGGGAACCCAGCGAACAGCCGGAGGTACTTGCCGTGCCATCTGCAGAAGGGGACCTCTCGGAAGAACAGAGCACTTTGGCACATGTTGCGGATGCACTGGGGCATTCGCCCAAGTCGCCGCATTGAACAGCGAGCGCTCTGCTCATGGCCTGCATAGGAGCGAAGACGACAACGATGCATGGACCGTTGCTCTTATCGCTTTCCGCGACCCGCGGGCCTGGATTTCTAAGGGGTACCGGTTCAGCAGAGCGCCTTTTGATAATGCCATGAACCGATTGCCTGGCGGATACGGAGTTGTCTGTATGGATGCACCCTTCACGAATGACAGGGAACGGGCCGAAGAGAGGGAAGCCGACGAATGGCTGATGCGCGTGCGGCGCTATTTACGTGTGCTGTCGCTGCGCAAGAAGCGGCAGTTTAACCGCAGGGTATCCATCGGCGATCTGCTCAGCGAGCGCGCGGACAACGCTGCGGCATATGGCTTCGGCGAGGGGACGACGATGTATGACAATGTCCTCGTTATCGGCCAGGTCGAGGTCGGTCGCCATACCTGGATCGGGCCGGGATGCATTCTCGACGGTTCGGGCGGCGGCCTTCGCATTGGCGACCATTGCTCCATATCCGCTGGCGTTCAGATCTATACGCATCAGACTGTAAAACGATCGGTGTCGATGGGGGTGGCACCCATTGACTATGCGCCCACGGCGATCGGAGATGGCGTTTATCTTGGGCCGAACGTCATTGTTCAGATGGGCGTTTCGATCGGGGATCGGGTGGTCGTCGGGGCGAATTCGTTCGTGAATAGGGATGTGCGCGCCGGCCTGAGAGTATTCGGTACGCCAGCTCGCGAGTCCGGCCCTGACTAGAGCGCTTCTGCGCGAATGGAATACAGGCTCGTGTCAAAACAGCCAGTTGGAGATCGGGGGCCGATTCTGCCGGAACTGAAATGGCTGTCGTATTTCCCATCCGCCATCGCCGCCATCGGGGCAGAACAGGGCTTCACGTGAGCGACGGCTGTTTCACCTTCGCTCACCAAGGCTGAGCTGAATGCGAAACCGCCCGCGGTGAGGTCCGTTGATTTACCTCAAGGTGCTAACAACGGACAGGTGAGATGGTTAAGCCGAGGCGTGCGGCAAGCCGGGACCGAAGCGTCTGGAATTAAGCGCGTTGGCGTCGATCCTTTGCGCGAATGTCTTCGCGAATTCGGAAATCATCGATTTTGCGACCGGACTTGATGGCGGCGACAAGCCAGCGCGGTTGCTTGCCGCGCCCGGACCAGGTCTCGGACGGGGTGGTCGGATTTCGATATTTGGGAAATACGCGCGGATATTTACGCCGAACCTTATCATGCGATCCGAAGCCTTGCCCGGAGTCGCCCTCGATGGCGCTGCGTCCACGGTTGAGGACGGCGAGCCGCTTTTCGAGCTCTTGTTTTTCAGACGTGATCCGGGCCGAAAGTATCCGGCTGATCTTCTCGTGAAGCGACCACAGGTCGTCGACAGACATGGATTCCAGATCAAGCTTTTTAATCGACATCCGGCTCGCCCTAATGCGGTCTGTAGAAAGCATCGTATTTCATTTACCGGTTCCCGAAATAAAGCTTATTGGCGAGTCGAACAAGACCAAATCGCTAAATAATCTGCGCGCGGAGTTGCGACATAAATCCACATTAAGTCAACGCGCTGTTACTGCTTGGTTTTTCCAATAATTGCAAAAAAATGGGTCTGTGCTGGACCGTGTGTATAAGTTGGGTGGTGCCGCCACCGAGCAGCGCGTCTTGAGCGCGTTAGGTGAATGTCTGGCAGGAGGCGATCTTGGCGCACGAACCGAAGTGAGCTCCGGTCGAGGGGAGAATTATTTAAATATTTAAAAACCGCGTTGCGCTGACATTATATTTTAATTAATATGGATAATTAAGGCGCGTGGTGTTATTATAAAGTTGGCTTGGACCTGTTTTTATTAAGCGATTGCGTTTGAGCATTGTGCTCGCCGTCTCGAAGTCCGAGATCAAATTCTAAAAATGCCGAGATTTATATGCGCAAGCCAGACCTGCCAGATTTGGAGGCTATGCAATTCGATGAGCTCTGGAGCATTCACGAGGAGCTCACGAAAATTCTGTCTGACCGGATTGTTGAGGAAAAGCGCGAGCTGGAAAAGCGGCTCGCTCAGCTGAATCAGGCCGAGCCCTCCGCAGCGGGGGCGCGCGCCGATGAGTTGCGGAAACGCCCCTCACGCCGAAAATACCCAAAGGTACTTCCGAAATATTTCAATCCCTCCGAGCCGAGTGAGACGTGGTCGGGTCGCGGAAAGCAACCCCGCTGGCTCGTTCTGGCGCTGGAGCAGGGGCACGTCCTCGACGAGTTCAAGATCAAGAAGCTCGACGACAACAACGATGAGAATAACGATGACGAATTGACGGCCGATGAGCAGTCGTCGTCTTGAGGGTGGATACAAGCTGCGCGTCGGCGTTCGCTCCAATATGGCTTGGCAGATGCCTTATTGCTGATCGCAATTAGCTGCGAAACGCAGTTATGGGCAACTCCGCGTGTCAGGACGTGCCGGGCGACCCGATCTCGTTGCGCCCAACGAGATATTGTTGAATGTCTCCGTTGGCGCGCAAATCCGATGTGAGCTGTCTGAGGTTTCGGTTGATCTCGTCCACCCTGTTGATCAATTCGTCACAGAGATCGATCCGTGCTTTGAAGGTGTGTCTGTCATGCGGCTGCGCGACGTTTGCGAATTCCGCCCTTGCATTCCGTAAACAGACAATCGACACAGCGATTTCCGACACAGCAATTTCGTCGGCGGGTGTCTTGTGGGTCGGCATCTGTGGCGCTCCCCATGTTAGTCGAGTCAATCGATATCGATTTGAATCACCGGCGGCCCTATAGGTTCAACGCCGTGAAGAATAGTTTTCAAAGACGATACTGATTTGACGAGTATGTGAATAGTCGCCGATAGCCTGTACCGATGTGTAGAAATGTTCGGGAACAAGGCTTCATCACGCCCGGGTTCCGCCTGGTCGCAATTCGAGTTTTCCCCGTCTCGCGTAGTGGCTAACGTACTGCGGATAAGCGGCGACGGATATCAGTGACTGAGGAGCAGCCGATCACGATCCTCCGCTCAAGGCGTTACTGCTATATCGCAACATATGCACTGTGTTCCGGGATATCTGGCGACATGCGTGCGCAGCAGAGCCTTGTATCGAAGCGCAGCGCGCCGATATCCTGATCGCTGCGATCAGACCTCTTGTCGGCCAGCTGACTATCTCGACGCGGTCACTCAATATGCAACGGTCAGACTGATCCGCGCTGAGGATCGTTGGAGGATGCCGCAGAGGCAGGGCGGCCGTGTGCAGGCAGATGCGCAAGAGGTAATCAACTTGCTGCGTGTCGCTGGTTTGAAAACGCAATCTATGCATTCTTTCCGATTTACAGATTCTGGAAAGAGTGTGAGCGTCGTTCCGGCGACGTTATGCAGCTCACAGGCGGTGTGCATGCCGGGGTAGAGGTGCGACTCTAGCGGCGCAAAAGCCTGTGTCCTGGGCCTCACGCCGCAAGAGACTGAACTGAGCCGGTTAGAAGAACTTGTTCAGCAGCTTTTCCAGCCATTCCAGCAGATCTCGGTCGCGACCGCCGCTACCCCAGCGAGGCGGGTCGTTACGTCCACCGCCGTTGTCGCCGGACTTCGCCACGGCCTCCGAGTTAAGCGATGTCGATAGCAGCACGGTCAGTACTGGCGGGGTTACGGCGGCGAATTTTCCGCATGCGGCGAGGAACTTGCGTCGATCTTCGTCGAGCGGCTCTCTGCCTTCCATTTTATCGGAATCGATGTCGGCTGGCATGATCGCGTTCCCATTTAATTTGTGGTGAGATTGCCATTTAATTTAAATCTTGTTATTAAACCAAGTCAAGCGCAACTGTTGAGCATCACGCGCCTGTGGAAGCCTTCGTATCAATCCGGCATCTCATGGATTCAACCGCGTATCCAGTTTCCGAACTGTCGTCCTGTGAGCTGCGGCCGGCCGCCGGCACGTTGTTCGCTCTGATCGACCAGCTGCCGGTGCTGTTCAATGAGGACGCGCAAAAGCTGTTCGAACTCAACGATATCGCAGCGTTTATCTGGTGCAGTCTGCATGACGGAATGGCGCTGCCGAGCATTCGCGATCAACTCGTCGACCGCGGCTTCAGCAACAATGACGCGCGGAAGAGCTTGCGCGATGCGCTTGATCAGTGGCTGCGCGCAGGACTGCTTGTGCCGCATATTGACGCAGCGGATTTTGCATTCAGCGCAATGGTCGGGCGGCACCGTATAGAGGTCAGGACGTCGGATGCTGAGATGTTCGGTTTCTTGGCGTCTCTTTTCATCGCGACCTCTGCGCCAGACGGCCAGGCGCATGCGCATTTCACAGTGTATAGGGCTGATAGCACTGCCATTGTCACGCGTGACGGTCGCAAGGCGCTTGCCTGCCCCGTTAACGCGCTCGCCCCGACCTTCCGCGCCCATGTCATCCAGCATCTCCTGCTTGCTGGCGACGGGCGTGACATGATTTTCCATGCCGCTGCGGTGACGTGGGGTGAACGTGGCATGCTGATCAGTGCGCCGCCGGGGACCGGTAAAAGCACGCTGACGATGCAGCTGCTCGATTCCGGCTGCGGTTTTGCCGCCGACGATGTCGTGCTGATCGGCCCCACCGGTGAGATCCGTGGCACATCATTCGCACCGACGCTTAAATCCGGGTCTTGGCCGATGGTCGGGAATTTTCGGCCGGATGTGAGCAGTCTGCCGGTTCATGACCGGCTGGATGGTCACCGAATCCGCTATCTCGATGTCGGGCCGCGCTTTCATGACAGGTCTGTGCGGGTGAACTGGATCATTTTTCTCGAGCGCGCGGCCGGCGGCGGCAAGCCGACGCTGACGGAACTGAGCGAACTCGACGCTCTCCAGCAGATCGTCGGCGCCTCCTATGCAAGGTACGGCCGGCTGTCCGGCGATGGCTTCCAGGCGCTCAAGAACATGGTCTGCAGCACGCGCGCCCTGGTCCTCCGATACTCGGAGGCCGCGGAAGCAGCCAGTAGGCTGATCGAGCTGTGCGATGAAAAAGTCTAGTCGCGCTTTGCTGCCGCTTTGCGCGTGTTTTCGGGGCGAAGTTCCCCGGCGGGTCGACTGGACAGAGCTGCTTGCGCTCGCCAACCAGACATTGACGACGCCGTCGCTGATTGGTTTCGTCAGGTCTCAGCGCGCTGCGATCCCGGACGACGTCGTTGCCTATGTGGAGGAGGTGCATGGGCGCAACGCGGTCCGCAATGATCGCCTTATCGCGCAGCTTGAGGAGGCCGTGCTTGCCCTCAACCGAACAGGCATCAGCCCCGTCTTGGTCAAGGGAACCGCTCTGCTCGCCACTTGCCCGCCATCCGACCGCGCGTCGCGCCTGATGTCTGACCTCGACCTCGTTGTTCGTCCCGACGAAATCGATGCTGCGATGAAAGGATTGGCGGCGATCGGCTACGGCGTCGACTACGAGGCGGACCGGCGAAATTCGAAATGGTATGCGGACCTGAAGCGCTCTCAGGATGTCGGGATGATCGATCTACATGAGGCGTTCCCCGCAGAGGCGTTCCTCAACCAAACCACGGGAGAGCTGCGTCACCATCTGAAGCCGATCCGGCTCGGCGCCGCCAGCGCGCTTGTCCCATCCCCGGAACTGCAGGCTCTGGTACTCGTGGTGCACGACCAGTTTCAAGATTACGACTACTGGACGGGTAGCATCGACCTGCGGCATCTGCTGGATTTGAGGGCGTTGTTTATGGCGCCGGGTGGTCTCCGCTGGGATGTCCTGATGACGATAGCGTCCAGCCGATTGGCTCGTAATGCGCTGGAAGCGCAGCAGCTATTGCTCACTCGGCTGCTCGGCGTCATGTGGCCGGACGGGCGCCCGCGGCGCCTGGTGTCAAACCTCCAGGTGCGGCGCCAACTCCTTCAAGCGCGATATCCGGGTCTTCGCTCTCTGCTGCTCCCAATGGGTCTGATCAGCTTGCGAAGCCACCGTGCGCGGTCTCGTCCCGAGACAGGCGAGGCTGGCTCGGGGAGGTCGCGCCACATCCACGAGCGCTGGTTTCCGAGACTTGATAGCCTTCTGTTTCTGTGGTCGCTGGCGCGTCGACAGCGCGCCGGAAAGCTTTGACGTGTGCAGTCTGCTGCCCTCCGGAACCGGTCATTCAAAATGAGCATACTGCCGGTTCCAGATAGGGCTCGATTTTATTGCTTGATAATTAATTGAGAATTATTTAATTCTATTTCCCTCGGTAGTTGTTGTCTGCCGGTATTGTGATGTTTCGTTGTCTGTAATTTTGAAGTCTCAATAAAATTGATCGGAAACAAGTATTCTTAAATCGGTGATCGCCGTGAATCCATTTGTGCGTATTACGGATGCTTCCCAACGTTTGACGGATGTTTCTGCCCACATGCGGAGGCTTATGCGAGATCTCCATGAGCTCCGGGAGATTGTTGCCTTGGCCGAGCATCACGCTCTTGCCGTCCGCCGACGCTCAGCGGGGATCGCCAGAGTTCCCGCCGCGGGTCGAATGCGGCTGAGATAGGTTGCGTGCTGCTACATTCTGTAAGTGTTAGTGGAGCACTGCAGGTGACGAACTGATCTCAATGCCAGGCATCTCGTCGATCTGAAGTTCGTAGTCGTGCGGTAGTTCGCTACTTCAGCCTATGCTTATCCAATCAAATTTGTTCTCGTGCATGTGAAATGAGGCTCCGGGCGCTGGCGTAGGTTTTCGCCGAGAGCCGCCATGTCATTGCACCGGCCGCGAGGCGATTGACCCGATGCACGTCATTCCCACCGAGATTCATGATGTTTTGATCATCGAGCCGAAAGTGCATGGTGATCCGCGAGGCTTCTTTCTCGAGGCATTCCAGGCCGAGCGCTATGCGGCTGCGGGCCTTCGCCATCCCTTTGTACAGGACAATCTGTCACGATCGGCGCGCGGCGTCCTGCGCGGGCTACATCTGCAGAATCCGAGACCGCAGGGGAAGCTGGTTACCGTGCTACGCGGCGAAGTGCTCGATGTCGCCGTCGATGCGCGCATCGGACGCCCCACTTTCGGGCGTCTTGTGACGGTTCATTTAACCGAGGAGAACCGCCGGCAGCTTTGGGTGCCTCGTGGCTTTGCGCATGGCTTCGTCGTTTTGTCGGAAACCGCCGATTTTTTCTACAAGTGCGATGACTTCTACAGTCCAGAGAATGAGATGGTCATTGCGTGGGACGACCCGGATATCGGTATAAAATGGGGCGCCGATGCGCCAACCTTGTCGGCTCGCGATGCTGCCGGTGTCCGGTTGAATGATATCTCCGCTGGTCTACCCGAATATGGATCGATTTGATGCGTGTACTCTTGACCGGGGCAACTGGGCAGGTCGGAGGCGCGTTGCGTGGCCCTCTTTCGGCCATTGGCACCGTTCTGGCTGTGGACCGTCGCGCACTCGATCTTTCGCAGCCCGAAACGATCGCGGTCGCGCTTGATCGGATACGGCCGGATCTGATCGTCAATCCAGCCGCCTACACGGCGGTCGATTTGGCCGAGGACGAGCGCGATATAGCATTTCGCGTTAATGGGGATGCTCCAGGGGCCATGGCACTCTGGGCTTCTGCCCGGGGCGTGCCTCTCGTTCATTTTTCGACTGACTATCTCTTCGATGGATCCGGTGATGCACCGTGGCTGGAAGAGTCGGAGCCGGCGCCGCTGTCTGTCTATGGAGCGAGCAAACTCGCGGGGGAAAAAGCAATTCGTGACGCCGGCTGCCGACATCTCATCGTGCGGACGTCTTGGGTCTACGCATCTGAGGGACGCAATTTCCTGCGAACGATCGCTCGTTTAGCAGTTGAGCGGACGGAACTGCGCATCGTCTCGGATCAGCTGGGTGCGCCGACATCGGCTCGGATGATTGCGGACGCGGTCGGTGCGATCCTCCAGCAAGAACTCGCGGGTGATCCCTTCACGGATCGCGGAGGTCCGATCAATTTGACGGCGTCGGGCGTTGCGAGCTGGTATCTGTTCGCCAGTGCGATTGTAGCCGGGATGAAACAGCGCGGTGCGACGCTCGCCGTGAGAGACGTGTTTCCGATCGCAACGTCGGATTATCCGACCAAGGCAATTCGGCCGCTCAACAGCAGGCTTGACCAATGCCGGTTGCTCAATCTCTTCAGTATTCAGATGCCGTCTTGGCAGGAGGCGCTGGAGGTCGAGCTGAACACCCGTTTCTGGATGCGCAGCGACGAAGCAAACTGAGTTTCTGGGTCGGCAATTGACTTGGTCTGCTCAAATCTCGCATCGGTCTGTCTTTGCGAGCCAATAAACGAATGTCGCCAAACGCAAGTTAGATCGATGCCGGGGGCCTTGCTGGAGCAACTTTAGCACGAGGGATACGAACAGGCGACCCCGACTGCGAATCCAGATTTAACGGAGGACAGGGTCTCGCCGTAACTGTGCGCGATTGTGCTGCCGCTCGGTTGGCGACGATCTGGCGAAGGGCGATCAGCTCTCGCATTTCGATCGCCAACGTCTCCGCTATGTCAACCATTGCAGTAAGCTGTTTCAGGGAAATACTCATCGCACCCTCCCTCCGGACATTGAAGCCCGTCTCGTGAGATGAGTATTCGCAGTTTTAATAAGGTTCAAATAATATTTGTGTCTATAAATTGCTCGGTTAGTCATTTCTCTCAGATGTCCAGCAATTGCGACTACTATCACGTGACAGTGATGCTTTCTCTGGTGTTGAGAGGCTCAGCCGCAAGATTGGAGATGGACCGACCTGCTGCCGGTCCGACTTTGGTTGCCAATAAACCGCTCCCGTGCGGTAGATATATGCTCAGGATCTTACCCGGCCTCGGGGGCGCTTGCGTGTAGGAATATGCGGACGTCGGAGCAAAGACCTCGCAATGCGCTTTCGCAAAGCGACCAGTTCTCTCACCTCGTCCGCGAAGCTTTCTACGGAGTTCACAAGCGTGGCCAGCCTGCCTACGGAGACACTCATTGCCCCTCCTTAACCCAGCCAACAAGACTGGCACTGAAAGGCGCGGGCGTGGAGGTATTCGTTTGAAAAAAATGCATATATTCTCATCCACTAAGAAAATTAAATGTCGTGGAAGGTACGGATGCTCGCCGCTATTCGGTGTGCACCGGTAAAGAAATTTACCCAAGGTCTGTCGCACGAGCGCTAGATCGGCGATCGAGCAATTTGCTGCCAATATAGCCCGGGATTGTCCACCTTTCGTGCCTTTGAGACAAATTACAAATTGGGAAGCCTCCCGAAGGGGCGTGGTTTGTCACGCCCCTTCGGGAGAGAAGGCGAAGTTGGAAGCCGGCTGGGCGTAATATTTGCGGAACAGGTTCTGAACGATATCAAGGAGCGGGTTTGCCGGTGTTGCTCGGCGGATGAGCAAAAGGGCGCATGGCCGGTGACACGGAGCGTGCAGTGACCTCTGGCCAGACAGAGGTCTGGACTGCGGCGTATTGGCCGTCGTCGAAAGGAAGTGTCCCATCATTCAAAGAGGTCAACTTCCAGACAAGACGCGCGTGCCGTCTCGGGGCACGTAGGGACGCGGCTCAGCGGGCGCATGCCCGCACCGTTTGCCAAATACAGTTCAGCGTCACGCGCTGGCTTGCAGAAACGTCGCGATCAACGCGAGCGGGTTTCCAGTCGCCACAACATCTTCATGGAGAATTTAAATGTCGTTTCAGGAAATGCTAACGCCGCAGAACAGCGCCATCGCGCTGATCGACTATCAGCCGGCGATGTTCCAGGGCGTTCAGTCGCATGATCGTCTGGTGACCATGAACAATGTGCAGATCCTCGCCAAGGCCGCCAAACTGTTCAAGATCCCGACCGTGCTCACAACCGTCGCCAAGGATTCGTTTTCCGGTCCGTTCATTCCGGAAGTGACCGATCTGTTTCCTGGGCATGACATCATCGATCGCACCTCGATGAATTCGTGGCTCGACCCGAATTTCCGCAAGGCTGTAGCTGCTACCGGCCGCAAGAAGTTCGTGATCGCCGGCCTTTGGACGGAAGCCTGCGTGATCTTCCCGACGCTCGACATGCTGCGCGAAGGTTTCGAGATCTATATCCCGGCGGATGCCTGCGGCGATCTCTCGCTGGAAGCGCATGAGCGCGCGATGCAGCGTGCCATTCAGGCCGGCGCGGTGCCGATCACGTCGTCGCAATATGCCTATGAACTGCAGCAGGATTGGGCGCGCAGCGAGACCTATGACGGGATGATGGAAATCCAGAAGGCGCATTCGCCTTACGGCATCCAGATCCGCTTCTCGAAGTGGGCGCTGGGCGATCACGCCTCCGAAGGCGGCGCGAAGTAACGGCGGGGGATGGTTGCATGAGAGCGTATGTGATCTCGGCCGGCGCCGGCCTTTTGGTCGGCATCATCTACAGCCTGATCAATGTGCGCTCTCCGGCGCCGCCGATCGTGGCGTTGATCGGGCTGCTGGGAATGTTGGTCGGCGAGCAGCTGCCGCCCCTGGTCAAGGGGCTCTGGCAGAGCACGCCGGTTGCGCATTCCTGGCTGCATCAGGTGAAGCCGCATATGTTCGGCCATTTGCCGAGGGGGCAGCAGGCGGACGTGAAGCCGGCCGTTGTTCCTTCCAAACCCTCGACTGAGAGCTAGCGGCAGCGCCGCTGGCAACTTTCATTCACGCATCGCGGAGCGCCATCATGAGTGAGCCTGAGACCGCCGACCTGATTCTCCATCACGGTCTGTTCACGACACTCGACAGGTCCAATCCGGCCGCCAGCGCTGTCGCGATCAAGGATGGGCGTTTCCTGCATGTCGGCTTTGAGGCCGAAGTGATGGCGCTGGCCGGTCCGAAGACGAAATTGATCGATCTGAAAGGCAAGCGCGTGCTGCCCGGCCTGATCGACAATCATCTGCACATCATTCGCGGCGGGCTCAACTTCAACATGGAGCTGCGCTGGGACGGTGTGCGCAGCCTCTCGGACGCGATGAACATGCTGAAGCGGCAGGTGGCGGTGACGCCTCCGCCGCAATGGGTTCGTGTCGTTGGCGGTTTCACCGAACATCAGTTCGCCGAGAAGCGTTTGCCGACCATCGATGAGCTGAACGCCGTCGCACCCGATACGCCGGTATTCATTCTGCATCTCTATGATCGCGCGCTGCTGAACGGTGCCGCGTTGCGGGCGGTGGGTTACACCAAGGATACGCCTAATCCACCCGGCGGTGAAATCCTGCGCGACGCCAACGGCAATCCAAACGGACTGCTGTTGGCCAAACCCAATGCCGGCATTCTTTATGCGACACTCGCCAAGGGACCGAAGCTCCCGTTCGATTATCAGGTCAATTCGACGCGCCATTTCATGCGTGAGCTCAACCGGCTCGGTGTCACCGGCGCTATCGATGCTGGCGGCGGATTCCAGAACTATCCGGAAGACTACGAAGTCATCCAGAAGCTGCACGACGAAGACCAGCTCACCATCCGCCTTGCCTATAATCTGTTCACGCAGAAGCCGAAGGGTGAGAAGGAAGATTTCCTGAACTGGACCAAGACGTCCAAGTACAAGCAGGGCGACGACTATTTCCGCCACAACGGCGCCGGCGAGATGTTGGTGTTCTCGGCGGCCGACTTCGAGGATTTTCGCCAGCCGCGACCGGACATGGGGCCGGAGATGGAAGGCGAGCTGGAGGAAGTGGTTCGCATTCTCGCGGAGAACCGCTGGCCGTGGCGTCTGCATTCGACTTATGACGAGACCATCAGCCGTGCGCTCGACGTGTTCGAGCGGGTCAACCAGGACATTCCGCTCGAGGGACTGAACTGGTTCTTCGATCACGCGGAGACGATCTCGGATCAGTCGATCGATCGTATCGCCGCGCTGGGCGGCGGCATCGCCGTGCAGCACCGCATGGCCTATCCGGGTGAATATTTCGTCGAGCGTTATGGTCATGGCGCTGCCGAAGCCACGCCGCCGGTGGCGAAAATCCTCGCCAAGGGCGTGAAGGTGTCCGCCGGCACCGATGCGACGCGCGTGGCGTCCTATAATCCGTGGGTTTCGCTGTCCTGGCTCGTGACCGGGCGTACGGTCGGCGGCATGCGGCTCTATCCGCAGCGCAATTGCCTGGATCGCGAAACGGCGCTGCGGATGTGGACCGAGAACACCACCTGGTTCTCCAACGAAGAGGGCAAGAAGGGTCGCATTCAGGTGGGCCAGCTCGCGGATCTGATCGTGCCGGACCGCGACTTCTTTGCCTGTGGCGAGGATGAGATCTCCGATATCTCCGCGGTACTGACTGTCGTTGGCGGCAAGGTCGTCTATGGCGTGGGCGACTTCGCCAAGTTCGACGACACCGCGCCGCCGCCAGCGATGCCCGACTGGTCGCCGGTGCGCACCTTCGGCGGCTATGGCGCCTGGGCGGCGCCTGACGCCAGTGGCACGGTCGTCGCGCAGAAAATGGCGATGGACTGTGGCTGCGCCAATAATTGCGGCGTTCATGGCCACGACCATGCCACGGCGTGGTCGAGCAAATTGCCGATTGCGGATCTCAGGAGCTTCTGGGGGGCGCTCGGCTGTGCCTGTTGGGCAGTGTGACCGGATGCGCGGCATTACCGACCTCGCGCGGCGCCTGATTGGCGGCGCCGTCGTCCGCTGGCTGGCATTGCTGTGCCTCTGTGCGGCCTATCTGCAAGGCGGCCTCGTCAAGGCGTTCGACTTCTCGGCTGCACTCGCCGAGATGACGCATTTCGGCCTGCAGCCGGCGGCGCCATTCGCAGCTCTCGTCATCGCGCTGGAGTTGTTTGCGTCATTGATGATCCTCACCGGCATAGGTCGTTGGCTGGGCGCGCTGTCGCTCGCCGGCTTCACGCTGATGGCAACGTTCATCGCCAACCGGTTTTGGGAGATGGTACCGCCCGAACGTTTCGGAGCGGCCAATTCATTCTTCGAACATATCGGCCTCATTGGCGGATTTCTGCTGGTAGCCTGGCATGATCTCAACACGCGCCGGGGAGCCGCGACATGAACGATGCATCGAAGCCATCGGTAACATCGAGTGCTTTCGCGCCGTTCCAGCAAATCGTTTTCACCATCATCTGGTCGGCGACGGTGCTGGGCAATACCGGCAGCTTCATGCGCGATGTCGCGAGTTCCTGGCTTGTCACGGACCTGTCCGCATCGCCGGCTGCTGTGTCGATGATCCAGGCAGCCGGGACGCTGCCGATCTTCCTGTTCGCGATTCCGGCCGGCGTATTGTCGGATATCCTCGATCGTCGCAAGTTTCTGATCGCTGTGCAGCTGCTGCTGGCATCCGTCAGCGTGGTGCTGGCGCTGCTGGCCGCAAATGGCTGGCTGACCGTCAATTTGCTCATACTGCTGACCTTCATCGGCGGCGTCGGTGCGGCGCTGGCGGGGCCGGCGTGGCAGGCCATCGTGCCCGAACTGGTGCCGCGATCGGACATCAAGAGCGCGGTCGCGCTGAACTCCCTCGGCGTCAATATTGCGCGGTCGATCGGGCCGGCGGCGGGCGGTGTGTTGCTGGCATCGTTCGGGGCTGCCGTGACCTATGGCGCCGACGTTGCCAGCTATGTGTTCGTCATCGCGGCGCTCTTGTGGTGGCCACGCGCCAAGGGCGAGCAGGATGAGCTGTCCGAGCGCTTCTTCGGCGCCTTCCGTGCCGGTTTGCGCTATACCCGCGCCAGCCGCGAGCTGCATATCGTGCTGCTGCGCGCGGCGATCTTCTTCGCGTTCGCAAGTTCCGTATGGGCTCTGCTCCCGCTGGTTGCGCGTAATCTGCTCGGCGGCGATGCCGGTTTCTACGGTATGCTTCTTGGCGCCGTCGGCGCTGGCGCCATTGGCGGTGCATTGGTGCTGCCGCGGTTGCGCGCCGTGCTGGATTCCGATCGCCTGCTGCTACTGTCTGCCATCGTGACGTCGGTGGTGATGGCAATCCTGGCCCTTGCGCCGCCGAAATGGATCGCGGTGCCAGTGCTGCTGCTGCTCGGCGCAGCCTGGATCGCCGCGCTCACCACCTTCAGCGGCGTCGCCCAAGCCGTATTGCCGAACTGGGTGCGCGGGCGAGGCCTTGCCGTCTATCTGATGGTGTTCAACGGCGCCATGGCGGCCGGCAGCGTCGGCTGGGGGGCGGTGGCGCAGGCGCTCGATCTGCGGCTGGCTCTGCTTGCCAGTGCGGCTGGTCTGTTCGTTGTCGCTTTCATCCTGCACCGGATGAAGCTGCCGGCCGGCGAGGCCGACCTGACACCGTCCAATCACTGGCCGGAGCCGCTCACGTCCGAAGCGATCGAGCATGATCGCGGCCCGGTCCTGATCCTGATCGAATACCGCATCCTGCGCGAAAACCGTGTTCCGTTCTTTGCCGGCCTCAAGCGGCTCGCGACGGCGCGTCGCCGCGACGGCGCTTACGGTTGGGGTATCACCGAGGATGCCAGCGATCCTGAAAAGATCGTCGAATGGTTCATGGTGGAATCGTGGGCCGAACATCTGCGCCAGCATCATCGTGTGTCGCGCGCCGATGCAGATGTTCAGCGCGATACCGCACGATTCCATGTCGGGCCGCAGCCGCCTGTCGTGCGTCATTTCCTTGCGCTCGATCTCCAGAATCCCGCGCTTTTGCTGCAGCCCGACACCCATCAGGCATGAGAAGGATGAGTTGCATGCGTTTATCAGCCACCACATCGATCGTTTTTGCGTCGGTTCTCGCGCTGGCATCGGTCGCGCCATCGGTTGCGCGCGATGCGCCACCGAAGGCGAACTATGCCGTCGGGCCGCAATACGACACCACCCATGTCTATGTGGCGTCTGGCGACGTGGACCGCTTCGTTGACAGCTTCGTCGCCACGTTCGGCGGCAAGAGCACGAAGCAGGTCATCGCGACCGTCACCCCGACGCCAAGCAGCACGAGCTCCCAGCTCGTGCTCACGCCGGTAGGCTCGATCTCTGTGTTCGGCTTCAAGACGCCGATCCCGTATCCGTTCGGTCACGAGCGCACCGGCTATCTCGTCACCGACATCGATGCCGCCGTGCATGCGGCCAGGAGCGCCGGCGCTGGCGTGCTGGTGACGACGTTTCCGGATCCGATCGGGCGCGATGCGGTGGTGCAGTGGCCCGGTGGCGTGAATATGCAGCTCTATTGGCACAGTACAGCGCCTTCCTATCCGGAATTGCAGACCGTTCCCGAGAACCGCGTCTATGTCCCGGCCGAGAAAGTCGCCGAATTCACCAAGGGCTTCCTCCGTTTCTCGAAGGGGAGCATTGTCTCGGACGATGCAAAGGCGCCCGGCATCGAGATCGGTCGCCCGAATGACAGCTATCGCCGCATCCGGATCACGTCGAAATTCGGCAAGATGACGGTGCTGGTGACGGACGGACGCCTGCCGTATCCCTATGGCCACGAACTCACCGGCTATGAAGTCGGCTCGCTCGACGATACGCTCGGCAAGGCAAAGGCAGCCGGCGTCACCGTGCTGGTCGAACCCTATACCGCCGATCGTCGCCGCGCCGCCATCGTCAAATTCCCTGGAGGTTACGTTGCGGAGATTCACGCAACTGCGGCTCCATAAGCGTCTGGTGCGGATAGCAGTCTGCGTCATCGCCGCGCATCTGGTCGTCAGCCATCCCGCGCGCGCGGATGACACCGTCACGCGTCCGAAAATATCGTCGAACCGCTGGCAGGAGGACTGGTCGGTGTTGGCCAATCCTGCCCTGCGCACAGAGCCGCTGGATGGATTGAAGTACATCCCGCTATTTGCGACCGATCCGAAAAGCTATGTCTCGCTCGGAGCGAACCTGCGCGAGCGGTTCGAGATCAACGATGCATCCGGATTCGGGATTGGCGGCGTCAGGCCCGATGCCTATCTTCTGCAGCGGCTGCAGATGCATGTCGACGTGCATCTGAACGAGAACTGGCAGGTCTTCACCCAGTTCGAGGATGTCCGCGTCTTCGACAAAGCGAATGTCACTGCCGTCGATCAGAATCAGCTCGACCTGCGCCTTGCTTTCGTCGCGTATAGCGGCGCGCTCGGCGATGGCATCTTCAAGGCGCGCGCAGGCCGGCAGGATTTTGCTTTCGATTTGCAACGTTTCGTCTCTTCGCGCGATGGTCCGAATGTCAGGCAGTCCTTCGATGCATTGTGGGCCGACTACGAGATTGGCCCGTGGCGATTCATCAGTTTCGTCAGCCAGCCGGTGCAGTATCGCTTCGGCGATGTCTTCGACGACATCTCCAACCGCGACTTCCGCTTCAGCACCTTGCGCGTCGAGCGGCACGTGCTCGGGACGAATGAACTGTCGGGATACTATTCGCTCTACGAGCGTTCCAATGCACGTTATCTCGATGCGATCGGTGTGGAACAGCGCCACATCTTCGATGTCCGCTTTGCGGGCCAGACGAATGGCTTCGACTGGGATCTCGAAGCGATGGGACAGACCGGCCATGTCGCCGCCAAGGAGATCGCCGCCTGGGCGCTCGGCGGCCGGGTCGGCTACACACTCGCAAATATGTCGTGGACGCCGCGCATTGGCATGCAGGCCGATGCAGCGTCCGGTGACCGCCATGCCGGCGACGGCACCATCGGCACATTCAATCCTCTATTTCCGAACGGCTACTATTTTACGCTTGCCGGCTATACCGGCTATGCCAACCTCATTCATGTCAAGCCATCCCTGACCGTGAAGCCACTCGAAAAGCTATCGATCACGGCGGGTGTGGGCCTGCAATGGCGCGAGACCACGGCGGATGCGATCTACATCCAGCCGAATGTTGCGGTCGCCGGTACGGCCGGGACAGGCAGCCGCTGGAGCGGCGTCTATACGCAGTTGCGTGCAGACTACGTCTTCAATGCCAATCTAACGGGCGCGATGGAGGCGGTGCACTACAAGATCGGCGATACGCTCCGCGCGGCTGGCGGCCATGACAGCAATTATCTCGGTCTCGAACTGAAATATGGATGGTAATTGGCGCTTGCGGCCATCGTCACCGGCATGGCTTTCACGGAAGCGCTCGGCTAATAGCATCGATGCACCCGTCAGCCTTTTTCGGCGGGGCAGGATCGGTTGATGTGACGATGTGGGATGAAAGCCGCCGCTCGGCTGCCTTGCAGGGATACGGGATTGCCGAGGCTTCCGTGGGCGGAGACTTCGCCGATTTCGTTGCGATCGCATCCGACATCTGCAACACGCCCATCGCGGAGATCAATCTCGTCGATCATGTCCGGCACTGGACCTTGACGGGAATTGATTATGGCGATTGCGAGTTACCGCTGGAAAGGTCAATTTGCGCACAGGCCATTCGTCAGAGCGATGTGTTCGTGATTCCGGATCTGTCGACCGATGATCGTTTCCGGACAAATCCCTTGGTGGTCGGGGAACCGAAGTTGCGTTTCTACGCCGGCGCAGTGCTGGAGACGCCGGCAGGTCAGCGGGTGGGGACCATTTGCGTTCTCGATCGGAAGCCACGGCCGGAAGGACTGTCCGACCGTCAGGCCTTCACACTGAAGGCATTGGCGCGCCAGATTGTGACACAGTTCGAATTGCGCCGGGCCATGCGCGATATCCGCGACGGAAATGCTGCACGCGATCGGCTGCAGGCATCGCTGAACGAGAAAGATGCGCTGCTGAAGGAGGTGCATCATCGCGTCAAGAATAACCTGCAGCTCATCAGCAGCCTGCTGAATTTGCAGGCGTCGCGCATCGCCGATCCCGTCACTGCGTCTCTCTTCGTCGATAGTCGCAACCGCGTGCGCTCCATGGCGCTTGTGCATGAAAATCTCTATCGCGCCGGCAGTTTCGAGGGGATCGCGATCGAGGCGCATATTCTCAGTCTGTGCTCGCATCTGCGCAGGGCTTATGGCGCGTCCGGTATCGAGATGGTGGCCTATAGCGATGACATTACACTCGATCTTGACCGTGCCATCTCCTGCGGGTTGATCATCAACGAGCTGGTGTCGAACGCCTTCAAGCATGCTTTTGTCGGAGCGAACTCGGGACGTATCCTGGTGTCATTCCGGCGTCAGCCCAGTGGTCTTTGTGAATTGGTGGTCGCCGACGATGGCATCGGCATGGCAGGAGGTGTCGACATTGTCGATGCCATGTCGCTCGGGCTGCAGCTCGTGCATGACCTGGTGGAGCAACTAGGCGGTCGCATCGTGATCGAACGTGTTCTTGGCACCCGATGCGTGGTGAGTTTCGACGATGCGGAGAGGGGGGCCACATGATCAGGCGGGCGCGGGTCATGGTGGTAGAAGACGATCGTATCGTCGCGCGCGACATCAGCGAGCAGCTCGGCCGTATCGGCCATACGGTCATCGGTGTGACGGCTTCTGGCGAGGCCGCGGTGGCGCTGGCCGCGAGCAGCCGGCCGGATCTGATCCTGATGGATGTGCGGCTCGAGGGTCGGATCGACGGGATCGATGCCGCCTGCGAAATTCGCGCCACGAGTCAGATCCCGGTGGTCTTTCTCACCGCCTATGCGGATGACGAGACCATTCGGCGTGCGGGAGCAGCCGAGCCGTTCGGTTACCTGCTGAAGCCGTTCGAGGATCTGCAGCTTCGGACGGCAATCGAAATGGCGCTGCATCGCAGGCGCGCCGAAGAGGCCCTGCGCGCCGCGCAGGCGGATATCTCCCGGATGTCGCGTCTCACCACCATGGGGCAACTCACGGCCTCGATCGCCCATGAGGTCAATCAGCCTTTGATGGCGGTTGCAATGAATGCGGAAGCCTGCGTGCGCTGGCTCGAACCCGGCCGCAGCGATATCGGGGAAGCTCGCGCCGCAGCCGAGCGTGCCATCGATGAAGCCCATCGCGCCGGTGCCATCATCGCCCGCGTACGCTCCGTTGCGCGCAATGCACCGATCTCGTTCGAAGCGCTCGATCTTAACGAGACGATCGAAACCACGCTGTCAATCGTTCGTCCCGAATTGAACGGCAAGGGCATCGCACTCGAGACTGATTTTTCCAACGCGCGCCTGCTCGTGGTGGGAGACGGTGTTCTGCTGCAGCAGGTCATTCTCAACCTGATATCGAATGCTGCGGATGCCGTAGCGGGCGCGGACGGCAGGGAGCGCCGTGTCGTTGTCAGGTCACGTTTGGAATCTGTTGACGACGTCTTCGTTGCTGTCGACGATGGAGGCGCCGGTATCGAGCCTGGATTGCGCGATCAGATATTCGAGCCGTTCTTCACTACAAAGACGGATGGTATCGGTATGGGGCTGGCGATCTGCAGGTCCATCATCACCGCCCATCACGGACATCTCTGGAGTGAGCCCCGTCGGCCACACGGCACGCGCCTGTGTTTCAAGCTGCCGCGTTGTCAGATATAGGCATGATGTGATCGACAGCATGTCCACATCCTCAGCCATCGTCGCCGTCATCGATGACGACAAGGGCATCCGTGAGGCGCTCGACGGCATGCTGCGGTCGGCGGGACTGTTCGTCGTCTGCTTCGCGTCGACGCAGGCATATCTGGCGTATCCCGATCGTGCGCGGGTCAATTGCATCGTCCTCGACGTTCATTTGCCGGAGCGCAGCGGGCTCGATTTCCTCGACGACGTCGTTCGGCTCGAGGTGACGACGCCGATCATCGTGATAAGCGGTTTCGCCGATATCCCGATGTCGGTCCGTGCGATGAAGGCCGGCGCAGTGGAGTTTCTCACCAAGCCTGTGCGCGCTATGGATCTCCTTGCGGCAGTAGAGCTCGCGGTGGCTCGTGACCGTGCGCTGCGCTCGGCGAGCAGTGTTTTGTTCGAGCTGAAGACGAGCTACGAGACGCTGACCACGCGCGAGCGTGAGGTGTTCATGCATGTGGCAACTGGCATGATGAACAAGCAGGTTGCTGCTGCGATCGGTATCAGCGAGGCGACCGTCAAGCTGCATCGCGGCACGCTGATGCGCAAGATGCAGGCGAATTCGATTGCGGATCTCGTCCGCATGGCCGATCGCCTCGGTGTCGAATTGCCTCCGTCCGCCTAGACCTAGGTCTAGGTCGCCTCGACTACTCGCCAATTGTTACTGGCCGCCGTGTTCTGCATGGTGGAAAAATCGCAATATGGCCACGCGCAACGAGAGGTTTTGAATGGCGAGTCTTGATCGTCTCATCGTTCGGCGTCGTGGGACTGCGACGCATGCTTGATCGTCTCGGCGCGGCATCGGGCACCGCCCCTCCGAACACCGATCTGTTCGGCTGCCCGTCCAGTAAGCTCGGCAAGAATCAGGAGCTGCAAGGTTCCGGCGTTCGTTTCTTTCGCAAGAGCAGCGACGATCCGGATCTCGGCAGGGTCGCCACTGAAGCGGATGATCGCGGTTTTCTCATCGGCGTCTCACGGGCAGCGGGCCATCGTCGCCGCATCTTTCATCCGTTCCATGCCACCGAACATCAGTTCGAGCATGGCTCGATCTATATCCGCAATCTCGCTGACAGATATCGCGCGGACCTGAACGGCGCATTCGACTTTGTCTTGCTGGAAATGTCGCGCGCATTCCTGGTTGAGCTGGCGAAGGAACATGGCTGGCGCGGCGGGATTGGTCTCGTCTGCCGTGCCGGCACGATTGATCCGGTGCTGTCGCATCTCGTTGCCGCAGCCGAGCCGCTGCTCGAGGACAACGGCAAGGCAAGTCCGCTGTTTGTCGAGCAGCTCGGCACCACGATTGGCATCCACTTGATCGAAAATTATGCTGCTGCGGATCACGTTGCGGATGCGCCTCGTCAGGCCCAGTTGTCGCGCACCCAGCTCGTGATCGCATGCGAGATGCTGACAGGACATGTCGGCGATGATCTGTCGATCGCGGCCGTTGCGCGTGCATGCGGTCTGTCGCGCGGCTACTTCATTCGTGGCTTCAAGGAGGCCACGGGCAAGACGCCGCATCAGTGGGTGCTCTCGCAGCGTGTTGAGCAGGCGCGCGGGATGCTGATCAGCTCCGACATGTCGCTCGCCGATATCGCGCTTGCGTGTGGCTTTGCCGATCAAAGCCATTTCACGCGGGTATTCTCGCGTGTCACGGGCCTCCCGCCCGGCAGCTGGCGCCGTGCGACGCGCAGCTAGCCGGTGTGTTTCCCGATGACCTCGGCTCTTCGTGACGAGGTGGTCTTTATGTGTTGGAGAGACTCGCGATGTAATTTCGCCATCCGCCGAACTCGGACACGTCCTTGGCGCCGACCAGGCCCTCGGCTTCGACGATGAAGCCTTTGGGTGATGTGCCGTCTGCCAGTCGCGTCGTTCCGATGCCCAATGGGGCCGGGACGGCGGTCATGAAATCGCCCAGTGCTTGCGCCGACAAAGCCCAGACCTCCGTCGCGATCGGCGAACCGGTCCCTGCAGCGACGCGCAGCAGGCCGGGCCGCGGCGGCTGCCCGCCGGCAAGCGCGAACAGCTTGTAGTCGGGCTGTGTATCGCTCGCACGCAGCAAACGCGCGCCGCGATTGGCCAGTTCGTGATTGAGTGGCATGCCCGACAGATGCGCGCCAACCACGGCGAGCTCGATTTCGCCTGGGAGCGCTGACCGCTGTCCGCCTTTGGCTGGGGGCACCGGGGATCGGCTTGCACCAAGTCTGTCCTGCGTCAGCGGATGAAGCCTGGCGCCGATGGCTGCGAGGAGGCCGTCCTTGCCGCGCGGGGCGATCAGCGTGACGCCAGAGGGAAAACCGTCGGCGCGTGATGTGCCGGGCACAGCGAGCGCGCAGAGGTCGAGCAGGTTGACGAAGTTGGTGTAGGTGCCGAGTTCGCTGTTCGGCGCGATGGGGTCGGCTTCGAGATCCGCGGTCGTGCGTGGGCGAGGATAGGTAGGCACGACCAGCACATCGATCTGCGACCAGATGGCGTCGGCCGCCCGCCGCAGCTCGGCAAGCTTGTAGATTCCGGCGAACGCATCGGCCGCGCTCATGCGGGTTGCGCTGCCAATGATTGACCGCGTGGTCTGATACATCTGCTCGGGTGTGGCTTCGATGAACGGGCGGATCGCCTGATAGCGCTCCGCGACCCAAGGGCCGGTATAGAGCAGCGCTGCGACATCGAACATCGGCGTCATATCGACGGGCACGGGTGATCTGCCCCTCGTCGCGGATGGCAGCATGTCCAGCGTCGCATCGAAGGCGTTCGTTGAGAGCGTGTCGCCGCCAAAGCGCCGGCTGTTGCGGTCGGGCATGCCGATGCGCAGACTGGGCGGTAGTGCACCCGGCTGCGCAGCGACCGGGAGCGCGCGCGAATAGGCGTCGCTGGCATCGAAGCCGGCCATCACGCGATAGGCGCAATCGGCATCGGCGACCGTGCCGGCAAAGACGGAGATCGTATCGAGCGTGCGGCAGGCCGGCGCGACGCCCGATGTGGAAACACTGCCGAGCGACGGCTTGAGGCCAACGATGTTGTTCAGGCCCGCCGGCACCCGGCCGGAGCCGGCTGTGTCAGTGCCGAGTGCAAAGCTGACGAGGCCATGGCCGACGGCGACGGCGGATCCCGAGCTCGAGCCGCCCGGGACATAGCGATCGTCGATGGCATTGCGGGGAATGGGATAGGGGCTGCGAACGCCGACGAGGCCGGTGGCAAACTGATCGAGGTTGGTCTTGCCGATCAGGAGCGCGCCGGCATTGAGCAGCTTCTGGACGGCGAAGGCGGTCTGTGAGGGCGTGTAGGCGAATGCAGGGCAGGCGGCCGTGGTCGGGATGCCCGCGACGTCGATATTGTCCTTCACAGCGAAGGGGATGCCCCAGAGCGGGAAGGCAGCCGGATCGAATGGCGGCAAGGCCTCTGCAGCGGCGCGGGCCGCATCTTCCGACACCAGCGCAATGAAGATGCCGGGGTCATCGACCTCCGCAATGCGACGATACACGTCTGCGACAGTCTGCGCCGGTGACAGGCCGTCGGCATAGGCCGCGTGCAACTGCGCGATCGTGGGAAATGTCTCCGACATCTTCATTCCTTGCATCTTCTAACCGGCTTTGACGTCCGGTTAATACCTGAGCGCGATTCTATTCTGTCCAAAAAACAGGCGAAAGCCATCCGTTTGTATGCATGTATCGGCTGAAAGTTGAGGCCTGTTTTCGTGAGGTCAAATAAAAACAAGCACTTAGCTCTCTCCGGATGAGTTCCGCTGCTTGGCACAAACCTTGCGAGTTACTGCAAATCAAAATTCGTGCCTCGGGAGAGTTGAGAATGAAGCGTCGCGATTTTCTGAAGGCGGCCACGGGTGCTGCGGCCGGGACCATGGTCTCGGGTCCGGCGATCTGGTCGGCCGCCAAGGCTGATGCCCGGTCGGAGACCCTGCTGGTGGTGTCCGAGAGCGGCCCCAACAATCTCGACATCATGGGCGTCGGCACCAATGTGCCCAGCTATGAGGTCGCCTGGAATTGCTACGACCGCCTGATCACTCATGAGATGAAAGAGGGACCGGGCGGCGTCACCTATTACGACAAGGACAAGTTCAAGGGCGAGCTCGCCGAAGACATGAATATCGGTGACATGTCGGTGACGTTCAAACTGAAGAAGAACGCCAAATTCCAGGACGGCACGCCGGTGACGGCGAAGGACGTGAAATGGTCACTGGATCGCTCCGTTAGTGTCGGCGGCTTCCCGACCTTCCAGATGAGCGCCGGATCGCTCACCAAGCCCGAGCAGTTCGTCGTCGTCGATGACAACACTGTGCGCGTTGATTTCCTCACCAAGGACAAGTTGACGATCCCCGATCTCGCAGTCATCGTGCCGAGCATCATCAATTCGGAACTGGTGAAGAAGAATGCCACGGAGAAGGATCCGTGGGGCCTCGAATACACGAAAATGAACACGGTCGGCTCCGGCGCCTATAAGGTGACCAAGTGGACGGCCGGCACCGAAGTCATCATGGAGCGCAACGACGCCTGGGTTGGCGGTCCGCTGCCGAAGATCAAGCGCGTGATCTGGCGCATGGTGCCGCAGGCCGGCAACCGCCGTGCGCTGCTGGAGCGCGGCGATGCCGATATTTCGTATGAATTGCCGAACCAGGATTTCGCCGAGCTGAAGAAGGCCGGCAAGCTCAACGTCACTTCGGTGCCGATCAGCAATGGCATCCAGTATCTCGGCATGAATGTCACCCAGCCGCCCTTCAACAATCCTAAGGTGCGCGAAGCCGTCGCATTGGCGATCCCGTATCAGAAGATCATCGATGCCGTGATGTTCGGCCTCGCCAATCCGATGTTCGGTGCCGCTGCCAGCACTCCGACCGAAGTGAAGTGGCCGCAGGCCACGAAGTACAATACCGACATGGCCAAGGCGAAGGCGCTGATGGTTGAGGCCGGCTATGCCAACGGTTTCGAGACCACACTGTCCTTCGATCTCGGCTTTGCCGGTGTCAACGAACCGATGTGCATCCTCATTCAGGAAAGCCTCGCGCAGATCGGCATCAAGACCACGATCAACAAGATCCCGGGCGCCAACTGGCGCACCGAACTCAACAAGAAGGTGCTGCCGCTCTACGTCAACATCTTCTCGGGTTGGCTCGATTATCCCGAATACTTCTTCTACTGGTGCTATCGATCCGGCAATTCGATTTTCAACACGATGAACTATTCGTCGCCGGAGATGGACAAGCTGATCGCGGGCGCCCGCACGGCGGCGGCCACTGGCGACATGGCGACCTACGACAAAGATGTAAAGGGTTTCGTCGATCTCGCTTTCACCGACATCCCGCGCATCCCGCTGTATCAGCCCTATCTGAACGTCGCGATGCAGAAGAATGTGTCCGGCTTCCAGTACTGGTTCCATCGCCGGCTCGACTATCGCGCGATGGTCAAGGCTTAAGCACCGGGAGATCGTCATGCTCGCACTCATCGGCAAGCGCCTGCTGTTCGCCATCCCAAGTTTGATCGGGGTGGTGATCGTCACGTTCCTGCTGACGCGTGCGTTGCCCGGCGATCCCGCGGCCTATTTCGCCGGGCCTGCGGCTGACAAGCAGGTGATCGAGGACATCCGCAAGAAGCTTGGTCTCGACAAGCCGCTGATCGAGCAATTCTTCCGCTATACGGGCGATCTCGCTCAGGGTGATTTCGGCAATTCGCTCACCACCGGCCAGCCGGTGGCGACCGAACTCCGCAATCGTCTGCCGGCCTCGGCCGAGCTGACTTTGTTGGGGCTTCTAGTTTCCGTCGTCATTGCCATTCCGCTCGGCATTCTTGCGGCGACCAGACCGGGATCGTGGATCGATCATCTCTGCCGTGTCACGACCACGGCCGGTGTCTCTCTGCCGGTCTTCTTCACCGGCCTCGTGCTGGTCTATGTGTTCTATTTCAAACTCGGTTGGTCGCCGGCCCCGCTCGGGCGGCTTGATGTATTTGCGTCCGCTCCGCCGACAGTGACAGGCTTCTATCTCATCGACAGCATTATCGCGCGCGACTGGGAGGCATTCCGCTCGGCACTGAGCCAGTTGATCCTGCCCACCGCGACGCTCGCGATCTTTTCGCTGGCGCCGATCGCACGCATGACGCGTGCCTCGATGCTGGCAATCCTGGCGTCTGACTTCGTGCGCACCGCCCGTGCCAGCGGACTGTCACCGGGCAAGGTGATCGTCACTTACGCGTTCCGCAACGCCATGCTGCCGGTCATCACCACGCTGTCCATGACCTTCTCCTTCCTGCTCGGCGCCAATGTGCTGGTAGAGAAGGTGTTCGCCTGGCCGGGCATCGGCTCCTACGCGGTGGAGGCCCTGATCGCGTCGGATTTCGCGCCGGTGCAGGGCTTCGTGCTCACCATGGCGATCATGTATGTGCTGATCAATCTGATCATCGACATTCTCTACGGCATCATCGATCCGCGCGTGCGGCTGGAAGGCTGAGGTGACATCATGAATGCGATCACGCCGATATCAGCCGAAACATCGGGAACGCCACGCCGGACATCGGGCCTTGTCGCGACGCTGCAGCACACCCGCTATATTCTCGGCGAAAACCGCGTCACGGCCTTCGCCTTTGGCCTGCTTGTGGTCATCGTCTTTGCCGCGGTGTTCGGCCCCTATGTGGTTCCGCATGATCCCTTGGCCAGCAACACCATGCAGGCGCTGAAGCCGCCTTCCGCGTCGAATTGGTTCGGCACCGACCAACTCGGCCGCGATATCTTCAGCCGCGTGGTGGTTGCGACCCGGCTCGACCTTTTCATTGCCGTCGCTTCCGTCGCCCTGGTCTTCGCCATGGGCGGGCTGGCCGGCATCGCCTCCGGCTATTTCGGCGGTTGGACCGATCGCATCGTCGGTCGGATCGCCGATACGATCATGGCGTTTCCGCTTTTCGTGCTGGCGATGGGCATCGTCGCCGCACTTGGCAACACCGTGCAGAATATCATCATCGCCACGGCGATCGTGAATTTCCCGCTCTATGCCCGTGTCGCCCGCGCCGAGGCCAATGTGCGGCGCGAGGCCGGTTTTGTGCAGGCGGCACGCCTGTCGGGCAATAGCGAGATGCGGATACTGCTGGTGCATATCCTGCCCAACATCATGCCGATCATGATCGTGCAGATGTCGCTCACCATGGGCTATGCGATCCTCAATGCGGCCGGCCTGTCCTTCATCGGTCTTGGTGTGCGCCCGCCAACGCCGGAATGGGGCATCATGGTCGCCGAGGGCGCGTCCTTCATGGTGTCGGGCGAATGGTGGATCGCTCTGTTTCCCGGCCTTGCACTGATGATCGCGGTGTTCTGCTTCAACCTGCTGGGCGACGGTCTGCGCGACATCGTCGATCCGCAGCGGCGGACGTGAGGAGAACGCCATGACCGCACAACCACTCCTCGACGTCCAGAACCTGACCGTCGAATTCGCCACGCGCCGCGGTATCGTCAAGGCGGTGCAGCAGGTCGATATTTCCGTCGCCAAGGGCGAGACGCTCGGCATCGTCGGTGAGAGCGGCTCCGGCAAGTCAGTGACGTCCTACGCCGTGATGCGCATCCTCGACCGTGCGGGCAAGATCGCCGAGGGCTCGGTGATGTTTTCCGGCGTCGATGTGAAAGCTGCCACTGAGACGCAAATGCGCGACCTACGCGGCCGCGAAGTCTCGATGATCTTCCAGAACCCGCGAGCCGCGCTCAATCCGATCCGCAAGGTTGGGCACCAGATCGAGGACGTACTGCGCCAGCATGCGCAGGCCGGCAGCAATGACCGTGCCGAGAAAGCCATCGAGGCGCTGGAGCAGGTCAAGATCGCGCGTCCGCGCGAGCGCTATCATGCCTATCCGTTCGAGCTTTCCGGCGGCATGTGCCAGCGTGTGGTCATCGCGCTGGCGCTGGCCTGCAATCCGCAGCTCCTGATCGCCGACGAGCCGACCACGGGACTCGATGTCACCACCCAGAAGGCGGTGATGGATCTCGTCACCGAGCTGACGAAGAGTCGTGGCATGTCCACGATTCTGATCACCCACGATCTTGGCCTTGCGGCAGCCTATTGCGACCGCGTGGTGGTGATGGAGAAGGGCCGTGTGGTCGAGACGGCGTTGTCCGCCGATATCTTCGCCAATCCGCAGCATCCCTATACGAAGAAGCTGATGCAGGCGACGCCGCGGCTCGGTGTCTCGCTGCGGGATCTGCTGCCAGCGGAAGAGCGGGCGGTGATGCCGGTGGCTGCCCCTCACTCCGACCCTCTCCCCGCAGGCGGGGAGAGGGAGAAGACATCTCTCCTCACCATCGAAAACCTTGTCAAGGAATATCCCCGCCAGGGCGCCACCGCGACCTTGTCCAAGCTCTTCGGCCGCAAGCCGCCGACCGAGCCCGACGTTTTCCGCGCCGTGGATGGCATCAGCTTCAGCGTCGGCCGCGGCGAAAGCGTCGGCCTGGTCGGGGAATCCGGCTGCGGCAAGTCCACAACCTCGATGATGGTGATGCGGTTGATCGACAAGACGTCGGGCCGCATCGCTTTCGATGGCGACGAGATCGGCGAGATCGCACCGAATGCTTTTGCGCGGCTGCCGCTGCGCAAGAGCATCCAGATGGTGTTTCAGGACCCCACCGATAGCCTGAATCCGCGTTTTACTGCGGCCCGCGCCATTGCCGATCCGATCATGCAGCTTGGCGATATCAAGGGCAGTGACGCTCTCCGCTCCAGATGTGAGGAGCTGGCGCGACAGGTCGGCTTGCCGCTGGAATTGCTGGACCGGTTTCCGCATCAAATGTCCGGCGGTCAGAAGGCGCGCGTCGGCATCGCCCGCGCCATCGCGCTGCAGCCGAAGCTGATCATCCTGGACGAACCGACCGCGGCCCTCGACGTCTCCGTGCAGGCGGTGGTGCTGAACCTGCTGCAGGATCTCAAGCAGTCCATGGGTATGAGCTATCTGTTCGTGTCGCATGACTTGAATGTGGTGCGCTTGCTCTGCGATCGTGTCATCGTGATGCGGTCGGGCCGCATCGTCGAGCAGGGGGCGACTGAGGCCGTGATGGATGCGCCGCAGGACGATTATACGAAGCAGCTGTTGACGGCGATCCCGCATCCGCCGCTGCCGGTGCATTGAAAGGACGGCCATGAGTGACAAACTGGACGACTATATCGATGCCTTATCGGCGGCCTTGTCGTTACCGATCAATCCCGCATGGAAGCCGGCGGTCAAGATGAATCTCGAAGTTTCGTTGCGCATGGCGCGCCTCGTGGACGAATTCTCGCTTCCCGACGAAGCCGAATCGGCACCGATCTATGTCGCTTGATCAGGTGTTCACGCCGAATGGAGATTGGCGCCCGGCCGCCGACATCGCCAAGGCAGTCGCCGCGCAGCAGGTATCTGCGATCGATGTCACCGAGGCTGCGTTGGCGCGGATCGAACGCCACAATCCCATGCTCAACGCCTTCACGGATGTGACGGCGGACCGGGCCCGCTGCCATGCGCGCGCGCTCGATGCGACCATCGCCCGGAGCGAGGCCGTCGGCCCTCTGGCCGGCGTGCCATTCGCGGTGAAGAACCTGTTCGATATCGAAGGCCTGCCGACGCGCGCCGGCTCGAAGATCAACCGCGACCGACCTCCGGCACCGCGCGATGCCACGCTGATCGAGCGCATGGAGGCCGCCGGTGCCGTGCTGGTCGGCGGGCTCAACATGGGCGAATATGCCTATGACTTCACCGGCGAGAATGTCCATGACGGCGCCTCGCGCAATCCGCATGACATCACGCGGATGACCGGTGGTTCATCGGGTGGCTCGGGTGGCGCAGTGGGTGGCAGTCTCGTGCCGATCGCGCTCGGCTCCGATACCAATGGTTCGATCCGGGTGCCGTCGTCCTTCTGCGGCATCTTCGGCCTCAAGCCTACCTATGGACGGCTTTCTCGTGCGCGTTCGTTTCCGTTCGTGATGAGCCTAGATCATCTCGGTCCGTTTGCGCGAAATGTCGCCGATCTCGCGCTGTCCTATGACATCATGCAGGGCCCCGACCCCGATGATGCCGCTTGCACGACGCGGCCTGCTGAGCCGGTGTCGGCACTGATCGGGCAGGGCATCGGCGATCTCCGCATCGCTGCGGCGGGCGGCTATTTCCAGAAGAACCTGATGCCCGAGGCGATGGAGGCGGTGGCGACCGTCACGAAAGCTCTCGGCATCACGACCACGGTCGAGCTGCCCGAAGTCGCGCGGGCGCGCGCCGCCGCTTATCTGATTTCCACCACCGAGGGCGCCTCGCTGCATCTCGATCGTCTGCGCAAGCGCGCGGCCGATTTCGATCCGGCGGTGCGCGATCGTCTGATCGCGGGCGCCATGGTGCCGTCGGCTCTGGTCGATCGCGCGCAAAAGCTGCGCCGCTGGTACCGTGCGAAGGTGCTGGAGATCTTCCAGACGGTGGATGTCATCGTCGCCCCGGCGACGCCGTGCATCGCGCCGAAGATCGGGCAGGCGACGTTCGAACTCGATGGCGTCGAACTGCCGGTGCGCGCAAATATCGGCATTCACACCCAGCCGATCTCCTTCATCGGTCTGCCCGTCGTCGCGGTCCCGGTGCCGCTCGACCCGATGCCCATCGGCGTGCAGATCATCGCGGCGCCATGGCGTGAAGACATCGCGCTGCGCGTCGCCTATCATCTGCAACAGTCGGGCGTCGCCATCGCGCCGCGCGCCAAGGGATTCTAAGTCAGGAAAACTCGTATGGATATCGATCTGCCCGATGTCGTCGCCGAAGTGGGCGCCGCGTTTGCACGCTATGAGAAAGCGTTGACGACCAACGACACCGCTGTTCTGGGCGAACTGTTTCGCAATGACCCGCGCACCATCCGCTACGGCATGGGCGAGAATCTCTACGGCTATCACGAGATACAGGCCTTTCGCGGCGCACGTTCGCCGGTCGGCCTGATGCGCCGGATCGAGCGCACGGTGATCACGGCCTATGGCCGCGATACGGCGGTCGCCTCCACGCTGTTCTATCGCGACAATGCGCCCGGCAAGGTCGGGCGGCAGATGCAGACCTGGGTCCGCTTTCCCGAAGGCTGGCGAATCGTGGCAGCCTCTGTCAGCCTGATCGATGAGCCGCAGGCCTCAAAAGCGTGAGCTGAGATGAGTTTCGACGACATGCTGATCCCGCAAGCGAAGCCGCTGCGCAACGCGCGCGGTCCTGCTGTTTCAGCGAAAGGCAAGCCGACGCGGGCCGAGGAACTGCGCCAGCAATTGTCGGACGAGATCGTGCGCGGCGCGCTCGCGCCGGGCTCCGCGCTGGATGAGACCGAACTCGCGCAGCGCTTCAATGTGTCCCGGACGCCGGTGCGCGAAGCGCTGCGGCAGCTCACCGCCAGCGGCCTGATCGAGTCGCGCCCGCATCGCGGGGCCGTGGTGGCGCAGCCGTCCGTTGAACGTCTCACCGGCATGTTCGAGGCCATGGCCGAACTGGAGGCGCTGTGCGCGGGGCTTGCGGCCGAGCGGATGTCTCCCGTGCAGCGCCATGCGCTCGAAGCAATTCACGAGGAACTGCGAGTCCTCAGCTATGACGGCAATCCCGAGCGCTTTCACGAAGTGAACGAGCGTTTTCACAATGCGATCTACAAGGGATCGCAGAATGACTACATCGCCGAGATCACTCTGGCGACGCGGGTCCGCGTGCAGCCGTTCAGGCGCGCCCAGTTCCGCAATCTCGGCCGCCTTGCGAAGTCGCAGGCCGAGCATGACCGCGTCGTCGTCGCCATCATGCGCGGCGACCGGAATGGCGCCGCGACCGCCATGCGCGATCACATCGTGCTGGTGCGCGACGAATACGAGCATTATGCGGTGTCGCTCTAGGCACCGCCAGATCGCAAGGCGGTCCTCACGCTCAGGCGCGAAATGAAGACAGGACGATCTTGCTTGTGGGCAATGCGTTCGGTTCGTCGTCGTCAGACAGCGCGTGCAGGTCCAGTGTCTCGCCGCGAAGGCGGGACAGCGTCGTCAGAGCACGGTCGCGATCGCCTTCCAGCAGCTGGGCGAGGTGAGTGGCGGCGGCATTGGGTTTCCGCTGCCGGATTGCCTTGAGGGTCGACGCGATCATGCCCGCGCTCATGTGGCGGAGGTCGCGGGTCTGGTAATCCAGTGGCGTCTTCCAGATCGTGGTCCAGACGGTGTGATTGGCCAGATCGGTCAGCAGCTCCACAAGCAGTTCATTGCCCGAGCCGCGCGCGATCGTCTTGACCGCACGGGTCATCGTGCGCGCGAAGGCGAGGGGATCGTCGATCTCGATCAGCGCATTCATCTCATCGCAGCGCCGCGCCAATGTTTCGATATAGCTCTCGATCGGAGCCGTCGCCATGGTCCGCGCGGCGAGCGTCGACAGCGCCGTGCGGACATTGAAAAGGTCCGCCACCGATTTCAGCGACAATGGTTTGATGTATGCGCCGCGGCGCGGGCGCAGTTCGACCAGACGTCGCCGCTCGAGAATACGGATGGCTTCGCGGATGGGACCGCGGCTGACGCCGAAGTCGCGTGCGAGGTCGAGTTCGACCAGACGTTCCCCCGCTTTGCGCCGACCGGATACGATCTCGGCACCGAGTTCCTCCGCGACCTGATCGGGCAGGGTGCGCGGCGCAAATCTGCGTTCGCCCTCCTTTTCTCTCGCTCTGTCGTCGGTCGATGGCTTGCGAAGCGGCGCTGCCATGACGGTCTCCCTCGAAGCTGTATTGGTCTCTAGCCGCGCGCGGTTCGCATGCCCGCATCCTTGCTACTGCGAAAGTCAATTGTTGACAATTGACAATCGGTCACCTTTCATGGGCGGACCATCGCGCGGTCGATACCGGCATCAAGCCGGACGCGCGTTGCAAAGTCCCGGCGCAAGACCGGGGCGTAGGGAGATGAACATGGCGAACACATCCGCGCCGATGGCTATCCGGCTGACTGTGCTCCGTGAGCCCGTTATATGCGGAACCGCGTCGATCCCGAACGGGCGCGCAATATTCGCGACGCTCGTTGCCGGATCTCTTCACACACACCAGTCGTGAGCGCTCCGATGCGGAGTGCAGATCAGACATCCATCGCGTCCGGCGTTCGCGGCCATGTGAGTTCGGGCCCGGCAGCGTCGGTTCAGCCGTTGCTCGAAGTGCGCGATCTGTCGCTGTCCTTCGCGACCGGACGCGGCGCGTTGTCGATTACACGGAATGTGAGTTTCTCCATCGCGCCCGGCGAACGTGTCGGTCTCGTCGGCGAAAGCGGCTGCGGCAAGACCGTAACCGGCCTCTCGTTGCTTCGCCTACTGCCGCCGCAATCGGCGCGGATCGAAGGTGAAATCCTGTTCAACGGCACCAATCTCGCGACGCTCTCGCCGCGGCGAATGCGCGCAGTGCGCGGGCGCGACATCGCGATGATTTTCCAGGAGCCGATGAGTGCGCTCGATCCGGTTTTCACCGTGGGCGATCAGATCAGCGAAGCTTATCGCGTTCATTTTCCGGTCAGCCGTTCTGAGGGGCGCGAGCGCGCCATCAAGGCGTTGCGCGATGTCGGTATCCCCGCTCCCGAACGCCGCTGCGATGAATATCCGCATCAGTTGTCCGGTGGCATGCGGCAGCGCGTCATGATCGCGATGGCGCTGATCTGCGAACCGAAGCTGCTGATCGCGGACGAGCCGACCACGGCCCTCGACGTCACCGTGCAGGCGCAGATCACCGATCTCCTGCGATCCCTGAGTGAGCGCACGGGCACTGCGCTGGTCTTCATTACCCATGACCTCGGCGTCGTCGCGGAAACCTGTACGCGCATGATCACCATGTATGCGGGCGAGGTGGTCGAGGACGCGCCGGTGGACGATGCGCTGATGCGGCCGCGCCATCCCTATACGTCCGGCTTGCTGCGATCCTTGCCCGGCCTGAGTGAGCGGCGCGGCGCGCTTCCCTCGATTCCAGGCCGCGTGCCGTCGCCGAATGCCATGCCGGCCGGTTGCCGCTTCCGCTCACGCTGCAAATATGCGGCTCCGGGCTGCGAGCGAGAACAGCCGATGGTCGAGACCGATGCTGGCCGCGCAGCGCGCTGTTGGCGTGCGCCGGCGCTCGAATTGCCGGGAGCGGTGAACTGATGCCGGCCATAGAAAACAATGACAGCGGCATCCTCGCTGTGCGCGACTTGCGTATTCTGTTTCCGACGCGCGATGGTCGCGACACGGTCAAGGCGATCGACGGGATGGATTTCGATGTCCGCCCGGGCGAGACCTTTGGTGTTATCGGCGAGTCCGGCTCCGGGAAGACCACGCTCGGTCGCGCTCTGGTATCCCTGTTGCCGCCCACGGAAGGAAAGATCCTGCATGACGGGACCGATCCGGCGACCCTGACCACCGAGCGATTTCGTGCGCATCGCCGCGATTACCAGATCATCTTTCAGGATCCGAATGCTGCGCTGAATCCGCGCATGACCATCATCGACAGCATCGTCGAGCCCATGGAGATCATGCGCGAAGGCGATGCGGCATCGCGCCGCCGGCGCGGGATCGCGATGCTGGATCGCGTCGGATTGTCGGCGGAGGCTGCGGATCGCTATCCGCATCAGCTGTCGGGCGGGCAGAAGCAGCGCGTCAATATCGCGCGCGTTCTGACACTGCGTCCGAAAGTGATCGTCTGCGACGAAGTTGTCGCAGCGCTCGATGTGTCCATTCGCGGCGATGTGCTCAATCTGTTCGCTGATCTGCAGCGCGAATTCGGCCTGACCTATGTATTCATCACCCACGACATTTCCGTGGTGTCGCATATCTCAGATCGGATCGCTGTCACCTATCTGGGCAAACTGATGGAG
>WPCJ01129024.1_pt1 | contig 107785 bp, 77 predicted proteins | sample 5399831 | NCBI WGS metagenome assembly WPCJ01 (sample SAMN12869470, study PRJNA574797) | sludge metagenome | isolation source: wastewater treatment of pH10 | place: China:Beijing | collected 2019-05-20
TCCCTGTACATTGCTCTACGAGGTATATAGCTATATACCGTTCCAGGATGACGGGAAGACCGGCGCGCTTAACTTTGGGATTACACATATCTACCCCGGTAAAGTAGGGCAGGAATATTTCATGACCAAAGGTCATTTTCACGCACAGGACGACCGGGCAGAATATTATTGGGGAATCGAAGGAGAAGGCGTATTAATCCTGATGGACCGGAAACGCAATGCCTGGGGTGAAAAGATGTTTCCCGGCAGTTTGCATTATATTCCTGGCGGAGTGGCCCATCGGGTGGCAAATACCGGTAACAAGGTCTTGTCTTTCGCTGCCTGCTGGCCGTCGGATGCGGGTCATGATTATGAAGAAATTGCCCAAAAAGGTTTTTCGGCAAGGTTAGTGGAAGTTGATGGAATTCCTCAATTGATATAGGCGAATGGAAAATATAATAGCAATAGATCTGGGAGGAACAGTCGTTAAGGTCGGATTGTTCCGTAATGGGGAGATCATCGAATGCATGCATTTAAATTCCCGGTTGTCGATAGGGTTTATTTCCAATCTGCCCCGGATAAAAGAAGCAATCGATAGTCTTCTTTTCCGTCAGCACATTGAACCGGCTCAATTGGACGGTATTGGTCTTGCATTTCCCGGATTGGTAGATCCGGATAAAGGGAAAGTGATCTCCACGAATGAAAAATATGACGATGCCTGTGAATATGACCTGAATGCATGGATAGAACAGAACTGGAATGTACCTTTCTGTGTAGATAATGATGCCCGGTTGGCTGTGCTCGGTGAATGGCAACAAGGTGCGGCAAGGGGAAAGAGAAACGTGGTGATGATGACGATAGGAACAGGCATTGGTACGGGTGTTATTATCGATGGAAATGTATTGTACGGTCAACATTACCAGGCAGGGGCATTGGGCGGACATTTTGTGATAGATTACAAAGGGCGTTCCTGTACATGTGGAAATAAAGGCTGTGTGGAAGCAATGGCTTCTTCTTTCTTTTTACCGGTTATCATCCGGGAGCATCCTCAATTGTCAGATTCGTTTAAACAGTTGGCTGATAAGATAGATTTCAAAAAAATATTCGGTTTAGCGGCAATGGGTGATAAAGATGCCTTGTTGCTCAGGAACGAATGTATGGATATCTGGAGTGCGGCTATCGTGACGTATATCCATGCTTATGACCCGGAAGTAGTCGTGTTGGGCGGAGGAATAATGAATAGTGCAGATGTGATCATCCCTTATATTAAGGAAAGAGTAGATCGTTATGCCTGGAGCCCATCATTCAAAGTGGGTATCGTACCGGCTCAATTATCTGAAAATGCAGCCTTGCATGGGCTTCGTTTTTGTCTTAACCAGTACTATTTCGATAAGCGAGTACAGAGGTAAAACTTGAAAAAAAGAATGTTATAATGGCTAAACACATGATTAATTACGATAAATTCCCGGTTTTACAAGTATCGGATCATAATATCGGCTGCCGGATAGGATGGGAAGCTATCCTTGGAGAAATAAAAGCATCTTTGGAGCAGTCCGATAAGCAAGTGAAGAAAGTAGTAATCGAATGCTATCAGGGGGTGATGGATTCGGAAATAATTCCGGTTTTTCAAAACGCATTTGGTAAAAGTAATTTTATAATTTCTTCTGATGCTATGTTGGCAGAAGAAGAAATTAATACGTTTTTCCATGAAGACATAACCGACGATGAACTATTCGGTTATATGACCCGCTATAATATTGACTTTTTCTTTGATAAAGAAAAAGTGAGGGAGGTTCAACAGCATATAAACACTTTTGAAGGGATTATTATTGTATATGGTACGGGAGCTGCCTATCTGTGCCAGGATCCAGATATCCTTATTTATGCCGATATGCCCCGTTGGGAAATACAACAACGGTTTCGTCGCAATGAAGTAAGTAATATCGGAGTGGATAATCGCAATGAACGCCCTTCCTTGCAATATAAACGTGCATTCTTTGTAGACTGGCGTATATGTGACCGTTTCAAGAAAAAATTGATGTCCCGATGGGATTATCTGTTGGACACAAACATTGCAGGTTGCCCGAAGATGGTAGTGGCCGATAAAGTACGGGAAGGTTTGCAAAAAGCAGCTACACAGCCTTTCAGGGTTGTTCCTTTTTTTGATCCGGGTCCCTGGGGCGGACAGTGGATGAAAGAGGTCTGTGATCTGGACCACTCAGCTGTTAACTTTGCATGGTGCTTTGATTGCGTGCCGGAAGAGAACAGTTTGTTACTCGGCTTTGGAGATGTCACCATTGAGATTCCTTCTATCAATCTGGTATTTGCATTCCCCGAACAATTGTTGGGAGTTCCGGTCTATGGTCGTTTTGGTGATGAGTTCCCGATCCGTTTCGATTTTCTGGATACAATGGAAGGGGGAAACCTCAGTTTGCAGGTACACCCGTTGACCGGATACATACAGGAAAAGTTCGGTATGCATTATACGCAGGATGAAAGCTATTATCTGCTCGATGCCGGGGAGGATGCCATCGTTTATCTCGGATTGAAAGAAGATGTCTGCCCTGAAGAGATGATCGCCGAATTAAAAGAAGCACAGGAAACGGGTGTTTTTGATGCGGAAAAACATGTTGGGGTATATCCTGTGAAGAAACATGACCATATACTTATCCCGAGCGGAACAGTGCATTGTTCGGGAAAGAACAGCATGGTGCTGGAAATCAGTGCGACCCCTTTTATCTTTACCTTCAAACTTTGGGACTGGGGACGTGTAGGATTGGATGGAAAACCCCGCCCGATCAATATTGAGCACGGAGAGAGATCGATACAGTGGAACCGTACCGAATCGTGGGTGAAACGGGAATTAGTCAATAAATTTACTGTAATTCAAAAAGAAGAAGGCCTGCTGGAAGAAAAAACCGGTCTGCATGAACAGGAATTTATAGAAACGCGCCGGCATTGGTTCTCCCGTCCGGTACTTCACCATACGGACGGAAGTGTGAACGTGCTCAATCTGGTGGAAGGGAGGGAAGTTATTGTAGAAAGTCCGACCGGCGTTTTTGAACCGTTCGTGGTCCACTACGCGGAAACATTTATCGTCCCTGCAGCAGTAGGGTCATACACCATTCGTCCTTATGGCGAATCGGAAGGAAAAACATGTGCCACTATTAAAGCGTATGTCCGTCATGAAGCCTGAAAAAGTATTTGATTACGGAATTAATATTATACCGCATCTTTCCGGGATTGGTTTTATCTATGGTGAGGATATATTTGGCCCCGAACCGGAGAACCGCCGGCTCGACGATATACGTCCGAGCCTGTTGGATCCTTCCTGTGAAGGGCCTGAGGTGGTCTATTCAATCGCTATGGATGTGGGTAAGAAGAAAGATAAAAAGTTGTTGGAATCTTTGCACCTGCTGTTCGGAGTCGTTACGTATGCGCCCGGGATGTTAGGAAAAGAACCTGTGAGAAGCCAGGGGCATATGCATAAAGTTTCGTCCTACAGTGGTTGGTCGACTCCCGAGATCTATGAGATATGGGCCGGTAAAGCCATTATCTATATGCAGGAGACGGCTGAAGATTATCCGGGAAGATGTTTTGCCGTTTTTGCCGAAGCAGGCGATGTGGTGGTGGTTCCTCCCTATTGGGTGCATGCCACGATCAGTGCCGATCTGGAAACACCGTTGACTTTCGGGGCATGGTGCGACAGGGATTACGGTTTTGTGTACGATGACGTTCGCCGGCACAACGGAATTGCCTGGTTTCCCGTGTATAATGAAAAGAATGAACTTACCTGGAAAGCGAATCCGGCTTATGAACCTTCGGAGTTAGTTTGCAAGCTTCCTGCCGATTATTCGGCATTGGGAATTGAAAAAGGTAAACCTATTTACCGGACTTTCGAAGAGAATCCTGGAACATTCCTCTATGTGGCCCTGCCGCAATTAAAGGAAGATATATGGAAAAATTTTATCCCTTGAAAAATTATTTACACCCATGGATAATACTTATAATAAGAATCTGATCTATGTCATTGCGGTGATCGCTGCAACGGGCGGTTTGCTTTTCGGTTTTGATACCGGTGTTATTTCGGGAGCTATCCCCTTTTTTCAGCAAGACTTCGGGATTGATGACAATATGGTGGAATTGGTTACTTCCTCCGGTTTGGTAGGTGCGATATTAGGCGCCTTATTCTGTGGGAAGGTGACTGACCGGTTAGGACGCAAACCCGTTATATTGGCTTCGGCGGTCATATTCGCAACCGGGGCCCTGTGGTCGGGATTTGCTCCGGATATTTATCACCTCATCCTTTCCCGTCTGTTTCTGGGGGTAGCCATTGGTGTCTCCTCCTTTGCCGTTCCCCTTTATATTGCCGAAATATCACCGGCACGTTTGCGCGGAACATTGGTATCCATGTTCCAACTGATGATTACTATCGGTGTGTTGACTTCCTATCTTTCCGATCTTTTCTTTGCGGATGAACAAGATGTTACCTGCTGGCGCCCGATGTTTTATGTAGGTGTTATTCCGGCATTGATATTGCTTATTGGGATGTATTTCATGCCTGAAACACCTCGTTGGCTGATGAGTAAGGGAAGAATTGGTGAGAGCCGGAAGATTTTGTCGCGCATCGAACCACAGGAATCGGTCGGGATTATGATCGAACAAATGCAGGTGGAACTGAAAGAAAACGAGAAAAACACCTCCAGTTGGAAGGAACTGTTGAGGCCGTGGTTACGGACTCCGCTGATCATTGCTGTCGGTATTATGTTTTTCCAGCAATTTGTCGGGATAAATACAGTGATTTATTACAGTCCGAAGATATTTCTGATGGCCGGATTCGACGGCGCTGTTTCGGCAATATGGGCTTCGGTTGGCGTAGGTGCGATAAACGTTTTGGCGACCATCATTTCGGTTTATTTTGTAGATCGTCTTGGAAGAAGGAAACTTTATTTTATTGGTCTGTCGGGTGTTGCACTATCCCTGATAGCCCTGAGCACTTCTTTTATCTTTGTCAATCAATTGGGTGATATGGGTAAATGGCTGGCAATCGGATTGGTGTTTTTGTATGTGATATTTTATGCTATCAGTATTGGTCCGTTAGGTTGGCTGATTATTTCAGAGGTTTTTCCGCAGTATGTAAGGGGACTAGGCACGTCGTTAGGTTCTCTGTCCGTCTGGTTTTTTAATACGATTGTTTCTTTCACTTTCTTCAAACTTGTCAGAGCTCTTGCCATACCGGGAACGGAATTGGTTGTAGCAGGAGAAGCGACGGGGAATCCGGCAGGCGCCTTCTTTTTCTACAGTCTGATTGCTTTAACCGGATTGGTTTGGGGATATTTCTATGTGCCTGAGACGAAGGGTATTTCACTGGAAAAAATCGAGAAACACTGGAAAAATAACGGAAAACCGAGGGATCTGAAGTGAAACATAATAAAATAGCATAATTATTGGTTGAAATCCTGAAAAGAATACCTTATCTGTTAGTGTAGTTTTGTAAAAGATAAAATCGAATTATTAAAAAATCCCTATATTATGAGAAAGATAATCATGCTGTTTTTATGTGTTCTTCCACTTATTGCCTTCGCAGAGGGGCGTGTCACTGTTTCACTGAATGGGGAATGGGAATTTGAACAGACAAAAACAGCTTTTCCTCCGAGAAAATATACGCGGAAAGTCCCTGTACCGGGATTAGTGCATCTGGCTGAGCCGCGTATAGAACAATATGACAAGTTCTTTCAACGACCGGAAGATACCCGGTTGGTTGAACAATTCAACTTCCTGAACCGTGACTATACACCAATGTATAGCTGGTATAAAAAAGATGTGCGTCTGGATAAAAACTTCGAAGGTCAGCAAATATACCTGACGATCAAAAAAAGCCAATACGTTACAGTGGTGTACGTAAATGGGATGATGATGGGACGTTATATAGAATGCTATACGCCGATCGATATCAATATTACCGAAGCACTTTGTTTTGACGGAGACAATGAGATACTAATACAGGTAGGTGACCGTGCCTGGCTTCCCAGCGAAGCCGCAGGAAGTACGGATAAGGAAAAAATACATTACCTGCCGGGGATATGGGATGATGTATTTATTACTGTAACAGGACAACTGAAAGTAGACAAGGTGCTGTTTCTGCCGTCACTGGCAGAAAAGAAAGTAACGGTGAAGACACGTCTGTTGAGCGCATACCCTCCGCAGATGTTATATGGAGATGTGATGTATGATCCCTGCCGGATAGAATATGCCATCAAAGAAAGATCAAGCGGCAGGGTGGTGGTGAGAAAAGAGATAAAAGGTGAAGCCAAAAGAGATAACCGGACCTATTTTGAAACGGAGATCGAATTAGACTCGCCTGTTCCCTGGACGCCCGAATCCCCTTTCCTTTACGAAGGCGAAGTAAAGGTGTACGATAAAGATCAGTTAGCGGATACCTATACCGTTAGATTCGGGATGAGGGATTTTTCCCGGCAAGGGAAGTTTTTCACGCTAAACGGTGATAAATACTATCTGCGGGGATCTAACATTACACTGCAGCGCTTCTTCGAAGATCCGGACTGTCGGGATCTGGTGTGGGACAGGGAATGGATCAGGAAGCTGATGATCGACCTGCCCAAGTCTATTGACTGGAATGCCATGCGCATTTGTGTGGGTATTGTCCCCGACTTCTGGTATGACCTTTGTGACGAGTATGGTATTGTACTGCAAAACGAGTGGTTTTACTGGCAAAACCACGGATGGGATGACCAGGTAAGGAAAGAATACACCGAATGGGTATGGAGCGATGGTAATCATCCCAGTATTGTGATCTGGGATGCTATCAACGAGAACTGGGACGACTTTATAGGAAATACGCTGATTCCGGAATTGAAACAGCTTGATCCGACACGTATCTGGGATGCCGGTTATATGACTTCCGACCATATGGGCAACGATGAAATGGACGAACCGCACCCGTATAGGGCATTGACACTGATGCACTCTGATGAACTGAACGAATACTTCAGGAAAAATCCGTATAATCTGGGTGATCTGCATGGATGGGAAGGAGGATTTCGGAGTATTCAGGATGCCGGTGTACCCCAGTTGGTGAATGAATATGGTTGGATATGGCTGTGGAGAAACGGGAAACCGTCCAAATTGACGGTGAATAACTATAATTATTATCTTGGAGACAAAGCCTCTTCGCCCGAGGCTTGTCGAGAACTGCAAGCTTATTGGTTACAACTGGAAACGGAGTGGTTACGGGCAGAAAGAGGGATTGCCGGCGTACTGGCCTTTTGCCATCTGACCAATAATTACGGATTTACGGGTGACTGGTTTATCAATGACATCAAAGACCTGGAAGTCGCTCCCGTATTTAATTGGTTCAAACATTGCTTTGCCCCGGAAGCTGTGTTCATTGATGTGGTAGACCAGCGATATACGAAACATCTTGCACCCTATCTTCCCGGCAGTAATCTGTCGTTCAACCTGGTGGGGGTTAATGATTACAAAAAAGAATCGACAGGAAAAGTAGTTCTTAAATTACTGGACAAAAACGGGAATGTGGCCGTTCAATCGGATATACCGTTTACTATCGATTCCTACAGTAAGAAATTGCACCCTTGCCTGATTGAATTACCTCAAAAAGAAGGTGGGTATCTGTTGACCGCTGAGTATTTCCCTGAAGGAAAAGACACGCCGGTTGTTAGCCGGAGATATGTCAATGTGGCTCAGGAGGATATGGATTTTGAATATTATACAATAAAGCCATAAAAAAACTCTATTCGTCCATACCAAAAATAATCTGATTGTAGTGTAACGTAGGATATGTTTTATCCTGATTTTCTGTGCTGTAGCGACTTTGTGAGATGCTACGGGTAGTTCATACTAACTCTTTTTTCTATGAGTCCTTTATTAAATTACTAAAAATCTAGAGAATGAAAATGAAAAAATGTTCTATGAGAAAAATTCCTGCATATAGCTGTCTGGCTGCATTGTTATCGTTTTTCACAACAATAAACCTGTTTGCTTCAGACAATATAACGACACTTGTGGCACATGAGGCCAAAACAAGCGTAACACAGCAGGCAAATACGAAAAATATCAGTGGCAAGGTCATTGATGAAGAAGGTGAAGCCGTTATAGGCGCAACTATTTCCATCAGAGGTATGTCCACTGGTACGGTAACGGATGTCGACGGACAGTTCACTCTTAACGTACCGGAGGATGCTACACTTGTGATCTCTTACGTAGGATACCTTACTCAAACTATCAGGGTAGGTGACCGGTCTTTTCTGGAAATAACTTTGATAGAAGATTTACAAAATCTGGAAGAGGTGATTGTGATTGGTTACGGCACAGCCAGGAAACATGATGTCACTACGGCTATTTCTACCGTATCGTTGGAAGATATCAGCGAACGACCGCTCACCTCCGTAGCCGAGGCGTTGCAGGGAAAAGCCGCCGGTGTGCAGGTGATCCAACCCAACGGTAGTCCGGGCAGCGGAATGACGGTCCGTATTCGTGGTAACAGCTCTATCAATGCCAGCAATGATCCGCTGTATATTGTCGACGGGACGCCTTTGACGGATATCAACCATTTATCACCCAACGACATTGCCTCGATGCAGATCCTAAAAGATGCTTCTTCAGCCGCTATTTACGGATCACGTGCTGCGAACGGTGTTGTATTGATCACTACAAAAAGAGGAAATACGGAAGAGCCCAGAATTGCTTTTAACTCGTATGTCGGTGTGTCTAAAATCGCTAAAAGGATAGAGGCGCTGAATACGGAACAATATAAAGAATATTTGAAAGAGATAGGAATGAGCTCAGTGCCTGATAGTGTCACCAACTATACCAATTGGTTTGACGAAACTTTCCGCACGGGATTGAATCAGAATTACCAGCTTTCGTTCAGCAGCGGTCAGAAAGATATGACCTATTATTTGTCCGGTGCATATACAAATGACGAAGGCATTGTGCCGAACTCCTCTTTCAATCGCTTCACACTGCGTTCGAATATAGAAAACCAGATCCGGAGTTGGTTGAAAATCGGAGCTAACCTGAGTTATTCGCAAACCAAAGAAAAAACGATCCCGAACAATATTGGTTCGAACCGTGCGGGTGTTATCCTCGCTGTGATCAACTCAGCACCCTATCTGAACATCTGGGATCCGGAAAATCCCGGCCAATATGATAATAATGCCTACGGCACACGTATCGAACCGCCTCTGGCTTTTACATCCCGCTATACTACAAATCGTAACGGCAGGCTACTGGGTGATGTAAATGGAGAAATATCTTTTTCGAAAAACCTGAAATTCAGGACCAGTGCTTCTATGGAAGGGAATATATATCATAGTACTTCTTTTTTGGATCCGAAGTTAACCGAATGGGGGCGTACACAGCATGGAGAAGGATCCGACGTACGTACAATCAGTCAGAATTTGCAGTTTGAAAATATCCTGACGTACGATAATATGTTCGGGAAGCACAGTCTGAACGTGATGGCAGGAACCACTACCAATGATTCCAAATGGACAACTGCCAATATTAGCGGCCAGGATTATATTAATTCAGACATTAAAACATTGAATGCGGCCAATATCATTAGCCAGTATTCGGGGACAGCCAATTATCAATGGCGTATCCTTTCCTATCTGACACGTGCTGCTTATAATTACGACAGCCGTTATTTGCTGACAGTAAACTTCCGTGCGGATGGTTCTTCCAAACTGGCTCCGGATCATCGTTGGGGCTATTTCCCGTCGGCATCGGGTGCCTGGCGTATTTCCAGCGAAGGTTTTATGGAAAATGTTGATTTTATCGACGACCTGAAAATTCGGGCCGGATGGGGACAAACCGGTAATCAAAGCGGGATCAGCGAGTATGCTTATTTGCAACAGTATAGCATTAGCAAGCAAACACCTACTCCCGAAAATCCTTTTCCGGGTATTACCATACAGAGGTCAAATATCAAGAACAGTGAACTGACATGGGAAACAACCACACAAACGAACATTGGAGTGGATTTGACAATGCTGAATGGACGTCTGGTGTTCAATGCCGATTATTATTATAAATATACCCGGGACATGTTGATGAATATACCGCTACCTTCCACTGCCGCAGTAAGCAGTATACTGCGTAACGAGGGAGAGATGTCGAACAGAGGTTTTGAATTGAATGTTTCATCTGTTAACCTGAACAGTGAGCTGTTCTGGAGTACGGATTTCAATATTTCTTTCAATAGGAATAAACTGGAAAAACTGGCATTGAACAAAATTTATTATTTCGGTTACGTAGAAACGCTTCGTGACAATATCCTCCGGTTGGAAGAAGGTGAACCGCTCGGCCGCTTCTATGGATTGAAATATTCTCATGTAGATCCGCAAACCGGTGATCCGGTATATGAAGATGTGGATGGAAACGGACAGATCACATTGGATGACCGTACTTATATCGGCAATGCCAATCCGAAATTTATCTATGGCATGACCAATACATTCAGCTATAAAGGATTTAATCTGAATCTGTTCCTGCAAGGTTCCTATGGGAATGATATATTCAATGCTTCGCGTGCCGATACGGAAGGCATGTACGATGATAAAAACCAATCCATACGTGTACTCGACAGATGGAAAACGCCGGGACAAATTACCGATGTTCCCCGTGCTACAGGCGACCAGTCTACACTCAAGGTCTCTTCTTATTATATTGAAGACGGATCGTATCTGCGTCTGAAGTCGCTTACTTTCTCGTATGATGTGGCTACTGCCGCCCTGAAACGGATTGGAATCGAAAGGATCCAGCCTTATTTCACAGCGCATAATCTGCTTACGCTCACAAAGTATAAAGGTTTTGATCCCGAACTCAACTTTGCCGGTAACAGTTCTACTGTGCAAGGTGTAGATTGGGGTACTTATCCGAATGTGAAAACATTTGTATTTGGTTTGAATATTGATTTTTAAAAAAATTACAGATATGAAGATATATAATTTAAAAAGGATCTTACCATGCGTATTATTCGCATGTCTCTTTTCCTGCAGTGATTATCTGGATGTAAAACCCGAATCGGTTTTTACAGAAGAAACGGTGGAAAGTGACGATGAAAACGGATCAAGATACAACACAAAAGAAGATATGGATTTGCTTATGGGTGGCATATATTCCGGTTTTAAAGGAACCCTGAGCAATACCTATAATCTGGACATGTTGATGCTTATTGATGCCCGCTCAGATAACGCCTATTCCGGATCAATAGAAGGATGGGCGCTTGAATTGGATAATTTTAACGTCAATCCGAACAATGCTGTTACGGCACGCGGATGGGGGCAATATTTCAGTATGATCGGCCATGCCAATCTGATCATTGATAATGTGGATGAAATCACGGATCCGGCGATGACTGCCGAACTGAAAACTTTGTACAAAGCGGAAGCAATGATCCTGCGTGGTATGATGTATTTCGACCTGGTTCGTCTTTATGGTGATGCCCCGTTGGTTTTACAGGAAACGCCTGATATTACCGCAGAAAATATTGAAGAAATATATCCGCTTCTTTACCCTGAACGCGTAGACAAGGAGCTGGTTTATGAACAGATTATCCAGGATCTTGAATTCGGAGCGCAGAACGGCCCGGTACCGACTACCCAGAATAAATTCAAATTGACCCGTGGTTTTGCGAACGGATTATTAGCAAAAGTGTATGCAACTATGGAAAATAAAGACTGGGATAAGGTCATTACTTATTGTGACAATGCGCTGGGTTACGGATATGACCTGATCGATAACTATGAGAATCTGTGGATACCGGGTAACAGGAATATGGCGGAATCTGTTTTTGAGATCACACATACCTCCGACTCTCCTAACTGGGGATGGAGCATGTTTACCGGTACGGACTGGCGTAAGTTCTGTACACCTTCGCACGATCTGGAAAATGCTTTTGACTCCCAGGATGATGTGATCAGGAAGAATGCCGCAATCGTTATTGCCGCTTGCTCATGGGATAACTTCTGGCCGGCAAGTGAATATCGTTTTGCCTACAAAATAAGGAACAATACCAGCAGTATTATTTTAATGAGAGCCGCTGATATCTTGTTACTTAAAGCGGAAGCTTTGATTGAAACCAATCAATTGGAACAGGCCGTTACTATTATTAACCGTGTTCGCGACAGGGTGGAGCTTGCTCCCCTCGCTGCCCAGAGCGTAAGTAACCAGGCATCATTAAGGCAGGCTGTTTACCTGGAGAGAAGGCTTGAACTTGCTCTGGAAGGACATCGCTGGTTTGACCTGATCCGTACCGGACAAGCCATTGAAACAATGAGAAATTGTCCCGATTCAAAAGGACAGTTAAGCTATGTGCATATTGAAGAATGGATGCTCCTTTATCCTGTTCCACAAACAGAAAGGGATCAGAATCCGAATCTAACACAAAATGAAGGGTATTAATAATATGAAGAATTGCGTAGTATTCTGTTTTAGCTTATTGACGCTGTTGATTTTGACCCAATGTCGGCCTTCATCTTCATCCGGAAGGATGGAGATGTGGCTGACAACAGGAGATGAGACAGTCAAATTACAGCAAGTGGAGAAAATGTATGAGGAGGAGCGGATTGCGGAAATGAGTAATCCTGATCCTGTAGTTATAGAAATCGATGATTCCGTCCGGTATCAGAAAATGATCGGGTTTGGAGGGGCAATCTGTGATAACTCTGCGTATGTTTTTGACAATTACCTGAAAGAGGAAGACAAGATGCCGTTGTTTAATCAGTTATTCGGTGAAGAAGGGATCCGGTTGAATTATATGAGGATGATCATGGGTTCCACCGATAATTCATTTGAATGGTATACCTACAATGATATGCCGGAAGGAATGACTGATGAAAAGATGGAACATTTCACTATGGAAAAGGATGAATGGGATGTGATTCCTTACTTTCAACTGGCAAAACAGATCAATCCTGAACTGATGATTATGGGTAGTCCTTGCAGTCCTCCGGCATGGATGAAAGATTCGAAGCATCTCTTTAAGGGGAGTGTCGAGCCGCGTTATTATCCGGCGTTGGCCGAGTATTTCGTAAAGTATGTGCAGACAATGGAAACTAAATATGGTTTGCCGGTGGAAGGCATCACTATACAGAATGAACCGCTTTACGAACAGTTTGTGCCCGATCCGCGCTATCCTAATATGTTAATGACAGCCAAAGCACAGGGAGAGTTTATCAAAACGGCACTGGGTCCTGCCTTTGAGCGGGAAGGGATAGACACTAAGATCATTACTTTTGACCATAACTGGGATTTGTATGAGTATGCTTTATCGTTGCTCGACGACCCGGATGTGAAGAAGTATATCGCCGGATCGGGTTTTCATTGTTACGGAGGATTACCTTCATTGATGGAGAATATCTGGCGGGCACATCCTGATAAAGAGATCTATCATACGGAGTGTTCAGGAGGAGGGTGGGGGCCATCCGATTTCCCGAGTATCATGGAATCGCTTGTAGGACATATATTTATTGGAAATATAGAGAACTTTACCAGTACGGTTCTTCAGTGGTACATATCTACGGATGAGAATTCAGGTCCCATTACCAGCGGATGTCCGTCCTGCCGCCCATTTGTCACGATACATTCGGAAACCGGTGAAATATCTTTTAATCCGGAATATTACCTGACGGGTCATTTTTCAAAATTTGTAGACCGTGGAGCCTGGCGGATCTATTCATCGAATGTGGAAAGTACCGATAACATAAGAAACGTGGCTTTCCTCAATCCGGACGGATCGAAAGTAATGGTGGTGCTTAATAATTCGGATACGGAACGTGTAATCGAAATACAGGATCAAACGGAAATCATTCGTTCTGTTCTGCCTGCCCGTTCTACGGCAACATATAAATGGAATAACAATTAATTGAACCGATGAAAAGAAGTCAGATCGTTCTGTTTTTTTTATTAATTATCTTGCCGCTTTTTGCACAGCAGCATGCCGTGATTCCCCAGCCGATGGGTCTTACATTGCTGCAATCTGCTCCCTGTTATTTATCCGATCCGGTAAAAATCGTGGCAGAAAAAGGCTTTCTTTCGGAGGCCGTATTACTTGCCGGTGAATTGGAACGCAGATTTAATTGCTGGGTTATACCGGTGGAAGAATATGATGAGAAGGAAGAGGGTACATTTATATGGATAGAACAAGACACCGATCGATTGCATCCCAAAGAAGGGTACCGTTTGAAAGTTAATCCGGATGGATGCTTTATTACTGCATCTGATCCGGCCGGGGCTTTCTATGGTGGTAATACTCTTTTGCAACTTATTGAGCCTGATACGGAGAGAGACGGACGATACCTCATAAAATCTGTCGACGTAAAAGATTATCCGAGATTTGCATGGAGAGGTTTAATGATGGATTGTTCCCGTACGTTTTTGTCAATGGATTATTTGAAAAAGACAATTGATCGTATGGCATTCTATAAACTGAATAAATTGCATCTTCACCTGACGGATGACCAGGGATGGAGACTGGAAATAAAAAGCCGTCCGAAATTAACAAGCGAGGGAGCCGCTTTTGCGGCCTCTTCACTTGAACCGGAAAAATTTTCGGGATATTATACGCAGCAGCAGATGAAAGAACTGATTGCTTATGCCGCACAACGACATGTGGAAATTATACCCGAAATTGAAGCCCCCGGTCATAGCTCGGCCGCTCTTTATGCCTACCCGGAATTATCCTGCTCTAAATTAAAAGTACCTGTTTATCCTTTATTCGCCTTTGAAGGGGAGAAGTTAAATGATGTGTATTGTGCAGGAACCGAAGAGACGTATGTTTTTTTCAAAGATGTGTTGGGTGAAGTTGCCCGTATTTTCCCTTCACCCTATATTCATTTGGGAGGTGATGAAGTGCGAACACAACTATGGAAGGAATGTGAGATATGCCGGAATAAGATGAAAGAGTTGGGGATAGATTCCGAAGTATTACTGCAACGCTATATGATGACAAGAATAGCAGAAAATGTGTCGAATGCCGGTAAGGTTCCTATTTGCTGGGACGAGGCTATAGAGGGAGACATAGGAAAGGATTGGATTGTTATGGCGTGGCAGGAACAGGAAAAAGGCCGGATAGCTTTGCAAAAAGGATATCAGGTAGTGATGACCCCCACCAGTCACCTCTATTTCGACTATAGTTATGCCACAACACCGACCCGGAAAGTATATAGTTATGATCCCGTTCCTCCGGATGCTACGGAAGATGAAAAATCACGGATATTGGGTATCCAGGCTAATTACTGGACGCATATCGACAGATGGGAATCACGCATTGATTACCAATTGTTTCCGCGTGTACTGGCTTTATCGGAGAAAGCATGGTCGGAAGAAACAGTGGTTGATTATGACGACTTCAGGAAACGTGGAAAGCAGCACAAGCTATGGTTCCATTATTTCGGAATTGAATATAACGGGAATGATATGTAAAACTTAACTCAAGCCCGATCGAGTTCCTATGCGCTTACCGGCTTATTCCCCGAATGCCAGCAGGTATTTGTCGATATAGAGCTGTTTCTCTTTCGACTTGTATTGCTGAATATAACGCGGATGTTCCAATACTGTCATCCGGTCGAAAAGTTTCTCCTCTTTGTTCAGTTTGCGGATGAAATCCGCATTCTTCTTTCCGAGGATATATACCTCAGAGGTATCAAGTCCTATCTCGATATGTTTTTTGAGCGATGCGATCATAAACCCTTTTACCATTTCGAACAGGTCTTTCTCATCATAGTAGTTGGCATTAAGCCAGTTGCCCTCTTTCGTCTGGCGAATGATAGCCAGAGGAAAGGGTGAGTTGATATAGAAGTGGCTGTAAAATTCATCCGCACCGCCGTAGGCCGAGATCATATCATACATGAACCACGAAGAAACCTCGTGGGTATGAGCAGAATGCATGGTAATTCCGCAAACACTTTCCAATCGTTTGGTATCGGTGAAAGGGACACCCGTTACTCCTGCTCCGTGGCGGCTCGGATTAATGCCAATAATGAATCTGCGTTGGTTCGTATCATTATAGTATTTGCGGTAGAATGCTTCCATCACCAGCATTGTTTCCGGATTTTCCAGAAAAGGATTTAGTACCTGAAATCCTTCGGGTAACCCCCCCGAATAGTGCAACTCCCTGTTGAAAGTAATAACCTTATCTGCCAGATTTTCCGTCATTTTGTCAGACTAATTTGTTGCAATTAGTTAGTATTAATTATTTGAAAAGTAATTGTTTTAATTTATAAAGTTAGTTCAATAGATAATATTTTCCAAAAATTAGTTCGGTTTTTCATTGACGAAAATTGTATTCCATTACTTATACAGATTCGAGGCTGCTATTTTTATCGCATTCACATTTTATAGTAGGTAAAATATACTGTATATCATTCCCAAGTTAAATCCTGCGTGACAAAAAATAGCACCTAATAATGAGCCTGAAAGTTTTTTCATTTTGAAAAAAATAATGCTCACCACAAACATACCTGTTACCCAGATAAATGCCGGAAAAAAATAAAAACTCCATCTGCTGTTGAGGTATACTAACCCAAAATGTGCAATATGGGTTATGGCAAAAGCCAGACTGTCGACGCCAGACGCTCTTTCTTCTCCGATAGATTTTTTAAAGCTACCATGGATAATACCTCTAAAAAACAATTCCTCTCCGATCGGACTAAATATCATCCCGGTTGTTGCCATTATTATAAACATAATACGTTTGTCTTTAGGCGATATAACTTCGGGGATATTGTACGAATTTCCAATATACTCATACCAATTTTGATAAGAGTTTCCGTATAATTCTTTTCCGATGAAGTAGAGTAAAAGGCTAAAGACAATTCCTACAGTAAATGAGAAAATTAATTTCCCCCATTATTTCTTATATCAATAATTAAAGCATCCAAATGGCTTAATTTTTCATAGATTGAATCAAATTGTTCAATGTAATTGTCTCCCCAAAAGGAGTTGATTTTTAAAAGGCCAATATTGTCATCCATTTCTTTGAAATCGAATAAGGACTTTGATGATAAATTTTTCTCAGACATAGAATGACTGATGGAATGGCTAAAAGTATTATTTCCCCCATCTTTGAAAGTTAGTCGAATCTCTTCTGATTTTTTACCTCTCGTCGCTTCTCGTCCATAGGCACGTAAATTCATCCATTGCTCCGTAGAAGAATGAATATAAGGTTTGATTTTTGTGGAAACATATTCATGTACGTCCATTTCGTTAATTTGGATAATTTCCAGTCCTTTCTTAATTCCTTTTTGCTCCAATGTGTCATTGAGTACTGCGGTAACAACCATTTTTCCTTCAATTAGTTTTGTTAAAAGTGGAATAGTTGCCCAGTTATTCCATAAATCCCGCCGTTCCCAGGAAACGCTGGTATGCGCGTCTTTCAGTGTTGCAATAAATCGTTGTAATTCCCTGAAATACTCAAAATCATTTTTGGTTGCAGGCACAACGGGTATAGTTGCCTGATACAAGCTATCCCAATCAAAAGACAGCTTATCAAAATAAACAAAGTTGTATTTTACTTCCGACCAACATTTCGACAGTCCTGTAATTTTTTCTATATCTGAAAGAGATTTTTCAGAATTTTCCTGACCGCAGGTGCAGTACATTATCATACTACAAATTAAAAAACAAACCATCTTTTTCATTCTTCATTATTTTCAGGTTAAAAGAAAGTTTATTCAAAAGAGCGATTAAGAGAATTAAGTGATTGGTTTACATCAAACCATATTTCTTCTAATCCGGTTTCATTGGGATTTAAGTATAAGACATCGTAACCTCCATTTATCAAAGCCTGCCTATTCATTGAGAAATTATTCATAAACAGATAATCATATTCATTGGAAACGGCAATAACATGTATGGCTGTTTCCTTTGATAACCCATCCCCTGTGGAGGTAAGGGCATCTATAATATACTCTATCTTTTTCATATTTCTATCGGCATCGACATGCTTATTTAAAGCATTATAAGCAACACTTTGATAATAAAGATACCTGCAGCTAAATGGTTGTATCTTTAATGATGCGTTGAGTAATGATACTAATTCTTCCCATTCATTTATGGTTGGTTCTTCTTTATTTAATATATTGTTCACTTGTTCTGCATTGGGTATGGGTAAATAGGGTGAGTAGTTTTTATTAAATACATAACCATAATATAAATACCGTTTTTCTTCCAATGTCATTGTACTGTCTCCCTGTTGGAATTTATCCCAGAGTTTAGAATAGTAAAAATCAGATTGTGGGTTTTCTATATTCTGTTTTATCTGTTCATAATCGGGTTTCACAAAAAAATCTTCCCATGGAATATCATTACTGGCAAAATATTGTTGAGCCAGCGTGTCTCCTAACTGTGCTGCTTTTTTTGCATACATCGAGGCATAGACCGGATTCCCTTTTTCTTGATATAAAAAGCCCAGAAAGAAATGCTCTCCGGGGGAATTTGGCTTTAACTCTATGCCTTCTTTAAACATTTCTATCGCTTTGTCGTAATCTTGTTTCTCAGCATAAACGTACCCCAATGCAAAAAAAGTATTTTCATCTGTATCATTTTTTGTGATAGCTTTGTTATAATACTCTATCGCCTTGTCAAATTCAAGAATATGCGAAAATGCCGATCCCAGATTAAAGTAGGCATCAAAGTAATTGCTGTCTGCTTCAATGGCTTTTTGATAGTATTCTATAGCCTTGGCATAGTTGGCGCTGTCTGACTCTGCATTACCAAGTTTTTTCCATTCTTCTGCTGTTTGTGAGAATAGATTGGTACTGATAGTAATCGATATTACTATTAATAAAAGTGCTTTACCTGTTTTCATGATTGTAGTTGTTTTAATTATTTGGCTAATTGAAAGCGTGTTTATCAAGTAGGTACAAACTATTAGAATATCCTCCCGGAATGTAAGATACTTTAATTATTTATTGAACTTTTCCGCGTCTGTTCTCTTGCGTAAAAGAGCCTGATTATGGAGTGTTTGGTTTGTAATACGGAAAAAGGCTATCCCGCCACAGGCAGAGGCGGGATAGCTTTATTCATCACTCCTCCAGGAAATTCGGATACATGTAGTCCGTTGCCGGAACAAATGTTTCCTTGATACATTGCGGAGAAACCCAGCGCAGGAGGTTGAACACCGAGCCGGCTTTGTCGTTGGTGCCCGAACCGCGTCCGCCGCCGAACGGTTGTTGGTCTACCACGGCACCGGTGGGTTTATCGTTGATATAGAAATTCCCGGCGGTGTGCGTCAACCGTGCAGTCATCTTTTCGATATTCGCCCTGTCGGCAGAGAAGATAGCACCTGTAAGCGCATAGTCGGTAGTGGTATCGAGAATATCCATCGTTTTATCGAGATCCGTGGGATCGTATAGATATATGGTGAGGATCGGGCCGAAAAGCTCTTCTTTCATTGTAATGTAATCAGGCTTTTTCGCCAGAATAATAGTGGGATGGATGAAATAACCTTCCGATTTGTCGTAGGTACCGCCACAGACGATCTCTGCATCGGATGACGCTTTGGCGTCGTCGATTGCCTTTGCCAGTTTATCAAACGAATCCTCGTCGATCACTGCATTCACGAAATTGGAGAAATCTTCCGGTACTCCGATTTTAATTTTAGAGAGATCGTTGCTTACAAACCTCTTAACATCTTCCCATAGGGTGGTGGGGATATAGGCTCTTGAAGCAGCTGAGCATTTCTGTCCCTGGTATTCAAATGCGCCTCGGGTAAGTGCTGTAGCCACCTGTTTTGCATCGGCTGTCGGATCGGCAAAGACATAGTCCTTTCCTCCCGTTTCTCCCACGATACGGGGATAGGATTTATATTTCGACATATTTCCGGCAATAGTGCGCCACATGCTGTTGAATACTCCGGTGGAACCGGTAAAGTGCAGGCCGGCAAAATCACGGTGGTTGAAGATCACATCGGCGGCATCCCTTCCATCGGCATAGACGAGATTGATTACCCCGTCAGGTAATCCGGCTTCCTGTAACACTTTCATGATAAGATGGGCAGAGTAGATAGCTGTCTTTGAGGGTTTCCATACAGCGGTATTTCCCATCAGGGCAGGAGCGCCGGGTAGATTTCCGGCAATAGATGTGAAGTTGAATGGAGTGAGTGCGAAGATAAATCCTTCGAGCGGACGCCAAACCATACGGTTCCATATACCGGGAGAGGAATTGGGCTGCATCCGGTAAATTGTATCCATATTCTTCACATTATAGCGGTAGAAATCGATCAATTCGCATACAGCATCTATTTCAGATTGATAGGCATTCTTCGATTGGCCTATCATGGTAACGGCATTGAACTCATAACGATAAGGGCCGGCAATCAGCTCGGCTGCCTTTAGGAAGATGGCTGCACGGCTTTCCCATTGCATTGCTTCCCAGATTGGTTTTGCTTTTAATGCAGCATCGATCGCCATCTGTACATGTGTTTTGTCCCCTTGATGATAATATCCAAGAAGATGACGGTGATTATGGGGTGGACGAATATCTTTTAGGTTGCCGGTACGCACCTCTTTTCCTCCGATGATCATCGGCAGATCGAGCCCACCTTGATTCAGTTCAACTAATTTTTGTTTTAACGCTACCCTTTCGGGCGTTCCCGGAGCATAACTCCTGACGGGTTCATTCTTTACTTCGGGTAATTGAAAGACTCCTTTAGACATAAGTTAATCTGTTTAATGAGGTTTTACTATTTGGATGAGACAAATTTACCAAAAAAAGTTTGATGAGACTATTTCGTTGGAAAGTTTTCATGAAAAAATACAGTTACTGGAAATAAGAATTTTTTTAGCGATAAAAAAAATAGAATCTTTTTGTTATTTTTGTAGGTCTTTACATTTATAACACTTATACAGAAAATACATGCAATCTAAGGAAACACTACCTGTCAATTTTGAAAACACGGAAATCGCTTTTCGTGATCAATCCAACGCAAGTTTAAAACAGGCTTATCAACTCTTTAAGGTAATGAATAACCGTCGGTTGGTGAATATAGGTAAGCATCTGGTTAATTTTGCTTTTGCTGTCCATTTTCCTATAGAGGGTATAATCAGAAATACTATCTATAAACATTTTGTCGGTGGAGTGTCTATTGAAGATTGTAGCAAGACAATTGTCCGGCTGGCCCGATACAATGTGGACTCTATTCTCGATTATGCGCAGGAGGGAGAGGAATCGGAAGATGCTTTCAATGCTACCTGTCGGGAGGTAATACGTACTGTTGAATTTGCCGGTAACCATAAGAATGTGCCATTCAGCGTGTTCAAGATCACGGGGGTGGCACGCTTCGACCTTCTGGCCAAGGTGAGTGAGCAACAACCTTTGACCGATGAGGAAAGAGAGGAATTCCGTAGTGTTGAGGAGCGCGTGGATGCTATCTTCAGAAGAGGATTTGAACTGGATGTGCCGGTACTGATCGATGCCGAAGAGACCTGGATACAGCCGGTTCTGGATGATATGGTGATGAATCTCATGTCACGCTACAACAAGGAGAAGGCTATTGTGCAAAACACCTACCAGATGTATCGACACGATAGTATAGAGCGGATCAAACAGCATCACCGTATGGCGTTGGAGGGGGGATTTAAATTCGGTTTAAAAATTGTGCGGGGTGCCTATATGGAGAAAGAACGTAACCGTGCTGCTGAACGAGGGTATCCATCACCCATTCAGCCGGATAAGCCGGCTACTGATCGCGATTTCGACGATATTACCCGTTATTTTATAGAGCATCTGGATAGTATCGACTTCATGGTCGCCACCCATAACGAAGAGAGTTCATTATTATTGGCTCGCCTGATCGATGAGTACAATCTGCCGAGGAATCATAGGGGAATCTATTTCTCCCAATTATATGGTATGAGCGATCATATTACTTATAATCTTGCCGAACAGGGATACAATGTTGCGAAATATGTTCCTTACGGTGCCGTGAAGACCATGATGCCCTACCTGTTCCGTCGGGCTGAAGAAAATTCATCAGTAAAGGGACAGACCAACCGGGAACTGAAAATGATCCGGACAGAAATAAAACGGAGACGTAATTGATTAGTTGATTTACTGATTACATTATCACTACTTGTCCCGATTTATCGGGATTATTTTATTTCACTTCCCAGATATTGGGGGAGTTAAGAAGGAATTCGGTAAATGACCTTTTCGGTGTCATCATTTGTACTTCCTCTATCTGTCTTTCATATTCCTTCTCGTAAGTCGGTTCTTTTACACTACGGATGACGCCCAGTGCCACAGGAAGCCCGTCGATGTTATCCATCAACGCCAGTTTCATATGTAAAATATTGTCTCTGGTGGTAGCATCGTGTACCAGTATATCGTCCAATGTATATCCATCCTCTCCTATGGTTACAGCTTTGAGGTTCCATCCATCCAAAACAATCCCCCTGTTCTCTTCTTTACCGAAGATCATCTTTTCCCCATGCTTCAGTATTATGGTATTATCAGCCTTCCAGTTGCGGTCACTAATCCTGTTGTGGATATTATCGTTAAAGATTACGCAGTTCTGTAATACTTCCACTACCGAAGTCCCTTTGTGCTTGGCGGCCTCCGTCATTACTTCCGTTTGGTTTTTGATGTCTACGTCTATGGCGCGGGCAAAGAAAGTGCCTCGTGCCCCGAAAGTCAGTTCAGCCGGACGGAAAGGATCTTCCACTGTTCCGTAAGGTGATGATTTGGAGACGAATCCCCTGTCGGAGGTAGGTGAGTACTGTCCTTTTGTAAGGCCATAAATCTTGTTATTGAAAAGCAGAATATTGATATCCACATTTCTTCGGATTGTATGGATAAAGTGGTTCCCGCCGATGGCAAGTGAGTCGCCGTCACCGGTAGCGACCCATACGCTTAATTCGGGGTTGGCCACTTTCACTCCTGTGGCGATGGCTGCAGCACGACCATGGATGCTGTGAAAACCATAGGTATTCATATAATATGGTAAACGTGATGAACAGCCGATCCCAGAGATAACGGCTATCTTGTGAGGGTCAATATTCAATTCAGCCATCGCTTTTTGGAGGCTCGTCAGAATGGCATAATCGCCGCAACCCGGACACCAACGAATGGCATTTTCACTTTTATAATCTTTAGGTAGATGTTTCTGATATCTTAATTCTTTTGCTGCTATTTCTGTTACTTCCATATTACTTTTCCTCCATAATTTTCGTAAACTCCTCAATCAACGTGCTCACTTTAAAAGGTTGTCCTTCCACTCTATTATATTTGTGGATGTTATCCAGATCCTGGAATCTACCATTCAGATAATTGGCAAACTGTCCTTCGTTTTGTTCCGCCACGATCACTTTCTTATATCTTTTCAGCAGTTCGTAGGTATTTCGTGGAAGGGGATAAATATGCCTGAAATGAGTGTAGGCCACCTTTTTCCCGTTTGCCATAAGGCGTAGTGAAGCTTCAAGCAAATGGCCGTATGTGCCGCCCCATCCTACAATCAACGTGTCGGCATCTTTGTCGCCTGTTACTTTTTGGTCGGGGATATAATCGGCTATTTTTTCGATCTTTATCCTGCGGATATTCACCATTAGTTGGTGGTTGTCGGGATTCGATGAGATAACACCGGTAAGACGGTCTTTTTCCAATCCGCCTATACGGTGCATATATTCCGGAGTTCCCGCCACACCCCAGTATCTGACGAGTGTGTTTTCGTCACGGAAATAGGGTTTCCACTCTTCTGCGTTACCGTTATATTTATTTTGGACGTAGGGAGGTTTAATTTCGGGATAATCATTCATATCGGGAATTCTCCATGCCGATGAACCGTTGGCGATATAACCGTCGGTCAGTAAAATAACAGGAGTCATATGTTCCAGGGCAATCTTTGATGCTTCGAAAGCACTTTCAAAACAATCGGTGGGTGATGCTGCCGCCATCACAACCAAGGGGCTTTCGCCGTTTCTTCCGTAAAGTGCCTGGTTGAGGTCACTTTGCTCACTCTTGGTCGGCATCCCCGTGGAAGGACCACTACGCTGTACATCGATTACTACCAGCGGCAGTTCGGTCATCACGGCCAGTCCCAGTGCTTCGCTCTTGAGTGACAATCCCGGTCCGGATGTGGAGGTGGCTGCCAGACATCCTGCGAAACTTGCGCCGATGGATGAAGTGATCCCGGCAATTTCATCTTCCATTTGCAGTGCTTTCACACCGAAATCTTTTCGTTTGGAAAGTTCCTGCAGGATATCAGTCGCGGGGGTGATAGGGTAGGAGCCGAGAAAAAGTTCCACGCCCGCCTTTTCTGCAGCGGCGACCAACCCGTATGCAGTGGCGGTATTTCCATTAATATCAGTATAAAAACCTTTGGTCGATTCAATAGGCTCAATACGATAAGTGGAAGCAGTCATATGGGTGTTGTTCCCATAATTGTATCCATCGGTGAGCGCTTTGATATTGGCTTTTACCAATATTGGTTTTTTTGAGAATTTCTGTTCGAGCAACTTGTCTGCTATTTCCAGTGGCCGGTTGAAAAGCCAACATACAATACCCAGTGCAAACATATTCTTGCTACGGAGTATATCCTTGTTTTCCAGTCCGGAGTCTGCCAGTGAGGCTTTTGTCAGGGTCGTAATATTCACCCCGATAGGTTGCACATAATCCAGGTTGAGTTCTGCAAACGGATCTAACGTCTGGAAAAGGGCCTTGTCAAGATCCCTTTTCTGGAAAGAATCGGTATCAAACAACACGATAGAGCCTTTCTTCAAAAATGAGGCGTTCACCTTGAGCGCAGCAGGATTCATGGCGACAAGTACATCAGTCTTGTCCCCGGAATTATAAACATCTTTGGCGCCGATCCGTACCTGGAATCCCGACACACCATGCAATGAACCTTGCGGTGCGCGAATTTCAGCAGGAAAGTCGGGGAATGTGGCAATTTCATTCCCGAAAATAGCCGATAACGTAGAGAACAATGTCCCTGAGAGTTGCATTCCGTCACCGGAGTCGCCTGAAAAACGAATGGTTACTTGTTTAATGTCAGTTACGACCGAATTCGTTGGCATAATTTTTCTTTATAAATAAAGTACAAAGTAATAAAAGAGTTGTGGAATAAGCAAATATTTTGCCCTGACAAAAAGCCTTATTTGTCATTATAGGTGCAATTCAGGAAAAGATAATTATCTCCGTTCAATCTTTGCCCCTAACGCGTTGAGACGTTTGTCTATATCCTGGTATCCTCTGTCGATTTGGTCGATATTATGGATGGTGCTTACACCCTCTGCACTCATTGCGGCGATTAACAAAGAAATACCGGCCCGTATATCGGGTGATGTCATTGTCATACCTTTCAGCCGGAAACGATTACCCATTCCAATCACAGTAGCACGGTGGGGGTCACAGAGAATAATCTGTGCTCCCATATCGATCAGTTTATCCACGAAAAATAGACGGCTTTCGAACATTTTCTGGTGGATCAATACGCATCCTTCCGCTTTGGTGGCGACCACCAGTAATACGCTGAGGAGATCCGGAGTAAGTCCCGGCCAGGGAGCGTCGGCAATGGTAAGAATGGATCCGTCTATAAATGATTCTATAGTGTAATTATCTTGTTGGGGAATGTAAAGATCGTCCCCGCGTTGTTCCACGATAATGCCTAAACGGCGGAAACTTTCGGGGATGATGCCGAGATGGGTTACAGAGGTATCTTTTATGGTGAGTTCGGAAGCAGTCATGGCTGCCATACCGATAAAGCTGCCGATCTCAATCATATCGGGCAGCAGATGGTGACGGCAACCGGAAAGGGAGGAGACACCATGTATTGTCAGTCTGTTGGAGCCAATTCCTTCGATTTTTGCTCCCATGCTTACCAGCATCCGGCTCAATTGCTCCACATAAGGTTCACATGCGGCGTTATAGATGATGGTTTCCCCTTCGGCAAGGACTGCAGCCATCAACAGGTTGGCAGTACCGGTAACGGAAGCCTCGTCAAGCAGGATATATTGCCCGTTTAGTTTTTTTGCTGAAAGGGTGAAGAGCTGTTTTTGTTCATTAAAGATTAGCTCAGCACCCAACTTCATGATACCGTTGAAATGGGTATCCAGTCGTCTACGGCCAATCTTGTCTCCTCCCGGTTTAGGCACTACCGCTTCTCCGAATCGTGCCAGGAGGGGACCCACAATCATAATGGAACCTCTCATGGCAGCACTCTTTTCCATAAAGTCCTTCGATTGGGTGTAGGCCAGGTTAATCTTTTCCGCTTTGAAGGAATAGCTTCCGCTGTCCAGTTTTTTCACTTCGGCTCCCATATCCGAGAGTAGTGCAATGAGATTGTTTACATCCAGTATATCAGGTACGTTCTCTATGATCACTTCCTCCTGTGTGAGCAGGGTGGCACAAATTACCTGCAGGGCTTCGTTCTTGGCTCCCTGTGGTGTGATTTCCCCCTTGAGGCTGCATCCACCTTCAATGATAAATGATGACATGTTGACCATTTTTTTTAGTTAATAAATACGTACTTCCGGTTCGAGTAGTACACCGAATTGTTGTAGTACTTCCTGTTGTATTTTGTGCATAAAGTCTACGATTTCCTTTCCGTTTTCAGTGCCATAATTCACAATGATAAGTGAATGGCGGGTATAAGTACCTACCATTCTGTGCCGCTTCCCTTTATATCCGGCCTTATCTATCAGAAATGCCGCCGATGTTTTGAATTGTCCTTCTCCAATGTTGTAAATCGGGACATCCGGGAGTTGCTGTTGTAATTGGTCTTTTTTCTCTTCCGTAAGCACAGGATTTTTGAAAAAACTTCCGGCATTTGGCAGTATTTTATAATCGGGCAATTTCCGGTTGCGGATACGGATAATGGCATCACGAACCTGGGTAAGGGTAGGAGAGGGAATCCCTTCCAATTCCCGGCTTAAATCGATATATTTCTCTTTATATTGAAATGACTTTTCCAATCTGAAAACCACCGATGTGATCACATAAAGGCCGCTTTGTTTGAAGATACTGTCACGGTAGCTGAAACGGCACTCTTCGTTGGAAAATTCCCGGTAGTTGCCCGTCTGAAGCTCTACAGTCCTTACTTTGGTGATCACATCCATCGCCTCGGTACCGTATGCCCCGATATTCTGTACCGGACTTGCACCTACTGAACTTGGGATAAGCGACAGATTTTCAATACCGGCGTAACCATTCTTCACGTTATAGGCTACAAACTGATCCCAATCCTCGGCGGCACCGGCTTCAATCTCCACAAACTGATCGGTCTCCGACAAGATATGTATACCCCGTATGGCAGGTTTAATGACCAATCCTTCGAAATCTTTGGTGAAAAATGAGTTAAACCCACTCCCGAGTACCAATTTATTCTCATTTGGAAAAGCACCAACTACTTCAGAGAGCTCCTCTGTCGATTGGGGCTCGCAGAATAGTCTTGCCGACGCTTTTGTACGAAAAGAGTTGTATGCCTGCAGTTGTACGTTATGCTTGATGATCATTGTGAAGATAGTGTATTCGTACCGCAAATATAGCGAATCTTATCCGATTTCCCGCCAAAAATAGATGTTAGGCACTCTCCCCTCATTATAATATTGCTTGATATGTTCGGTAATGCCCATGCGCTACCCTTTCCTGCTTTTAATTATTTCGGGATAATAGGCTTTTATATATTTTCTGATGGTGGACAATGATTGCGAAAACTTGTTGTAGACAGTTTGCGTGGTTACACCCAGTTCACTGGCTACTTCTTTGGCCGGCATACTTTCCACCCTCATCCAAAAGCTGTCTTTTGTCAAGGGTGAGCTCTCTTTCAGTGCATCACGTATGATCTCTTTCAGTTCTTCTTTTTCAATATTGTCGTAGACCGTGGTACCCGATAATACTTCGGTTTCGTCAATGGAAATCGTTTCAGGATCAGCAATGCGGTACATGTCGTAGATACGGAAACGGAGATATTGTAACAGGAAAACCTTTACATAACCCTTTTTGTTGGGGCGTAGGATACGGGGATTCTCCCAAAAAGCAGCCCAGAAATTCTGTACGATTTCTTTGGACATCTCCCTGTTGTGTACTTTAGACAATACAAAACAAAGAATGGTACTGCTGTACCTTTCATAAAATTGGGAAAAAGCCTTTTCATCTTTTCTCCCAATCGCATCAAGTAATATGTCGTCCGTTGGGTGCAATTCATAACAAAATTAGGAAAAATCTTTGAATCTACGGGTTCTGGTAACTTTTAACGCTATATATCCGGCGATTGATAAAAAAATTGTAATTTTATCCGGTAAAACGATTATCAGCGGTAAAAGCATGACAGAGAGGAAACAGAATTTGAGGGATAGCTTGTCGGCTCGGGAAAAAGCCGCCATCACCCGCGATTTGTTCGAAAGATATCGTAATGGCAATACAACCCGGGAGGAGAATGACCTTATTGAATCCCTTGCTGATGAGATTATTCCCAAGAGGGAGTTTGAAGTGACGGATGCCCTGATAAAGGAGTTGGATAGTGAAACCAAAGATTTTATTTTCGAACGGACAGGGGTAAAAATCGAAAGCGGCACACCCGTGGGAAGAAAACGTGTTTTCTCTCCTGCTCTTATCGGTGCTATTGCTGCTATTGCACTGCTGGTTATCGGGATATTTATTGTTTATCAGAAACGCTCCCCGCAGGAATCATTGCCCCCGGATCTTACAACCGCCCCCATCTCCCGGCAATATGTTTCGGGAAAGGATATTGAAAACATCACACTTCCCGACGGATCCCGGGTTTCACTGAATACCGGTACTACACTCACTTTACGGGAAGGTAGCATGGATGCCACACGTCAGGTATGGCTGAAAGAGGGTGAGGCCTTTTTTGATGTGAAAGAGGATAAGACGAAACCGTTTACGGTGCATCTCCGTGAGGGGGTGACGGTACAGGTGATGGGTACGAGTTTTACGATACAGAGCTATAAGGAGTTGGCATTCCAGGAGATATCTGTTGTGAGCGGGAAGGTGAAAGTGGAAACTACGGGAGGAGAAGGGCTGGAACTTCTCCCTGACCAGAAGGCAACCTATCTTGAGTCGGAGAAAACGCTTGCCCGCAGTAACGAGAAAAGCGCCTTGAGAGCAGCATGGCGTACGGGTACTATTGTCTTGGAAAACGCATCGATGGATGAACTCTGTTTCCGGGTGCGGCAGTTCTATGGAAAGGAGATGGTTTTCGAACATACACCTGAAACAATGTCAGTCAATATCAGCTTCGACAGGAACACCTCTGCCGATGAGATTTCAACCGAAATTGCCGCACTTTATGGTTTATCCTACCGGATTATCGACGATCAAATTATTTTCTCTGAAAAAGGTTCATAAAGCAGGACAAGCATGCGGGTCTATATTCCTATAATAGAATGTGTAGTCGTACTGATTGTTCTTTTAATGGGAAACAGCTTCAGTTTGTCTGCCCAGACCATCTCATTGCCGAAGGAACCGTTGCTTTCGAGAATGGAGAGGATTGCCGCTATCGGAAAAGAAAACGGGCAGTTTGTGACTTATGAGAGCCGCTTTTTGGAGGGTATCACTGCTCCGGCCCTTACAACCCAGTCTGCAGATGTGGAGGAATGGATACGCCATTCACTCAAAAATACGCCGCTCACTTACCGGAAAGTGAATGACAACCGTTTTGTTATTGTCCGCCAATCCGACGAGACTCCTGCCACAGGCTCCTTGGCAGGGAAAGTGACTGACGCATTCGGTGTGCCATTGGCGGGTGCCACGGTGCAGCTGCCATCCCTGCAGAAAGGTACAATAACGGGAATGAACGGTGATTACTCACTCATAGTGCCCCCAGGTAGTTATGATGTCAAGGTGGTTTTTATGGGATTTGAGTCGGTACAGATACAAGAGGTCGGGGTAACAAAAAACCGGACTATCTATTTGGATATTGCGCTAAAAGAGGCCAATATCCACCTGGATGAAGTGGTTGTTACGTATGCTCAACCCGAAAGTACTATTGCCGGGGCATTGCGTGCCCGGAGAAACACTCCTTATATCAGTGCTGTGCTTGGAAGCCAACAGATAGACCGCCTTGGTGCTACTACCTTGCAGGATGCAATGACATTGTTACCGGGTGTCAGCTTCGATGAAAGCCGTTCCCAGATAGTTAGAGGCACGGGAGGGAGATGGAATGAAATACTTCTGGATGGTATTCCCTTATCCAATTATGACCCTTCCTACAGGATTTTTTCATTCGATTTGATTCCCGTCTCTTTGGTGGATAATATCCGTCTTTTCAAATCATCCACGCCCGATATTCCGGTCGGTTTCGCCGGAGGAGTCACCGAAGTCGTGACCAAGGATATTCCTGCACAGAATTATGTGCAGGCAACTATTTCTTACCAATTCAATTCGATTGGTACTTTCAAAAATCATCGTGGGCGACGGGGAGGGCGGTTTGACCTTATTGGATTAGACGACCGGAGCCGTGAAATACCCGGGGTCTTCCAATCCGTCATTCCGGGAATCCCACAAAGAATGTCCGGGAACGCAACCCTGTTTCCCGATGCGCATTTTGCGATATCCGACAGAAAAGCGAACCCTTCATCACAATATAACCTGACGCTCGGCAGGACTTATGCGTTAAATGAGGAAGGCGACCGTTTAGGGTTCGTACTGTCACTTTCCTACCAACACAATGCGTATCAATCGGTAATAAATCATACACAGCGCGGACGGTGGGACTATGAAAGCCAATATATAGGAGATGATATCGTCACTGAATGGAACCATGGGCGTACCTATTATTATAACACGGTAACGGGCGGGGTATTGAATGCCGGTTGGCAGTTCGGAAAAAACAGAATTAGTTTCAGAAACCTGTTTACCCGGAGCTTCGATAACGACCTGACCGAGGTGACGGCCCATTTGAAAGATATCCCGGGGAATGAGACCAACCTCAATAATCAGTTCTTTAATTATCCCATCTTCTCCGGCTTGTACCAGAACAAGCTGGAAGGGCAGCACGCCGTTTCGGATGAGGTACAGCTAAAGTGGAATGCTTCGCACACACTGGTGGAGCGGGAACAGAAAGATGCAGCTTTCTCGGAGATGTATAAACCGTTGAGAGTCGACTCTCTTCTCTATTTTCTTCACCAGCATCCCACATTGCGTGCCCTGTATCCTGCCTCGAGTGGCTGGTATATGAATCGGGAACACAGTTTTCATGCGGGGGTATCTGCGACATACGCATTTCTGTGGGATAAGATACACAATAAGATGATGTTCGGTTACAATACCAATTATAGATACCTTCGCTTTAGATCTAACGAGGCTCTTTATAGTTATGACAGTAATCCTGTGCTTGATCCATCGTACCGTGTTTATCAACTGCTCGAGCGGAATCATTTTTCGGGAGAGGCTGTGCAGCATCATCCCTTTGTCATGTTTGAACACCGCTGGAATGAAAAGATGCGGTTTGTCTGGGGCTTGCGTGGTGATTACGAAAGTTACCGGACCATTCAGACCAACGGAAAAGAGGAATCCGGGAGACAAGCCAAATGGTATGCAGTCCCTTCTGCCAATCTCACCTATATGCCGATAGAGAAAATGAATCTGCGGTTGAGTTTTCAGCAATCGGTAATCCGGCCGAAGTTATCTGACCGTATTCCTTTTCCAGTGTATGATACCTATCTTCTCGGTACCTCTTTCAATCGTGATGTATATCCTTCGACGGTACAGGCTGTAGACCTGGTGGTTGAAAAATATATGAATTCGGAGGATATTGTTTCTGCAGGACTGTTCTATAGGGATATCGATCACCCCATTGAGCGGACGACCTATCTTGATAAAGATGAAGAACGCATGTACGTCCTCCAGAATTCAGATAAGGCTTACACTTACGGATTTGAAGCGGAAATGAGAAAACATCTCGGATTCATAGGCGATACCGATTTTTTGAGTAAAATACAGTTTTCGGCAGGCCTTGTGCTTACCCGGTCATCGGTAAGAGGAAAACAGATGATCGTGATTAAACAGAAGGAGGGGGATGATATTTTTATCGAGACTGAAAGTACGCAAAATCGCCCGCTTTCAGGACAGACACCGTATCAGTGGATGGTGGGGATCAATTATTCAGATAAAAGTATGCATGCAAGCATATTGTTTGACCGTAGTGGCCGACAACTGTACCTGTTGGGTGAAAGCGCCTATCAACATGAGTACCGTGCACCATTGAATTCGGTAGAGACGAGCATCAGTTATCGGTTTCCCAAAAATGATATCCGGTTAAAAGTGAGCGGTCGAAATCTCATCAACACAACCCAAGTCTTTTACAGAAACACGAAAGATGATTATGCGCGTGGAGAAAATGGTGCCCCAATAGAAAAACTTCTTCCGGGCAAGAGTGAAAACTATGATAAAGGCCGTGATCCTATTGTCCATGAAGTCAGAAACGGACGGATTTTTATGATCTCCATAAGCTGTACTTTTTGATGTTTAATCGTTTAATCGTTGAACTGTTAAATCGTTAAATTGAATACCCCGTTCATCCTTTCTCTCGTTTTCCCTTTCTCCCAGTCCCCCTCTCTCCCCAGTATCCCGGTCAATCATACTTGGGCACTCAAACACCTTTCCACCCTTCTGTTTATTAGTATATTTTAACTAAAAATCCGGTTAGGTTTTTTCCGATTTTCACGTAATGTGAAAAATAGTTCCCGTTTTTGTATGATCAAAGATAAGAAAGTAGTTATTGTAATGCCAGCGTATAATGCCGCACAGACACTGGAAAAGACCTACGACGAAATACCTTTTGATATCGTGGATGAAGTGATTTTGACGGACGACAGGAGTAACGATAATACGATAAAGGTCGCCGAGAAACTAGGGATCCGGGAGATTCAGCGGCATCACCGGAACAAAGGGTATGGGGGTAATCAGAAGACCTGCTACAACAGGGCATTGGAGTTGAACGCCGATATTGTTATTATGCTCCATCCCGATTATCAATATACGCCAAAACTCATTGCTTCGATGGCATATATCATCGCCAATGACCTTTATCCGGTAGTGTTTGCTTCCCGTATTTTAGGCAAGGGTGCCCTGAAAGGGGGAATGCCATTGATAAAATATATTGCCAACCGGATATTGACTCTTTTTCAGAATATATTGTTAAATCAGAAATTGTCTGAATATCACACCGGATATCGGGCTTTCTCGGCAGAAGTGTTAAGGAGTATCAACTTTAACGCAAACTCCGATGATTTTATATTCGATAATGAGATGATTTCCCAGATTTTTTTCAAGGGGTACGAGATAGCTGAGATTACCTGTCCGACCAGGTACTTTAAAGAGGCTTCTTCCATCAACCTTAGGCGCAGCTTTATATATGGGTTGGGAGTATTGAGGGTTTCCATTCTGTATCCGTTCTGTAAATGGGGACGGATAAAGTCGGGATTATATAAATAGTTTTAATTATATGAAGAGTCACCGGATTTATATATTGATATTGGGCGTGTTGTTTGGCATCATTTACTCGATGATATTTGATGTGAAGCTGGATCTAAACGGCGACAATGCACAATATCTCAATCTGGCAAAGAACCTGTCCGACGGATTAGGGTATTCCATTGTCACACCCAACGGCGCTGTACCAGCAAGTCATTTTCCTCCGGGATATCCTGCTTTCTTATCTGTTTTTATGTTATTGGGCATCCATAGCCTTGTCTTTTTTAAGGTACTGAATGGGATACTCCTCTTCACCAGTCTGATGGGCATATTTTATCTGCTGTCCAACATCACGTCCAACCGGCTACTGGCTGTAATCTGTACTGTGCTGGCTATCTTTTCTCCCCAACTGCTTCAGTTTTCGAGTATGGTGATGTCTGAAATGTTATTCCTGTTTTGCTCGGTTGCCTGTTTTTTCGGTCTCTATAAATATAGTACCCTTGAAGAAGAGAAACGTCGTTCACATACATGGCTATGGTTGGGGATGGTGATTGTTTCTGCCGCTTTTGCCTACTATGTCCGTGCGGCAGGAATGGCATTGTTCTTTGCCATCATCATATTTTTCTTCTTTCGCAAGCAATGGATCAGGGCAATCGTCTCCATGAGCGGCATCATATTGCTACTGTTGCCCTGGTGGATCAGAAACCATTCTCTGGGTATTGAATCCCGTTATTTTGGTACAATGATGGCTGTAAACCCATGGCGTCCGGAAGAGGGGACGATCTCATCTGTCGGTGAATTCATCCGCAAAATGTTGGATAACTTCGACGAGACGGTGATAAAAGGATTTAGAGAAATCCTCTTCCCATTTATTTCAGTGGATTATGATGTGACCTCTTCTGCTCCGGAAATAATAGTGGGACTTGTTATTTTGGCTATTGTCTTGTATGGAGCCTGGCATCAGAAGCATATGAAATGGGCATTCATTGCCTATTTAGTGGGACAGATCGGTTTGTTTATGCTTTGGCACGGCGGAAATGAGAGCCGCTATGTAATACCTGTCGCCCCTTTCATTATTGTTTGTTTTTACGTTGGATTGTACCTTTTGATCATATCCCGGATGAAAAGCAAACCGAAGACAAATTCCTATCTACCATACGTATTTCTTATAATGACCTGTCTATTATTTCCTCCTGTCAAGGCGGTTTCTGAAAGGGCAAAGCGACCTTATCCTCCTTCCTTTGCCAATTATTTTACCATCGCCCGGGAGATGCAAAAGCAATTGCCGAAAAATACGGTGTGCTGCTCCAGGAAACCGGAGTTCTTCACCTATTTTGCCCCTGACTTGTTTGCCGTAAACTATTTATACAGTACAGATACAGAAGAGGTAATAAAAGACCTGATCAATAAAAATGTCGAATATGTAGTGTTAGAACAATTGGGATATGCCTCTACGGTACGCTACTTGTATCCCGCCATTACTGCCAATGATGACCTGTTTGATTTGGTCTGGCAACTACCTAACCCCGACACCTATCTATTGAAATTCAACCGGAAGCGGGCGATTGAAAAGCTTTCCGGAAGTGATTGATTTTTCGGGTATGCTTTCTTCCTCTTTGCCGGAAACTGTTTAAATGCCGAAATAAAAGAGGTCAGAAATCGAATCTATTTTTATCCGGTCCAAAAATAATGCTGGGAGATTTATATCTTCGAGAGTGGAAAAAACGGCAATCATATAGAGTAAACCGTAAATTCCCCCGGAGATGTGCGCCGAGTGGTTGATACGACCTGTTTGTTTCCGGTCGAGATAGAAAGAGACCAGCAGGAAAATTATGCCGAAAAGAAAAGCGGGGAGCATGACCGGAATAAACATGATTCCCATAAAATTCATCGGGTTGACCAGCACATAAGCGAAAACGATGGACGAAACGGCTCCGGAAGCACCGAGACCCCGGTAAGAACTATTGTTTTTCTGTTTGAAATAGGTGGGAAGGATGGATATTACCAGTGAAGAGATGTACAGGACAATAAAAGAGATGGAGCCAATGTTGCTGCCGAGTGCAGATATACAAATCCTTTCCACCTCCATCCCGAAAAAATAGAGGGTAAACATGTTAAAAATGAGGTGGGGGTAGTCGGCATGGATCCCTCCATACGTGAAAAGCCTGAACCATTCTCCTTCCTTTACCTTTAGAGGATTGAATATCAGTCTGTCCATCAGGTTGTAATCCTTAAAAGCCCTGATGGACAGGAGGACAGTGAGAATGATGATAGTGATGGTAATCATATTTTCAACCCCTATAAATCAAGAAAACAGTCGGTTTTTTATGCATATCCGGCAGTTTGCCTTTCCATGCATTCACGCTTCGTGTTATAATGAATTCATCTTCGCAGGAGATGTTCATGGCAATACATAACCGGGTTTGCGGTTTACAGTGTTGCAGTATGTCTTCCGCCAGTTTCAGGTTACGGTAAGGTGTTTCAATAAAAAGTTGAGTCTGGTCTTCCTTGTACGCCCTTGCTTCAAGCTGTTTTAGTTTCTTTGCCCGCTCGCCCGCGTCGACCGGCAGGTAACCGTGGAAGGCGAAACTCTGTCCGTTGAAGCCGGAGGCCATGACGGCCATCAGGATAGAAGAGGGGCCTACCAGCGGAACAACCCTGTAGCCTTCCTGTTGAGCAATAGCCACCACATCTGCGCCGGGATCGGCTACGGCAGGACAACCGGCTTCGGAGATTATCCCCATATTTTCTCCCGATTTCATGGGTGACAAATAACTTGCGATCTGGTTGGGGTCGGTATGTTTGTTCAGTTCATAAAAGGTGAGTGTGTCGATATCGATATCGGGATTGCTTTTTTTTAGAAAACGGCGTGCCGAACGTACATTCTCTACAATAAAATATTTCAGATCAGATGCCACCGTTGTGTTGAAGGAAGGAATTACCTTCTCAACAGGTGTATCACCCAATGTGACGGGAATTAAATAAAGTACCGGATTCTTCATTTCTCGTTTGCAGACCTTTTAATCTCTTAGGGTTTAATTCCCTCTGCTTGCAGCGAGGAGTAATAATTATTCCTTTAAGATACCCCGCCCGCTTGCGGCGAGGAGATTCATTTGCAAAAATAGATAAAATAGGGTAAAGAAGGGATGCTTTCCGGTATATATATCAAAAATGTTTGGTTTTAAGGAGGGATTAATCTGATCAAAATGGCTACTTTTGCAAAATTAATCCTTATTCACAATTATGGCTGCAACAACCGTCAAACACCCTAAAGGGCTCTACTTCGTGTTTTCCATTTCTATTGCCGAACGTTTCGGCTATTATGGCATGCGTGCGCTCTTTGTTCTCTATATGATCAATGCGTTGATGATGGACAAGGATCTTTCCGCGCTTATCTATGGGAATTACACCGGATTGGTTTACCTTACACCCCTTATCGGCGGCTATGTAGCCGACAAATATTGGGGGATGCGGCGTTCCACTTTTTGGGGGACTGTCCTGATGGTGATCGGACAACTACTGATGTTTTTCAGTGCCCTCTATTTCCAATATCCCGGACCGGCAAGATGGTTGATGTATCTGGGGTTGGGTGCCCTGATTTTCGGGAACGGTTTCTTCAAACCTAATGTATCCACTTTCGTCGGTCAATTGTATGAACCGGGTGACAGAAGGCTTGACTCTGCCTATACCATCTTCTACATGGGAGTAAATCTTGGGGCATTTGTCGCACCTCTTATTTGCGGATTTTTGGGTGATACGGGCGATCCGGCCGATTTCAAGTGGGGATTTCTCGTGGCGGCAATAGTTTCTTTGTTGTGTCTTATCCTTTATGTGCTGCGAAAAGACAAGTATCTGGTCGATCCCGCCGGAAATCCTATCGGAGTGGAAGCGGCTGCAGGAAAAAAGAGGGAGGCAACCGGTACAATTCCATCTGTGAAGTACACACTCAAAGAAATAGTGTTGTGGATAGTTGTGGCCGGTGGTCTGTTTGCACTCTTTATATATCTGTTCAAGGGTGATCTGATCGGAGCTTTTATCTATACGGCCGCATTGGTTGTTCCGGCTTTTGTAATATCTGATAAATCGCTGACTAAAATTGAGCGTCAGCGTATCTGGGTAATCTATATCATTGCCTTTTTCGTTATCTTCTTCTGGTCTGCTTTTGAGCAAGCAGGAATATCATTGACCTATTTTGCGGCTGAACAGACCAACCGTGATATTCTGGGATGGACCATGCCTACCAGTTGGTTTCAGTCGTTCAATTCTGTATTCGTTATTCTTCTGGCACCGCTGTTTGCACAGTTGTGGCTTGCCTTGGGAGCCAGGAACAGGGAACCCTCCTCACCGGTGAAACAGGCAATCGGGCTGCTTTTGCTATCATTGGGTTACCTCTTGATTGCTATTGGTGTACAGGGAGTGGAGCCGGGTGTAAAGGTGAGCATTATGTGGCTTGTAGGGCTTTACTTTATTCATACTATGGGTGAACTTTGCCTGTCGCCTATTGGCCTGTCGATGGTGAATAAGTTGTCTCCCGTACGTTTTGCATCACTGTTGATGGGGGTGTGGTACCTCTCTATGGCTACCGCTAATAAACTGGCCGGTACACTGAGTTCCCTTTATCCCGAAGAGGGAAAAATGAAACACCTTTTCGGAATTGAAATTGCAAACCTGTTTGATTTCTTCATGGTATTTGTTGTGATGGCTGCTGTTGCTTCTCTCATCCTTTTTCTTCTTTCGAAAAAATTGCAAAAGCTGATGCACGGAGTACGGTGAAATAGCACCTATTTGTCATATAATGCCATATATTTCCATAATGGAGCTGCCATGGTGGCCTGGACAATGTTACCGCTTTCAAGCAGTTCTTTCAATTCTTCAAAAGAAAGCAGATGAACCGTCAATTCTTCCGATTCGTCCAGTGCCTGGTCTCCCAGTTTTTCAACATTCTCGGCAATAAAACAATAAGAATAATTATTGGCAGCACTGGCATTAGGGGCAACACACATGAATTCACTCCATGTCCCGCCACCATAACCGGTTTCTTCCATTAATTCGCGTTGTGCCGAGACAAGCGGTGATGCATCTTCTTTCTCACATACACCGGCACAAAGTTCGAGACAGGTCTTCTCAATCCCCGGCCTGTATTGTTTTACCAGAATAAATTTTCTATCCCTGGTAATCGCAATGATATTCACCCAGTTGGGGTATTCCAGTACGTAATATTCAGGGACAACAGTCCCGTCGGGCATTTGTAATGATTCCCGACGAACCGTCAACCATGGGCGCCTGTGAAGATATTCGCTTTCAATTACTTCCCAACGCATATTATCATTGTCACAATTTATATTTATCATCTTACCTGAAATCAGAATTATTTTTTAAATATAGGGTAAAGGTACATTATCCACGGAAATTGAAAAGGGGAGAATCCTTTATCGGATTCATCCCCCGGTTATTGTGTAATGTCATCCCATTACTCTTTACATTGCCGCAGCATTATTTTTCTTTTGTGGCTGCAATTACACCCCGGAAGTAACCGATAGACTCGGCGATTCCCGAAAACGGATCTTTCATATTACGTTCGTGTTCCAGACTGCAAACACCTTCGTATCCAACCTGACGGAGCATTTTTACGAATGCCGGGATATCGATAATTCCACGGCCGATCTCCACTGAGTATCCGGCCTTGGTGGATCCTGTAACATCTTTAATATGAATGTCGAACACGCGGGAGTGATATTTCTCCAGATCCTTGACAGGATCTTTGCCATTGCGGGTATCGTGGCCGATGTCAAGGCACATGCCGATACGTGGATCCAGATCCTTCACATTTTTCCACACATCATCGGCATCGGGATATAATGGCATATCCGGCCCATGCAGGTGAATAGCATAATTAAAATCATACTCCTTCACTTTCTTGTCTACATAAGGCAGTAATTCATAATTGGGAACTCCCACAATCAGTTTGACACCTACACGTTTTGCATACTCAAAGGCATTGTCAACCTCTTTTTCTGAACGCATATAGATGGGGCCGACAGCATAACCTGTAACACCTTTGGATTTTAGTTTGGTATGAAAATCGGCTATTTCCTGGTCGGTACTGTTAAAGGGGAGATGGAAATCTTTAATGCAGAGGTATTTTACATCGCATTTCTCCAAGGTCTCCAGTGTTTTGTCGAGATCGAAGTTGACAAACGTGTACCCTGCCATACCCACGTTGAACTTTTCGAAGGTGTCAGGGGCCGGTTGCGGATCAGGGCGATCTTGCGCAACGATCGAAAGGGATAACAATAATCCCGCGAGGATCAGAATTTTGTTCATTTTATCGTTTTTTTAATGATAGTGTTTCGTCACAAAGATACTGTTTTTTATCAAGAGTATAAACGGGTATGGAAATTAATTTGATAAGCGAAAAAACCTTTTATCTTTGTAATTAAAATAATAAACAGATGAATTTTCCCCCGGATTTTATATCATCTGTCCGCCCATTACTTGGGAGTGAGACAGAATTGTTTTTGTCTGCATTGTCCGGTGATGCGTCGGTCAGTCTTCGTCTGAATCCCTCGAAAGCGGTTCGTAACCCGATGGAATCGGTTTTCCCCTCTAAACGGGTACCTTGGTCCCAGTGGGGGCTTTACCTGGAAGAGCGACCAGCTTTTACCTTTGATCCTCTTTTTCATGCCGGATATTATTATGTGCAGGAAGCCTCTTCTATGTTTGTGGAGCATGTGGTCCGTGAATTGGTGACAGAACCGGCAGTGTGTCTCGATTTATGTGCTGCTCCCGGTGGTAAATCGGTCTCCCTGCTTTCTGCCCTTCCCGAGGGAAGCCTGCTGGTGGGCAATGAACTGGTTCGTCAGCGCGCCCATGTATTGTCTGAGACTATATCGAAATTGGGTTATGCAAATGTATTGGTCACAAATAATATGGCAAAGGATTTCTCTGCATTTCCCCATCTTTTTGACCTGGTGCTGGTGGATGCTCCCTGTTCGGGAGAGGGAATGTTCCGGAAGGATGAGATAGCCGTGGAGGAGTGGTCAATGCAAAATGTGGAGATGTGCGCAGTACGGCAAAGAGATATACTGAATGATATTTGGCCGGCACTTAAACCGGGTGGGTTGCTTATTTTCAGCACCTGCACTTACAATACTCTTGAAAATGAAGAGAATGCTTTTTGGATTGCACGGGAACTGGGTGCGGAATTTGTATCTGTGACAACGGATAAAGGGTGGGGGGTCTCTTCTTCGCTCGACAAGCGGGTAAAGGGCTATCGTTTTTTTCCTCATAAAACGCAGGGCGAAGGATTATTTGTGACAATACTGAGAAAAGCTGAGGCAGGAGCAGAAGAAGCCACTGTTGGAGGGCAACGGGTAAGAAGCAAAAATAAAAAAAAGCCATTGCCTTTTATGAAAGACCGTTCTGCATATGCAAATCTATTGCTACACCCTGATTCCTTTATTTTTATGGAAGATGGTAACCGTATTTTTGCCCTGCCTGTGGAGTATTCAGAGGTTATTGTTACCTTGAATGAGCGGTTGAAAACAGTCTCAATGGGTATAGAACTTGGTGAGAAGAAAGGGAAGGATTTTATTCCCTCCCATATGTTGGCGATGAGCAGGGAGCTTAATCTCAGTGCATACCCCATATATGAGGTGGTTTACGAGGAGGCTGTTTCTTATCTGCGTCGGGAGTCGATTATCCTCGCGGATGCACCCAAAGGCTATTTGATCCTCACTTATAAGGGTGAACCGCTGGGTTTTGTGAAAAATATAGGCAACCGGGCAAATAATTTATATCCCAACGAATGGCGTATCCGAAGTGGTCATCTGCCTGAAAAAAAGGCTGAAATATTCACTCCGTAGATTGTATGTCGTCACTCGGCATAATGTAAACAAGTTTGTTTCTGCCCTCGTTCCTAAGAAAATTCACTCCGTAGATTTTCTGTCGTCGCTCGGCATAGTGCAAGCAAGCTTGTCTCTGCTCTCGTTCCTAAGAAAATTCACTCACTTTTAGTTCTTAATTTTTAATTTTTAATTCTTAATTTACAAAATGTATTCCCGACAGTCGCTCACTTACCTTTTTGTAATTATGGCAATTATAGTTGTCCTGCTGTCGTTGTGGCTGTCGAACAGGTTGGTGAAAGAACTGGCTGATGAGGAGCGTAGGAAAATAGAGATCTGGGCGATGGCGACTGAATCGATGTTAATGGACGAAGAGATGGATATGTCGTTGGTATTGCGCATTCTGGAAAGTAATACAACTATTCCCATCATATTGTATGACAAGAGTTCAGGAAAGTTGACACCGCGTAATATCAAATTGCCCGAAGAGGATGCAGAATCCTACTTGCAGATAAAAATAGTAGAGTTCGGGCGTAGGCATGATCCCATTGCATTGCTTGAGATGAACCAACTGCTCTATTATGATGATTCGCATACGCTGAAGACGCTACAACTCTATCCCTATTGGCAGCTATTGGTGATTGCCCTGTTTACCGGTCTTGCGTTTTTTGCCCTGAACCGTTCACAAAGGGCGGAGCGCGATAGGGTATGGGTGGGACTGTCAAAGGAGACCGCCCATCAGTTGGGTACACCTATCTCATCGTTGACTGCATGGATGGAATATATGAAACTGAAGGAGATCGACCAGCAGTTGTTGACAGAGATTGATAAGGATATTTCCCGTCTGCAAATGATTACTGAACGTTTCTCCAAGATCGGTTCTATAACCGGTCTGAAACCTGAAGATCTGAGAGGGGTGATAAGGCGTTCGGTGGCCTATCTGGAAAAACGGGTCTCCGGGGCAATAGTGTTCAATATGCGTTTTCCCGAACATCCGGTAATTGTTGATCTGAACGAACCGCTCTTTGGATGGGTGATTGAAAATATTGTAAAAAACGGTGTGGATGCCATGCAGGGAGAAGGAATCATTACCTTTGAGATCTTCGAAAAAGGAAAAATGATCCATCTCGATATTTCCGATACCGGTAAAGGATTACACAAGTCGAGGTTTAAGAAGATCTTTTCACCCGGTTATACCACGAAAGACCGGGGTTGGGGACTTGGGTTAACCCTTGTGGAACGGATTGTGGAGGAGAATCACAAAGGTGGAATTTTTGTCAGAAGATCGGAGCCGGGAAAAGGTACAACTTTCAGGATCCAGCTAAGGAAGAATTGAAAGAGCGGCTTGGAGTCTTATTGCGGGCACTCAATATATTTTTTCCTGTCAGAATCTGATTCTCTTTCAACACTTTGCTGCTGGCCAGGTACTCCGGCTGATCGGCGTAAATGAATAACAAGGATCCTCCCTTTATAGTGTCTATAATGGGTTTTGCCAGTTCTCTGGGGATTGCGGGACAGCCGAAGCTCCGTCCAAGCCTGCCGGTAGATCTTATTACATTTTCACTGCAATAATCAGCGCCATGGATGACGATAGCACGTTGAATAGCTTTGTCGTTGATCCCTTTTTCCAGTCCGTCTAACCGAAGTGAATAACCGTTTCCTCCGTTATAAGTGTCGACTGTACGATAGAATCCCAGTGAACTCTGGTGTGAACCATCCCGGTTGGAGAATGATGTGGCATAATTTCCCCCACTATTACGCCCGTGGGATACGTAAGAAACAAAAAGAATTTCTTTTTTTGCCAAATCCAAGACATACATTCTTTTCTCGGTAGATGGCAGGCTAAAATCGATCAGGGTGAGTAAGGGATTATTGCTTTTATTTAACTTCTTATAACCCGTGTAGGCCGATTTGAATGCATCCGGACGTATCAGCCCGTCCAAATCCATCTGTTCATATAGCCACTGCCCCTCGTCCTGAGGCAATGCTGTTTCTTCAAGTTTCACATTCTTCTCTTTCCCACCCATAAAGTCAAAGAAGCTGATAGAGAGTAGTATAAGAAGGCATAGAATTATTTTGCGCATATTATATATTACAGAAATATTCAGTTCGTGTAATGAAATAATTTCCAAATATACGAACTATTTCGTTAAGTGGGAGTAAAACAAATTTACTTGTTTTACCGAGCGCAAAATTGAAAATCGAGGAGCGAAGGCGACTCAATTAACAGTTGAGGAGCGAAGGCGACTCAAGTAGTCTGTTAATCAATAACAATGACCACGGATTGTTTAACAGTCGCCCAGTCGAAGACGAATTTTGAATGGGATGATGCATTCCTCACGCACATATGGGAGCGGGGAATGGTGCCGAGTGTCGGACTCGATTCTATGATACTTTTACTGGGGTATTGTGTCGGTACTCCATGCACATATGCACCATTGGTAAACCGTGTGGCATAGGGTGCGAAGCCGGCAATTTCACTCGTTCCGTCCCTGAGGTAAAACATTTTCTCTTTTTTCTCTTGTACCGCGAAGATCCCAGTGGGTGTTTCCTGTGCATAAGGCGGGTTATGTACTCCTGTTGTGGCATGATTCATGCTTAATATATGCCAGCTGTCTCCCTTTTTTTCCAGTGTTGCAATATTTTGGTTAGTAATATCGACAGCTATTACCTTGTCAAAACGGACACTGTCATCCCACGATATAATGTAGCGTTTTGGTACCAGGAATTCCCCTTCAAATGAAACACCTTTTACCCTCACCATTTCAGTAGTATCGTTTTCCGGTAACTTCACGATCCATCCATCCCTTCCATAACGCAGTAATGTTGTATCACCGTCGACAGAATAGAGTGGCGCCGATTGGTACCGTTCCACACCAAATTGATCCGATACCCTTTTGTATTCATTTCTTACGAAATCGGCAACCGTAGGGGCTTCTTTATTCATATTCCTGTAATTGCTTAGCACACCCCAATTACCGCCTTCGGCCATTGCGTTCTCGATCACAGCGATTTGTTCCTTGATTTTTTCCCACTGGAAATAGCGGGTAGTGTCCTTGTAGGGATACTCATCATCGAGCAGGTATTTGTCATACCGGATATTTTTCTCTAACAGGATATCGTTCCCGGTCAGTTCTTTTTTTATTTCCTCCCGGTTATCGACAAAGGTACTGTCCGGAGTGGGAGCAAGTAATTGGTCATCACTTGATTGATCGGGTTTACAGCCGATTGTAAAAGAAATCATTCCAATGAAAAAAATAAGAAGAGATAATTTATCTGCTCGTCCCATATAAGTTTTGGCGTTTATATTTCAAAAAGAATTTTTCGGAGTCCGGTGGTTGTTTTATGAATTCCGAGGTTCCTTTTTTTGTAAATTATAACAGTTTTTAAGAACGGTTGTTCACTTGGGATAAAGAAAAATAAAATTGGACTAAAAGATTAAAACTATGTTGTGACGTTGTTTACATCAAACAATTTAATCCCTATGTTTTGGGCTTCTGCATATTTTTTCAATAACTCCACCGAATAATCGACAGCATCCTGCAAGCCTTTCCTGCCGGAATAGCCGTTGATTAGCATCAGTAGGCGGGTTGTGCCGGGGGTGATCTTGGTGCGCTCTTCATCACTGGTAGGAGTGCCGATTCCCCCTATCTCGTCGCGGTAAACAGGTAGGCCTTCAATATTGAGTAGTCCTCTTCCGATCCCTTCAAATTTCTCTTCTGCTTCACCTACACCCAGGAGCAGGTCTCCACGGATCTTTGCATCGTCAAATCCACCGATGGAATAACCTGTTTCGAGTGAGACAAGATTGATCAGGTCGACCAGCATATCGATTTGGTAAAGCTCCTGCCCTTTCAATATCCGGCGGCACAATGCCTCGGAGGAGGGGCGGTATCGATTGGGATCTTTCCCCAGTTTTTTATATACTTGCCGCGTGGCATAAATAGCCGGCCGCTTATTGATATCTGCCATTCTGTGGGTAGCGGAGAACTGGGAGCAGAAAGCATCTATTTCCTCCCATAGGCCGGTACTATGCGAAATATTTCTGACCTCGCATGCGATAGCGGCCAGATGAAAATCGGGGCATACTGCCACAATCCGATCACTGATTGTTATATTTCTGATTTGCATTTATCTTTTTCAATTAACAGTATAACGGGGATTGTCATATTGACAACTTATCACTGGTATCCCTGTCATCGATCCCGAAGCTGATATCCCAAATCCCAAACTATGAGTTCAAAGGTACAAAATCTCAGGCAGAACAGGACAAATAATATTAACAAATTGAAACGAGCATATTGACTGGTTTAAAGAAATGATAATCCCAACAACAGGGGATAACTTGTCCCGGCTTTTCGGGAACTTGTCCCGATTTATCGGAGTAGCACCGGTTTGATTATTGCTAATCAACAGTTCGTTCCAAACAAAAAATAAACCATCACTATACAAAATAAAAGACAATTAATTTGTTAAACTCCATTTCAATGCTTATATTTGCGTGAGTTTTTGTTTGCATATGGCTGAAGAACATAATAAGCTGCTTGTTGATCTGGAGGTACGAATAAAACAGGTGTTGTTTTTATGTGACTCTTTAAAGGAGGAGAATGCCCGACTAAAGACAGAAATCAAGTCTGGCCGGATCCATCTTGACGAGACGGCAAAAGAGTTGGAGCAGTTAAAAGCAAAATATGACAGTTTGAAGATTGCGAGGACTATCACGGCTGCTTCAGTAGATGTGGATAGTGCAAAGGAAAAATTGTCGAAACTGGTGCGAGAAGTTGATAAATGCATAAATTTATTGAAGTAATTTTCTGAAAAATTTATGTGATGGGCGACGAGAAATTTTTATTGACATTAGAGATAGCCGGCAGAAAATATCCACTGAAAATCAAACGGTCGGATGAGCAGGCTTTCCGTGATGCCGCCAAAAAGATTAATAATAAAATAAACCAATATCGTGTTGTGTATGGGGGTGAGAACTCCAACATGACAACACAAGACTTTGTGGTGATGACAGCCATTCAGGCATTGGCAGAAAATTTTTCTCTTGGAGATAAGAATAATACGAAACCCTTTGAAGATAAAATAGATTCGCTGATAAGCGAGTTGGATGATTATCTAAAAAAATAATAGATCCTATTGTTAACCAATGGGATAGTAGGCGCACCATTTATATGCATCGGAGTGATGTGTGTAATTGAGTGCGATTTTTTATGTGATAAGAAGTAGAATAAAATCCCTTATCAGAAAGAATAACTTTTTTTGATAAGTGTATAACAATCAATTTAAATAATAGACAATATGGAAATAGTAATAGGTATTATCGGATTACTGATCGGAGCGGTTGTCGCCTGGTACGTAACCGGTAAGATGGCCAACTCCCGTGCTCAGAATATTTTGAGTGATGCGGAGAAAGATGCCGAAGTAATCAAGAAAAAGATATTACTTGAGGCAAAGGAAGAGACGCTTCTGATGAAGACGGAAGCAGAGAAGCAGGCGAATGCCCGCACATCCAAGATTCAGATTACAGAGAACCGGCTGAAACAGCGTGAGATGACGCTCAATCAAAAGCAAGAGGAACTGAATAAGAGGATGGCTGAGGTGGACGAAATTAAACAGAATCTGTCAAACCAACAGGAATTTATTGATAAAAAGGGGGCTGAACTAGAGCGTCTCCACAGGCAGTCGGTAGAAAAGCTGGAAACTATTTCCGGACTTTCCGCTGAAGAAGCCAAAGAGCGGCTGGTGGAGTCTCTGAAAGAAGAGGCCAAGACCGGAGCACAATCCTATATCAGTGAAATCATGGAAGAGGCCAAAATGACGGCTAATAAAGAAGCGAAACGTATTGTTATCCAGAGCATCCAACGGGTAGCGACCGAGACATCCATCGAAAATGCCATTACGGTATTCCACATTGATTCCGATGAGGTGAAAGGGCGTATTATCGGACGTGAAGGACGTAATATTCGTGCTTTGGAAGCTGCAACAGGGGTTGAGATCGTTGTAGATGATACACCTGAAGCAATTGTCCTGTCGGGCTTTGATCCTGTCCGTCGGGAGATTGCCCGTTTATCGCTTCATCAATTGGTTGCAGATGGACGTATTCACCCTGCCCGGATTGAGGAAGTGGTATCGAAAGTGAAGAAGCAGATTGAAGATGAGATAGTAGAGACCGGTAAACGTACAGTGATTGATTTAGGCGTGCATGGTTTACATCCTGAACTGGTACGTATGGTGGGTAAGATGAAATACCGTTCTTCGTATGGGCAAAACCTGTTGCAACACTCCCGTGAGGTAGCTAACCTTTGTGCTATTATGGCTTCGGAACTGGGATTGAACCCCAAGAAAGCAAAACGTGCCGGACTGTTGCATGATATAGGAAAAGTGCCCGACGATGAACCCGAATTGCCGCACGCAGTGCTGGGGATGAAGCTGGCTGAGAAATTTAAGGAAAAACCCGACATATGCAATGCTATAGGTGCTCACCACGACGAAGTTGAAATGACAAGTTTGTTGGCGCCTATCGTACAGGTCTGCGACGCTATTTCGGGTGCGCGTCCCGGTGCCCGTCGCGAGATCGTAGAGGCCTATATCAAGCGGTTGAACGATCTTGAGCAACTGGCGCTCTCGTATCCGGGTGTAGTGAAAACATATGCCATACAAGCCGGACGCGAGTTAAGAGTGATTGTGGGAGCCGACAAGATTGACGATCAGGATACTGAAAAACTGTCGTCTGAAATTGCACGCAAGATACAAACTGAAATGACCTATCCCGGCCAGGTGAAGATTACGGTCATTCGTGAGACCCGTGCGGTAAGTTACGCGAAATAAAAAGAATATTGGATAACTTAATGTTTGGACTACTTTTCCGGACATTACACAGAAAAAGGGTGGATCACAAGTAGATGTGTTTCACCCTTTTACTAGATTGAAAGTAGTGGATGTTTAATTCTCCGCTTTTTGTGCTTTTGGATTCTTTTCCACTAACATCTCTTCATTAGTGCCAATCACTTTCTTGAGTTCGGCCTGAAGACGCTTAATCTCCACCTCCTGATTGTGAATAGTAGTAAGGAGTGCGTTCAACTCTTCATTGTCGACTGTGTCGGGATACTGCGCTTTTACACGGCCAATAAAATCACTCAGTACATTCATGTAATTGTTGAAAGCGTCGTAAGGCGACATGTAAGGACTGAACTGGCTTTGTCCACTCCCAAAATGTTTGGTAGACATGTAATGGAAATGGTCGCTGGTTTGCAAATAGAGCCAATCCTGTTTAAGGCGACGGTCAGTACACAAACGAACCCTTTCTCCTATTTCATACAATGATTGTAATGCGCTCTTCTGAAGTTTGTTTCCTACCCACGCACTCAGGTCTCGCTCCTCATCCGTCCATGAGATGGGATTGGGGACGTTGATGGCGCCAATGGGTTTATGTATGTCCAATGCCTCTCCTGGCGTAGCAAATCTGATCCCATTCTCAAAGGCAAAGCGAGGTAATGCTTTGAAGAATTCGAATATTCCGGTGTATGAAGGCTGGAGATTACCCAGTGTCTCATAATTCATGAAAAGATTAACCACTTCTTCTTCGGGTGGAGTGGAAGCAATCCAAGAGATGAACTTCTCTGCCGTCAATGGATATTCATTCCAACTGTAGTTGGAAAAACGATAAGCGATATCATCGCTGAAACGGCTGTTTTTGAGCAACAATTTGAGTTTGGGTTGTGAGGCGGCCTGATAGACATAATTGGGACTTTTCCATCCCAGGATATGTTTAGCCCCTTCGGTAATCATTTTGTTATATCCCATATCATATACCATTTCGGCAATCTCATCCGAATAGATCAATTCTGTATTACGGAGTACGGTCGGCTTCTGTCCGAAAAGCATCTCTATCCTTTCTGAGTGATGTCTTACCTGATTACGAAACTCTTCCGGATCGTAAAGGCTGGCTAATGAGTGGGCGTAAGTCTCTGTCAGAAATTCTACGCTACCCGTTTTGGTGAGCTCGCGGAATCCATCAATCACTTCCGGTGCATATACCTCGAGTTGCTCCAGTGCTACTCCCGAAATTGAGAAGGCGACTTTGAATTTTCCCTTATATTGATTGACTAGGTCAAGCAGCATACGGTTGGCAGGGACATACGAACGACCGGCAATCTGTTGCAATATATCTTCATTGGCATAATCGTCGAAGTAGTAATGGTCTCTGCCGATATTGAAAAAGCGATATCTTTTTAACCGGAACGGTTGATGAATCTGGAAATAAATGCAAATTGTCTTCATATTGTTGTTTGTTTCTTGATTTTACATAAGGCTGTCGTAGATCTGACGGACTTTCAATCCGGCATCTTCCCACTTTATATTGTCTACTTCTGTTTTTCCTTCTACTTTCAGATGTTTTTCCATGGCAGGATAGGTACATATGGAGTAGATTGCATCAGCCATTGCGTCTACATCCCAATAATCGGTTTTGATGACGTTATTGAGTATTTCGGAACAACCCGACTGGTAAGAGATAATACTGGGTACACCGCATTGCATTGCTTCCAGAGGTGATATGCCGAAAGGTTCCGATACGGAAGGCATCACATAGACATCGCTCGACTTCAGCATTTCATATACCTGTTTGCCACGCAGGAAACCGGTAAAATGAAATTTATGTGCGATACCACGGTCGGCCACCAGACGGATCATTTGATCCATCATATCGCCACTGCCTGCCATCACAAAACGGATATGATCGGTCTTTTTGATTACCTGTGTGGCGGCATCCACGAAAAATTCGGGACCTTTCTGCATGGTGATACGTCCTAAAAATGTAACTACTTTTTCCGATACACCCGAAATTCGCTCAATAGCTTCTATTTCGGGGCTGAGCGGTTCCACTGCGTTATGAACCGTGGACACTTTCCAGTGAGGCTGATGATAGTTTTCAATCACGGTACGTCGTGTCAAATTGCTCACGCAGATAATGTGGTCGCAGTTATCCATTCCGTTTTTTTCCACTTCGTATACTACAGGATTGGGCTTACCTCTACTACGGTCGAACTCGGTAGCGTGCACGTGGATTACCAGCGGTTTGCCTGTAACAGTTTTCGCATGGAGCCCGGCGGGATAGGTAAGCCAGTCATGTGAATGGATAATGTCATACTCATAAGTGCGGGCGATCACCCCGGCCACAATAGAATAATTGTTGATCTCTTCTAAAATATTGTTCGGATACCTCCCCGAGAATTCTATACATCCCAGGTCGTTTGTATGCATATAGTTGAAATCCGCGTAAATATTGTCCCGCAGCCGGTAATATTCCTGGGGATCCATGAATTTCTCCAGTCTTGGTTTTACCGTTTCCCATGGTACATCCCGCCATACAATGGGGGTGTTATTGGCTCCTATGATCTTCATGAAACTCTGATCTTCATCTCCCCAGGGCTTGGGGATCACGAAGATGGTTTCCAGATCTTCCTGTTTTGCCATACCTCGTGTGAGTCCGTAACTTGCTGTTCCAAGTCCTCCGAGGATATGTGGTGGAAATTCCCAGCCAAACATTAATGCTTTCATACTTGTTATTGTTTTAGATTCAAGAACCAGGAATCAAGACAAATACTCCACTTCTTAACTTCTCTACTTCTTGACTACCGACTTCTTATTTGACTTCGCCCATTTTCTGTCGTCACTCGGCAAAATGTAAACAACTTTACTTCTGCTCTTGTTCCTAAGAAAATTCTAATTTCTCATTTGACCACGTCGACTTTCAATTCTAACTCTTCACTATATCTGTTGATAATCCGTTTTGCCCTCAGTAGCTCTCCTACGCTCATGGCAAAGGAGTATCCTCCATGGGCAATAAATGGCGGGTGCGAATCATAAAACTCCGATATGCTTCCGATACAGTCGTTTTGCATTTGTCCTTCCATCTCCACCATGATTCTGTCTGCCAACGATAGCCCGCTCATATTAAACAGGCTCAGATAGGCTTCAATATAATGTCCAAACAGCCATGGAAAAGACATTCCATTGAAATAAGCGATTTTTTTTTCATTCTCCGTTCCGGTATAATAGGGACGGAATTTGTCGCTTTTTGGAGTAAGTGAACGGATGCCGCAGGAGGCAAACAGTTCTTTAGTGATAAAATCGATTACCGACTTTTTCTGGCTTCTTTCAAGGGGAGAATAGGGGAGTGATACTGCAAATAGCATGTTGGGCCGCACATCCGGATCTCTGTAATTTCCATCTACATAATCATAAAGATAACCTGCGGGATTGAGGAAGACTTCTTTGAAAGAATTGCCTGTTAAACGTGCGCGTTCTTCAAAATCGGAAGCCAGTTTATCTTTATCTTTTGTCCGTGATATTTCTTCTGCGAATTTCAAGGCATTATACCAGAGGGCGTTGAATTCTACCAGATACCCCGATCGTGGTACAGCCGGTTTACCATCAATGGTCGCATTCATCCAACTGACCGCTGCGTCGCGACCATAGGTCGAGAGCAATTCAGTTTCCTGATCCAATATCAGGTTCGGGTGTTTACCCGCAGTAATATAATCGATAATCTCATACAGGAAATCACTGTATTTCTCCAGGAAAATATCCTTCTTTTCTTTCCAGAACTGCTGAAGTGCCCAAATCACCCATAGTAATACGTCGGGGTCGTCTATCTGTTTCAGGTAACTTTTCGAAGGCTTGTCTTTCATAAAATCTCTCAGGTGAGGGATGGCTGTGTCCATCATCTTCTCGAAATCCTGTGGTTTATCTACCGAAAGGGTACATCCCGGAAGAGCGATGAACTGGTCCCGGGCACGCACTTTAAACCAGGGATATCCCGCCAGGAGATAATGTTCATCCTTTTGAGGTATATAATAAAACTGATGGCTCGAATTCTTGAGACAGTTGTAGAAGTTGGAGCGAGGAGTTCGTTTATATATTTCGTAATCAAATTCTTTAGCCAGCGTAGAGGTGTCTACCATGATATCTCCTGTAGAAAAGATAATTTCTTCGCCTTTGGCGATGTACATTTCGAAATAGCCAGGTACATAAAGGTCTTCTTGAAATGTATCTCCGCTTTGGAGGTCTTGCAGGTACTCGATGTCACGGTACCAGTCGGGATGATATACAAATTCAGGTTTTTTGTTAAACTGCATGAATAGTTCGGGGTAACCGAAATACATACAGGTGCTGATGCCGTTTTCCACTTCGCGGTAGGATTTATCTATCTGGTCGTTTTCTCTTGTGAGTTGAGATATCTTCCGGAAGGCCAGAAAAGGTTTAAAACGGATCGTGGTCGGGGAGTGGGCATCTAAAAGCGTGTAGCGGATCATTAACCGGTTCTCTTTCGAGGAGAACATGATCTCTTTCGACAATATGACCCCCCCTACGCGGTAAATGGTTTTAGGTACGCTGTCGCAATTGAATTCCCGGATATATTTGTGTCCCTTCGGATTATAATTGTCGCCGGCATAGCGATGAATACCCAGGTTAAATTCAGCGCCGTGTTGTATTACCGTTTCATCAAAAGAGGATAGGATGAGATGGTTCTCATCGTCTAGATAAGGCACGGGCATCACAAGAAGCCCCTGGTATTTTGTTGTATTGCAACCCGATATAGATGTATTTTGATAGGCTCCTCTTCGATTTGTTCGCAAAACATTTCGATACAGAGAGTACTCCAGGTTAATCATCAGGTCTTTGTCAAATTTCAAGTAACTCATCGTCGTATAATTTAGGGTAATGTGTGCCACTTAATTCCTGCGAAAGATAAGAAAAGGAAATCTAATCTACAAGCAAAGAATGAATAATTTTCGCTTTTCTTCACTTGTGCGGGGGAGAAAAAAATAGTTTGTATATTTGTAAAAAACAGATGAAAAAGAGGTTATATTCCAGGAAATGAATGCAGATACCCCATCATGGTATAAAATAGAGAAGAAGCGGGCGCAGCTTGCTTTGCTTCCTGCTATTGTGTGGGTCGTCCTGGTTTGGTTGGCATTTATTGTTGACTATACAGGGTTGTTTGCATGGGACTTCTCGCGTTTGGGGATATTGCCGGGTGTTACTGACGGTTTGATCGGGATTATTTTTTCACCTTTTATACATAACTCTTTTTCCCATTTGTTGTCGAATACGCTCCCCTTGCTTATATTGATCTGGTTTCTGTTCTATTTTTACAGTAAGATTGCGTTTGGCGCTTTTGTCTGTCTCTGGCTTTCGAGCGGTTTATTTACATGGATTATTGGTCGTGGATCTTATCATGTGGGTGCAAGCGGACTTGTGTTTGGACTCCTTTTCTTTCTTTTTTTTAGCGGAATTTTCAGGAAGTATATCCCTTTGGTTGCGGTTTCCCTGATTGTTGCATTTATTTATGGAAGCACTATCTGGAGTATTTTTCCCATCACGGAGATGGTGGATACTTCAATTTCATGGGAAGGGCATCTGTCGGGTGCCGTTAGCGGTCTCATCTTTGCCATTGTTTTCCGTAAACAAGGGCCACAGAAACCAGAAGTAGTTTGGGAGGAGGAAGAGGATGAGACTAATGTGCCAATATGACCAATGTGATGATTTATTGATACCGACTTGTCGGGAAGTAGTGCCGATCTGATGATGTATAGGAAGATAGAAAGGGATGATGGGCATTACTGCTTATAAATCCATCATCCCGAGATAATTATATTACAGATATCTAACTGCCGCCGGAAACAACTATCATGGCTAATCCTCCGATAAACAGGATAAACATAAGGGTCAACAAAAGATTTACCGGTTTGGAAGCACCTTTAAATTCTTTCCATATAAATACACCCCATAACGCGGCAATCATGGGTGCGCCTTGTCCAAGGGCGTAAGAAATGGCCGGGCCGGCTTTCCCCGCAGCGATATAACTTAAGACTGTACCTATTCCCCAGATAATACCTCCTAAAATTCCTACAGAATGGGTACTCAGGCTACCTTTAAAATAGTGGGAATAAGTCACCGGTTCACCAACAAAAGGCCTTTTCATGACAACGGTGTTGAATATGAAATTGCTTGCCAATATCCCTAGTGAAAAAATAAAGAACGCACCGTAGGGAGCCAGCATTCCTGGTATAGGATTTTCAAGGTTGTTCAGATCCATTGCAGAAGCGACAAACCGGTAGAAGAAGGACATCAGGATACCGGCACATATGGCAATAATAATCCCCTTCTTTTTATTTTTGCCCGCCTCCGTTCCTGCGCTCACTTTTCCCGAAGCAAGACTGTTCAGGATAATAGCGATAACGATCAGTACTACGCCTGCGAAGAGAATGACGGGGTCACCTTTGGGGGCGCCGAAATAATTGATAAATACTCCTAATACCAATGCTAATCCCACTCCCACGGGAAAGGCGACCGACATTCCTGCAAGCGAGATTGATGCCGACAATAATATATTGGCTGCATTGAAAATAATACCTCCGGCAAATGCGCTCCAGAAGTTATTGGAACTCACCTGTGCTATGTCGTCGGTAAAACTTCGTCCATGATCACCGATGCTTCCCAACGTGAATCCGACGATAAGGGAAAGCAGCACGATGCCAATCACGTAATCCCAATAGAACAGTTCATACCGCCATGTCTTTGCGGCCAATTTTTGTGTATTGCCCCATGATCCCCAGCAAAGCATGGTAATAAGGCAGAGTAATACTGCGAACGGATAATTTTGTACGATAAACATAAATTCGATATAAATTAATGGTTTGTTGTTCTCATTTTTAAGAAATTACGCACTTCGGTTTCTGTCGGTATAGACGGTTGTGCCCCCATGCGTGTAACACAAATGGCGGCCGCGGCGGAAGCAAATTCAAGAGTTTCTTTCCAGCTATGGCCTTTGCTCAGTTCTGCGGCTAAAGCACCGCAGAACGTGTCTCCTGCGGCTGTTGAATCTACTGTTTCGACAGAGAAAGCCGGTATCTGTAAATATGTCCGGTCGTTTTTTAATATACTGCCTCGTTTTCCCAGTGTTAAAACAACAGTTTTTGCACCTAATGCCAGTAATTTGTCAACAATTCCCTCTTCTCCGATATGTTCTATTATTTCTCCCGAAAGGATTTCGGCTTCGGTTTCGTTCACCACCAGAATATCTATCTTTTTAATAATATCGGTATCCAGTTTTCTCGCGGGTGCCACGTTTAACAGGATCTGTTTCTTATTTTCGTAGGCAAGGTCGCAAATAGCTTTGACCGTGTCGTATGGAATCTCCATTTGCAGGACAATCAAGTCAGCTTCCAATATCTCTTTTTCGATTTTGTGGATATATCCGGGAGAAAGCATCTCATTCGCTCCTGAGATTATTACAATGCTGTTTTCTCCTTTCTCGTCCACCCAAATCATAGCTATTCCTGAAGGGCTATCCTCTACAATCAAAGATAGAGAGACATCCAATCCCTCTTCCTTATAGTATCCCAGGGAATTCAGTCCATTGGTATCTTTGCCCAGGCTGGTTACAAATTTCACCGCTCCCCCGAGCCGATGTGCAGCCACCGCCTGATTCGCTCCTTTGCCTCCCATCGCCTGGAGATAGGAGACTCCTTTAATTGTTTCACCTGCCTTGGGGAATTTTTTTATTTTCGCGATTAAATCCGTATTGGAGCTGCCAATTACTACTATCTTACTCATATTTTTTCTTTTACTGGTTGATTTTTTCAAATAGGGGATATCCAATCAGCGGGACTCTTGTTTGTAAGTTGCACCGGATTCTATTTCAATTATATAGGATACAGCTTATTGTTTTGAAAATAAGCTGTATCCGGATATTTATTTGAAATTTACGGGCTGCCGGCTGATCATTTGAATAAAATGTTGCTTGATATTCTCAGCCTGAAGAGAATCTACCATCAGATAATGCTGGTTCCCATTCTCATTGGGAATGAACGCGGAGGCTCCCTGATCTGTAATATCAATCTTGCCTGGAGGCGAGATATTGAAATACGAAGGACCTTCCACCGCATACAGTAACGAAGTCAAGTCCCAGGTAGGGCGGTCATAAGGCATCTCCATGTAACATTTATAGGCTTCTACCATAGGGTGCAGAGGCGCCCAGCTAAAATCATTTTCGATACTGGAGGCCGGATAATTGATTGCAATCCCTACTTCAAAGGGTGAGGTTACCACAGGTGTCGGCCATTCAGTAAAAACCTTTTTTGCGGCCGGGATGTCTTTCACTACATTGTACTCATACAACTCCGGGTCATTAAAGCATCCTGCCATGGTGCAGAGTATCTTCACTTTCTTTGCAACCAGTTCCTTTCCTGTCATTGGTGAGAAGTCATCAGCGGGAGTATCCAGTAAACGGGCAAGATTGGTGGAAAAACCGACCGAAACAATTGTGACGGAACTATCCGGTTGCTGAGCCAGTATTTTACGGTACAGGATATGCGATTCCGGTAGTTTCGAATAGTCTTGCCCGGAACGCCGGAATATCGGATCTCCATTCTCCCTCTTCATAAGGGAGACGCATTTGGCATAATTGGTGGCATCATTCTCACAGTCCGCACCATTATATATAACCCCGATGGGAATTTCAGGATATCCATACCAGGTATTCATAATATCAGTATATTCTCCAGGATAAGGGTCCTCTTTGTTGATCATGATGGCCAATAAATCTATATCCCCGGCGTCCATATATTTATAGAGCATATCCAGGGCTAACGCGTCATCTACATCATTCCCAATATCTGTCTCAAAGATGATCTTTTGTCTATCTGAAACAACTTCCGCACGCTGGCGGTCTTTCGATGTGCAGGCACCGAAAGCAATCAGGAACAGAAGTCCTGCCATATACAGTTTATTTCCGGAGATGGAACTGCCAATCGCTGATATCTTACTCATATATAGTATGAATTAAAAGTAAACCTGTTTTTCCGGATTCTTTTCCGAATACATGATCACGTCCCTGACATGTATAAAATAGTTTTCGGGTATATGTTTTGCCTTTACTTGTATGGTATGCTTTCCCTCCGGGAGATCATAATTCCAGGTAACCTCATGTTTGCGGATAAGAGACGAAGTCGGCATTTTTATGGTTTCCATGAATTTGTCATCGATATAGATATCCGCTTCCAGCACTTCGTCTTTCCGGTCCCCTGTTGCTGCAGCATAACCTGTAAGGGCAAAACCACAACCGGTTATATCAAGTGATACTTCATTGGTTTGTGCGGTCAGCCGCCTGTTAATACTTTTCCTCTGAGTAGGATAGATCCCTTCGAAGCCTATTTCCAAAGGAACTGTCTGAGGAGTCTGGTACTGAATTGTAAACGAATCTCCGTTTTCACTTCCTCCGTTTCTTTTAATCATTTCGACAGCATGCCGGAATCCAATATCATATACCTTATTAAGGGACATTTCAGTATATTTAAAGTTCATATCTTCAACTTTATCCATACCCTGCATCCAGTAATCGGGGATATTGTCATATCCTATCATTGTTCCCAGAATTCCGGCAGCGTTCGCCGGATTACAATCCGAATCATAGCCGCATCTGGTACTTATATCTATTGTTGCACCATAGTCGCCCTTACCGTAAAGCAGCCCGATTACAATATAGGCCGCATTGATCTTCGCATCGATATTGAACGGAACAAAGACACCATCCGGGCATCCTTTGTCATGTGTCCATTTCTTCTGTGCTTCAAACCATGCCGATTTCCAGTCATCGGGATTGTTCCTGTACCATTTAATTACGTCTGCAATGCATTGATAAAACTGGCTTTCGGCAGGAATAGTTTTCAGGGCTTCTTCCACTATAAATTCAATGTCATTGTGGACGAAAGCCAGGGAATACATTGCCGCAACATAGATACCTCCATACAGCCCATCCCCGTAATTCATGATATGGCCAATCCGGTCACAGATGGCAGCGGCAGAATTTGCCATGCCGGGAGACATTAACCCCGCAAAGTCAGCTTCAATCTGAAAATCGATGTCATCGGCGTGAGGGTTATTCTTCCAGTGGCCGGAAGCGGGAGGCATAATGCCGTTAAGTATATTATAGCGTGCGGCCTGGTTGGCATGCCAAAGGGGATACTCGGCATGGGCAAAAGCCAGTGCGTGTAAGGAGTCGGGAGCATCAAGACCATGCTTTTCAAAGACATCCACAAAAGTCAAATCCATGTATACATCGTCATATAAACCCGGTGAATTTTCATAATACCATAGCATCCGGGTATCGTCCCATGGGATGGGAACATGGTCATCAATCATTGTGCCGTTCCATTGAAACTCTGTCGGCCCACCATATGTACAGCCGATGACCTGTCCGGCCCAACCGCCTTTGATCTTGTTCAGAAGTTCACTCCTGGAAAGGGTGAATTCTTTTTTCTCTGATTCGCTGGCGTTGCAGGATAATGTAACCATAAGTGCAACACACATTATGGTAATTGTAAAGATGTTCTTCATAACTTCTGTTTTTTAATTACTATGTTTTGAAATATTTTGTTTAAAATCCGGGATTCTGCGTGAGATTATCGTTTAAATCCAATTCCCTGAACGGGATAGGCCAAAGGTAGTGCTTATCAGGTCTGAATTCTTTGACATAACCGGTGAGCTCTACAGTCACGAAAGTTCCCGGATTATTCGGCTGTTCATATGTCATACCCTTAATTGTACCCGGAATAACTATTTCACCTGTTTTCCATCTCCTGATATCAAATAAACGCAATCCTTCCATTGCCAGTTCAACCATTCTTTCCCTTCTTACTATTTCTCTTAATTCATCTTGATTGAGTATCGTGATATCAGGCATACCCACATCATCCCTGCTCCTTATTTCATTCAACGCATCCAATACGGACTGACTGATTGCTGCTCCTCCGAGTTCTATACTGGCTTCGGCATAGGTTAGCAGAACTTCCGCATATCTTAGATAAATTAAATTGAGGCCACAATTCCAGGGATTAGTATAGTCTACATCACTTACATACTTTTTGAAATACCATCCCGTAGGCGTTACATTCTCGGCAGATATCGTTATGTCATCGCCACTACCATTACCGGGTAAAGTATTTAAAACCCTGCCATTAGGCAATATATCCCCACTTGTATATATGGTATGATACAAGCGGGGATCCCTGTTGTTATAGGGATTGGCCTGATCAAATCCGCTCGCCGGATTATCGATGGGGAGCCCTGTCGGCTTCATCGTATATGCATCAACCAATGGTTTTGTGGGTACTACCTGGCATTGTTGTGTATATAAGCTGTTAGGAGTAAAAAAAGCAAATATGGAATGAGGATTGAGATCTTTTGCATATTGCCTTGCAAACATTATTTCAGAAGAATTTTTTCCTGCATAGTCAAACAAGGCTGCATACGAATTATTGATCTGGTGCACTCCCAGGTCCATTACGGCTTTCGCTGCGGATTGAGCTTCAGCATATCTTTCGGCATAAAGCATTGCCCTGGCTTTTAGTCCAAGAGCAACTCCTTTTGTTACTCTTCCCTTATCTTCCTGTATTGCCGGTAAATCTGCTGCCGACGAAGTCAATTCTTCCGAAATAAAATCCCAAATAATGTCTTTTGAAGTCCGGGGTACTGATTTTGCTTCTTCCACACTCAATGTATTTGTTACCAAAGGAACGTCTCCATAAAGCATAATTAGATTTATATAAGCAAAAGCCCGTAATGTTTTTGCCTCTGCTTTTAAACGCACTCTCAGTTCGTCATTCATTTCCGCTATTAAATCGATATTCTCCAGAAAGGAATTTGAAGCTTGCACTATTGTATAGTAATAACTCCATTCACTGGCAATTACGTTGTTACTGGCGTCGAAAGTATGTTTCTCGACTTCCGATTCAGCCCTCCATTGTAAAATGTAATGTGCTATATCCGTATATGCATCCATGGATGCGTATCGCCATTGATTTCCTAAAATTGAATATATCCCGTTTGAAGCATATATTGCATCCTCTTCGGTTTGCCAGAAAAGTGCACTGGATAATCTGTCTTTGGGAATCGTATTTAGCAAGTCATTATTACAAGATATGAATATCAATGCAATAAAACCGATATATGATATTTTGTAAGATTTCATCCTTCTGAGATTTAAAAGTTTATATTAAGTCCAAATGTTGTTACAGAAGTTTGTGGGAAACTTGATTCCTGCCCTCTTCCTTCCATTTCCGGATCAATGTCGTATTTGTTCAGTTCTGAAAATGTCAACAAATTTGTTGCTGATATATATACATTGATCCCGTTCACATTGATTCGCTCACATAGATTCCGTGGGATATCATAAGAGAGCCTGATATTTTTCAGGCGAAGATAACTACCGTTAAGCATTGAAAAATCTGATATCTGAGCATTTTTCATGGTGTATTTGGTTGGCCTGGGATATTTGGCATCAGGATTTTCCGGAGTCCAGTAATCTTCCCATATTTTATGGGTAAAACCGCCCCAGATACCATGTTCTAATATTGCTCCGGTCATTAATTTATCTGAGCCTGCCACACCTTGCCAGAATAAATCCAGTTTTAGATTTTTCCATCCGACGGACATAGTAGAAGAGAAAGTCCAGTCAGGTATCTCGCTCCCAAATATTACGAAATCATCAGGTGTTAATTCGCCATCACCATTCTGATCAACATATTTTATATCTCCGGGGCCAACGGAACCATCCCACTTAGCATAATTGTCAACTTCTGCCTGGGTTTGAAAGAACCCATCAGTCTCAAACCCATAGAAGGAATTAATAGGGTAGCCTTCTGTCGTAATTGTCCTATAGTCGCTATTCCCAAAGGCAGAGATATGAGGGCCGGTACCGGCAAGGTCAACTACTTTGTTTTTGTTGTAATTTGCATTAAACCCCAGTTCAACGTCAAAATCTCCAAAAGATTGTCGTCCTCCTACTAAAAACTCAAACCCTCTGTTTTCAACAGAACCAGCATTCTGATTAGTTGGTTGGAGACCTATTATAGATGGAATTGGTACCATAAGAAGGATATCAGTGGTCAGTTTCCTGTAATAATCGAATGAAAAATTCAATTTATTATTAAATAAGTAACCATCAAGTCCGAAATTCAATTGAGTTGTCGTTTCCCATGAAATATCCTCGCTGGCCAGATTGATTTGGCGGAAACCGGTAGCTAATGTTTCATTGAAAAGATAGTTTTGTTGATTATATGTCGGCATAAATGTATAAAGTCCTACTTGCTGACTACCAACTTCCCCCCAGGATCCTCTGATTTTTAATTCTTCAACAGTGTCTTTTAAAGGATTCCAAAATTCTTCACTTGAAATTCGCCAACCCATTGAAAAAGACGGAAAAAAACCATAACGATGTCCTGTGGCAAACCTTGAAGAACCATCATATCTGGCATTTGCTTCAAAAAGATATCTGGAATCGAAATCATAATTTAACCGGGCAAAATAAGATCGTAATCCCCATTCCGAATTTCCACCTGTTGCCGACTGGGTTGCATCATCTGCTCCCATCGAAAGTGCTTGCAACTGGTTGTTATAAAAGTTCTGTCTGTAACCTTCCACCCAACTCTGCAAATAGTGTATTTCCGAATAGCCGGCAATACCACTTATTTTATGTTTGTTGAATGTCTTGTTGTAGCTTAAATGTAAATCTATCCCTTCTTCCTGAGATTTATCCCGGTAATCGTACATTCTGTTTATATTGTTAAATGTCCTCCTGTCGGGATGTAGCTTGTCTACGAAATCGTACTTGTTATTAAAAGAATTCCAGATTTCCATGTTGTGCTGTGTAGAATATTGTGCACTTAGGTCTAACCCGTTGAGAATTTCATAATTTGCTTTAAATATTCCTACAATATAAGTCCTTTTAGAACTGGCTTTTCCCATTTCGTATACATTTATAAGTGGACTGTAGCTATCTACTGTAAGCCCATAAGAACCATCCTTGTAATAAGGTACGCCCCATTGACTGTTTTGCCACATCCTATTGTAGGACTCCCATTCATTATAAGGAGCCTTTCTTTCGCTGAAACGTATGTTTATATTCGTATCAAAGGTTAGTTTGTCATTTAGTTTAAATCCGTTTTTTGCCCTCATCTCACTCAGATTGAATCCGTAATTGGGTAGTATTCCTTCTTCGTTCATGTATCTGAAGGAGATCCTGTTTGTAATTCTTTCACTTCCTCCACTTAAGGTGACGGTGTGGCTATGTTGGGGTGCCAGTCTGAACAGCGTGTTATGCCAGACGTTCGGCAGAGGGTATTGTTCCGGATCATTGGCGTGGTTTTCCGGCCATTTTTGGATGTATTCGTCAGAATAAAACTTGTATCCATATGTATTCATATATGCTTCATTTTGCTGCTTCAAATAAGTGACAGCTTCCATATGTTCCGGATTATTATTCGAACGGGCAATGCCGAAATATCCATTGTACGTGACGGAAAGTTTCCCGTCATTCGGAGTCTTGGTTGTTACCAGTATTACCCCCGCAGCTGCCCTTGAACCATAGATGGCGGTTGAAGCGGCATCCTTGAGTACAGAAACAGATTCAATATCAGCAGGATTGACCCTGGCTAAACTGCCCGGAACACCATCTATCAGCACTAAAGGATTATTATCATTTAAGGAGGTGACGCCCCTTATGCGGGTTGTGAGATTTTCACTCCCGGGTGCCCCGCCACGGTCTATTATAGTTAATCCGGGTAGTTTCCCTTGCAGTGCCTGTGTGATATTTGTGGAGTTACGTTCAGATAGACTTTGGGAATTTATACTACTCACTGCGTTTGTTATACTGACTTTTCTCTGGACACCATATCCGATTGCTACAATTTCATTCAACCCGATTGTTTCTTCTTCCATTACTACATCAATTCTTTCCCTGTTTTGAACGGCTATTTCCTGGTTTCTCATTCCTATAAATGAGTATTGAATGACGGCATTATGGGGGATATTATTCAAAATATAGTTGCCTTCAATATCGGTTGTAGTTCCTAAAGATGTCCCCTTTACCACAACTGTCACACCCGGTACAGGATTGCCCTTTTCGTCTGTTATTGTACCTCTTATTTCGGTTTTCTGTTGGTCGGATTCAAAAGAAACAGAGCCGTGTAGATAATTATTTCCTATGACTTGTGAAGACGAAATGCTCAAAAATACGCAGATTGTCATTGCTATAAGAATCTTTGTGGTCTGTTTGCATTTATCAAAAACTTCTTTTTTTCTGATACAGTATTTATTCATATCTTTGTAATGATTTAATTTTTTACGAATGATAAATTAAATTGTTATGAGTCGAACAGTATGTGCCGTACTGTTCGACTTTTTTTATCCTGATGGATCTCTATTACAACGGAAATTTACTTTGACAGGCAGTAATGGCCGTAGCAGAGATGTGACGTGTAACCCATTTTATTTTTGGATATTCATATACAATGTTATTGGTAGAATATACGTGTAATTTTAGCGTATAAAGAATGGTTATATTCAACTCTGTTTTTTTATTTCCATAGGCATGATATTTTAAAATAATTTTGAAAAACACTTTTACTCCGGGTATTTCAAGATCTATCCCGTTTTTCTGATAGTTGGAATATAATGATTCAAAGAACTTACATAATTAGGATAATTTCCAATTCTTACTATGTGCAAGGGTAAAACTCAATGGTATTTATCTAATTTTTTACCCTTATAATTCGAACTGATCGCAAATATATACACAATATTTAGTTGAACAAACGTTTTCGTATATTTATTCAGTTAAATAATGTTATTTATAATCTTGGTATCTACTTCTTGCATTATTTCTGTTAGCTTTGTTTAAAAAATAGGATTATGCAACACAGGTCAAATATAGTTGATATTGCTGAAAAATCGGGATTTTCTATCACTACCGTCTCGCGGGTTTTGAACGGGAAAGCTGATAAATACAGGATAAGCAAAGCCACACAGCAAAAAATAGAATCTGCAGCGGAGGAATTAAATTATGTGCCGAATGAATTTGCCCGTAATCTCCGTACCGGAAGAAGTAAAACGATTGCGCTAATCGTTCCTTCTCTAAAAAATCCTTTTTTTGCGGAGATAGCCAGTGCAGTAAATACAGAGGTGAGAAAATACAATTATATCACTCTTATCGGTGATAGCGATGACAATATCGAGAATGAAAAAAACGAAGTGTTACATTTATTATCGAGGAGCCTGGATGGGATGATCATTGTTCCTTGCGGAGATGAGTGGGGACATTTGACAAGGATACAGGAAAAAGGGCTCCCGTTGATCTGTATTGACCGGTATTTTGAAGGGTTAGATCTGTCTTTTGTTTCTTCAGATAATTATGAAGGAGCCTATTCTGCATCCAAATATCTGATTGAGCACGGCCATACTTCCATTGCCTGCATCCAGGGTGTCAAACATTCTACTCCCAATATACAGCGGGTTAAAGGATTTGTAGATGCAATGGTTGGTGCCGGAATTACTTCCTACACGGTGACGGGAGATGCTTTCAGTGAACAGAACGGATACCTGGAAACGAAATTGCTACTTCAGCAAAAGGAAAGGCCCACTGCTATATTTACATTCAGTAATACAATAGCCATGGGGTGTATAAAAGCACTTAAAGAAGAAAAGGTGAAAGTTCCGGAGGATATCTCATTAATCACATTTGACGATAATCCATATCTTAATTATATTGAACCGCCACTCACTTGCATATCACAGCCGGTAGAAGACATCTGTAAGATAGCGGTGAAGATTCTGTTTTCCAATATACTGGAGCATGATACATCCCCCAAACATGTGTTATTAAAAACCCAGTTGAAAGTGAAGGCATCGGTAAGGAATTTAGGCCATTTGCGATAATTTTGTAGATGTTCTATTTACTATGTGCATTGTTTTGTTTATTTTTGGGCAAATTTAATGATATTGCGTTATGTCAAAAAAAATCAGAGCAGCCGTAGTAGGCTATGGAAATATAGGAAAATATGTGTTGGAAGCGTTACAGTCGGCTTCCGATTTCGAGATTGCCGGAATCGTCCGGCGTGATGCTACGGACATCCCTGCTGAATTAAAAGAATATAAAGTGGTAAATGCTATATCGCAACTGGAAGATGTGGATGTGGCGATACTCTGTACCCCCACGAGAAGTGTAGAAAAATTTGCGTTGGAATGTTTGCAATTAGGTGTCAATACAGTGGATAGTTTTGACATTCACGGTTTGATAGTAGAATTGCGTGCATCGCTCGATGAGGCTGCGAAGAAACACAACGCCGTTTCCATTATTTCGGCCGGATGGGATCCGGGAAGCGACTCGGTGATCCGTACCCTTATGGAGGCGATGGCGCCTCGAGGAATTACCTATACTAACTTCGGTCCCGGTATGAGTATGGGGCATACCGTAGCCGTAAAGGCGATCACTGGTGTAAAAGCTGCTCTTTCCATGACTATCCCTACAGGCACAGGCGTACACCGCCGCATGGTCTATATCGAACTGGAGGAAGGACACGATTTCCAGACGGTAGTACATGCCATCAAATCCGATGATTACTTTGTCCATGACGAAACCCACGTCTTTCAGGTGGAGGATGTGGAAGCACTCAAAGATATGGGACATGGTGTGCTGATGGAACGCAAAGGTGTTTCGGGCAATACACAGAACCAATTGTTTAAGTTCGATATGCGTATCAATAATCCCGCACTCACAGCACAGGTACTTGTGGCAACTGCTCGTGCGTCGATGAAGCAACAACCGGGTGCCTATACCATGATAGAAATTCCAGTAGTGGATCTCTTGCCGGGAGAAAAAGAGGCGTGGATCAGGAAATTGGTATAAGTCAATGTGACAAATAACGTCCAATGGGTGAAACATAGTTAAATTTGCCAATCCCGATAAGTCGGGACAAGTAGTGACTAATTTGGCAATTTTGTCAATGTACGAATGTTCCAATCGATACATCAGTAAATCGGAACATCTGTACATTGTTTCTTGTTTCTTTTTCAATTGCATTAGACCATTTGAGTCGCCTTCACTCCTCGATTTTCAATTCTACACTCGGCGAAACAACTGACGACAAACCGAAGCCAAAACAAATTTGTTTGAATTTTGCTGAGGTGCGAAGGAAGAAGACGAAGTCAAATTTATTTGTTCTGCACTCGCTTAACGAAAAAGTTCCTTATCTTTGTCGAAAATATCAATTCTGATGGACATATTACTCACTGTAACCTGGAATGTAGATCCCACACTTTTTACCGTTTTTGGGCGCGAAATTCGGTGGTATGGCCTTTTGTGGGTCATAGGGTTGATTGTTGCCGTGTATATGGTACAGCGTATCTTTAAGCGTGAAGATCTTCCCGAAAAGTGGTTCGATTCGCTTTTCTTTTATATGATCGTCGGTATTATCGCAGGAGCCCGCCTGGGGCATTGCCTTTTTTATGAACCGGCTTATTATCTGGCCAATCCCGTTGAGATACTGAAAGTATGGGAAGGAGGACTGGCAAGCCATGGGGGAGTGATCGGAATTATTATTGCCGTCTGGCTCTATTCGAGGAAGGTGACCAAACTCAGTATGTTGTGGACGTTCGACCGGGTGATGGTGCCGACGGGATTTACCGCTGCAATGATCCGTTTTGGAAACCTGATGAATCACGAGATCTACGGAGGTCCGACCGATCAGCCGTGGGGATTCCGGTTTGTAACTAATCTCCACCAATGGATGCAGGGTGCTGAACCGGTTTATTCACAACCGTCGCATCCCACGCAGATATACGAAGGGTTGGCCTATCTGGTAGTTTTTGCCGTCACCGTGTATATGTACTGGAAAACCGATGCCAAAGACAGAAAAGGATTGATTACCGGAGTAGGTATCCTGCTGATTTTTCTGTTCCGCTTTTTCGTGGAATTTCTCAAGAATGTACAGGTCGAATCTGAAGTAGCCATGCGTGATAATACGGGCCTGATCTTAGGCCAATGGTTGAGTATTCCCTTTATTATATGGGGTATATGGCTGATATGGAATGCCTTGCGAAGACCAGCTCAGGTAGCAGATACTCCAAAGCAATCGCAAATGGCACAGCCCGGATCGAAGAAGAAAAAATAATTTGCTGATTTAGCGATTTGTTGATCCCGACAAGCCGGGACATGTAGTGATGATTAAAACTAAAGTGGGACAAGTCATGCCAATGAGACTAATAAAGAACGACATTTGTAATTAATCATTAGTAATTAGTAATTGGTAATTAGTAATTTATTAACATGTTGATTTGTTGATTAATTAGGGAATACGAAATATATGTACAAGCCGATTGAAGTAACGGAAGATATTTTTTATGTAGGTGTGAACGACCGCACCAAACATCTTTTTGAGAGCCTGTGGCCCTTACCGCAAGGGGTTTCCTACAACTCCTATATTATCAAAGATGAAAAGACGGTGCTTATCGATACTGTCGATATTTGTTATTCGGATCTCTTTATGCGTAAGATCCGGTCGGTGTTGGGTGATAATCCCATCGACTATCTCGTGGTGAACCATATGGAACCCGACCATTCAGGTTCCATCGAATTTCTTGTCTCCAAATATCCGGACATCCAGATCGTGGGGAACAAACGAACCCTCGAAATGCTGAAAGGGTTTTACGGGATAACCGACAACGTGGTTGAAGTGAAAGATCTGGATGAAATGAGTTTGGGAAAGTATACGCTTCAATTCTATATGACCCCCATGGTGCACTGGCCGGAGACGATGATGACCTATGTAAGGGAAACCAGAACCTTGTTTAGTGCTGATGCCTTTGGTACCTTCGGCACACTTGACGGTGGGGTGTTAGACAGGCAGCTTTGTCCTGAAAGGTATCGTGACGAGATGATCCGATATTACTCCAATATCGTGGGGAAATTTGGCTCACCTGTACAAACCGCCCTGAAAAAACTGGCCAATGTGGGTATCGATGCTATCTGTTCCACCCATGGTCCCGTATGGACGATCCCGGAAAATATAGCCGGTGTAATTGCCTTGTATGATCGGTTGAGCCGTTATGATGCCGAAGAGGGACTGGTCATTGCCTACGGAAGTATGTATGGGCACACAGAAGAGTTGGCTGAGATCATTGCCGGCGAAGCTGCTGAAAACGGGGTAAAGAGCATTATGATGCACAATGTGTCGAAAAGCCATGAGTCGGATATTCTTCGTGACGCGTTTAAATACAAAGGATTGATCATCGGATCACCTACCTATAACAATAAGTTGTACCCTGCTGTTGATGCCCTGATTTCTGCATTGCAAAACCGTAACCTGAAGAACCGATTCTTTGGCTATTTCGGTAGTTTTACCTGGGCCGACGCTACAGCCAGGCAATTTGAAGTATTTGCAGAAGCCATGGAGTTTGAGTTGGTGTCAGAGCCTGTGATTATGAAACAGGCGATGCTGGCCGACGTAGTGGAGAAAGCCCGCAATCTGGGTCGTACCATGGCGCAGAAACTGACTTCAGGTACAGAAGTAGTTCAACAAGTTTAGTCGTTTTCTGCGCTCGGCAAAGCAAATAAATTCACTTTGCTCTTGCTTAACGAAAACGTTCCAAATAATACATCTAACGGTCAATAAATAAAGAAACATGAGACTTATTATTCAGCCCGATGCCGATCAGATGGCACAATGGGCAGCCAATTACATTGCAGCAAAGATCAATAGTGCGAAACCGACGACAGAGAAGCCTTTCAAATTGGGATTGCCGACCGGATCATCACCCTTGAAGACCTACAAGGCTTTGATTAAATTGTATGAAACAGGACGAGTGTCGTTCGAGCACGTAATTACGTTCAATATGGATGAATATATCGGATTGCCTGCAGATCACCCGCAAAGTTACCACACTTTTATGTGGGATAACTTCTTTCATCATATCGATATTAAAAAAGAGAATGTGCATATTCTCGACGGGATGGCAGAAGACCCTGAAACCGAATGTGCCGCGTATGAACAGGCAATCAAGGATGCGGGAGGTATCGACCTTTTCCTTGGCGGAATCGGCCCTGATGGGCATATCGCATTCAACGAACCCGGCTCTTCGCTTAGTTCGCGTACACGTGTGAAAACGCTTACCACCGATACGGTGATTGCCAATTCCAGATTTTTTGATAACGATGTGAACAAGGTCCCTAAAACAGCGCTGACAGTAGGAGTAGGTACTGTCCTTGATGCCAGGGAAGTGCTTATCCTTGTCAACGGTCATCATAAAGCCCGTGCGCTCTATCACGCCGTGGAAGGATCCATCAACCAGATGTGGACGATCAGCGCCTTGCAGTTGCATGAAAAAGGGATCATTGTTTGCGATTACGATGCCTGCGCCGAACTGAAAGTGGGTACTTACAAATATTTCCTCGATATTGAGCATGATAATCTGAATCCCGATTCACTCCTATAGTGTATCGGTTGGTACATTGCTAATTCTATATAACCACTACCGTTTAGAAAATAAAAAGTGTGGGCTCCTGCCTGCACTTTTTTCTTGGCACCTTAACGTTTTTTACTTGATCTTTAACAAGTTCCGCCGATTATTAAGTGAACAAGACCCGTTTATTGTTTGTTTACCGAGAAATCACAGTATCAATTGCACAGAAAATGAACAAGGTAAAAAATACATTTCGTCTGCTTCCGGGTCTGCTGTTCCTGCTGATTCCTTTTCTCCTTTCTTCGGAAAACAGGAAAAGTGAAACAGAGATAAAAGTGGTCGATTTCAAACAATTTCAACCTTTGTTGGAACAAAAGGATGACACGATATACGTGGTGAATTTCTGGGCCACATGGTGTGCTCCCTGTCTCAAAGAGATACCCTATTTTGAACAGTTTGGAGAAAAGTACCGTGACAGGAATGTAAAGGTGCTTATGGTAAGCCTTGATATGCGTAGCCAGTTAGAAACGAAACTGGTCCCTTTTATTGAAAAGGAGAAAATGAAGAATGAGGTCATTCTTTTGGATGATCCCAGGTTCAATGATTGGATACCTTTGGTGGACAAGGGCTGGACCGGTGCTATACCTGCTACGCTTATCTATGGGAACGGGTTCAGGAAATTTTATCCGAAAGAACTCACCTTGGCTGAACTGGAAGAGATAGTACAACCTTTATTGGCTAATTAACATTTTAAATGACAGCAACAATGAAACAGTTTTTAATTTTATCAGTTTTGACGTTGAGCGCGTTATCGTTGAACGCGCAACCTATCGCGGTCGGTTCCGTTGCACCCGGTTTCTCACTGAAGAATATCGACGGTACGACTGTCTCTTTGTCCGATTACGCAAATGAGAAAGGGGTGATGGTGATCTTCTCCTGTAATCCGTGCCCGTACGTGATTGCTTATGAAGATCGTATGATTGCCCTGCATAATGAGTTTGCCCCGCAGGGTGTACCGATAGTACTGATCAACCCGAATGATCCGGTACAACAGCCTGCCGACTCTTTTGAAGAGATGAAAAAAAGGGCCGCTGAGAAGAACTATCCTTTCCCTTATCTGGTGGATGAAGGGCAACAGGTATATCCCGCTTATGGAGCTACCCGTACTCCGGAGATTTTCCTGTTGAAAAATGAAGGCAATGGACGATTTGTGGTAGTCTATACCGGCACCGTGGATGATAATTATAAGGATGCAGGGGCCGTAACCGTACCTTACGCAGCCAATGCGGTGCATGCTTTACTGGCCGGTAATAATCCCGATCCAGCAACGACTGTGGCGATCGGATGTGGAATAAAGGCGAAGAATTAGTAGTTTTGGGTTATTAGAACGCAGAATAAATAATGCGGAATTTTATCCGCCGGATTGCAATCCTCCTTTTTGGGAAGTATGCAGGTTCCGGCGGATTTTTTGCTTTTTTCAATAGCCGATGTTCGCCTTCAATTTTTTGAAGTTTACTTTATTTGACGACATTCAGTTATTTTTGTCTTTCGGCTTAATACCACAGGCTTCCCCGGTGGGTTCATCTTTGGAACGATACCATATATCGTTGTAATCATCAGGGCGCCTGCGGAATTTTGCCAGGATATAGGAGCATGACGGGATTACCTGATATCCATTCTCCCGTGCATAATTGACCATCTCATTGAATAATCTTCCGGCAATACCTTGTCCTTCCAGTTCTGGACGTACGCCTGTATGATAGGCGTTAAGCAGATTGTCTTTTATCTCGAAATCCAGTTCGGCGACCTGTCGCCCTTCCTGTTCAATGAAAAAACTACCCCGGTTACTGTTGTCTATTCTGAATTGTATATCCATATCATTCAATTTTAATTTGTGACCTGTTCATGATCTGTTTATTAAAACATATTCCTCTTCTGATTTGTTGAGTCATAAAGTGCTTTACTTGTTAAACAAGGAAAAAGATTGAACCAGTACGGAGTTTTTGGAAATGTTAAAAAGCATATCCTTGTGGGTTGAAAATGAGCTTTTTGTAATTTCCTTTGAAAAATACTATGAAAAAAGATATTATTTTTCGTGTAGAATGAACAAAAATGCATTACTTTTGTCTTTGAAATATAAATAAAGACAAAATGATAGTGGGAATATTTTTACAAGATACAGCAGCAACAATATGTAGCACTTCAGTAAAAAGGGGATGTTGCATGTGTATGTGTATGGACATGTGTATGTCCTTCAGGCGATGTTGTGTCGGGGTAGAATAAAAGAACAATAGAATATATTACGTTAATATAGAACTCTCCTGATACAATAAAATATCAGGAGAGTTTTTTTATCTTAGGATAGAGTCAATTAAAAAAATCAAATGAATAAATATTTTATCCAATATAACGATAATACTTGTACTACATGTTGTATGACGATGTGTTGCTGTATGGCTATGTGTATGGTCAGGAATCATATCGTATTGGATAGGGGAAAATAGTATTATAATACAAACATAAAATATAAAAACTCCACCGATACGGCTTCGGTGGAGTTTTTTTTGCTCAATATTAATTATTAAAAAACGAATGACAATGAAAAGATTCAGATTTATTAGGTTATCATTAGTAGTTGCTGTATTGTTTTCTACAAACGCTATAGCTCAGCAGAATTCCAGGGAAGTGATCTACATTAAGAGTGCACGGTTTGCCACACCTCTTATAGAAAAATGGGCTTCTGAGTATGAAAAAGTGAACTCCCAAATAGAAATTAAGTTTGCGGAAGGGCAATCATCCGCTGAAGATATCGATTTAAGCTTTATCACTTCCATCAATGAAGAGGGAGCTGAAAATGGAAATCAAATTGTATCATATACCGGACGATATGCTTTGCTTCCGGTTACCAATGCAGAAAATCCATTGTTAAACGAACTCAGTCGTAAAAGATTGAACGGCAAAAGATTGGAGAGTCTGTTCTTTGATAACGATATTCTTGATGAATATTCCGATTCGTCGAATAAGCAGAAACATGATATAACTATCTATGCGGGTACCAATACCAATTCTTTTGCTGACGCCTTTGCCTCTCACTTCGGATATTCTGCGGCTGATATCAGAGGACGAAAAATATCCGGCGACGATATTTTTCTTATAAATGCCATACAGAAAGATAATACGGGCATCACGTTTAATAATCTCAGCTATATCTTCGATATTGACACACGTGGATTGAAAAACGGCTTAGCCCTTATTCCATTGGATATAAAAAAAGAACAACGTGAAATATTGCAGGAAGCCGATATCGACAAGACAATAGCCCTGCTCGAAAAAGAAAGCATATCACTTATTCCTGTTGAAAATATCGGATTCGTTTATCAGGAGAATAATGTTCAGGCAAAAAGATTTTTGAAATGGATCCTCTCGGAAGGACAGAAATACAATCAGGAATACGGTTTTCTTAAGACAGAAGAGACTATTTTATCTGCACAGTTGAAGGAGATTGAGGATTTGCTTCTGACAGCTACTTATTGAAGTGTTTGAAAATAAGAAATATATAGAAATCATTCGTTGCACCAAAAAAGATAAGCGCTCCCATTAGCCAATTGCAGTCGGACGCGGAAGCGCTTATATTCACTCTAAAAAAATAGAATATGACAAATGTATCACTTTTTTACAGGAACAGACGATCGTCCCTCATATTAAAAACAGGTATTTACGTTTTTTTAATCCTTCTTTTGTGTTCTTTCAGTACTTATGGGCAGGAAACCATACGGGGTATAGTCGTTGATAAAGAGAATCATCCGCTTCCCGGAGTTGCTGTTGCTATAAAATCGACCACTATCGGTACAGCAACCGATATAGACGGGAATTTCAGTTTTACCACAGACCAATCGCTTCCGCTTACATTGACAATTAACCTTTTGGGTTATAAGACACAGGAAATCGATGTATATGAGGCAAATGAAATCATAAGGGTAATATTGTCGGAAGATATTAATTATCTCGATGAAGTGGTTGTGGTAGGTTATGGTACAGCCAAAAAGTCCAGTTATACCGGATCGGTCGCTGTTGTTGGAGCCAGAGAACTGGAAAAACTGGAAATTACTTCTGTCGGGAAGGCTTTACAGGGGACGGTCCCGGGACTTCAGTCAGTTTCTTCTGCGGGTCAGCCCGGTAGCGATGCTTCGCTATATGTGCGCGGGATAGGCTCAGTCAATGCTTCCACATCGCCTCTGTATGTTGTGGATGGTGTTCCCGGAGCAAATCCCAATCAGATAAGCGGGAAAGATATTCAGTCGATATCGATACTGAAGGATGCTACTGCAAGTGCTCTTTACGGCTCGAGAGGTGCTAATGGTGTAATCGTTATCACCACTAAATCGGGAAATCTCAACACGAAACCGGTAGTCAATTTTTCGAGTAGTGTGGGATTTACGAGCCGTGCCGTCAAAGACTACGAGTATCTCTCTGCAAACGAATATTACGAATTGCAATGGGAGGCCATCCGCAATACCCAGACAGACCAGGGTAGAACCGCTGCAGAAGCTGCTCAATATGCGACCGATTACCTCGTTGACGGTGCACTTAAAGTGAATATCTACGGTCCTCAGTATCCTAATCCTGTCGGTACGGACGGGAAACTGGTTGCCGGAGCAACACCGTTATGGAATGACGACTGGGGTAAAGCGATCTCACGGCTCGGAATACGTCAGCAATACGATCTGAGTGTCAGTGGTGGAAGTGCTAATACAAGATATTTCCTGTCAGGAGGTTATTTAAATGAAGAAGGGTGGATAAGAACTGCTGAATATGAACGTTTCAATTTCCGTACAAACATACAATCGAAGATCAATAACTGGTTCGAGATCGGTGGGAATGCCTCACTTTCGTCGAGTTATCAAAGATCTCCTAACCAAAGCGACAGTAACACGGGAAACTTTGCCAATTTCCAGCGCCTTATTTCAAACATCTATCCGGTTTATGAACGTAATCCCGATGGTTCGTACGTGTTGGACGAGAACGGGAATAAAAAATGGGATTATGGCATATGGCGTCCCACTACAGCCGCCAGCGGAGTGAATATTCTCGGCAGTGCGGAACATGCCATATCGGGTAGTAAAACAGAGGCTGCATTGCTTGGCACAAACTTCAATATCACTTTTCTACCCGGTTTATTGTGGAAGACGACAGCCAGTGTCGATTACAGGACAGGAAGTTCGCACTCTTATTCCCATTCTTATTACAGCACGGGGGTAATATCCGAAGGTGCAGGCACTGCCAGCAGGAGCGCAAGCCGTACACTCAACTATACGGTCAACAGTTTTATCGATTATAGCTTTGGCCTGGGTAAATCGCATTCCTTTAACCTGCTCGCCGGACCGGAGGTATATGTAAATAATATAACATCATTGTCAGGAAGCCGCACCGGCTTCCAGGTGCTGGGTAAAACCGAGCCTTCGGCAGGTTCTACAAGCGGCATATTCTACGGAACTTCCGACAATTACCGGTTGGCAAGCTGGTTGAGTAAACTGGATTACGATCTTCTTGATCGTTATCATTTCTCCGCAAGTTTCCGTCGTGACGGCTCTTCACGTTTCAGTAAGGAATCACGCTGGGGTAACTTCTGGTCGGTGGGTGCCGCCTGGAATGTGAAGAGGGAAAATTTCCTGCAGCATGTGAGGGATATCGACAACCTAAACCTCCGTTTCAGCTACGGAGCGCAAGGCAACGACAATGTGGGTAATTATGCTTACGGCGGTTTTTATGAGATCTATAACAGTCTGGATATGCTGGGATTATTGCCGTCTGAGCTTCCAACGCCCGAATTGAAATGGGAAACAAACTTAAATCTCAACTTCGGGATAGATATCTCCCTGTTCGAGAACCGGTTAATTGCTCAGATAGATGTGTATAACCGGCAATCGAAAGACTTACTGTTTGAAAAACCTCTTTCTCCTTCCACCGGTTATAGCGGCATCAATGCCAATATCGGTTCATTGAGCAACAGAGGTATCGACGGGCAGATAACCGGTACTCCTGTCCGGAATAAAGATTTTAATTGGGATATTACCCTCAATTTCGGACACTATACAAACAAAATAACCAAATTGCCTCAGGAGGAGATACTTACAGGTTCGATAGGACAATTCGGAAACACCAAGAAAATGGTAGAAGGCGGTTCGGTCTATGACTTTTATATAAAGGAATGGGCAGGAGTTAATCCTGAAAATGGAAAGGCCACATGGTATAAAGATGTTGTTGACGAAAATGGAAATGTAACCGGACGGACTACCACCGAAGATCAGACAGAAGCCACGCAGTATTTCCAGGGAAGTTCATTGCCTGATTTTTATGGTGGTTTGAACAACCGGATTTCCTATAAAGGATTTGAACTGTCATTCCTTTTGTCGTACAGTATAGGAGGTAAAATATTTGATGGCGACCAACCGTTTATCATGCATCTGGGATATGCGCCCGGCCGGAACTGGTCGAAAGAAGCACTTACGCGTTGGACGCCGGAAAACAGGGATACCGATTTTCCCCGCCTCTCTTATGTCTCCGACCCGTGGAATACAATTCCATCGACTCGATTTCTGTATAGCGCTACATATGCGCGCCTGAAAAATGTTGTTTTTTCCTATTCTTTCCCACAACAATTATTATCGAACTGGAATTTATCGGATCTGAGACTGTATCTCACTGGTGATAATATTCTGACTTTCTTCGGCCATAAAGGATTGGATCCCGAGCAAACCGTTTCCGGTTCGACATTCTACCGTTATCCCGCACAAAAATCATATTCACTGGGAATTAATGTGTCATTTTAATTAAGATAAGATTATGAAGCAGAAATTTATATACATACTGGTCACTTTGTCATTATTTACGTCGACTTTATTTACGTCGTGCAGCGACAGTTTTTTCGAGACTTCTCCGGCAACCCTGATTACTACACCGGAGGTTTTCTCTTCCGAGGACAATATCGATGCCTTTATTAACGGGGCGATTCGTTATCTGATGGAAAACAGTACATCCCAGGATAATCCGGGACTTCCTGCCATTTTTCTTACACATGAAGTAATGGGTGAAGATGCTTTTGCACGCGACGGGCGGTATGGATTTCGTGATTCATATCCATACCGTGATCCGTTTGATAATACGACAAGACGGGCTTTGTTCTTCTGGACTTTACAATACACATCGATTGATCATGCAAACAATATAATTGCCAATATTGATATCGATGAGAGTACAAAACAGAGTATAAAACATCTCAAAGGACAGGCTTATGCTTTACGCGCATACAATTATTTAAACCTGGTACGTCAGTATCAGTTTACATATGTGAAAGATGCGAATACAAAAGCTATTCCCGTCTATACCGAGCCTACGACTCCCAATACCAACCCCAATCCCCTGTCGACAGTCACTGAGGTATATGATTTGATTATTAAAGATCTGACGGAGGCGGAGAAACTGCTTCCAGGATTTGAGCGTGCAGTGAAGAACCGTCCCGATATTAACGTGGTGTACGGGTTATTTGCCCGTACCTATCTTACGCTTGAAAATTGGGAGCTTGCAGCCGGGTATGCAGCCAAGGCACGTGCAGGCTATCCTATCATGACGCCTGAACAATATGCCGGAGGATTTAATGATGTCAGTAATCCCGAATGGATCTGGGGGCATCCGCAAACCCAGACCCAGAACAAAGGAGGCGCGTCATATCTGGCATATATAGAAACAACGCCTTACACCACAGATGCAAACGGAACGAATCTCTATTACGGTTACAACAGCATCATGCCCGATCCCTATTTTATAGCCCTGTTTGACGACGGGGATATACGTAAATCGCTTTTCGAGATAGCCACGCAACCGGCAGAGGCACTGTATAGGCATTACAGGTATAAGAAATTCAGGAATAAATATCCTAATCATGATGGGCATATTGTTCTGATGCGCTCTTCGGAAGCATTACTTATTGAGGCTGAAAGCAAAGCCCGGTTGAATGATCTTCAGGGTGCTGTGGAAACATTGAATGAGTTGCGCCGTAAAAGAAATCTTTCCGATCTGTCGGCAACCGATTTTGACAAGGAGGGTATCATCGATGAAATCCTGCTTGAACGTCGGCGTGAACTCTGGGGCGAAGGTTTCCGCCTGTATGATATTCTTCGTTTACAAACAGCTCCTGTCCGTCGGGAAACTACGGAGACTTTTGTAGATGATGAGGGTAGAACGGTGTCTGTAAGAGGACATTGGATCACCAAATTCCCCGATGGTGCCGATTTAGTGCCTAACAGTAAGTATTATCTTTTCCCTATTCCATTAAACGAAATCAATAACAATCCTAATTTAGATCTGTGAATTCAAGATTTAAGATTCAAAATTCAAAATTTTTAGTTTTGGTCCTTAACTCTTAGTTCTAGAAACGTTTATATACAAACAAGAAAAATTAATCATATGAAGAAGTATTTATTATTAATCGTGATAGCTTTTGTAGCATTTTCATGCAAGCAGCAAAGCAGCAATAATCTGATCCTCAACGGTAGTGTTGAGGGGGTACAATCCGGTACGGTCTATTTGCAGAAATTCAGTAACAAAACATTTTTTGTAATTGACTCCGCAGAAATAGCAGACGGAAAATTCAGGTTTTCAAAAAATATACTACTCCCTGAAATTTACGGATTAACATTAGATACATTGAAAAATTCCTTTCTCGTCTTTTTCGATGAAAATCCGGTGACGCTACATCTTGATTCTTCGCGTTATTACCGTAATACAAAAGTAGAAGGTTCGGAGTTGCACGATTTGTTTGTGGAATACAAAGCGCAACGCCATGTGAAGATCGACTCGTTTATCCGTCAACATCCTGCTTCACTGGTATCGGCTTATGCCCTTTATCGCGATTTTTCCTACCGGTTGTCACCTGAAGAGATCAGGTCAAATATTGAATTGCTTGATCCTTCTTTATGGAAAACGCCATACGTACAAACATTGGAAGAACTGATAAGTACTCTCGAAGTGGTAGCGATCGGTAAGCAAGCACCCGATTTTACGGTAAATGATACGGAAGGGAATGCAGTAAAACTTTCGGACTATTTGGGCGAAGAATATGTGCTGCTTGACTTCTGGGCATCGTGGTGCGGACCTTGCCGAAGGGCAAACCCGGGCAAGGTGGCCGCGTATGCTAAATATAAGGACAAAGGTCTTGACGTTTTTTCTGTATCACTTGACAAAAGCAGGGAGAGATGGTTGGAAGCCATTGAAAAAGATAACCTCACATGGACGCATACTTCCGACTTGTTACATTGGGATAGCGAACCGGCAAAATTATACGGTGTAAGAGCTATTCCTGCCAATTTCCTGATAGATAAAAACGGTACTATCGTTGCCAAAAACCTGAAAGGGGAAGACCTGGATAAAACATTGGATGATCTGTTGGCGAAAATTAAAAGTTGAAAATTGAAAATTGGAGGGTGACGGTTGTTCTTTGACAATCAGTGGATTGGTAAGTAAGGAGATCGACAAATCATCACATCATTACATCAATAAGTTGTATGAAAAAAGTAATAACGACAATTATTGTATCAGTTGCTGTTCTGTTGTCTGCTCATGTGAAAGCGGAGAAAACTGATTATTTCTTTGCGCCGGAAATAATATTCGATTCAACAATTCCTACTCCGGAAGAGTTTTTAGGTTATGAGATCGGTAGCAGGATTACCGAACACAGCCGGATCAATGCATATTACGAGAAACTCGCCGAACTATCCGACAGGACTTCTCTGATAGAGATCGGGCAAACGCATGAAAAGCGTAAGCTGTATGTCCTGGTCGTTTCATCTTCCGAAAATATAAAAAATCTCGACAGGTATAAAGAAGTCCGCCAGAGAGTTCGTCAGGGAGAAAAGCCGGACAGTCCGTTGATCGTCTTTTTGGGAAGTGCAGTACATGGCAATGAAATTTCTTCTTCGGAAGCAGCGTTATTGTCAGCTTACTATTATGTAGCTGCCCAAAACGATTTTGTAAAGAAACAACTTGAAGAGGGGATCTATTTTATTGATCCCGTCCGCAATCCCGACGGTCAGGAGCGCTTTGTCTCATGGGTGAACTCCAATACAAGTGTAAATACCTGTAATATTTCCCAGTTCGACCGTGAACATACAGAGGGTTGGCCCAGAGGGCGCGGCAACCACTATTGGTTTGACCTCAACCGCGATTGGGTGAATATCGTGCATCCCGAAAGTAAGGCCCGGGTCGCGTTTTATCAGGATTGGCTGCCTCATGTGCAGGCTGACCATCATGAAATGGGGACAAACAGTACCTTCTTTTTCGAACCGACCGATCCTGATGGGAATGAGAGCCGCTTTGTTCCGCAATCAACCTATCAGCTTAACCGGCTTTTTGCAGATCATTACGCCAAAGCACTGGATAAAATCGGTTCTTTTTATTATACAAAAGAATCTTACGACAATAAAAACCCGAATTTCGGTTCTACTTATCCCGATTATAACGGAGGTGTGGGAATCCTTTTTGAGCAAGGGTCGTCGAGAGGTCTGAAACAGGAATCGGATAACGGGATCGTAACGCTTCCCTTTACCGTAAGGAACCAGTTGGTAACAAGCATTGCGACGGTTGATGCGGCTATAGCGCATAGAGAGGCTTTGTTTGATCTTCAGAAGGAATTTTTTACCCCGCTCCGGGGAAGGGAGGCTTCGAAATCATATATTATCGGTGATAGTTATGATTTGTCCCGATTGCATAAATTCGTTCAGTTGCTGCTCGACCACCGACTGGAAGTATATGAAAATTCAAACGACGTCACGATAGATAGCGTGAAATATGAAAAGGGGAAATCCTATCTCATTCCGGCAGGACAAGCTAACAGCGCATTGGTGGGAATTATTTTCGACGATATAAAAGATTATGAAGATGCTTCAAAGTTAGGTTATGGAGCCGGTTTTTCCGTCGCTTATTCCACCGGGCTTTCTTATAATGTAACAACCTCTTCGCCACGGGGAGCAAGGATACAGGCATTACCGCAAGTATATACCGGCAGTTTGCAACCGTCGGAATATGCCTACCTGGTGGATTATCGCGACTCAAAAAGCCAACAATTGCTTTTCAGGCTTTTGGAGGAAGATATTCTGGTTAAATCAGCCTTTAAACCGTTCTCCATAAGTACGGATAAAGGGGTGAAAGATTTTTCGTACGGTAGCCTGCTTATTCCCGTAAAAAATCAAACCATCTCTTCCTCCGAATTATATGCGATATTGAAAGAACTGGCGGAACAGGAAAAAATTGATATTATCCCTGTTTCTACAGGCCTTAATGTGAAGGGTGTCGACCTGGGTAGCAGTGCTTTCAAGCGGATAGAAAAACCGAAAGTACTGGTAGTGACCGGCGGCGATGTATCATCGCTTGAAGCCGGCGAAGTGTGGCATCTGTTCGACCAGCAATTAAAATATCCGTTGGTACGCGTCGACTTTAATGTTTTCGGACGGGTTCCTCTGCATGAATTCAACCGGATTGTCTTTGTAAGCGGCAATTATTCGTTTTTGAATGAATCGGATATTGACAACGTAAAAAACTGGGTTAGAAACGGAGGTGTGCTGATCACCCTTAACGGAGCTTCCCGGTGGGCAATAACCAATAAAGTTGTTACTGCGAGATTTGCAGAGAGACCTGATACTGCCGCACAAAAGCAGGATGTAAATATCCGCTCCCGCTCGTTTGAAAGATTTGCCACATCCATATTTCAGACTAAAATAGACCTGGAACATCCCCTGGCTTTCGGGCTGACAAGCGCGAAACTGCCGGTAGTACGGGAAAACGCCTTGTTTCTTGCTCCTTCATCCAATGCGGTGTCAGTATATACTGACGATCCCTTGCTCAATGGTTATATCTCTGCCGAACATCTGGAGAGGCTGAAAAATTCTGCCTCTATTCTGGCTTATAACTCCGGCAGGGGGAGTGTGATCCTCTTTGCCGAAGATCCGTTGTTCCGTGGAATATGGGATGGAACGAGCCGTACTTTTGTGAATGCGGTGCTATTCGGGAGTATCATTTCAGGCAGCTAGGACAGCCGGTTGTCCTATCCGTTTCATATAAATGATTTGTTAATAATGGAATAACTCTATAAGGAAGAAAGCAGTATTCGGATAAAAATTACGATCTTATGAATAAAAAAAGTATTTCAAAAAATCATGTAAATGAAAAAGTTGTAAGGCTTATTGCCACACAGGTGATCCTTCTTACACTGATTATATTGCTGACAGGATGGACATGGCTGGCATTCTTTTTAGCTGCCGATTTTGTCTTGAGGGCTTTTACATCCATACCTTCATTGCTGGCTGTCATAGCCAAAGGCTTAGCGAAAGCATTTGGATTAACACCGAAACCTATTTTCGCACCACCTAAAAGATTCGCGGCGGGCCTGGGCTTTGTATTCTCATTGGGTATCGGGATATTCCTGTATCTTCACTATCCAGTATCAGCTTATGCTACAGGAGGAATATTAATTGTTTGCGCTACACTGGAGGCTGTTTTTAACATTTGTCCGGGATGTTATGTGTATAATTGGATTGTAGCCCCTATTGTCAACAGGAATACGGAAAGGAGAAAACAGGTATTGGAATGATCAAATAGCTTCTACGGATGCGGTTTTGGAACAGGTAGATTATATCGACATAGATCCTTGCTGTTTTTTGGTGTGGCAGCACCGGGACAATAAGAAGGGAGATAGCTAAGTCTGTCGGGATGGAAAGAATCTGGGGTAATTTGAACTCTAAAATAGGACAGATCTTTTCTTGTTTTTTGTATCTTTGGAAAATTAATTCCGACAAGTCGGACAACTTGTCCCGATTTTTCGGGAAGTAGTGCCAATATGACTAATTAGGAAAGAAGTCAAGAAGTTGAGAAATGAAGAAGTTCTGATTTAATTTTTCACTTTTCACTTTTAATTATTCACTTATAAGTCTTGGCTCTTGATTCTTATGTCTTTAAATAAAACGATACAATGAAACGGTGCGTGCTTATTCCCCTGTTATTAGCTTTATTCGTCGTAGGAGTTTTTCCTGCAACGGTCGATACGGTGAGTGTTTCCAGCAAAAAAATGGAAAAGGAAATAAAAACGGTTGTTATTAAACCGCAATCATATGACGGGGAGAATACTTTCCCCGTTCTCTATTTGTTGCATGGTTACAGTGACCGATATGACGGATGGGTAAATAAAGTACCTAAAATCAAGGAATTGTCTGATCAATATGGAATGATTATTGTCTGCCCCGACGGCGCTTTCGGAAGCTGGTATTTCGATAGTCCTGTCGATCCGGCGTTTCAGTTTGAGACATTCGTATCAAAAGAACTGATTACATGGATGGATAACAATTACAAAACCGTTGCTTCACGCGAAGGACGAGCTATTACCGGCTTGAGCATGGGAGGCCATGGCGGGCTCTACCTGGCTTTCCGGAATCAGGATATATTCGGTGCATGTGGAAGTATGAGCGGCGGCGTGGATATTCGTCCGTTTCCCAACAATTGGGATATCGCCAAACGGATTGGTTCCCAACATGATTATCCCGAAAGATGGGAAGAAAATACCGTTATGGGATTATTGCATTTGTTGACACCAAATGCATTAAAGATAATTATTGATTGCGGGACGGAAGATTTCTTTTTCGCTGTCAATGAGCGGCTGCATGATGAACTGCTGTATCGGAATATTCCACACGATTATATTACCCGTCCCGGGGCACATAACTGGGAATACTGGAGCAATGCGGTGAAATACCAGGTGCTCTTCTTCAATGAATATTTTAAGTCCCGGCAATAAAAGTTTCACCAATCAATAACAGGAAAGATGAAGAAATGGGTATTATCTTGTCTGGCGGTAGGCATCAGCCTGTTGCTTTCCGCCCGGCCTTCACAACCTTTCAGGTTTGCACTGGTTACCGATATGCATGTCAGTAATCCTGAGAACAATGAAGATCTCCGCCGTACGGTAAGAGATATCAATTCGCTTACAGATATCGCTTTCGTGATTGTATCCGGAGATGTGACTGAATTTGGTTCATACGATGAACTGCATGCAGCAAAAATGATGCTGGATAGTCTGAATGTTCCTTATTATACGATTCCCGGGAATCACGACTCCAACTGGTCGGAAAGTGGAACCAACGATTTTTTGCGGATTTTCGGCAATGAAACGTTTGGCTTTGAGTACAACGGTTACAGGTTTATCGGACTGGCATCAGGCCCGAATATGCGTATGGGGCCGGGACAGATCCCGCGGGAGAACCTCACCTGGTTTTTTGAAGAGCTGGAGAAAACCGATACCGGTATGCCGATTATTTATGTGAACCATTATCCTATGGATGATGGTTTGAACAACTGGTTCGAAGTGATGGATGTACTGAGGCCCTATAATGTGCAACTGATGTTGTGCGGACATGGGCATGCCAATCGGGCAATGAATTTCGAAGGGATCAATGCGGCGATGTGCCGCTCCAATCTGCGGGCCAAAGAAGAATTTGGCGGATATACTATTATTACTGTAGATAGTGATTCTATTACCTTACGGGAACGGAAGGCTTCGGGTGAGACACTCGCTCCCTGGCTTACCTACCCGGCAGGGCAACGACCTCAATGGGAGACCAATCCGCCTCGTCCCGATTATTCTTTTAACCGGAATCATCACTATGTTTCCGAAGTCTGGAGTGTACAGGAAAAAAGCGATATGGGTAGCGGCATGGTTCTGGCCGGGAAAAAACTGCTTTACACCAATACCGCGGGAGAAATAAAAGCCGTGGATGCCGGTAACGGGCAACCGGTATGGACGTATACAACCGACGGAAAGATCTATTCCACTCCTACCGTATATGAAAACACCGTATGGTGCGCTTCCTCCGATTCGTTTCTCTATGGATTGGACCTGCAAAACGGGAAACAACGGTTTAAACTGGAGAACGATAAAGCCGTGGTTTCTTCTCCCGCCTGTTCCGGCAACAAAGTGATGATCGCCGGTGGAGACGGGCACTGCCGGGCATGGGATGTGTCTACAGGGGAGCCCGTCTGGAAATTCGACAGTGTAAAGAATTTCGTGGTGACCCGTCCGCTCGTGAAAGATGGAGTGATCTTTTTCGGGAGCTGGGGAAACGAGTTCTATGCCCTCGATATTGAAACCGGAAAACCGCGCTGGATACGGAACAACGGCCACTCGAACCGCATGCTGTCACCTGCCCAGGTCGTGCCTGTGGCTACGCACGGACGGATCTACCTGGCTTCGCCCGACCGCTTTATGACGGTGCTCGACGAAAAGACCGGAGAGGTCATATGGCGTCACAACGATCCTGAAAACCGGGTACGCGAGTCCATTGGTATATCGGAAGACGGCAATACGATCTACGCGAAAACCATGGACGGAAATATTCTTGCTATCGACACGACTATCCCGTCACGGCACGTAAAATGGATCTCATCGGGGGAAGATATGGGATATGAGCTTACCCCTACGCCGGTGGTGGAGAAAAACGGGGTCGTATACGCGCCTACCGATAAGGGGTTGATCTATGCTTATCGTGCATCGGATGGTGCATTTCTCTGGAAGTACCGCATCTCAAACGGGTTGATCAATATGATCCTGCCGACGGACGGTAATGAATTATTTGTCTCTGCAATGGACGGTCGGTTGGTGAAGTTAAGAGTGAGCCCTTATTGAAGAAATACCCTTTCTCTGGTATTTGCCCCTATTCCCTTCATCCTGACAACGGGCATTCCACGATCTTTCCCTGTTTCACGTAAAAGATGTATCCCGATACGTTTTCGTAGCCTATTTCCTGTATATGTTGTATATAACGACGCACCTGACGGATATATTTTGTCTCTTCCAACTCTCCGAACTTGTAATCGGCAACAATTACTTCATTGTCGCCGATCATCACCCGGTCGGGGCGGCTGAACCCGGTGTCGGGATGCAACACCTGCATTTCATTCAGTATGGTATATTTGCCGGAATACCAGTCCCGGATCTCCAGCAGTGATAAGATATCCGTCAAATAGCGGATCGTATCATCCCTTTTCTCCTCTCCCAGCTCTCCCCCGGAGATCTTTTGTTCCACTGCATCCGGAATATCCGCCAGTGTCCTGACATTGCTTACAATGTCGTGCATCATCCGGCCGTAATCGCGACTGCCATCATCACTGAAATAACCGATAGAGTTGAATCGCAATTGTAGCCGGTCGCCGAAAGGAACCGATTGCCATTTTCCTGTCTTATCGCTGTCTGCAACTGCTTTTTCTTCCGGTTTCCGTACTGTTTCCGGTTTGCCATATTCAAAAACAGATTCTGTCTCTCCCTCGCTGAAGTATTCACTTAATGGAATATAATTTTTCCCGGAAGCGGAGGGTTTAGAAGCGGTCGGTTCCGGAAGGGCAAGCATAGAGGCCGGTGGTTCCGGGTCGGCAGGTATAGTGGCAGTAGGCTCCGGATCGGGTAGGGAAGCAGTGTCGGTAATACTTCTCCATAAGAGATCTGCTGCATCGGAAATGGTTTCCGGCTTTCGGGGAATAGGGGCAAATGCGATGAGCCGGTGTTTCGGACGGGTAAATGCCACGTAGAGCAGGTTCAGGTTGTCGATATAGGTAAACCGTTTTTCTTCCAGATAACTATCCCTGAAGATGGTATCTTCAAGTCCTTTTCCGTATTTCAGCGGCGCAACACCCAAAGCGTTGAACGGTGCGGATCCGGGTTTGCACCAGATAATATCGTTATGATACGTATTGTGGTCCATACCCCAGCTCACAAACGGCATGATCACGGCACCAAATCCCAATCCTTTCGATTTGTGGATGGTAATCAACCGGATGGCGTCCTGGTCTTCGGGGGAGAAAAGGGCTTTCCTGTGACCGGTTTCATCCCACCAGTCCAGAAAGTCGTTCAAATCCGCAGTAGCACTCTCTTTGAATTTAAGGACTATATCCAGAAAAGCCTGCACATAGGCATTCTCTTTGGCATCCAATGCATCGGCCGTCAATGTGAAGAAATGCTCGGTCATTTCGTAGAAAGGCATGGATACCAGTTCACCGAGATGACCTTTTATTTCGTCGGGAAAATCACCGTGACCCTCTTCACGATAGAACTGTAGCGCCTCGTCCGGAGAAGAGCGGCGTTGAAACCGGTAGAATTCATAGATTGCCATCATTCGGCAAATTTCATCTTTCGGGTTCCGGAAATAGCGCATCAGTGCGATGATAGCTTTCACGCTTTGAGCACTGCGGACAAGAAGCGCTTCATTGGAAATAATATCGTAACGGTAAGGCGATTCCGGGTGTTGTTCGCGGTAAGACAACAGCGTTTCAGCTACCTGTACCGCTTCATGGTTCCATCGTACTACTATGGCGATGTCTTTCAGAGCGAACCCCTGATCCTGGAGTGCTTCGATCTCATGCGGCAGCCGCTCCAGCACATCTGCTTTCCAGTCTGTCTCCTTATCATCCTTCAGAAAGGTGATCCTCACTTGTCCGCCACTGTCCGCTTTTTTTGGAGGAACCTGCTGATAGAGGTCGGCGTAGGCATTAGTGATCTGTGTATCAATGTTGTGCCCGTTATTGCCACCCCCTTCTGTATGCTGCGGACTTTCGGAGGAGGTGTTAAAATCGTTTTGCAGGTTGATAGCGGCTTTCGTGAAAAAAGCATTATTGAATTGCACGATATGTGCATCGCTTCGCCAGTTAGTATCTAATACATGCTCCCGGATATTGTCGGCCTGAAAATCCTCTTTTACCTGTTCCTCGAGCAAACGCCAGTCGGAATTGCGGAAACGATAGATACTCTGCTTCACATCGCCCACGATCAGGTTCAGGTTTCCAGAGGCAAGGCTTTCTCCGATTAACGGCCGGAAGTTTTCCCATTGCATGCGCGAGGTATCCTGGAACTCATCTATCATATAGTGATGGACGCGGGTGCCCGTCTTTTCATAAATAAAAGGAGAGTCGGTACCGGCAATGATGTCGTTCAGCAGCTCTGTTGTATCGGAGAGAAACAGGGTATTGTTTTCCTGTTGCAGTTTGCGCAGTCGTTGTTTGATGTCGTTGAGGATACCTAAGGTATAGAAATTACGGAGCAGATGCTTTGCAGTCTGGTATTCCCGGTCGTTATCTGACAGGTAAATGATTTGCTTCACACAATCATTGAGGCCATCCGCATAAGCGGATCGGATAGCACTCTCTTTCTCCTTGCTGCTGTACCACAGGTCGATATTGTCTGCCAATGCGATAAGGCGTGTGGATGGTTTCTCCACGTTTCCACCTGCCAGTTTGGTGAATAGCAGGAAACCGGAATTCCTTTTGTGTTTGAAGTCGTCATACGATAATCCGTATTGCTGCATGATGCTGAGCGCCTTTACTCCTACCGATTTCACCTCGTTCTCGTAGCTCTTTGCGATACGCATAAGCATCTGTTTGTAGGCCTCGAGCTGTTCCTTATCCTGAATGGTCGACTGCTCCTCATCGGTAAACGATTTATATGTCTCGTTGAACAATTGCTTTGCCAGATCCAACACCTGCCGGTCGATCTTCCAGCTTTTCCCCTCTTCTATATTATGCTGCATGAATCGGAGGAGCCATTCCGCCAGCGTCTTGTTCTCCGGTTTATCCAGTTCGGAAAGCATCAGGTCGATGGTTTCGGTCAGCAGGGATGTCTCATCCAGCTCGATATTGTATCCCCCCGCCAGACCGGTCTCACGGGCAAAGGTGCGCATGGTCTGCTGGAAAAAACGGTCGATGGTACTGATAGAGAAAGATGAATAGTCGTGTAGAATAGTTTCCAGAACGGTTTTTGCTTTTGTGCGGACATCTTCCTGACGCATGGAGAAATCGTCCATCAGTTCCGCCAGATAAGAGGAGTCTGCACCCGAAGCCAGCCGGTACAACTCTTCCACGATGCGCGACTTCATCTCATCGGTCGCCTTGTTGGTAAAGGTTACGGCCAGGATGTGGCGGTGGTTGTTCGGTGCTGAAAAAAGCAAACGGAGATATTCACCTGTCAGACGGTGTGTTTTGCCCGATCCGGCAGATGCTTTGATCACGTGGAGCAGATGTCTGTCTAATGACTGCTGATTTTCCATCGATCGTTCTGCTGTGTTGTGAACCGATTTCCGTGGTTAGATGATACGTGATTTGGCATATCCTTCCTTCTGCAGGATACCCAGTACCTTCTCGCGGTGATCGCCCTGGATGATGATCTCTCCTTCTTTGGCCGATCCGCCCACGCCGCATTTTGTCTTCAGCATCCTTCCCAGTTCCTGCAGGTCGTCATCACTTCCGATAAATCCGGTGACAAGCGTTACAGCTTTCCCCTTGCGGTTCCGTTTGTCGAGGCTGATGCGAAGCAACTGTTTCTCTTTTGGCTGTGTATTCTCTTCCTCACTACCCTCTTTCTGGTAGTGGTAATCGGGATTGGTGGAATAGACAATATCTAATCTTTTTTTCCAATCGTTCATATTGTTACGGAATTTATGTATTCAATAAATTTAGTCGTTTTCTCACAATGGCATAATGCAAACTTGTTTGCCTTCTGCTCATATTGCTTAACGAAAACGTTCGTCCCACACGCAATGCGGCAACTATATCCTGTTGCATGCCGGAACTACGAAGATACGCATTTTCCCTTAAATATGCTTTACCTCTAACGATTCAATCACGTTCATGATATAATCTCCCATCCGTTCACATTCCGAGACGATATCCATATAGAAAACGCCGTTTTGATATGAGTAGAGATTCTGGTTCAGATTCTCTACGTTCTCACGCTTCAGGAGATTCCGCTTTTCATTGATACTGTTTTCGATATGTTTGCTGTGCAATAATTCCGAATCTGTTATTTTTTGATTTTTGAGCAAGGCCTGCATGTTTTCAAATGCCTTATCCAACAGTTCGTACATGCAGTTGATATTGGTGATAATAATTTCTTCAAAAACAACATCGGCTTCCATCTTTCGTTTCAAATGCCGGGCAATATTACAACTTGAGTCGGCAATGCTTTCTATTTCCGTCACTCCGCGGAGGATGGCACGTACGCGCTCTTTACTCTGATTACTGAGCCTTCCCTCTGCCACTTTACCCAGATAAGAACCTATCTCGACCTCCATCTGGTCGCAGATATCCTCATATTTCTCAGTACGGTTGTACAGTTTAAGGAACTTCTTGTCATGATGATCCAAATTGGTTAATTTCTTAACGAAACCAAACATTTTCCGGACACGCTGCACATATACTTCCACCTCTTTTTCAGCCTGGAGGATGGAAAGTTCATCTGTAGAGGCCATTCCCGTAGAGATATACTGAAGTATGAATTCTTCGTCGTCTTCTTCGCCTCGTTTGGGTCTGATAACTGCGAGACATATCTTTTCATACAATTTTACAAACCATATCATAATGAGTACATTACAGATGTTGTAAAGTGTATGGAATAGCGATAAGCCATACGAGGTAGAGGCTTGATAATTAAGGTATTCACTTTGCAAGGCGGCAAGTTCGGGCGAAAGTTCCGATCTGGAAAGTGTAGTGATCTGTGTGTATTCCTCAGGTGAGAGCGAGGCCAGAAATGACTGCATCCCGCTGGGGTTGACGGATGTGATTCCACCAATGATCGTATCGACAAGCTCCACAAAGAAATTAAACGCGATTGTCAACCAGACAAGGCCTAACACATTGAATATGAAATGGGCGAATGCGGCCCTTTTTGCCGAGATATTTGCAGGAATAGCCGCAAGATTAGCGGTAAGGGTTGTGCCGAGATTTTCTCCCATCACCATCGCGGCGGCACTTGGAAAGTCGATCCATCCTTTTGCTGCCATAATCAGGGTAAGGGCAACCGTAGCACTCGAAGATTGGACGATGACTGTCAGTATGGTACCGACAATCAGGAAAAATAACATGGATAGAAGTCCCCTGTCAGTAAAGTTTTGAAGGAAAGATAATACTTCGGGATTGTTTTGCAGGTCGGGCATGGAATTTTGCAGGAAATCAAGCCCCATAAAAAGAAAGGAAAATCCAAAAATGAATTCTCCCAATGATTTATTTTTGCTTTTTGAGGAAAAAATAAGCGGAAGCGCAATCCCCATCAAAGGAATTGCGAGTGCGCTGATCGATAATTTCCCGAATCCGAAAAAAGCGATTATCCATGCGGTAAGTGTGGTTCCTATGTTGGCACCCATAATTACGCCGATGGATTGAACCAGACTTAGTAATCCTGCGTTCACAAAACTCACTACCATTACCGTGGTGGCGGAGGATGATTGGATAAGGGCGGTGATTAGTATCCCGGTCAATACTCCTGTCAGACGGTTTTTTGTCATTGCTGACAGGATATTCCTGAGTTTATTACCGGTAAGTTTTTGGAGGCCTTCGCTCATGATTTTCATCCCATAAAGGAAGAGTGCCAGCGAACCTATAAGCTTTAAAAAATCGAAGAAACTGTAGTCCATGTTCGAAAAATAGCGTATATTAGCGTGCAAATATAGTGAAAGCCGAGAGAAATGCCAAACTTGTTTGAGCATTTCCGAGGCGCCTCCTATATTATTCAAATATAATGAAAGCCGAGAGAAAAACCAAGCTTGCTTGAGTTTTTCCGTTAAGTGAGGTGTAGAACAAGTTTACTCGTTTTGCCGAACGCAGAATTAACAATCGAGGAGTGAAGGCGACTCAAATAATCTAACTCGTTGAACTTTTCCGAGGCGCATCTTATATTATTTAAATATAGATAAAAAATCGTTGAATACAAATAAATGTAAAAAATAAAAAATAATAATATGACAGATACTGTACGTGTGCATTGTCTTAACACAGATGTATATAAAGAGGTGAAAATCGGTTCAACATTAGAAGAATTGATTGATGTTTTCGGGGTTACATCGGCCTATATGATTACAAATGCGAAAGTAAATAATAAAACAGAGTCATTATCCTATCGGGTATATCGACCGAAAACGATAGAGTTTATAGACCTGACCCACTCTTCGGCCATGCGGACCTATGTACGGTCGCTCTGCTTTATTCTTGCCAAGGCTGTGAATGATACCCTCCCCCATGCGGAAACCTATATTGAACACGCTGTAGCAAGAGGATATTACTTCCAGATTGAGGCAGAGGTGCCGGTGGGTAAACCCGAACTGGATGCCATTCGTAGAAGGATGCAGGAAATCGTGGACGCGGATATCCCTTTCGTGCAGGTGGAGGAGGAAACCGTCAAAGTGGTAAAGCTGTTTCGTGAACGGGGAATGGAAGATAAAGCCCGGTTGCTCGAAACGTCCGATTTTCTTTATGCCCGCTACTCGAAACTGGAAGAGTATATCGACTATTTCTACGGTAGTCTGACACCCTCTACCGGTTATATTACCCTGTTCGATATTCAACCGCACAATGGCGGTTATCTGTTACGAGTACCCAATCGTGAAAATCCGGTGGAACTGGAACCTGAAATACAGCAGGAGAAACTGCTGAATGTGTATCGGGAGCATATTAAATTTTTGAAAATAAGTCAATTGGATAATGTGGGCGATCTTAACCGGGCAAAGCAGGAGAACCGTATGTCCGAAGTGATTCAGGTGGCGGAGGCTTATCAAGCTAATCAGATTGCCGGTATTGCTGAAGAGATTACCCGCCGGTTTAAGGAGGGAGTGCGTGTCGTCCTGATATCGGGACCCTCTTCTTCGGGAAAGACTACCTTCCGCAAACGGCTTGAAGTGCAATTGATGGTGAATCTGCTGAAGCCGGTGGGCATCTCCCTCGATGACTATTTCGTTAACAGGGACCAAACACCTCTGGATGAACATGGGGAGAAAGATTACGAATCACTTTATGCGCTCGATCTGGGGTTGTTCGAACAACATATGCTCGCGCTTATGGCAGGAGACGAGATTGAACTGCCGTTTTATAATTTCATGACAGGTAAGCGGGAATTCAAGAAGAATTTCCTGAAAATGGAGGATAACAGTATCCTGATCGTGGAGGGTATCCACGGCTTGAATCCGGAATTGACGGAGCATATCCCTCCGGATAAGAAGTTTATGGTCTATGTCTCTGCGCTGACTACTATTTCACTGGACGACCACAACTGGATCCCCGCTTCCGATAACCGGCTGATCCGCCGTATCGTACGTGATTACCGCTACCGGGGCTATTCGGCAGAGCAAACTATCTCCCGTTGGGATAGTGTCCGGCGTGGTGAAGATAAATGGATCTTCCCCTACCAGGAGAATGCTGACGTGATGTTCAACTCGGCCATGATCTATGAACTGGCAGCTATCCGGCGCCATGCGGAACCTATCCTGCAGCGTGTACCGCGTACCGTACCGGAATATTCCGAAGCATACCGCTTACTCAAATTCCTGGGTTATTTCAATTATATTACCGATCGCGAACTGCCGCCCACTTCATTACTAAGGGAATTTGTGGGAGGAAGCAGTTTCAGGTATTAAGATGACTAATGTGTCAATGTGACTAATGAAACTAATGTGCTGATGTGACAATGAGACAAACAACGTTCAGCGGAATTCGTTAGAATCGGCGGAACCAATAGAAGTGTAGTTAAATAGTTCCCCGTATCATACCGGGGCATACATATGACAGAAGATATAATTTGTGCAATATCTACTCCTCCCGGTATGGGAGCGATAGCAGTTATCCGCCTTTCTGGCGAGGGAGGCTGTTCTCTGACCGACCGGATATTCCATTCTCCCTCCGGTAAAAAACTAAGTGAAGCTGCTGCCAATACCGTTCATTTCGGGAGGATCATGGGCGACGATGAAGTACTGGATGAGGTATTGGTCACCGTTTTTCGTGCACCCCATTCCTTTACGGGGGAGGAGAGCGTAGAGATATCCTGTCACGGATCGGTGTATATCCAGCAGAAGATCATGGAACTATTACTTGCCAACGGAGCCCGGTTGGCAGAGGCGGGAGAATTCACCCGTCGCGCGTTCCGGAATGGAAAGTTCGACCTGAGCCAGGCCGAGGCTGTTGCCGATCTGATTGCTTCTTCCTCACGGGCTTCGCACAGGGTGGCGATGAACCAGATGAGGGGAGGATTTGCCAAAAAGCTGGCCGACCTGCGTGATAAGTTGTTGCAGTTCGTCTCACTGATTGAACTGGAACTCGATTTTTCGGAAGAGGATGTGGAGTTCGCTAACCGGGAACAACTCTACCTGTTGACCGAAGAGATTGAGCAGGAGATCGGAAAGTTGGTTAGCTCTTTCCGTTTGGGAAATGCCATTAAGAGCGGTATTCCGGTCGCTATTATCGGCGAGACCAATGCCGGTAAGTCGACCTTGCTGAATTTGTTGCTCAATGAGGAGAAAGCCATCGTCAGCGATATCCACGGCACCACACGTGATGTGATAGAAGATACCATGAACATAGGAGGTGTTACATTCCGTTTTATCGATACGGCCGGTATACGCCAGACTTCCGATACCATTGAGACAATGGGTATCGAACGTACATTCCGGAAAATTGAACAGGCATCCATTGTGCTGTGGGTAGTCGACCTGACCACACCACGGGAGAAGATCGAGTCGCTGGCTACATCTATTGTGCCAAAGACAAAAGAAAAGCATCTTATACTGTTATTCAACAAAGCCGATCTGATACCGCAAGATAAGCGTACAAATGTAGAAGACATCCTGCTCGGGGTAGGGGATAACCGGCTTTTTATCTCCGCAAAGCAGCAGTATAATACCGGCAGGTTACAGGAGTTGTTAGTCAAAGCCGCCGCTATTCCCGCTATCAGCGAGGAGGATGTGATCGTGACCAACCTGCGCCATTATGAAGCGCTCAACAAAGCCTTTGAAGCCATTCTCCGTGTAAAAGAAGGGCTGGAGATCGGCATTACCCACGATTTCCTTTCCCAGGACATCCGTGAATGCATGTTCCATCTCGGTGAGATCACCGGCCAGATATCGACGGATGAGATACTGGGAAATATTTTTAGTAAGTTCTGCATCGGAAAGTAAATAGTTTAGATTTCAGTTGTTGGGAAAATACAATGACTTAGTTGACATTAGAGCCACACAAATACAAGAAGCTATGAATGATAGAGAATTAAAAATCAGTGATACCCAAATAATTATTTATTAAACTCCAGATGGTACAGCCAATCTTGATGTTAGATTGGAGGACGAAATTGTTTGGTTAGATCAGTATCAAATGGACGATCTTTTTAAAACAGACAGAACTTCTATTTTAAGGCATATTCGAAATATTTACAATTCGGAAGAATCATTTGAAGAGGCAACTTGTGCAAAAATTGCACAAGTACGAAAAGAAGGCAAACGTGAAGTAACACGTAAAATATCCTATTATAATTTAGATCTGATTATTTCGGTGGGATATCGGGTTAATTCTAAACAAGTATGAAAGGAGTAAGAGTATTGGTATTCAGGAATTAATCCATGAATATGAGCGCTTGTTTGCGTTTGATGTTTATGACGATAATTTTAATCGAATAGTTTCTGCGGAGGCTCTCTTAATGTTCTTATACAATGAGTATTATCATGAGAACGCCAACAATTATCGTGTTCAGCATTCTCTATTGGAGAAGAAAGGTGAAAAGGATAACGATTTTAAATTAGCTTATGCTTCAAAAGTAGATGGCGTAACCGATATGGCAAGTAAAGTCTCTTTATCAAAATTAATAGAGTATTTTGAGTTGAGACGTTTTAGTCAAGATATTCGCTCCTTTAATTATTATCTGGGTAAAATAGAGATCTTGGATAATATCGTCAATGACTAACGCAGTGAGTTTTCGAAAGATTTTTAATGGTTTTGAAGGAGAACTTCGCTATCTTTGTTTTTATATATTTCGCACATCACAATAGAGGATAAGGATAGATGTAAAATCATCCTTGCAGAGAAAAAGAAAACCAATCAATGGAAGCATGGAAGCAACATATAGCTGCTGATTCCCGGCACAAGCTACTTTTCGTCTCTTATGAGATGGAAGGTATATCGTTCGTGGATATGGGAACTGAACTGTCGGCAGCTATAGAGTTATCCCTCCAAAATAGACGGCTTCCGATGATAGCCGAAGAAGCTCTTGAAAAGATTATAGATCAGTATACGGTATATGATGCTGATATAGGTGATTATATAGCCATCCGAAATATTGGTGTTCTCTTTGAGCCGGCACTGCATATCAATCTTCATGCTAAAATTGATTCGTGGTCAAAGTCAAGGGTGCTGATCATTCACCACGAAGGAGTCGTCCATAACCAAGTCTTCTTCCTCACCACAAGTCGCGAAGCTAAATATTCATTAAACTTGAAAGATATAACACATAAGACCCTATAGGATGAAATATAGAGACCTGATACAATTCGACCCGATTGATGAAATTATCAAGTTTGGGAAACTCGACAATGAAGACTATCGTGAGAAGCTGGCGAGGAATTTTGTATGTTCCAGTGCATTTGAGAACTACATTATACCGCAGATTTGTGCAAAACTCGATTTGAATGCCACTACCGAGACAAAGGGTATCCAGATTGTGGGTAACTACGGTACCGGAAAATCCCACTTGATGTCGTTGTTCTCTATTATTGCGGAGAATGCTGACTACTTGCCCTTGCTGCAAAGCGAGAAAGCAAAGGAATGGCTCAAAACAATAGCCGGGAAATATATGGTTTATCGGTTTGAATTGGGCAATCATCAGGAATTGTGGGATATTGTCACTTACAAGATTGATGCGGCTTTGGCACAATGGGGTGTTGATTATTCCATATCAGATGACAATTCTCCTAAATCCTATTCAGAAAAGATGGAGTGTATGTTGGCTGCCTTTGAGGAAAAATATCCTGATAAAGGTTTTATGCTGGTCATCGATGAGATGTTATCCTATTTAAAGGGCCGTAGTGAATCCGCTAAGTTGAATCGTGATTTGGCGGTTTTACAAGCATTGGGTCAAATGAGTGATCGTACTCATTTCCGAATGGTATTCGGTGTGCAGGAACTTGTTTATCGCTCTCCCGAATTTCAGTTTGCCAAAGATATGCTGGGACGTGTCAATGAACGGTATGTTGACCTCACCATTCAGAAAGAAGATGTGCAGTTCATCGTGCAACAGCGTTTGTTACAAAAGAATGAGCATCAGAAAGCACAAATCCGCCAGCATCTGTCGCAGTTTACAGTCATGTTTCCAAATATGAATAATAACCTGGATACCTATGTCAACTTGTATCCCGTGCATCCGAGTTATTTTGATAATTTTTCACTGATACGCATCGGCAAGAGTCAGCGTGAGGTATTGAGAACACTGTCTCAGAGGTTTGAAAGTATGATTGATGATGATGTGCCGAGAGATGAACCCGGACTTATCTGTTATGATTCCTATTGGAAAGATATGCAGAATAGTGTCGATCTAAAGGCTGACCCTGATGTGAGTAAGGTAAGCGATATTACAGGATTGGTGGATCAAAAGATAAGAGATAACTTTACAAAGGGTCTTGCTCCTAAAAGAGCGTTGGCTCATCGTATTGTAGCCGCTGCGGCCATCAAGATGCTTCAAGCGGAACTCAGTCACCACAATGGAGTTACTGCCGAGTCTTTGGCCAACGACCTTTGCCATGTCGATCGTACTTGTGAAAACTACGATGAGTTGGTGGATCTGGCATTTACCCGGACATTGGATGCTATTGTTTCGGCTACCATCGGACAATATTTTGAGAAAGGAGAGAACAATGAGTATCACCTCAGAATAGAAGGAGGCGTCAATTACGAACAGAAGGTAAAGGACTATGCTGTCCAGATGGGAGATAGCCAGAAAGATGAATATTTCTATATGTTCCTCGCCGAAGTATTACCGGTAGAAGGAGAAACCTATCGCCGTAATTTCCGTATCTGGGCACACAATATCGAGTGGCTGTCGCGTAAATGTAATCGTGCTGGGTATATCTTCATGGGGAACCCGAATGACCGTTCGACTACCCAGCCACAGCAGCATTTCTACATCTATTTTATGCCTGTCTTTGATAGAGTTGGGAAATCATATCCTGCAGAAAAAGATAGTGTTTTCTTTCTGATGGACGATTTGAGCGATGAGTTTAAACAGAAAGTCACACTATATGGTTCGGCTCTGGCACAAGAAGGTAGTGCAAGTAGCGATGAAAAGCCTCGATACAAACAGCTTCGAGAAAAATTCTTCAAGGAGGCTCGTGAACTCTTCAACCAGCAGTTCTTGACCAAAACCATGGTTGAGTATTTGGGAGAAAAGCATCCTATGCAGGCAATGCAGGGTGCGCAGGCAGAATCAAAAATAGATGCCATCAATGCGGTCACTTCTTATATTATGGAACCGCACTTCGAGGCAGAAAACCCGCATTACCCGAAGTTTTCCAATTTACAACAACCTTTGACACAAGATAATCGTGAGAACCTTTTGCGTTCTGCCCGTGCTAAGATAGCCAGTCCCTCTACCATCAACCGAAATGGAGAAGCCATCTTGATGGGACTTGGATTGTGGGAAGATGGTCGTCTTGCTACCGATCACTCTCAATATGCCCGTAGCCTAAGGCAGAAATTGGAAGCAAAAGGTGGTCAAGTACTCAATAGGGATGAGATATTGGAATTGTTCTTCGATGAAACGCACGAATACATTTCTTCTGATTTTCATATCGAGGCCGATCTGCAAATGTTGGTTATGGCAACCATGGCCGCCTTGGGAGAGATAGAGATTGTGTTACAAGGAGGAACTCGTATTAATGCCAGTAACATAGCAGACATCAATAAACTGAATCCGCAAGATAATTATACATTCTCGAATATCTGCCCGCCTAAGAACCTTAATGCCGCTTTGGTACGTGAGTTGATGCTGGGTTTATTGGGTGCAGACCGCACCAATGAGTTGGATAGTCCGAATAGCAGTGTGTTTGCTGATTTGTTGAGCAAGGCACAAACCGTCGAAAATCGGGTGGTGAAGTTACAGCACAAGATTCAAGGAGGCTATCGTTTTGCCGGCGACATAGAAGTGATTTCAAATGAAGAGGTTTTGGAGTTTGATAAGGAACTGGTTCGGTTAAAGGGAATTTGTAACCAGCTTCAGCGATATAATACAAAAGCGAAAATGCGTAATATCGACTGGCCCATTGATATGGTTAAAAAAGCCATGAACGAAACATTGCGGAAGCTGGATGACACAGAGCGTATGTTGGAAGAGTTGAATACCTTCAAGGATATGATTGGCTATCTACGTACTGCTCTGTCCAATATCAATGAATCCAATCTCAAGGAGGATATTGTCGCAGGTATTGACAAGATTAAAGAGGTGATAGGCAAAGACAAGAATGCAATGGATACCTATAAATCCGAACTTGAAGCCTTGAAAGAGCGATATGCCGATTGGTATATGGCTGAATATGTAAAAGCGCATATCAGTGAGATTGACTACGGCAAGACACAGAAACTTAGAGCTAATGAGTATAAGCAGGTTTGTGATGATATTCATGATGCACCTTTTATCAATCCTTCCCGTTATGATGAATGGCTACGAAAATTAAATATGCTACAAGTGGTGAATCCAACTGTCAGCAAGCAGGCGATTTTATCGATGCCCACTGCTCCCGACGGTTTCAATCCAACTCTTCAGCGGGAACGGTTGCCACAAATTGGTGATTTACAGGATGAGTTGGATGAGATTTATGCTGAATATGAGCAGCAATTCCACGATGCCTTGGACGATCCTACTACCAGGCGTAATCGAGAAATGTTGAGCGATCAGGAAAAGACAATGATTCAGCAGTTTGCCGATGGTGTTATTAAGCTCAATCGTCAGTATGCGTATCCATTGATAGAAATTATCAATAAATTACAGCGTAGTTTTACGAAGATAGAGATTAATCATGGAGATATGCTTCGCATCTTTTCTAAGCCCATGACCAAGGAACAAGCTATTGCAGCTTTGACTGAATATATAGAAGCCCAGAGCCGTGGACATCGTCCGGAAGATGTGCGTATCATTATCAAATAAAAAAGAATAAAACCAAAAAATGAGCAATAAAGATCCCAAGTTGTTTCTTGACGATGAATTTGAGGAGACCAATTTAAATCCGGAACCTGTTATTTGCCTTGGAATGGAATTTCCAAGTGAAGAGGCTCGTCGGGATTATTTCCGTGAAGAACTTCGTAAGAAACTACCGGAACTTAAGAAGATAGAGGGATTTCCTATTGGGGAGGATGATGATATAATCAATCTCTCTGACCCTCCGTATTATACGGCTTGTCCCAATCCTTGGCTGGATGATTTCATTGAGGAATGGGAAAAGGAAAAAGAACAGCTTCAAGCAGAAGGAAAGCGAAAGGCTGATTTTGAAGTTAAAGTGCCGTACGCAGCTGATGTCAGTGAAGGGAAAAACAATCCTATTTATATGGCACATGCTTATCATACAAAAGTTCCTCATCCGGCTATTATGCGTTATATTCTTCATTATACACAACCTGGAGATATTGTTTTTGATGGGTTTGCAGGAACAGGTATGACGGGTGTAGCTGCACAACTTTGCGGGTCAAAGAAAGATGTGGAAGCATTAGGAGAAAAAAAAGCAAAAGTGGGTGTTCGTCATGCTATTTGTTCCGACCTTTCACCAATTGCGTCCCTTATAGCTGCCTCTTACACCTTAAAATTTAATGTCCATTCATTTGCGAAAAAAACCGAAGCAATACTTAATCAGGTTGAAGATGAATTAGGCTGGATGTACGAGACTGAGGTCGACGGAAGAAAGGCCAAAATCAATTATACTATTTGGAGTGATGTATTTGTTTGTGCTTCATGCGGACATGAAATTACTTTATGGGACGAAGCCGTTAATCTTCAGGAACAAAACATTAAAGGCTCTTTTCCTTGTCCGCATTGTGGTGCTACCTGTTCTAAAAAAAATATGGATAAGGCTTGGGAAACATCTTATGACTCCTTATTAAATAAGACTGTACCCATGGTCAAGAAAGTTCCAGTTAGAGTGAATTATACATGCAAAGGAAAACGAGGAGAGCGAGATATCACACAGTCTGATTTAGAATTACTTGAAAGGATTGATGGAATTGATGTTTCAAATTTATCTTCAACAAGGATGCCTAAAGGAGATGAATCCAGACGAAATGACAGAATTGGAATAACTCATGCCCATCAATTTTACTCAAGAAGAAACTTTATCTATTTGAATAGGGTGTCAGAATTAGCTAAGGGAGATATTTTTCTTCAAACATGGTTGACATCAGTATTGCAGAGAACCACAAAAAACTATAAATTTACTCTTGATAGAAAATTTGGGATATTAGCCGGAACTCTTTATATTCCATCTTTAAATGTTGAATTGAATCCGATTAATATTCTGAATAGAAAGATAAAAGATATAAGCGCGATAGATTATTTAACTCGTGGTAATGCTTCGATTAGTATCAATTCTGCAACTCAGCTTCATAATCTTTCGAATGCGTCAATCGATTATATCTTCACAGACCCTCCATTCGGAGCAAACATTATGTACTCAGAATTGAGTTCCATTTGGGAAGCTTGGATAAAAGTTGCAACTAATAACAAGGAAGAGGCCATTATAAATAACTCCCAGAATAAATCATTGTTTGAATATCAGACTTTGATGAACAATTCATTTCAAGAATACTACAGGGTGCTAAAACCAGGTAAGTGGTTAACCATAGAGTTTAGCAATACATCAGCCTCTGTGTGGAATTCAATTCAAAATGCTTTGCAGGGTGTTGGTTTTATCGTTGTAAATGTTGCAGGTCTTGATAAAAAACAGGGTACTTTCAAAGCTGTAACTACTACTACTGCTGTAAAACAGGATCTTGTTATTACTTGCTACAAGCCGTCTGATGAATTGATGTTCAAATTTGAGAGCTCATTTGACAAATCCTCTAATGCAATGGATTTCATAGAGGAATTATTGGCACATCTTCCGGTACATTTGGAAAAAGATAGTTCTACTACAGCTGTTGTGGAACGTAGTCCTAAGATATTATATGACAGGCTAATTTCTTATTACGTGCAACATGGTTATGCTATCCCAATGGATGCCCAAGAATTCCAAAAGGGGCTTCGTGATCGGTTTATAGAACGTGACGGTATGTACTTTACTGCATCCCAAGCGGTAGAATATGAAGATAAAAAGAGTAAAACGACCGGTATAGTGCCAATGGCTTTGTTTATAGGTAGTGAAGCTGAAGGTATTGAATGGTTGAAACGTGAATTGAATACGCCTCAAACTTATTCAGAGTTGCAACCTGAATGGATGAAGAATATGACTTCCACTAAGAAAGGTGATGTGCTTCCCGAATTATCCGAAATCCTTGAAGAAAATTTCATCAAAGATGTCAATGGTAAATGGCGTAAGCCGGATGCTGAAAAGGCTGCCGATCTTGAAATAATCAGGGGAAGAAAAATGATGAAGGAATTCAATATGTATCTGGAACAAGCATGCAAACCAAAGGCTAAGCGTATGAAAGATACTCGTCTCGAAGTACTTCGCTATGGATTTAAAGAGTGTTATAAGCAAAAGGACTATCAGTCTATTATAACGGTGAGCGACCATATACAGGAATCTCTGCTTCAGGAAGATGAGATTCTACTTCAGTATTACGATATTGCCATTTCAAGGGTGTAATTTTATAGGAGATTGGCTTATAAAAACGAAGGTGTATGACTAAGGAAGAGTTGAACGAACTATTGCATACGGATGAAGGTTTTCGTATAGAACGTACGACTTCCACTTCTAATATGGATAAGTTTCAAGAGGCAATCTGTGCTTTTTCGAATGATCTGCCCGGTTCCGGGAAGAAAGGCTATTTATTGATAGGTGTCGATAATGACGGCTCCATGAGCGAATTTAAAGTGGATGATGCGTTGATGAAAAAGATTTCCGCAATCCGTTCAGACGGCAATATTCTCCCCTTACCTGTAATGAGTACTGAAAAGGTAGAAACTGAAAAGGGCGATGTACTTGTCGTTACAGTCACTCCTTCTCTCTTTACTCCTGTTCGCTATCGAGGTCGTGTTTTTGTGCGTATCGGTCCGCGTAAGGATATAGCTTCGGCGGAAGAAGAACGCATCCTTACCGAGCGAAATGCCGCGAATCTATCCACTTTCGATGTAATGCCATGTAGAGAAGCCTCTTTAGACGATATAGATATAGACATTATCAAACAGCAATATCTCCCTCAAGCCATTGATGCGGAGACTCTCGAAACGGATACGCGCAGTTTTAAAGAACAAATGGCTTCTTTGCGTTTATATAACAAGCAATATGATTGCCCCACAATGGCAGCTATCATACTCTTTGGAAAACAGCCCAAATATTTTATGCCGGGTTGTTATGTGCAGTATGTTCGTTTTGAGGGAAAAACAAAGGCCGGTAAAATTATCAATGAAAAAGAATTCAAAGGTGGATTAACCACATTGTTACCTCGATTGGAATCATTTGTATCCGATGCTATTGTTACACAACGACCCGAAGAAGTAAGTTTGCTTCGTGAAAAAACGGTGACAAACTACCCCGGAGGTGCTTTACGTGAACTCTTGATGAATGCCTGCATGCACAGGGATTATCAGTCGAATACTCCCATCCGTCTCTATCAGTTCGATGACCGCATTGAAATTATGAATACAGGTGGACTATATGGTGAAGCTCGTCCGGAGAACTTCCCCCATGTGAATGCTTATCGCAATCCTATTGTGGCAGAAGCAATGAAGGTGATGAAGTATGTCAATATGTTCAACCGTGGCATAAGCCGGGTACAGGAATATCTACAAGCCAACGGCTCTCGGCCGGCGCAATTCAATGTGGATAAATTAACCGTCTTTGAAGTTGTGGTTACAGATGCCAATGCTACCGCTCTTGAGCGGACTTCTGATGAACTCCGCACGAAGTTGGCACTGCTTGATGATGATTTGAGTAATAGAGTTAAGTCGCTGGTTTACAATGTTGATTATGGAGTCTATAGCTCAAGAGAATTACAACTTCTGATGAACTCCGCACGAACTCCGCACGAACTCCGCACGCTATTTTATGGTGCAAATTCTTAAACCGGCGATTGAATTGGGGCTGATAACCCCCCTCTATCCGGACGTACCCCATCATCCCAAACAAAAATATAAACTTACAAACTTGGGCAGTGCTCTGAAAACTATTCTTTCTGAAGAAGAGCATGAAGTATAAAGGTAAAAGTATAGAGATCGATGGATGAATTTATTCAAAGGATAGAACAGAGGCTAACCGGTGAAGGTAAGCGACTGAGTATTGTGAGGAATCCGGATGGTTTCTTACAACGGCCTGATACGCAACAAGCAGTGTCTGATGCTTGTGGTTTGCTTCTGCTTCCTGTATCTTCCTCTCTTGAACTTCGTGTGAGGTATGAACTGTATGACAAAAACTCCCAAGAGAGGATTTGCTACATCATGGATGACACTTCTTCTGTCTTACCGGATATCAAGCGATTGTTGTATGATGCCCACACCTTTTCTATTCCGGATCTTATGCCCGCTTGCAATGAGGCTGAAATCCGTCAAGCTCGACTGACATTTGGTATGGCTTCTTATATCTACAACAAGAAATTCGTTTATAACCTTTCTTCTGTTGAAACCAAAGGTGTTATTGAAGATGCCAAAAGACGCTATGGGGAAGATGTGAATGAACTGATTGCAAACTTGAAAGCTATCCCATTGAAATGGGAGAAGGTGGAAACAATGGACTCTATCTGCCGCATATTGCTTACAGCAATCAGTCAGGGTGTGTATGAAAAGATAGAACCGGAGATAGAGGTCATCAATAAAGAATTTCAAAAGTATATCGACAGTAAGTATTTTGCTCTATCTTCATCGTCACACATCGGTAAGCCAAAAATGGTGAACAGAATATTACCCCATTTGGCCTATAAACACAGTCGTACAGAAAAGGTGGCATTGGTTGTGATAGACGGTATGGCGTATTGGCAATACCTGATACTCGATAAAAAATTATCTGATTTGGGTATAGAGACCAAAAGAGATGTAACGATGGCTTGGATTCCTTCTATTACCAAGCTATCTCGTCAAGCTATTTTTAAAGGAAGTATTCCAGATGAAAGATATGAACAAAACCCCATTGCCGAAGAAAGGCTTTGGAGAGAATTTTGGATCAATAAAAATAGAGACCCCAAACGGATGCAGCTTTATGAAATTGGCTATACCCACGATAGTCTCTTGACCGATGATACCAATCAATACAAGCAGGCATTTGTGGATGTCAGTCTGGATGATAAAATGCACAGTTCATCCAGTAATAAAGACTTATATGCTTTAACGGAAAACTGGACTGTAGAGGCTGCAGAGAATATCAAACTATTACACGAGCAGGGCTATACGATTTATATTACTGCCGATCATGGTAATATCATGGCACGTTCTTGGAGAGCACTCGATTCGCAGGAACGGACATTCCTATATCAGAAAGAAAGCCGTGGTAGCAGGCATCTTATTTATTCAAATACAGACTATCTGGACAAATTCATTCAAAATAACCCGGATATCCATAACGAATTGCTTGTCCATAATAATTGGGCAGTTTGGAGAAACAATCGATGTTTCAAAGGAAAAGACGAAATAACCCATGGCGGTTCGCATTTCCTGGAAGTATTAGTCCCCTTTATAACAATAGAAAAAGATTGAAATGGAAAAGATTGTAGGTATCAACCAACGCATAAGTATAAATGTAATAGAGATGGCCATAAAGGCCTGTCTTGATGGTAGTTTTACCTCGGAGTATGCAGCCGATTTGGCTGCCGGAGAATACCAGGGTACAAACCGAATCAATAAAGCGCGCACCATCATAGGTAAACTGACACAGCGTAATCCCCTTTTTCCTTTTATAAAGGAACATAAACAAGAATATCTTACAGCAATCAAATACACAGGAGATAAAGCTATCATATATTCGGCTTTGATCAATGCTGCGTATGGCTTTGGTTATGATGCCATGGTCATACTGGGCAAGTTTTTCCATGTGCAGGAGCAAGTATCCACCAACCTTATTATAAACCGTATGTCGTCGATCTATGCGAGTAATCGCTCACTGTCAAATGGCTTGTACTGCATTATGCCCATGTATATTGAAGCCGGCTTGATTAGTAGACAAAAGGTTGGTGTATATACGAAGAAAGAGAAAGAAATAGTAACCTCTTTCGCCCGTGATTTGTATGCCAAATCATTCTTTGTGAATAATCCCATGCTCGAAGAAGGTGACTACGATTATGCAGAACATCCCTATTTTGAGTTTATTTGATGATGGTAGTTATGGAGTTACGAATCCCTCTAAATAAATAATTCGAAATATTTTTCAAACTTTTTCGAACAGGGCTTTGAAATACAAAATATTTTATTGAACTTTGTATTTCAAAGTACTTTGTATTTATAAAAAAGAAAAATGAAGACTATGGACACTAAAATAGTATTTGGAACGATAATGATGTTGGCACTGTTTACCACAACATATGCACAGACGCTGGACAAAGCCAGACTCGATCAATTTTTTGACCGGCTTGCAGAAAAGAATAAGGCAATGGGAAGTCTCGTCATCGTCAAAGACAGTAAGGTTCTTTACACCCGCACCATCGGCTACAGCCGGATTAGCGGTACCGAAAAGAAACCTTTAACCGCAACGAACAGGTTCCGGATCGGCTCGATCACCAAAATGTTCACTGCCGCGATGATCCTGCAACTCGTAGATGAAGGAAAATTGGAGCTGACCGACACACTCGACAAATTTTTGTCGCAAGTGCCGAACGCCAATAAAATTACTATCCTGCAAATACTCTCGCATCGAAGCGGTATCCCTAACATAGGCCGTGAGGAGAATGGTCAGGGGAGTATGAAAACGACCCCCATGACAAAAGAAGAATACCTCACCCTTATTGTAAAAGCCAGGCCCGATTTTGAGCCGGACACAAAGTCTCTTTACAGCAACTCCGGCTATTTCGTTTTGGGTATTATAATTGAAAAGTTAACCGGCAAATCCTATGAGGCGGTCCTTCAGGAAAAAATTGCCACAAAGATCGGGCTCAGGGATACCTACACCGCGACCGGGAACATTGACGTGAACAAGAATGAAAGTCTTACTTATTTTATGGTCCCTGGTGGCGACTGGAAACAGGTACCCGAAACCCATCCAAGTCTCCTCTTCAGCGCAGGCGCAATTGTCTCGACACCAAACGATCTGGCTAGATTCATTCAGGCGCTGTTTGACGGGAAGATAGTGTCAAAGGAGAGCCTCGATCAGATGAAAATGATGAGGGAAGACGAGGGGTTAGGAATGGTGACATTCGAGTTCGCCGGCAAGACTTTCTACGGGCACACGGGCGGGGCCGACAATTACGGAGCGTGGCTGGCTTACCTGCCGGAAGAAAAACTGGCCGTCGCCTACACTACGAATGCGAAGGTTTATCCGGTAAAGGATATTGTGGGCGGCGTTGTCGACATTTACTACAATAAACCGTTTCAGATTCCCACCTTTGAATCAATCGCTATCAGCCCGGAAGTGCTGGACAAATACGTCGGAGTTTATACGACAACTGACGCTCCCGTGAAATTTACGATAACCAGGGAAGGCACCACGCTTTATGCGCAGCCGCCCGGGGTACAATCCGCGGTACCGCTTGAAGCAACGGCCCAGGATAAATTCAAAATTGATAACGGCACCCCTACGGGCATTGTTATTGAATTCGACACCACGAAAAGCCGGATGACGATAAAACGGGACGGCAGGGAAAGGTTTTTTACGAAGGAAAAGTAACCGGATGTAATTAAAGACTATTTATAACCTACAAAATTAGATTAGACCGCCGCTTTTGCTCCTCAGCCATCCCATACTGACATCTCAGTATGGGATGGCCTTGACGTTTTAAAGATAACGTATTCCCTTGTATGTTGAGCGAATAGGGCGGGAAAATTTGCCAGCAACGTTTCGGCACGCTTATCCCCGAATTGACTTCCTTGCGCGGCATGTTGATCTGGTACGGGTGTGGATGTATGGCGATGAAAGTACTGGGTTATGTGAATCGTTTCAGTCGGGGAGTTTATGCTGTCAAACAGAGTTTTACTATCTAAACAGTTTTCAAATCCCACCTTTAAATTAATTATTTGAGAATCTTTTTGTAATTAGCTAATAAATGTATAAGTTTGGAAAATAAACTATCTCAGATGAATAAAA